>Ga0181520_10001543_pt1 | contig 46317 bp, 34 predicted proteins | sample PEATcosm2014_Bin_29_FD_132451 | JGI IMG/M metagenome (GOLD analysis project Ga0181520, IMG submission 132451) | Peatland microbial communities from MTU Mesocosm Facility, Houghton, MI, USA - PEATcosm2014_Bin02_30_metaG | ecosystem: Environmental > Terrestrial > Soil > Wetlands > Peat | place... | reverse complement strand
GGCGTGCTGCGCAGCTGAATTTCTCCGCCGAGGAGGCTGGCGAGCTCGCGGCTGATGGCGAGGCCGAGGCCGGTGCCTCCGTACTTGCGGCTGGTGCCCGCATCGGCCTGCTGGAAGGCCTCGAAGATGATGCGCTGTTTTTCGGCGGGGATCCCAATGCCGGTGTCGGAGACTTCGAAGGCGACGACGGAGCCTGCGCCGGAGAGGATGGGGTGGTCGGTGCTGAAGCCGGATGTGGCGCTGGAGACGGTGAGGCGAACGCCGCCCTGCTCAGTGAACTTGAATGCGTTGGAGAGCAGGTTTTTGAGGACCTGCTGCAGACGGCGGGGATCGGTGACGAGGCTGCGGCCGAGTCTGGGATCGCTCTTGACTTCGAAGAAGAGCTTGCGGTTTTCGGCCTCGTGGCGGAAGGGCCGGGAGACGGCTTCGAGGAGACTGCCGAAGAAGAGCTCTTCGGGCTCGACGGAGACGGTACCGGATTCGATTTTGGAGAGGTCGAGGATGTCGGAGATGAGGTTGAGCAGGTCGGTTCCGGCGCCGTGGATGGTGCGCGCGAATTCGACCTGACGGCCGCTGAGGTTGCCGTCGGGGTTTTCAGCCAGCTGTTGGCCGAGCACGAGGATGGAGTTGAGCGGCGTGCGCAGCTCGTGAGACATGTTAGCCAGGAATTCGGATTTGTATTTCGAGGTGAGAGCGAGCTCGCGGGCCTTTTCTTCGAGGGCGCGGCGGGCCTGCTCGATTTCCTGGTTCTTGCGTTCCACTTCGGAGTTCTGTTCGGCGAGCTGCTGGGCTTTTTGCGCGAGCTGCTCGTTGGTCTGCTGGAGTTCTTTCTGCTGCGTCTGCAGTTCGGTAGCGAGTTGCTGTGACTGCTTGAGCAGGGCTTCGGTCTGCATGGTGGCTTCGATGGAGTTGAGTACGATGCCGATCGACGACGTGAGCTGATCGAGGAAGGCCAGGTGCGATGCGGTGAAGTTGGAGAGGCTGGCCAGCTCGATGACGGCTTTGACGCGATCTTCGAAGAGCACCGGCAGCACGATGACGTTGCGGGGCACAGCCTCGAAGAGGCCGGAGCGGATGGGGACGGAGGTTGCGGGAATCTCGGTGATGAGCATGCGGCGCTTTTCGGCGGCGCACTGGCCGATGAGGCCTTCGCCCACGCCGATTTCGCGGTTGTAGCCGCCGTCGTGGACGTTGGCGAATGCGGAGAGGAGGACGAGGCCGCTGAGCTCTTCGGTTTCGGCGAGGGTTTCGGTCTGGTAGATGACGCCTTGCTGTGCGTTGACGAGCGGGACGAGTTCGGAGAGGAGCATGCGGCCGACGGTGGCGAGATCGCGCTGGCCCTGGAGCATGCCGGTGAAGCGGGCCAGGTTGGTCTTGAGCCAATCCTGCTCGGTGTTGCGATCGGTGGTGAGGCGAAGGTTATCAATCATCGTGTTGATGTTGTCCTTCAGCTCAGCCACTTCGCCGCGAGCTTCCACCTGAATGGAGCGGGTGAGGTCGCCCTTGGTGACGGCGGTGGCGACTTCGGCGATGGCGCGGACCTGGTTGGTGAGGTTGTCGGCGAGGAGGTTGACGTTGCCCGTGAGGTCCTTCCAGGTACCGGCGGCACCGGGGACGTTGGCCTGGCCGCCGAGGCGGCCCTCGACTCCGACTTCGCGGGCCACGGTGGTGACCTGATCGGCAAAGGTGGCCAGAGTGTCGGTCATGCTGTTGATGGTTTCAGCAAGCGCGCCGACTTCGCCTTTCGCGTTCACTGTCAATTTTTGCTTCAGATCGCCGTTGGCCACGGCCGTGACGACCTTGACGATGCCGCGGACCTGCTCGGTGAGGTTGGAGGCCATCACGTTGACGTTGTCGGTGAGGTCCTTCCAGATGCCGGCGACGCCGGGTACGTTGGCCTGGCCGCCGAGCTTGCCTTCGGTGCCGACTTCGCGGCCCACGCGCGTCACTTCTCCGGCGAAAGCGTTGAGCTGATCGACCATGGTGTTAATGGTGTTCTTGAGCTCGAGGATTTCGCCTTTAACGTCGACGGCGATTTTGCGGGAGAGGTCGCCGCGGGCGACGGCGGTTGTGACTTCGGCAATGTTGCGGACCTGCGCGGTGAGGTTGCCGGCCATTGCGTTGACGGAGTCGGTGAGGTCCTTCCAGGTACCGGCGACGCCTGGGACGTTGGCCTGACCGCCGAGACGGCCTTCGGAACCGACTTCGCGGGCGACGCGGGTGACTTCCGCAGCGAAGGAGCGGAGCTGCTCGACCATGGTGTTGAGGGTTTCTTTCAGCTGGAGGATTTCGCCGCGGACATCGACGGTAATCTTGCGGGAAAGGTCGCCGTTGGCAATAGCGGTGGCGACTTCGGCGATGTTGCGGACCTGGCCGGTCAAGTTGCCGGCCATAGAGTTGACGTTGTCGGTGAGGTCCTTCCAGGTGCCTGCCACACCGGGGACTTCCGCCTGGCCGCCGAGCTTGCCTTCGGTACCGACTTCGCGGGCGACGCGGGTGACTTCGGCGGCGAAACCATTGAGCTGGTCGACCATGGTGTTGATGGTGTTCTTGAGCTCGAGGATTTCGCCTTTCACGTCGACGGTAATCTTGCGGGAAAGGTCGCCGCGGGCTACGGCGGTGGTGACTTCGGCGATGTTGCGGACCTGGCCGGTGAGGTTGCCGGCCATGAAGTTGACCGAGTCGGTGAGGTCTTTCCAGGTTCCGGCGACGCCGGGGACGTTGGCCTGACCGCCAAGACGGCCCTCGGTTCCGACTTCGCGGGCGACTCGGGTGACTTCTCCGGCGAAGCGGTTGAGCTGGTCGACCATGGTGTTGATGGTTTCTTTGAGGCGGAGGATTTCGCCGGACACATCGACGGTGATTTTGCGGGAGAGGTCACCGTTGGCGATGGCTGTGGCGACTTCGGCGATGTTACGGACCTGGCCGGTGAGGTTCGAGGCCATGAAGTTGACGTTGTCGGTGAGGTCCTTCCAGGTTCCGGCGACGCCGGGGACGACGGCCTGACCGCCGAGTTTACCGTCGGTACCGACTTCGCGGGCGACGCGGGTGACTTCTCCGGCGAAGGCGTTGAGCTGGTCGACCATGGTGTTGATGGTGTCTTTGAGCTCGAGGATTTCGCCCTTGACGTCGACGGTAATCTTGCGGGAAAGGTCGCCGCGGGCTACGGCGGTGGCGACTTCGGCGATGTTGCGAACCTGGCCGGTGAGATTGCCAGCCATGAAGTTGACAGAGTCGGTGAGGTCCTTCCAGGTGCCGGCTACGCCAGGGACGAGGGCCTGGCCGCCGAGCTTGCCTTCGGTGCCGACTTCGCGGGCGACGCGGGTGACTTCGCCTGCGAACGCGTTAAGCTGGTCGACCATGGTGTTGATCGTGTTTTTGAGCTCGAGAATTTCGCCTTTCACGTCGACGGTGATCTTGCGGGAAAGGTCGCCGCGAGCTACGGCGGTGGTGACTTCGGCGATGTTACGGACCTGGCCGGTGAGGTTGGAGGCCATGGAGTTGACGTTGTCGGTGAGGTCCTTCCAGGTACCGGCGACGCCGGGGACGTTGGCCTGACCGCCGAGCTTGCCTTCGGTGCCGACCTCTCGAGCCACACGGGTGACTTCGCCTGCGAAGCGGTTGAGCTGGTCGACCATGGTATTGAGGGTTTCTTTGAGCTGAAGGATTTCGCCGCGGACGTCGACGGTGATTTTGCGGGAGAGATCGCCGTTGGCGATGGCGGTTGCGACTTCTGCGATGTTGCGGACCTGGCCGGTGAGGTTCGAGGCCATGAAGTTGACGTTGTCGGTGAGGTCCTTCCAGGTACCGGCGACGCCGGGGACGTTGGCCTGACCGCCGAGACGGCCTTCGGTGCCGACTTCGCGGGCGACGCGGGTGACTTCTCCGGCGAAAGCGTTGAGCTGGTCGACCATGGTGTTAATGGTGTCTTTGAGCTCGAGGATTTCGCCCTTCACGTCGACGGTAATCTTGCGGGAAAGGTCGCCGCGGGCTACGGCGGTGGTGACTTCGGCGATGTTACGGACCTGGGCGGTTAGATTGCCGGCCATGGCGTTGACGGAGTCGGTAAGGTCTTTCCAGGTGCCTGCGACGCCGGGGACAACGGCCTGGCCGCCGAGTTTGCCGTCGGTACCGACTTCGCGGGCGACGCGAGTGACTTCGGAGGCGAAGGAGCGCAGCTGGTCGACCATGGTGTTGATGGCTTCTTTGAGCTGGAGAATTTCGCCGCGGACATCGACGGTAATCTTGCGGGAAAGGTCGCCGCTGGCTACGGCGGTGGCGACTTCGGCGATGTTACGGACCTGACCGGTGAGGTTGGAGGCCATGGAGTTGACGGAGTCTGTAAGGTCTTTCCAGGTTCCGGCAACGCCGGGTACCATGGCCTGGCCGCCGAGTTTGCCGTCGGTGCCGACTTCGCGGGCGACGCGCGTGACCTCGGCGGTGAAGACGCCGAGCTGCTGAATCATCGTGTTGACGATGGTGGCGGAGCGGAGAAATTCGCCTTCGAGGGGGCGGCCGTCGACATCGAGGCGGACGGTCTGAGTGAGATTGCCCTGGGCGACGGCGGCGATGGCGCGGGTGACTTCGGTGGTGGGACGGAGGAGGTCCTCGATGAGGGTGTTGACGGAGGTCTCCATGTCGTCCCATGCGCCCTGATGGCGAGGAACGCGGATGCGCTCGCGGGTCTTGCCCTCTTTGCCGACGGCCTGACCGACACGCTTGAGCTCGCGGGCCATCTGCTCGTTGGCGGAGACGATTTCATTGAAGTGATCGGCGATCTTGCCTGCGAGACCGGTCCAGGAACCGGGGAGGCGGACGCTGAAATCGCCATCCTTCATGGTCTGGAGGCCCATCAGAATGACGGGAAGGTAGTCGGTCACCGATCCATCGGTACCGTTAACGGACGGAGTTTTCTGGGGATTTTTGGACTTCGGAGTGGGCTGAGCCGCTGTCGCCATAGAGAACCTGCCTGAGTCATGAAGCTAAATTCCACCCTGGGGAATACGTCACGACCGGACGCACCCGGGGTCCTGTGCCTGAGAGGAGCGTTGGGTGGATGCGCGGCAATCGAAAAAAGGTTGCCCAAAGTTTGCCGGGATTATTTCTGACTGGAAACGGCCGCCTCTGGCCTGACCGGGGAGGGATGGGCGATGATGGAAGGGCAATGAAGATGCCGAACAGACGGGACTTTCTGCAATTTGCTATAGCCGCGCCGGTGGCGGCACAGGTACTGCAGTCACGGGCGGCGCGGGAGGCGAAGCGGCGCCTTTTATTTGTCGGAACTCAGACGGGTTCGGGCGGCAGCCAGGGAATCTACGCGTATCACTGGGAGCCGGCGAGCGGGGAACTGCAGGCGGCGGGGCTGGCGGCGGAGAGCGACAACCCGACGTTTCTGGCGATCGATTCTGAAGCGAGGTATTTGTATGCGGCAAACGAGATTGCCAGGTTCGAGGCGCAAGCGAGCGGGGCAGTGAGTTCGTTCGCGATCGATCATGAGGGGGCGAAGCTGCGGGCTATTAATAAGGTTGCGTCGCTGGGAACCGGGACGTGTCATGTGGCGGTGGATCATCTGGGGCGGACGGCGTTCTGCGCGAATTATTCCGGCGGAAGCGCGACATCGTTTGTCATCGATTACGACGGTCAGATCAGCGATGCGGTTTCGCATTTCCAGTATGAGGGGCACGGGCCGAACGAAGCGCGGCAGGAGGCGGCGCATGCGCATCGCGTGACGGTTTCGCCCGATGATCGTTATTTGCTGGTGAACGATCTGGGCCTGGATTGCATTCACATTTACCGGCTTGACGACCGGAACGCGAAGCTGATGGCGAATGCGCCGGCGCGCTGGAGTGCGACGCCGGGATCGGGGCCGCGGGCGCTGCGGTTTCATCCCAACGGGCGGTTTGCGTATTGCGTTCACGAACTGGTTTCGCAGGTGGAGGTGCTCAAGTGGGACCGCGAGAAGGGGACGCTCGAGCCGGTGCAGAAGGTGAGCCTGATTCCCGAGGATTATCGTGGAGCGACGCGGGCCTCGGAGATTGCGATCACGCGGGATGGGCATTTCGCTTATGCGGCGAATCGGGATTACGACTGCCTGGTGAGTTTCTCGGTCGAGCCGAAGGACGGCAAGCTGACCATGCTGGGCCGTGGGTCGTGCGGGGGGAAGATTCCGCGGTATCTGACGCTCGATCCGACGGAGAAATGGGTTTTGGTGGCGAACGAGCAGTCGGATTCGATTTCTGTGTTTGCGCGGGATGAGAAGACGGGCAAGGTCGCGGAGTCCGGGAAGAGTTTTCCGATTTCTAAGCCGCAGTGTTTGGTATTTGCTTGAAAGCCGGTAGCCGGTAGCCGGTAGCCGGTAGCCGGGAGCCGGGAGCCGGGAGCGGCAGGCCGCCGCCCGTCGGCCATCAGCATTCTCTAATCCATGACGGAAAACTCCAGATAAGGTCGGGATATGGTGACGATCTTGCCCTCGGCCGTGGACCCTGGCTGGACTATGGACACCGTTGCAGCCCCGCAGCTGGCTGAATCGGAGATCAGTTTTCGGACCTCGAGGCGATCTCGGCGTCGAGGTCAGCGATCTCAGTGCGGAGGGTGACGAGGTCGTCTGCCGTGAGCGGCTGATCTGACTTCAACAGGAATTCGATGGAAGAGGCTAGCTGCGTGCCCCGGGGCAATCCGAAGACGCCGAGAACGCCGGAGAGTTTGTGGGCGGCTTCGCGACCCGTGGAGCGGGCTTCCACGTCGGCGGGATCGAGGGCGAGGGCAGCGCAGGCGGAGTGGAGCAGGGCCATGCGTTCGAGGACGGTGGGGCGCGATCTGCGCCAAATCTCCTCAAGCCGCGAGGCGATGGTGGCGGCAGGATTGTCCGTCATATTTCCTGCCAACCGAGGGTCGCTGCGATTTCCTGGGCGAGCACCAGTGGGTCAAAGGGCTTGAACATGACCTTGACGACGCCGAGGTCGGAGAAGCGCTTCTGGTCGGCGGCCTGGACTTTGGCGGTGAGCAGGATGACGGGGATGTCGGCGGTTTCGGGCAGGGAGCGGAGTTCGCGGAAGGTGGTGGGGCCGTCCATGCCGGGCATCATGACGTCGAGGAGGATGGCGTCGGGATGATTTTCGCGGGCCTTGATGATGCCCGCAGCGCCGGAACCGGCGACGAGAACATCCCAGCCGGCTACAGTTTCGAGGCTCAGCGCGGCGACCTCGCGAATATCCTCTTCGTCATCGATGATCAGAACCCGTCGCGACATCACTATGCCAGCTCTCTGCTTATTGTTCGATTCCCGACCTGAGGAACTCTGATTCGGTCTTCGAGAACCATCCCTCAGGGGCTAAAGCCCCATTCTTTTCACAGACCATGGCGGCACGGCTGAAGCCGTGCCCCTTCAAAACAGCGCTACTGCAGAAATTCGTCAACGGCTAAACCAGAGATTCAAAACAACGGCCAGATCAGAAATTCAAAAGCGGCCAGATCAGAGCTTCAAAACGGCGGCTCATCCAGAAACTCCGCAGCGGCTATACCCTGAGATACCCGAACTAACTATTAAACCAATTCGCGCGTTCCTGGAATCCCCCAGTGGTTCTAGAACTGACTCTCCGATGTGCCGGATTCGAGCATCCGATCCGTTCGAATTCCGCATTTCGAATTTCTGGTTGAAATCTCTTAGCCGAGTTTCTGTTCGAACTGACTCTGCGTGGCCTCTTCGGCGAGTGGGGAGATGGAGGCGCGCTCGGGGAGGAAGAAGCGGAAGATGGCGCCGCGGGAACCGTTCTGTTCGGCCCAGATGCGGCCTCCGTGCTGATGAACGATGGTGCGGCAGATGGCGAGGCCGAGGCCGGTGCCGCCTTTCTGGCGGGAGTCGGAGGCGTCGACCTGCTGGAAACGATCGAAGATGGTTTCGAGTTTGTCGGCGGGAACGCCGCGGCCCTCGTCGATGACGCTGACGGTGACGCCGTCGGAAGCGCGGACAGTAATGACGCGGACGGTGGAGCGGGGGGGTGAGAACTTGATGGCGTTGCTGAGCAGATTGGTGAGGACCTGGAGCATGCGGTCGGAATCGGCTTCGACGAAGACGGAGTTCGATTCGCAGGCGAGGTAGACCTCTTCGGAATCGGCCATGGGCTGCATGGCGTCGATGGCCTGGCGGACGAGCTCGTCGAGGGAGATGCGGCGGAAGGCGAGGGGTGCGCGGCCGGAGGTCATGCGTTCGAGGTCGAGGATGTCGTTGATGAGGCGGACGAGGCGGTCGGAGTTGGCGACGGCGATGCGCAACAGGCTGGTTGCCTTTTCGCTGACTTCACCGAGCAGGCCGGCGGAGAGAAGTCCGAGCGCGCCGCGGATGGAGGTGAGGGGGGTGCGCAGCTCGTGGCTGACGGTGGAGATGAACTCGTCCTTCATGTGGTCGAGGGCATAGCGCTGACTGATGTCGCGGAAGCTGAGCACGCTGCCGACGGGCTCGCCCTCTTCGACCATGGGCATGAGCGAGAATTCGACGGGAAAATTTTTGCCGTTGCCGCGGAAGTAGACGTCCTGGCCGGATGCGCCTTCGGCGGTCTGGAAGGCGCGGCGGGTGGGGCAGGTGGAGTCGCAGCCGGCGATAGGCGGATGGAGAAGATCGTGAACGCGGCAGCCGATGAGCTCGGATTCATTGCACTCCATCATGCGCGCGGCGGCGGGATTGGCGAAGGCGATGCGGTTGGTGGAGTCGACGCCGATGATGCCGTCGGCAACAGAATTAAGGATGACGGCCTTTTGGCGGTCGAGCTGGCGAACGCGGGCTTCCTGGCCGGCGCGGGCCATGAACTGGCCGACGGAGCCGCAGACGGTTTCGACGGTGGCCATCAGGTCGGGGTCTTCGCGCACGAGCTGGCGCGAGAAGCACTCGACGACGGCGATGACCTGATTGCCGACGCGGACGGGGACGGCCCATCCGGAGGAGAAGCCGTTGAGGCGAGCCGCGGAGCGGCGCAGGAAAGTGGGATGCTGGCGGAGATCGGCGACCCAGCAGGGCTTGCCGAGAGACCAGACGAGTCCGGGAAGGCCCTGACCACGGGAAAGGACGAGAGACTGGGTTTCCTGAAGGAAATCCTCGCTGGAGCGGCCGCGGGAGAACCAGCAGTTGCGGGGGCGGATGGTGTGCTGGCCTTCGTCGACGGTCCAGAGGGCGGCGAATTCGCAGGAGAAGGTACCGCAAAGAGCTTCGAGGACGCGGGTGAGGCCTTCGTCCATGGAGGTGGTTTCGCCGATGATCTGGCTGACGATGAGCTGAATGCGGAGGCGGCGCTCGCGGCGGTTCTGCTGGGTGACGTCGCGGAAGATGCAGCGGACGGAGACGGGGCCGGATTCTTCGCGGCGGCAGCTGAGGCTGGCTTCGACCTCGACGTTTTCACCGGCGGAGTTCTGGAGGCGCAGCGGGTGATGTTCGACGCGGACGCCGTGGAGGGCTTTGTGGAAGAGGGCAGCGGCTTCGGTCTGGACTTCGGGCGGAAAGGGGGATTCGAATCCTATCAGCGACTCGAACTGCGACGAATCCATGCCGAAAAGGGTTTGCCAGGAGGGATTGACGTAGAGGTAGCGGCCACGCGGGCTGAGCGTGGCAATCATTTCGGCGGAGTTGTCGAAAAGGTCGCGGTAGCGCTCTTCACTTTCGCGGAGCGCGTGCTCGGCGCGGCGGGTGGCGCTGAGATCGACGGCGATGGAGACGAGGCCCTCGACGGTTCCGGCGGAGGAACGGACGGCGGAGAGGTAGACCATGGCGGGGAAGGTGCTGCCGTCTCTGCGGCGGTAGCGCATTTCGAATCCGCGCACGCGGCTGGCGGGAAACGTGGCGACGTAGCGGACATAGGGAAGCAGGGTGGGGGCGGTGTTGGGCGGGACCTCGGGGTGGGTGCGAAAGGCGGGCATGGAGGCGGCGAGTTGTTCGCCGACGCGGGCCATCTCGCTTTCCGGGAACAGCTCGGCGGCGTTGAGCTTACCCAGCGCTTCATGAGTGCGATAGCCGAGCATGCGCTCGGCGGCGGGATTGAAGAGATTGATGCTGCCGGTGAGGTCGCAGGCGATCATCATGGGCCCGGCGGAATCGAGGATGCTGCGATGGAGGCGAGCAACGGCCTGGAGCTGGCGCTCGGCGCGGCGTTCACGCAGGACGGAGCGGAAGTTGGAGATGGCAATGGAGACGAGAAGAGCGAGGGCGACGGTCCAGAAACCGGCAAACCAGAAGATCCACGGATGGCTCTGCGCGGGGGGACTACCGTAGTGCGCAAGGATGAGGGCGCCCACGAGCGAGGAGGCGAGCGCGATCATGAAAGCGGGCGTGACGGTGCGCGAGTGGCTGAATCGAGACACGACTCAATTCCGTGGAAGACGGGAATGGGCTTCCCTATGGAATCTAAAACAGGGATTCGAGGCTCAGTATAGGGGAAGCCCCGAGAGTTCCGGTAGGAAAATCCACAGCGAATCAGGCAAACAATCCCACTTTGGTGTTAGTGCTGCGGAAACGATGCAAAAGTGTTGCGCAATTTGTAACAGTGACGGTCAAATTGTAACAGTGTCGGCTAAACGGCGACCGGATCGAGGATGCGGCTCCAGTGGCGCTCGCGGCGCTCGGCATAGGCGTTCTTATGCCATGCGTAGCCGGCGATGAGCGGCAGCGCGAGGGTAGCTTCGCTGTAAACCATCTGCTCGAAAGTAGTGTCGACTTTTCCCCAGGAACTTGCCTCTTTCAGTGTGCTTGAGGAGAGTGCGCCATCGCGAACGTCGGCGACGGTGATCTGAATGGCGTATTTGTGCATGGGGGCTTCGTTGCCGAGGATGTCGGCGGCGACGACGATATCCTGGGCAAAGTTTTTAGGGACGCCGCCGCCGATCATGAGCAGGCCGGTGGTGGGGTTGGCGATCTTGAGCTGGGTGAGCTCGTAGAAATCTTTCGCGGAATCAATGGAAACTTTGGGCTTATCCTGCCGCTTGTGCTGATGGGCGACGAGGCCGAAGCCGGCGGAGCAGTCGCTGAAGGCGGGACAGAAGATGGGGATATCTTTCCGATACGCGGAGTAGACGATGGAATCGACGCCGCCCTTTTCAGGAGTCTTGCCGTTGGCTTCGAGCCAGGCGCCCATGGCGCGGATGAATTCGCGGGAGCTGTGCGGGCGAGGCGGGAGGGAGTCGGCGACTTTCTCGGTGGTCTCGTCGCAGTGGCGGAGTTCTTCTTCGTCGATGAGGGTGTCGTAGATGCGGTCGATCATCAGCTCGCGCAGCACGCCATCCTGGGTGCCGGACTTGTAGAGTTCGTCGGCGATGTAGTGCTTAAAGCCGAGCGCTTCGAAGAAATCCTGATCGACGATGTTGGCGCCGGTCGAGACCACCGCATCGACCATGTTGTTGCGGATGAGGTCGACGAAGATCTGCTTGAGGCCGGCGGAGATAAGGGAGCCGGCGAGGCAGAGGATGACTCCGCAGTCCTGATCGCGCAGCATGCGCTCGTAGATGGAGGCGGCCCGGGCGAGGTCACGGGAGCTGTAGGCCATCGAATGCATGGCGTCGACGAGAGGGACGACGTTGTGCTGGCGGATGTCGATGTGGCGAATGGGGTCTTTGAGGAGATCGTGTTTCGAAGGCATGGCGAATTCAGGATAGCAAGGAAAAACGGGGGCCTGGGTTGAGCGGAGATGAATTGCGGCGGCAGCGGATCCGCGTTCGCGGGCCGATGGGGATTCCTGATCCGACGGCGTGGTGGTGTGTGGTGCGGGGATGCAGGGCATGGGGGCGATGGGGTTCGCAGACGGCTTGTGGCGTTGAAGGACTGTCCGATTCTGACAAAAAAAAGGTAACGCCACTCAAGGCCCGATCCGAACCGCCGAAAGGGCAAGTGTGGGCGCGAAATGCGTTGGGGACCTCGCCGGGTGCAAGTTTCGATCCGCACTGCGCCCTGACCATCCGCACAAAGAAATCACCAAGGAGTTTCCATGCAAGGGTTCAGGAGATATGCCGTCATCGCCTGCCTGCTGTCGGCAGGTTGGCTCACGGCCGGCGCGCAGGAGGTCAGGATCTTCGACCGGCCAGTGCAACTGCACGGTTTCGGGACGCAGGGTTACATCTACACCGGGGAAAACAACTGGCTGACGATGGATACCAGCCAGGGGAGCTTCAACTTCACGGACGTGGGACTGAATCTGAGCTCGCAACTGAGCGACAAGGTGCGGGTGGCGGCGCAGGGCTACGACCGGGATCTGGGGCAGCTGGGCAAATGGCATCCGCAGTTCGACTTTTACATGGTGGACGTGCGGCCCAGGCCATGGCTGGGATTCCGGGGCGGCCGGGTGAAGACGGTGATGGGACTCTATACGGATACCCAGGACATGGATTTCGATCACACCTTTGCTCTGCTGCCGCAGAGCATGTATCCGATCGACATGCGCGACTCCTCGATCTCGCATCTGGGCGGGGACATTTACGGGCGTGCGCGGCTGGGGCGGAATCTGGGATCGGTGGGGTATACGGCGTACGGCGGCGAGCGCCGGGACAGCCAGTACAGCGGCTACCCGTATCTGCTGACGAATATCGCTCCGGGTGTGCACATCAATGTGGGCGGGACCTACGGCGGTCCGGTTTTCGGGGGAGATCTGCGCTGGCTGACGCCGGTGCGGGGGCTGACGGTGGGCGCATCGCGGCAGAACGAAGAGATCTCGGGATCGGGGAAGCTGTCGGTTCCGGCGGCGCATGTCTCGGGCGCTCCTTATAACGAGAAGTCGTTCGAGGACTGGACGAACTGGTTCTACGGGCGGTACACGACGAGCCGGTGGCGCTTCGAGGCAGAGCACAAGCGGTACTACCAGGCGAAGGACATCTTCAGCGATACAGCGTGGTTCTATGCCGACACGCGCGGCTGGTACGGCGCGGTGGCCTATCGCGTCGACAAATGGCTGGAGGTGGGTTCGTATTACTCGCATTACCGGATCTTCATCGGGGGAGCGGATCTGGTTCCGAAGGGGCCGAACCTCAACTTCAATTACACCGGGCCGCAGAAGCACGACTACGACAAGGTTGTGACCGCGAAGATCACGTTCAACCAGTACCTGACGCTGAAGGTGGAAGGGCACTTCATGGACGGTAACGGGCTGGCCACCTATCCGGATGGCTTCTACGCATCGGTGAATCCGGAGGGCCTTGCCAACAACACCAACGGAATCGTCGTGCGGAGCGGCTTCAACTTCTGACGCGAGCGAAAGGAGAACACATTATGAAAAAGCTATTATCCGTAATTCTTCTGGCCGCGGCATCGATCCTGACCGTACGAGCCCAGGCGCAGGTGCTTGTGATTGCCAACCCCGGGGTGAAGAGCGCCGACATTTCCAAAGACGATCTGCGCGACGTATTCACCGGGAGCGCGACCACGCTGAAGGACGGGACGCGGGTGGTTCCGATCCTGCTGAAGGCGGGGACGGCGCACGTGGAGTTTCTGCAGGCGTACATCGGGAAGAACGATACGGCCTACCGCGCGGGCTGGCGGAGCCTGGTCTTTTCCGGGCAGGCGACGATGCCGAAGACGCTGGATGGAGACGCGGAGGCTGTGGAATTTGTGGCCCACAACGCGGGAGCGATCGGGTACATCAGCCCGGGAACACCGCATGAAGGGGTAAAAGTGCTCTCTGTCCGGTAGGAGCGGACCGAGGGCACCCGCCCTCGGGGCTCGAACCGGGACAACGGCTGGGAAAGCGGGAAATGAGGGGGTTCATGAAAGCGGTTCGTATCAAGACCAGAATTCGCATGGCGATCGGCATCATCGGAGCCGGTTATCTGGCGCTGCTGCTGCTGGTGTACTGGACGGGGACACGGACGGAGAAGGCCATGAACCTGGCATCGGGGTCGCTGTTTCCGGCGACCCTGTCGAGCCAGGAAGCGGGCGCGTCGTTTCAGAAACTGACGAAGAGCTATTCGGACGCGGTGCTGACGCAGGATGCCGGGGCGCTGGCGAAGGCGGACGAGGCGGCGCAGGCGGTGACCGGCGCTTTGCAGTCGGTCGAGCAGGACGTGGCCTTCGATGCGGCGCGGAAGCAGGAGGTGACCGCGCTGCTGACCCAGTTCACGGATCTGGCGGCGCGCTCGCGCACGGTGTACGCGGCGATGGCGACCGGAGGCACGAATGTCTCCGAGGACACACAGAATCAGATTGGGGTCCTGGCGCGGGAAAACCGCGCCATGGAGGGCGCGCTGGGGCAGCTGCGGGGCACGCTGTCGGGCGACTTCAAGGCGCAGCTGGACAGCGTGACGGCGTGGACGAACCGGCAACGGCTGTTCGGTCTGATTTTATTTCTGGCCATCAGCTCGTTCGCGACGGTGCTGACGGTGATGGTGGAGCGGCGGGTGTCGGGGCCGCTGCTGGAGGTGACGGCGAGCCTGAAGGACATCGCGGAGGGGGAGGGCGATCTGACGCAGCGGATCCCGATCACGGCCGAGGATGAGATCGGGGAGCTGGGCCATTGGTTCAACACTTTTCTGGAGAAGCTGCAGGGGATTATCGGACAGGTGCAGGAGAACACGCGGCGGCTGGCGGAGGCGTGCGATGGCATTTCCGCTTCGTCGGTGGAGATGGCGAAGGGGGCAGAGGCGCAGCAGATGCAGACGGCGCAGGTCGCGACGGCGATGCAGGAAATGTCGGTCACGGTGCAGGAGGTCTCGCAGAATTCGAATTCGGCGGCGGAGAAGGCGCATGCGGGGGCTGAGAATGCGCGCGAGGGCGGCAAGGTCATGGAGCGGACCATCGCGATGATGCAGAAGGTGACCGCGTCGGTGGACCAGGCCGCGAAGCAGGTGGCGGAGCTGGGCAGCCGGTCGGATCAGATTGGGCGCATTGTGGGGGTGATCAACGAAATTGCGGAACAGACCAATCTGCTGGCGCTGAATGCGGCGATCGAAGCGGCGCGCGCCGGCGAGCACGGGCGAGGATTCGCGGTGGTAGCGGGCGAGGTGCGGAATCTGGCGGAGCGGACCACGAAGGCGACCAAGGAAATCGGCGGCATGATCGGCAGCATCCAGAAAGAGACGCAGGCCGCGGTGGAAGCGATGGTGCGGGGGACAGGTGAGGTCGAGCAGGGCGTGAAGGCGGCCGAGGAGTCGGGGGCGAAGCTGCGCGGGATCATCGACGGTACCGAGCATGCGGCGCAGATGGTTGCGCAGATTGCCACGGCGGCGACCGAGCAGGCGAGCACCACCGACGAGGTGAATGCCAACATCGCGGAGATTGCGCGAATCTCGAACGATTTTGCCGCCGGCGCGCAGAGGTCGGCTCGGGCGAGCGAGTCGCTGAGCCAGCTGGCGGTGGAGCTGGATTCGCTGGTGTCGCGGTTCAGGGTGGAGGAGGAAGCTGGGGGGCGGGAATCCGCCGGCCAGGTGCGCGGCCGCGCGGCCGCAAAGGAGGTCCGCCTGGCGCATCGCGCAGGCGCCATCGCCTGAGTTGCAGAGAAGCGTGGGCCGGCTGAATCTCAGCCGGCCCACGCGGTTTGGCCCGGAAGCACGACCGCTGCCCAGGAAGATCGCTCACTCGCGCGTATAGCTGTATTCGCCGGAGGGATCGCGTTCCTTCAGGGTTTTGACCTGGCCGTTTTCGAGGACAAATTCAAAGATGTCGTCGGCAAACTGCGGGGTCCGGAACTGGAAGCCCTTGATGAGGATGAGCGGGTGCGGTGGTCCTCCGGGGAAATCCAGAGAGAGCCCGCTTCCCGGCTGATAGAGAACGCGGAATCGCGTCTTGTCCGGGGTGATGTAGGTTCCGGCGAGCTTCTGGAGGGTAGCTTCATCGAGCGTGGGGGCCTTGCGGGTGAAGGTGACCGCGGCTTCATCGAGAGAGGTGGTGATGCTGTCGATGTCGCCCTGGGGATTGGTGAGGAAGTTCAGGGAGAAGCGGCCGTACTGCTCGTCGTCGGGGGTGTCGAAGCGGTCGTAATGAAAGTGGCTGAGGGGGAAAGAGAACTCGTGGAAGCCGAAGTGGAGCTGATCGCCGTCGAGTGAGATTTTCACGATGCCGTAAGCGGGATTCTCGTACTCGGCGACATAGGCGGTGAGCGGGTGGGACGGTGTGGTGTTGGGGACGCGGTCGGCGCCGGCTTTGGCGCGACTTTCTGTGCCGGCTTTTTTGTCGGCAAGGCGCTGGGCAAGGCGGCGCTGGCTCCACGGCGTGAGGTCCATACCGAGAAGCCGCTCGTAAACGTTGTAGCTGACGATGTTGTAGAGGGGCGCGCTGTGGTCGCTGATGACCAGAACGATGACCCCGATGTGGTCATTGGGCATGAAGGAGACCTGGGAGTGGAATCCGGGCAGGTCGCCGCCGTGAAAAGTGAGGAGATGGCCGCGATAGGAGGCGGTTTCGCGCGCCATGCCGTATGCGGGATTGAGAATCTCCCAGAATCCCTGGGCTTCTCCCAGGGTGTTGGGAAGACCGATGGCCGGCTGGAGGGTCTGGCGGAGGACGTCGGAGGGGAGGACCTGGTGGCCGTTGTACTTGCCGTCGTTCATCAGTGCGATGAGCCAGTGCGAGAGGTCGTGGATATTGGAGATGATGGCGCCGGCGGGAGCGACGCCCTCGGTGTCTTCGTAATACGGGATCTTGTACAGCTCGAAGCTGTCGCGTTTCTCGCGATAGGGGACGCCGTGATCGGGGTGCTGAAGCATGTCGGCGATGGTGAAGGAGGAGGAGGACATGTCGAGCGGGGCGAAGATGCGGTCATGGACGAACTGCTCCCAGCTTTGGCTGGACTCAAGCTCGATGATGTGGCCGGCGGCGGAGAACATGAGGTTGTTGTAGAGGAAGGTTTCCCGCATGGGCTGTTCGGGCTCGAGGTAACGTAGCTTGTCGAATAACTGCGGGCGGGTGAAGTCGGATTTGAACCAGATGAGGTCGTGGCGGGTGACACCGGTGCGATGCGAGAGCATGTCGCGGAGGGTGACGTTGTTGTTGAGCTCGTCGTTGTAGAAGCGGACGCTGGGAACGGAGTCGCGGATGGGCTTGTCCCAGGTGAGCTTGCCTTCGTCGACGAGCATGCCTGCGGCAGTAGCGGTAAACAGCTTGGTGTTGGAAGCGATCTGGCAGAGGGTGTCGGGCGTGAAGGGCAGTTTTTGGCCGTAGTCGCGATAGCCGTAGCCTTTGGCGAAGACCAGCTTGTCATTGACAACGATGCCGATGCCGATGCCGGGCGTGTTCCAGTCCTTGAGGGTCTGCTGCATCCAGGCGTCGAAGCCCTGGAGTTTGGCGTCGATGTCCTGGGTCTGTGCGTGCATGCCAGGCGCGGAGAGAAACAGCGTGAGGGCGACCAGCGGCACGACGCGAAGAGAGCGATGAGATTCGAGTGAGAGAGACACAGGGTGGCTTCCTTTCCTGGTCCTGGGGTGGGGAAATGTGTCCAGGATTATAGCGCGGGTTTTCGGAAGGGGACGAACGCGGGGGATTCGCCCTGTCACGCTCTGGTTTGGAAGGAGCGTCAATCAGGCAGGACCATGGTTTTGCCGGCGAGGTCGCAGGCGCGCCAGAGGTACCAGCTGGCGACGGAGCGCCAGGGACGCCACTTTACCGCGCGTCGCTCGATCTGCTCGGCGGTGGCGAGCATGGAGGCGTCGAAGGGTTTCGATTTGGGGAGGCGGAGGAAGGTGAGGGCGAAGCCTTTGCGGATGCCGTAGTCGGTGACGGGGAGGACGTCGGGGCGGCCGAGGCGGAATATGAGGAGCATCTGGACGGTCCAGGCGCCGATGCCGCGGACTTCTGTGAGGCGGTCGATGATTTCCTGATCGGGCATGCGGCGGATAGCGGTGAGGGTGGGCACGGTTCCGGAGAGGGTTTTGGCGGCGAGGTCGCGCAGGGCTTTGGCTTTGGAGGCGGAGAGGCCGCAGGCGCGGAGCCTGTCGTCGGAGGTCTCGAGGAGGAGTTCCGGAGCGGGGTGCAGTTCGCCGAAAGCGGTGAGCAGGCGCTTGAGTATCGCGGCGGCGGCTTTGCCGTGGAGCTGTTGATAGATGATGGACTCGAGCAGCGCTTCGAAAGGAGAGTGCTGGCTCTTCAGCTTGAGGGTGAAAGGGCCGACGCGCTGGATGAGTTGGCCGAGCTTCGGGTCGGCTGCGGTGAGGGTGCTGAGGGCGAGGTCGGCATCGTAGCGAACGGCGCGGCGTCCATCGATCATGGGAGACAGGGTACAGAACTCAGGGTGCAGCGTACAGCGTTCAGCGTTCAGACAAAGCTGGGCAAGGCCAGGCCGGGGGCGCTGGAAAATTCTGAGGAACATTGGCCGCAGATTAGGTCACCGGCACGGTTACAGATGTGTGAAATGCGGCGGGGCGCAGACTCCGGCGGTCAGGCTGCTCGAACGTTTGAGTTGCACCGGAGAATGGCGGCAGATGGCACAGGTTGGCGCATGCGGAATCGCGAACGGCGAGTCGAGCTCAAAAATTATTTTTCTTCCTCGGGTGAGCGGCTTGCAGAGGGCGGCGATGTGCCGCTATAGTTTTCTTTACACAAATTTGTGATGCAGGTCACAATCGGCTGTGATCCAGAACACAAACCAACCAAACTCCAGAGCACAGGGGCCTTGCCGGGTTGAAGAACTGTGCGCTGGAAACCACGGCAATCCTGGAAACTGCTCGTTTCATCTGAGGCCGCGACCGCAGTAGCACGCGTCGGCCTGATCTCGGTAATCCTCACGTTCTCGCCTTGCGATTCACCAGGAGATTCAGGAAGCATTCATGGCGCAGATTTTTGATCGCAGCTCGAACGCGCTGGCCCGGATGAGCCTGATTTTGACGGGGCTGATCACGATAGCCCTGGGGCTGACGCTCGATGAGCTGCAGCGGTCGCCGTGGGTGACGCGCCAGGGGCAGCGCGCGGATCAGCCAGTCCCGTTCAGCCATAAGCATCACGTCGAGGGTCTGGGGCTGCAGTGCCAGTACTGCCACACCACGGTGGAGAAGTCGAGCTACGCGGGCATTCCTCCGACGAAGACGTGCATGAACTGCCACGCGCAGATCTGGACGAACGCGCAGCTGCTGGAGCCGGTGCGGCACAGCTGGGCGACAGGGGAATCGATTGCATGGACGAGGGTGCACGATCTGCCGGACTACGTCTTCTTCAATCATGAAATTCACGTGAACAAGGGGATCGGGTGCTCGTCGTGCCACGGGCGTGTGGACCAGATGCCCATTATGTATATGCAGAATTCGCTGCAGATGGAGTGGTGTTTGAACTGCCACCGGAATCCGGGGAAGAATCTGCGGCCGACCAGCGAGATTTACAACATGGCGTGGACGGGAGCGTCGGAGCTGAAGCCGGTTTGGTGCGCGGCGGAAGATGTTCCGGCGGGGTCGCCAACCGCGGGTGGCGTAACGTGCACGGAGACGGCGCCGGCCGGCGAGGTGCAGATGGCGGCATTGAGTTCACCGTTGACGGGAGTGCATGCGCAGACGGCGGCGACGACGATTGGCAGCGAGAACAACGAGCCGATGACTTTGCCGGCGGGCCTGCATTACACGAAGTTCACGAGCCAGGATGCGCTGGGGGAGTTTTTGGTGCAGCACTACAACGTTCGCAATCCGCGTGAGCTGACCAGCTGCGAGGTTTGTCACCGATGAGTAAGAGCGAGCGTTCAGCGATCAGCGGACAGCGTTTAGAAATGCAGGGGCCTGTGCTCGAATCCTCAACTGAGGCGGGAAGTCTGGTGCAGATTGAGGCTAAGAAGCCGACGCTTCATCCCACCGCGCCAAACCCGCGCGCGGCGGGAGCCCTGACGCTGGCCGAAGTGCGGGCGAAGCTGGCGGGTCAAAAGGGCAAAAAGTTCTGGCGGTCGATAGACGAACTGGCGGAGACGCCGGAGTTTGCTGCGATGGTGGCGGAGGAATTTCCTTCGCAGGCGTCGGAGTGGATCGATCCGGTTTCGAGGCGGAGTTTCCTGAAGGTGATGGGCGCGTCCATGGCGCTGGCTGGCCTCGCGGGATGCACGAAGCAGCCTGATGAGCCGATCATGCCGTACGTCGCGGCGCCGGAGGATTTGATTCTCGGCAAGCCGGTATATTTTGCCTCGGCATTTCCGTTTGCGTCGGGTGCGGTGCCGGTGCTGGTGAAGAGCGATGCGTACCGGCCGATTAAGGTCGATGGAAACCCAGAGCATCCTTACGTGAAGGGCGGGTCGGATCCCCTGACGCAGGCGTCGCTGCTGGATTTGTACGATCCGGATCGGTCGCAGCACATACTGTATCGCGGCGAGACGCGGACGTGGCCGGCGTTTCTGGCGGCGCTTCGGTCAATGCTGGCGGACAAGAAGCCTTCGGGCGGGCAGGGATTGTATTTCCTGAGTGGGACAGTGACGTCGCCCACGCTGGCGGCGCAATGGGCGCAGGCACAGAAGAATTATCCGCTGGCCAAGTTTGTGCAGTACGAGCCGGTGAACCGCGATAGCCATTACACGGCGGCGAAACAGGCGTTCGGCAGTTATGTGGATGCGCAGTATCACCTCGATCAGGCGGACGTGATTGTGTCGCTCGATGCGGATTTTCTGGGCGGCGCTACATTCCCGGGATTCCATAAGCTGGCGCGCGATTACGCGCAGAAGCGCAAGCTGGACGGCACGGATCAGATGAATCGGCTGTATGTGGTTGAGTCTGTCACCACGACCACCGGGTTCAAGGCGGAGCATCGCTTGGCGCTGAAGCCCAGTGAGGTCGCTGGGTTTGCCGCGGCTCTGGCGAGCGCTGTGGGTGCGGGTGGAGCAAGTGGCGGCAGCTGGACCGAACATCAGACGAAATATTTGCAGGGACTCGCTGCGGATCTGAAGGCGAGCGCCGGGAAGTGCGTTGTTATTCCTGGAGACTTTGCGGCGCCTGCCGTGCATGCGGCGGTATTTGCGATCAACCAGGCGCTGGGGAATGTCGGCAAGACGGTGGTGTACACCGATCCGGTCAATCCGATGCCGTCGATCCAGACGGACGATCTGAAGGCGCTGGTCGCGGACATGAATGCCGGCAAAGTGGACTGGCTGGTGATTCTGAATGCGAATCCGATCTATTCGGCGCCGGCGGACCTGGATTTCGAGAGCGCTTTCAACAAGGTTGGGACCGTCGCGCACCTGGGTTCGCATTTTGACGAGACGGGCGAGCTGGCGCACTGGCACATCAACAACGCGCACTACCTCGAGATGTGGTCGGATGCGCGGGCGTACGACGGCACGGTGAGCATCGTGCAGCCGATGATCGCTCCGCTCTACGGCGGGCACGACGCGCACGAGATTGTGCAGTCAATGCTGGATGAGCCGGATGTTTCCGCCTACGACGTTGTACGCGGAACCTGGAAGGATCAGCTATCGAAGGGTGACTTCGAGTTCAACTGGCGCAAGGCGCTGCACGATGGGTGGATCGAAGGGACCGCGTTCACGCCGAAGACGGTGACCGCGAAAGCGGCAGTGCCTCCGGTTGTGGGGAGTGTGCCTGCGAGCGGCGATTCTGTTGAAGTCGCGTTCCGGCCGGATGCCAATGTCTATGACGGACGCTACGCGAACGTGGGATGGATGCAGGAGATTCCGCGGCCGGTAACGAACCTGTCGTGGGACAACGCAGCGCTGATGAGCTTCGCGACGATGGAGAAGAACGCTATCGCGGAGAACGATGCGGTTGAGATCAGCGTGGGCGGAAAGAAGATCATCGCCGGAGCGCTGGCGGTTCCAGGGCAGGCGGATGGTGTTGTCGTCGTCACGCTGGGACAGGGGCGCAGGCATGGTCGAGTGGCCGGCGGGGTTGGATACAACGCGTATCTGATCCAGCAGTCGGGCGCGCCGTGGATGCAGGCGGGCGCGTCGCTGCGGAAGACGGGCGACATTTACGACATCTGCGTGACGAAGAGTCACCACATCGATCAGCGGTCGGTGAAGGCGGGTGGCGATGGGTCGGGCACGCATTCGATCGAAGGCAACGAGTCGATCGATCGCGGAATTATTCGCTACGCGACGCTCGCCGAGTTCAGGGCAAACCCGGAATTCGCGCATGAGGGCGAAGGGCGCAGCGTGCCGGAGCCGGACGAGAGCATGTTCCCCGCGTATCGCTACGACAAGAATGCATGGGGGATGTCAATCGATTTGAATTCGTGCGTAGGCTGCAACGCGTGCGTGACGGCCTGCTACGCGGAGAACAATATTCCGGTGGTGGGGCGGCAGCAGGCGAAGATCGGCCGCATCATGCAGTGGATCCGCATCGACACCTACTTCGAGGGCGATCTGGCTGCGCCGCGGGCGCACTTCCAGCCGATGACATGCCATCACTGCGAAAACGCGCCGTGCGAACAGGTTTGTCCGGTGGGCGCGACGGTGCACTCGCCCGAAGGGCTGAACCTGATGGTTTACAACCGCTGCGTTGGGACGCGGTATTGCTCGAATAACTGTCCTTATAAGGTGCGGCGGTTTAATTTCCTGCTTTACTCCGATGTGTATGACTGGGACGACCCCACGCTGGCGCTGATGCACAATCCGGATGTGAGTGTACGCAGCCGCGGCGTGATGGAGAAGTGCAGCTACTGCAACCAGCGGATCCAGGCAGTGAAGATCGCGGCAGACAAGGAGAACCGCGAGATTCGCGATGGCGAGATTCGGACGGCGTGCCAGCAGGCGTGCCCGACGGACGCGATCGTCTTCGGGAACATCAACGACAAGGCCAGCCGGGTGGCGAAGGTGAAGACGCAGGAGCGGACTTACGGCGTGCTGGCGGATATCAATACTCGACCGCGCACGACCTATGTGGCGGGTGTGCTGAATATCAATGAGGATTTAGCTAAGTCGCTGGGAGAGTATTCGACGTAAAGCAGGGAATAGGGATTAGGGATTAGGGATTAGGAAACGCATTCTGAGGGCAGGGCAGAAGACGATGGCGACGAAAGACGCACCCGTCAACAATCCGATGGTGGATCCGGTCACAGGAGAGTACCGGGTAATCGCGCCCGGGCACACCTTTAAGTCGGTCACGGAGAAGGTATCGCGCATTGTGCTGACCAGCCACACGCCGCTGGGCTGGTATTTCGGGATATTGGTCGCCGGCTCGATCGTGGGAATTCTGCTGACCGCGGTGACCTGGCTGTTTCTGAAGGGCGTCGGAATCTGGGCCATTACCATCCCGGTAGCGTGGGGCTTTGCGATTATCAATTTTGTGTGGTGGATCGGAATTGGTCACGCGGGCACCCTGATCTCGGCGATTTTGCTCTTGTTTAAGCAGGGGTGGCGTAACTCGATTAACCGGTTTGCCGAGGCGATGACGATTTTTGCGGTGGTCTGCGCGGGAATGTTCCCGCTGATCCACGTCGGGCGGCCGTGGCTCGGGTACTGGCTGTTGCCGTATCCAAGCACGATGAATTACTGGCCGCAGTTCCGGTCTCCGCTGCTGTGGGATGTGTTCGCGGTTTCGACCTACGCAACGATCTCGGTGGTGTTCTGGTACATCGGAATGATTCCCGACCTGGGAACGCTGCGGGATCGGTCGACTTCGAAGCTGGCGCAGTTTACCTATGGGCTGCTCGCGGTGGGCTGGCGCGGATCGGTGCGGCACTGGGTGCGGTACGAGACGGCTTCGCTCCTGTTGGCCGGTTTGGCTACTCCGCTGGTGCTCTCCGTGCACAGCGTTATTAGTCTCGACTTTTCCGTGGCGCTGATGCCGGGCTGGCACACGACGATTTTTCCGCCCTATTTTGTCGCGGGCGCGATCTATTCGGGGTTCGCCATGGTGCTGACGCTGGCGATTCCGATCAGGAGGTTTTATCACCTCGAGGATCTGATCACGATCCGGCACATCGATAACATGGCCAAGGTGATGCTGGCGACAGGTCTGATTGTGGCGTATGGCTACTCCACCGAAATTTTCATGAGCTGGTATTCGGCGAGCCACTGGGAATACTTCATGATGTGGAACCGCATGTTCGGGCCGATGGGGTGGTCGTACTGGGTGCTGATCACGTGTAACATCGCGCTGCCGCAGTTGATGTGGCTTCGCAAATTCCGCGTGAACGTAGGGCTGATGTTCCTGATGTCGCTCATCGTGAACACAGGGATGTGGTTCGAGCGGTTCGTGATTGTGGTTACGAGTTTGACGCGCGACTATCTCCCGTCGTCGTGGGGTACTTATCGCGCGACTAAGTGGGATTACGGGACTTTTCTGGGAACGCTGGGGTTGTTTACGTTCCTGTTCCTGTTGTTCGTGCGCTTCCTGCCCATGATTCCGATGTCGGAGCTGCGCATGATGCTGCCGCAGGCGAAAGTAAAAGAACTGCATGGCGAACCTCTTCCGGAGGCAGGTGACTGATGCCACTTCCTGAAGGTGTTTACGGGCTGATGGCGGAGTTTGAGACGCCGACGCAGTTGGTGCGCGCGGCGGAGGCGGCGCATGGCGCGGGCTATCGGCGGATGGATTGCTACACGCCGTATCCGGTGGAGGAAGCTGCGGCGGCTATCGGGTTCCATCGCGACGAAGTTTCGCTGGTGTGTCTGATCGGCGGCCTGCTGGGGCTGGCGGCGATGTTCTCGCTGGAGACCTGGATTTCGGTGTGGGCCTATCCGATCAACGTCGCGGGGCGGCCGTATTATTCGTGGCCGGCGTTCGTGGTTCCGGCGTATGAGTGGACGATTTTGTGGGCTGGGCTCTCGGCGGCGTTTGGGATGCTGGCTCTGTGCGGGCTGCCGAAGCCGTATCACCCCGTGTTCAACGCGCCGAATTTCCGGAATGGGGCGACGAGCGACAAGTTCTTTTTGTGCCTGGAGTCGACCGATCCGAAGTTCGATGCTGCGGAGACACGGAGTTTTCTGGAAGCGCAGGCGCCGTTATCGGTGGTGGAGGTGGAGTATTAACAGCGCAGCGTTCAGCGTTCAGCGTACGGCGTTCAGAAGAACCAGTGCCGCCTCTGCGATCTTACCGCGCGGGTTGGGTCTGGTGGGTGCGCTCGGCATACTGCTGCTAGTGGCTGGATGCCGGCAGGATATGCAGAATCAGCCGAGGACGTTTCCGCAGCGCGGGTCATCCATTTTTGCCGATGGGCGTTCGGCGCGGCCGCAGGTGGAGCACACCGTGGCACGCGGGCAGCTGTACGAGACGGAGTATTTCTACACGGGACTGGTGAACGGCAAGGAAGCGGACATGATGCCGTTTCCGGCGACGATGCAGGTGCTGGCGCGCGGGCAGGAGCGGTTCAACGTGTATTGCACGCCCTGCCACTCGCGCGTGGGCAATGGCGCGGGGATGATTGTGGATCGCGGCTACAAGCCGGCGGGGAATTTCCACGATGCCAAGCGGCAGAGTGAACCGCTGAGCCACTACTTTTACGTGATGACGAACGGATTTGGCGCGATGCCGGATTATAAGGCGCAGGTGGCGCCCGAGGATCGGTGGGCGATTGCGGCGTATATTCGCGCGCTGCAGTTGAGCCAGAACGCGAAGATGTCCGATGTGCCGGCGGGGGAGCAGGTGGAGAGCCTGAACTCGATTGCGGAGAGCATAGGGCATCCGGAGTACGCGGGGCCGTGGCCGCTTCCGTCGACGGCGATCAACGCGAAACCGCGAACGCTGATTATTGCCGGGGCTCCGGCGCAGACGCCGAATCCTCAGTCCGTGACGCCGCCAGTTACGACGACAACGCGGGGACAGACGAATAAGCCGCCGGTCAGGCCATCAGGAGCGCAGCAATAATGGCGAACGATACGTTCAGCAAGGGGTTGACGAGCACGACGGGAGCGCCCCCGTTTGTCGATCTGTGGCGGCGGCGCGCGCTGCGCGTGGGGCTGGTGTTCTCAATTCTCGCGGTGATTCTCGCGCTGCTGGCGGAGAAGTTCGACGAGCCGGGGCTGGGCTGGGATCATGTGGTGCGCGGGTGGCTGCACGGCTTCATGATCTGCTTTGGGTTCTGCTTCGGCGCAATGGCGCTGCTGATGACGCAGTATCTTTCCGGCGGCAAATGGGGGCTGATCGTGCGGCGACCGCTGGAGGCGATGACGCGGACCTGGCCGCTGGTAGTGCTTTTCTGGTTTCCGATTGCGCTGCTGGGCGCGTCGTTCGGCAAGCTGTACATCTGGGCGCGGTACGACAAGTGGCGGGACGCACTGCAGAAGGGGTTGATCACGATCGATCAGGCGCACGCGATCCACTGGAAGCAGCCGATGCTGAACGTGACGGCTTTCTACGTTGTGTCGCTGGTGTGCTTCGCGATTTTCGCGCTGTATGTGACGCTGCTGAATTCCTGGTCGGTGAAACGGGATGCCGATCCTGAGCCAAACGTGGCGCGCTGGCGGACGAAGTTCGAGAACCTGAGCGGATTTGGCGTGGTGCTCTACGCGGCGCTGCTCTTTCTGCTGGTGATCTATTGGGTCATGTCACTCGATCCAACCTGGTACTCGACTGTGTATGGATTTCAGTTCCTGGTAGGTCAGGCTTACGGAGTGCTGGCGCTTTCGATTCTGACGCTGATCGCGCTGTCGAAGGCGGAGCCTGTCAAGAGCACGTTCCGCGTGATCGAGCAACACGATTTGGGCAAGCTCTGCTTCGCGTTTGTGATGCTGAATATCTATCTGGCCTTTGCGTCATTCCTGATTATCTGGTCGGGTAACTCGCCGGAAGAAATTCCCTGGTATCTCGATCGGATTCGCGGTAACTGGGGCGTGATTGCGACGCTGGACGTGATCTTCCATTGGGTAATTCCGTTCAGCCTGTTGTTGTCGCGGGACCTGAAGCGGATCAAGAGCAGGCTGGCGTTGGTTTGCTGCATCATGATCTTTGCGCGCATGTGGGATATGTTCTGGCTGATCGAGCCGAACTTTAAGGATGCGGCGCGCAATTTGCATTTGAGCTGGGGAATTCTGGAGTACATCGCGGTGCCGGGAGCACTGTTGAGCTTCTGGCTGGTGTATTACTTCACGGAGTTAAAGAAGCGTCCGCTGATCGCGACCAACGATCCGCATCTTGCGGAGATTTTGGAGCATGACTATGCCCACGCCTGATCCGCATGACCCAAAGCACGATCCGAAGACGCATTTCGACGAGGCTTCGGTCAAAGAGGGCTATGAGCTCAGCGATGCGAACACCGGCGGGATCATGGTGTTCCTGGTGGGGCTGTTCATTTCGGTGGGCGTGTTCTTCGTCGTTTGTTACGGGTTCGGCATCATTATCAACAGCGGGATGGACAAGGCCGATGGGGCGCCGAATAAGTGGAACGCACCGAATCAGATTGCGCCACGGAAGGCGATCCAGTCGAATCCGGCACTGGAGCAGGAGCAGTTAGCAAAACTGACGCAGCAGTTCCCCACGCCGCGGCTGGAACTGGACGATGGCAACCAGGATTTGACCGAGTTGCACGGGCGTGAAGACTTACTGCTGAATCATTACACCTGGGTGGATAAGCCGGGGGGCGCGGTAAGAATTCCGATTGAGCAGGCAATGGAATTGATTGCGCAACGCGGACTGCCGGTGGCACCACAGCCGCAGCACCAGGGGCTGATGACAGGTGATGCGGAACCGCAGGTGCAGATGCCGCTGACCAATGGATTTGCCCGGACCGGCTATGAACAGGAATTGGCGGGTCCTCCGGGCGAGGCGGGAGAGCAGGCTTCGACTAAGGCAAACAATCAATAACTTAGGGATCAGAGTGGGGATTAGGGATTAGAAATGCGCGGCGAAGCTATAACACGGCAATGGGCTAAAGCGGCGGGGATGGTGCTCGCTGGCATGCTCATTCTCGCATGCGAACTGCCGGTGTTTGCGCAGGGGCAGTTCTTTGGCTATGAGAAACCCGGAACTCCCGCGGATCAGCAACCGTTGATGCTGAAGAAAATCAGCATCCAGCAAAAACTGAATACACATCTGCCGCTGAATCTCGAATTTCGCGATGAGACGGGCAAAGTAGTTCGCCTGGGTGATTATTTCGGGAAGAAGCCGGTGATTTTGTCGCTGGTGTACTACCAGTGCAAGATTCTTTGTCCGGAGGAGATCGACGGGCTGGTAGGTGCGCTGGAGATGCTGAAGTTCAATCCGGGGCGGGATTTTGACGTCGTGCTGGTGAGCATCGATGCGACGGAGACGCCGGAGATTGCCGCGCGGGAGAAGGCGTTCTACATGACGCGTTACGGGCGTCCGCAGGATGTGGGTGGCTGGCACTTTCTGACGGGGCAGGAGCCGGCGATTCGGGCGCTGGCGAGCGCGGTGGGATTTGGCTATGTGCCGATGCAGGGGCCGGACGGCAAGCTGACGCAGTTTGCGCACGCGAGCGCTGTGGAACTGGTGACGCCTGAGGGACGGCTGGCGCAGTACTACCTGGGCGTTGAGTTTTCCCCGAAGGATCTGCAGCTGGGATTAGTGGAAGCGTCGCACGGTGAGATTGGGTCAGTAGTCGATAACCTGCTGACTTACTGCTACCAGTACGATCCGACAATGAACCGGCACACGCTGATGTACATTCGGATTTTTCAGGCGGGCTGGGTGCTGACGGTTTTGGCTCTGGGGACGTTCCTGGTGGTGAACTTCCGGCGCGACATACGGGAAGCGCGGGAACAGAAGACACAGTGGGTGAACGGATAGGCGATGCAACATTTCATCAGTCCGGTACTTTGGCAATTCCTGGTTAAATGGCTCACGTACTTCGCGATCTTCCCGCCGGAAGCGTCGAACATCGCGCCGTATGCGGACGCGCTCTACTTTTTCCTTGTGGGCATTTCGGCTGTGGGCCTGGGTGCGGTTACTTTCCTGGTGGTTTATTTTTCGATTCGGTACCGGCAGGACCGGAATCCGGTGGCGACGCAGATTGAGGGATCGACGCTGCTGGAGGCGACCTGGACCATTATTCCTCTTATCCTGTTCATGATTTGCTTTGTATGGGGCGCGCTGCTGTATTTCCGGATTTACAGCCCGCCGACCAATGCAATGAACATTTATGTGGTCGGGAAGCAATGGATGTGGAAGGTGGAGCATCCAGGCGGGCAGCATGAGATCAACGCGCTGCACATACCGATCAACCAGCCGATCCAGATCACGCTGATTTCGCAGGACGTCTTTCATAGTTTTTCCATTCCGGCTTTTCGCGTGAAGCGCGAGGCGATTCCGGGGCGGTACAACACGGAGTGGTTTGAAGCAACGACGCCGGGGACGTATCACATTTTCTGCACGCAGTATTGCGGCACGCTGCACTCGCAGATGATCGGCGAAGTGGTGGCGATGACGAAGGAAGATTACGAGGCGTGGGCCGCACAGGCGACCAGCGGAAACTCGCTGGCGCAGAACGGGGAAAGGCTGTTTGCGAGCCTCGGCTGCAATTCCTGTCACAATAGTGGGCCGAATGCGCACGGGCCGAATCTTGCGAATGTCTATGGGGCGCATCTGCAGCTGAAGAACGGATCGTTTGTAACTGCGGATGACGCATTTTTGCGTGACACAATTCTGAATCCCACCATGCACGAGGTCGCGGGTTACGCGCCGATCATGCCAACCTATCAGGGGCAGGTAAGTGAAGAAGGCCTGATCGACCTGGTGGAGTACATTCGGCGGCTGGATTCGCAGTACCGCATCGAACAGACTATCGACAACAGCAATGCGCAGCCCATCCAGACGGGCGCGGCGCCGCCGGGGACCTCGGCTCCGGCGCTTGCACCAGGGACGGTGAAGCCATGAGCACAATCCTTACACTGCCGGACCAGTCGACGGCCACGCTCCCAAAGGTTTCGTACCTGAACAAGGAGTACGGGCTCAAGAGCTGGCTGCTGACGGGCGATCACAAACGGATCGCTATGCTGTATCTGATCTCGATCACGTTCTTCTTCTTTATTGGCGGGGCGATGGCGGGGCTAATTCGTCTCGAGCTGCTGACGCCGCCGAGCGATCTGCTGGCTGCGGACACCTACAACAAGGTGTTTACGGCGCACGGCATCATCATGGTGTTCCTGTTTCTGGTGCCGTCGGTGCCGGCGACTATAGGGAATTTCCTGATTCCGATCATGGTGGGCGCGAAGGACCTGGCGTTTCCGAAGATCAATTTACTGAGCTGGTATCTGTATGTGGCGGCGGGATGCATGATTCTGTGGGTGCTGACTGCGGGCGGCGTGGATACGGGGTGGACCTTTACGACGCCGCTGAGCACGCATTACGTCAACACGCATGTCGTGACCGCGGGGCTGGCGGTGTTTATTGCCGGGTTCAGTTCGATCTTTACCGGGCTGAATTTCATCGTCACCATTCACCGGATGCGCGCGCCGGGAATGACCTGGTTCCGGCTGCCGTTGTTTGTGTGGTCGCACTACGCGGCGTCGATCCTGATGGTGCTGGGCACGCCGGTGCTGGCGATCACGCTGGTACTGGTGGTTCTGGAGCGGACCATCGGAATCGGGGTGTTCGACCCAACCAAGGGTGGCGACCCGCTGCTGTTCCAGCATTTGTTCTGGTTCTATTCGCATCCGGCCGTGTACATCATGATTCTGCCGGGAATGGGTGTGATCTCCGAGGTGATGAGCACCTTCTCGCGCAAGCGGGTATTCGGATACACGGCGGTCGCGTTTTCGTCGGTGGCCATTGCGGTGTTTGGGTTCTTCGTCTGGGCGCACCACATGTTCGTGATGGGTATCTCGAGCTACTCGGCGCTGGTGTTTTCGTTGCTGACGATGTTAGTGGCGGTACCTTCGGCGATCAAGATCTTTAACTGGTCGGCAACCTTATATAAAGGGTCGATCACGTTTGAGACGCCGATGCTGTACGCGTTTGGATTTATCGGGCTGTTCACGATCGGCGGGCTGACGGGCGTCTTTCTCGGCACGATGGGGATGGATATCCACCTGACGGAAACGTATTTCATCGTTGCACACTTCCACTTTGTGATGGTGGGTGGCATGCTGATGGCGTATCTGTCGGGCGTACATTTCTGGTGGCCGAAGATGACAGGCCGGATGTATCCGGAAGGGGTGTCGAAACTGGCCGCGGTGATCACCTTTGTCGGATTTATCCTGACGTTCTTCCCGCAGTTCATTTTGGGCTATCTGGGCATGCCGCGGCGATATGCAGCGTATCCGGCGGAGTTTCAGGTGCTGAACGTGTTTTCGAGCGCGGGCGCAAGCGTGCTGGGGGTGGGGTATTTGCTTCCCTTGCTGTATCTCACCTGGTCGCTGAAGTATGGGAAGATTGCAGGGCCGAATCCGTGGCAGGCGACGGGGCTGGAGTGGCAGATACAGTCGCCGCCTCTGACGGAGAATTTTGTCGAGACGCCGATTGTGACGCAGGAGGCGTACGACTACGAGTGGCTGGAGAGCAAAACCCACAGCGAGGTGCCGACCGTTGGATAGCCACACAGTTGCCGCGCAGACGGCGGAGACGGCTCACCTGGAGCACGAGCATCCGGAGTTTCTGCGCCATCATTTTGCGAGCGTGGAACAGCAGCGGGAGACCGCCACGTTTGGGATGTGGCTGTTCCTGCTGACGGAAATCATGTTTTTTGGCGGCCTGTTCTGCGCCTATCTGATCTTCCGCAACTGGTATTACCCGGCGTTTGTGGTGGCGAGCCATTCGCTGCATCTGTGGGCGGGCACGCTGAACACGACTCTGCTCATTATTTCCAGCTTCACGATGGCAATGGCTGTGCACGCTTCGGAGACGCGCATGCGCAAGGCTTTGATCGGGTGGATGATTGCGACGATTATTTTGGGCTGCGGCTTTTTGTGTGTGAAGGCATACGAGTGGCACGACGAATGGGTGGAGCATCACGTGCCGGGGCTGAACTTCAGTCCGGAAGGATTCCTGCACGGGACGAAGGATTATCCCGACGACAAGCTGTCTCTGGACATGGCGGAGAAGACGCAGGTGTACTTCTCGCTCTATTTCGCGATGACCGGCATGCACGCGCTGCACATGGTGATCGGCGTGTCGCTGCTGGGGATTCTGCTGTTTGGGGCTTACAACGGCAAGTATGTCAACGGCCACGTCGCGCCGATTGAGAATTTTGGGTTGTACTGGCACTTTGTCGATATTGTGTGGATTTTTCTGTTCCCGCTGCTGTATTTGATTAGTCGACATCAATGAGTGAAGCAGAGTTTAGAGTTTAGGGATTAGAATTTAGGGCCGTCGCGGGCAAATTTGAGTTAGGGGCAACTATCTTATGGCGGACGCGCTGCATCACGACGAACCGACGAAACATGAAGAGCATATCGTCAGCCCGACGATCTATCTGGCGATTGGGGCGACGCTGCTGGTCTTCACCGCGATTACGGTTGGAGCGTCTTTGATCGACCTGCCCGGCGATCTGAATGCGGTGGTGGCGCTGGCGATTGCGTGCTTCAAGATGACGCTGGTGGTGCTGTTTTTCATGCACGTGAAGTACAGCTCGAAGCTGACGAAGCTGACGGTGGCGGCGGGTTTCCTGACGTTTTGCGTGCTCATCACGATGACGATGACGGATTACATCAGCCGCGCATGGGGACGCTGGTGAATGCAGGCAACAGGCAATAGGCAACAGGGAATAGGAAGAGCGAATGGATGGGGAGCGGCTTCGGCTGCTCCCTTTTGCTTTTAAGCCCGCGCCGATTGCGGGTCGGATTGTTCGTCACTCAAAATCCGCGCTATCGACGTGCCAGGGCATAATGTTCCGAAGCAGCCGGACGGCCAGTTAGGTTGCGGGTCCCCGGATTTCCCCGAAGCCTGCGAGTTCGGTCGCAGGCTCGTCTCCAACGAGGTCCTTATGCTGAAGACTTTGCAGCTCGCCGGCCGGATTCTCAGGAAGAATCCGGGGTTCACGATCATTGCCGTGGCGACGATTGGGCTGGGGGTGGGCGCGAGCACGGCGATCTTCAGCGTGACGGATGCGGTGCTGCTGCGCCCGCTGCCGTATCGGGATCCGGGGAAGCTGGTGGTGGCCGGGATGGAGCTGCGCAAGCGCAATGTGCAGAATCTGCCCTTCTCCAATGCGGATTACATCGATTTGCGCGAGGGCACGAAGTCGGTGTTCTCGGATATGGCGGGTGTGTTTACAGGGCGCAATGTTGTGCCGCGAGAAGATGGAACGCCTGAGCAGATCAGGTACGCGGTGGCAACGACAAATATCTTCCAGGTCCTGGGCGGGAAGGTTTTGTACGGGAGAGATTTCACCGCGGACGATGGGGTTCCGCAACCTGCGCCGCCGCCGGGTGCAGCGCCAAATGCTCCGAATGCGGCTCCGCAACTGCCGAATATTGCCATTCTGAGTTACGAGTACTTCGAGCGGCGTTATGCGGGCAATACTGCGATTCTCGGCCATCGGATGGCGACGACCGGGCCGCCGGGTCCGGTGATTGTGGGCGTGCTGGCGCCGGGATTCCGGTTGTATTTTCCGCCGGAGTCGAATGAGGAGGAAGCGCCGGACATCTGGGTTGCGAATCGGCTGGCGTACGATGCGGCGAATCGCAACGGATTTTCGATTCGGCCGATTGGGAGGCTGAAGGACGGCGTGACGGTGGAGCAGGCGCAGAGTGTGGCGGACGCTGTGGCCGCGCAGGGAAGAAACACCTTTCCGCTGGACCGGACAGCGGGATACTACGTCGATCTCGAATCGATGCGGCAGCATCTGGTGGCAGAGGTGCGGCCAGCGATTCTCGCGCTGATGGGATCGGTCATGTTTCTATTGCTGATCGCGTGCGCCAACGTGGCGAATCTGCTGCTGGTGAGGGCTTCGCTGCGGGAGCAGGAGTTCGCGGTGCGCGCGGCCCTGGGAGCGAATCGGTGGCGGCTGATCGTCCCACTGCTCACCGAGGCGTGTTTGCTTGCGGTGATGGGGACCGTGCTGGGGCTGGCGCTGGCGTGGGCCGGAATTCGCGAACTGCGCGCGCTGGCTCCAGAGAACTTGCCGCGGCTGGACAGCATTCACATCGACGGGACGGTGCTGGGATTCACGGCGCTGGCCGGGCTGGTGGCGGCTGTGCTGTTTGGGATGGCTCCGGCGTGGCGGGCGACGCTGCCCGCGCTGATGAACGTTCTGCGCGGCTCGAGCCGCACGTCAGGTCTGGCGAGCGGGTCGTCGGTGCGGAATCTGGTGGTGATGGCGGAAGTGGCGCTGTCGTTTGTGCTGTTGGTCGGTTCGGGATTGATGTTCAGGAGCTTTCTGGACCTGCAGCGCATCGACCCGGGATTCGATTCGCATCATCTGCTGACATTTCAGGTGCTGGGCGCGCCTCCCACGCTGAAGACGCCTGAGGAGCGTGCGGCGTACATCCGGCGAATAGAAGACAGCCTGCGGGGAATTTCCGGCGTGCAAAATGTAACCGCATCGTTTCCATTTCCTCTGACCGGGCAATTCAGTCCGATCCGGTGGGGGACGGCGGAAGCTGCGAGTGACGCGAGCAAGTTTCAGGCTACGGATTGGCAGATCGTTTTGCCTGGATATTTCGAAACGATGCGGACGCCGCTGCTGGCCGGGCGCACGTTCACAGACGACGACAATTTGCCGGGACGAAATTATGTGATCGTCGACCAGATGCTGGCGACCAAAGCGTTTCACGGCCAGGCTGCGGTGGGCAAGCGCATCCTCACGCGAATCCGCACGCCTGAGGCGGAGTATGTGGTGATTGTCGGCGTCATCGCGCATCAGCGGGAGGAGTCGCTGGCGGTGCCGGGACGCGAGCAGATTTACTTTACTGACGGGTTCATTGGGTCCGGCAATGTTGGGTCGTGGGCGCTGCGGACCGGGAGCGATCCGGCAGATTACGAAAACCAGGTGCGGGCAGCGGTGGCGAGGGTTGACCGGAATCTCCTGGTCACGGAGATGATGCCGGCGACGGAGGTGGTTCACGCTGCCCAGGCGAGCACGCGATTCTCGCTGCTGCTGATTGCGGTGTTTGGGGTGATCGCGGGAACGCTGGCGGGCGTTGGCCTGTACGGCGTGTTGTCGACGGCAGTGCGGCAGAGGACGGCGGAGATCGGCGTGCGGATGGCGATGGGCGCGGAGCGCGGCGACATTGTGCAACTCGTGGTGATCCAGGGGTTGCGGCTGAGCGGGATCGGGATTGCCATCGGATTAATCGCGGCCTTTGTGCTGGGCCGGGTGATGAGGGCGATGCTGGTGGGCGTGAAGGCGACCGATCCGATGACATTTGTAGCGATGATTGTGATCTTTTTGGGGATTTCGACTTTTGCATCGTGGATTCCGGCTCGGCGGGCGGCGGGACTGGATCCGAAAACGGCGCTGCACGAGAATTGAGGACAGGTTACAGGGTACAGGTTACAGCAAGCGGCCAGTTGCGGTTTCGGGGGCGGTCGGGGTGGTGTATCTGCGATCGCCAAAGCGCGAGCGAGGTAGGATGTTGTCTAACCTCGAAAATCTGAAGACGAAATGGAGGTGTGGATGAGGTCCTTCGCTTTCGCGGGAGTGTCTCTGCTGTTTGCGGGCGTGGCTTGCGCGCAGGGAACGCCGATTTTGCTGAATGCCACGCCGTCTACAGTGGCGTGGGGATATTACTGGTCGAAGGCGAAGCCGGTGCTGACGGTGCATTCGGGCGACACGGTGCGGATGCAGACGCTGTCGACGTGCGGGCCGGATGATCGGCTGCAGGAAGAGGGCGTGGCTGCGGCGGATATTCCTGCGTACAATCAGCCGATTTTCGATCAGGTGAAGGACAAGGGGCCGGGCGGGCACATTCTCACCGGGCCGGTGGCGATTGAGGAGGCAGAGCCAGGCGATGTGCTTGAAGTGCAGATTCTGAAGATCGATATCGACGCGCCGTTTGCTTGTAACGGGTTTGGTGCGGGGCGCGGATTTCTGCCGAATGATTTTCCCTATGGGCGGCGGAAGATTATTCCGCTGGATCGGGAAAAGATGATCGGGCACTTCGGGCCGGGGATCGACATACCGCTGCACCCATTTTTCGGGAGCATGGGCGTTGCTCCGCCGGAGTCAGCGGGGCGGTATGACAGCGCGCCGCCGTGGATGCATGCGGGGAATATCGATAACAAGGAGATGGTGGCGGGGACGACGCTGTATATCCCGGTGCACACGAAGGGTGCGCTGTTTGAAGCCGGCGACGGGCACGCCGGACAGGGTAACGGTGAGGTCGATATCACCGCAATGGAGACGTTTCTGACGGGGACGTTCCGGTTTGTGGTGCACAAGGATCAGCATCTGCTGTGGCCGCGGGCCGAGACGCCGACCAGTTACATCAGCATGGGGTTCAGTCCCGATCTAAAAACCGCGACGGAGATGGCGGTGCGGAACATGATTGATTTTCTGGTGACGGACAAGCATTTGTCACGCGATGAGGCGTACATGCTGACCAGCGTGGCGGTGGATGTGGACATCACGCAGCTGGTGGATGGGAATGTGGGGGTGCACGCAATTTGCCCCAAGGGGATTTTTAAAATAGAAAGGGCAAATCAGGAATCACAAAACTTACCGAACGGGAGGTTTTAAGTTCCTGATCCGCTGGGGAGGATCGAAAGGCGCTCCAGCAAATCAGGCAAAGCTGTCTGCACCGTTTCCCAGACCAGGTCCAGGTCAATATCGAAATAGCCATGCACGATGCGGTTGCGCATTCCGCGCATACTGCGCCAGGGAATTTCCGGATGCTTCTCGACAAACTCCGCATGGCGCTCCACCATTTTGGCGGCAGCCTCACCGATGATGAGCAGGCTCATCGTGACTGCTTGTTGCGTGCGCCGATCGGCGAGGAATTCTTCCCTGGACATTCCGCTGACAAAGCGGCGGCCATCCAAAGCCGCTTCCTGGATGTGTTCGAGGCAGTCGGGAAGCCGGTCCGATCATACTGGACGAGCCTCAGAAAAAACCCGGTCCCTCAATCGGGATGGGAGATCGCCCGGCGTCCGCACATCCACGGGAACTCCGAGGATGTCTTCCAGCTCCACCTGCAGGCCGCCCAGGTCGAAAAGCGTGGCACCAGGTAAGGCATCGACCAGCAGGTCGAGATCGCTGTCTTCGTGATCGGCGCCGTGGAGTACGGATCCAAATACCCGGATATTCGTGGCGCGAAAACGCTCCGCCGCTTTACGCACAGCATCGCGGTTGAGTTCAAGGGCCGCCGAGGGTTTCATGCTCGTCTCCAGGAGCGAGTCCGACTTTATGATAGCGGACGCAGAAGGAGCCAGCCTCTGATGGGTTACGCCCGCGGTGCGTTGGGGGCCGGCAGATCGGGACGCGGCTCGGAGGCGCGGGATTCGCGCATGGCCACAGGCTGCTGGACGGGTGTGGCCGGCTGGACGATGGGTCGAATTTCCGTGACGGGCGCGAGATGTCGCGTTTGCTGGTAGGTATAGGCGACGCGGTGAATCACCGTGATGGTGGAGATGACGGCGAGGACCCAGAGGACGGGCGCCATGGCGCCCCAGTTTTCGAAGAGAGCGCCGATGATGATGAGGACGACGCGCTCGGGGCGTTCCATGAAGCCGACTTTGCATTTTCCAATGAGGGCTTCGGCGCGTGCGCGCGTGTAGCTGACCATCAGCGACGTGACCATGACGAAGGCGGCGAGGAAGACGTAGAAGAGGCGATTGCCGCGCGCGTAGAAGACGAGGAGGCCGAAGAAGAGGACCACGTCGGAGTAGCGATCGATGACCGAGTCGAAGAATGCGCCGAAGACGGTGACTTGCTGGGTTTGGCGAGCGACACGGCCGTCGACCATGTCGAAGATGCCGGCGCCGATGATGACGAGTCCGGCATAGAGAAACATGCGGACGTAGTTGTGCTGGTTGCCGAAGCCGAAGAGGATGGCTGCGCCGGTGTTGATGACGAGGCCGAGCGCGGTGAGGACGTTCGGAGAGATGCGGGTGAGAGCGAGCCCGTTGACGATGACCTGAAGAATTACGCCGCAACCGGCACCAAAAGCGCGCGTCCAGGTGATTTGAGGGTTTTTCTCCACTGCGTTCCGGCTTCTGCTTCAGTACGAAGCGGTCATGGTCCGACGGTCATGGTCAAACTACAACGTGCAATGCGGCGACCGCGAGCTACGATGCTGCTTCCGCGTCGTCGTGGATGGTGGCCAGTTTGAGGACTTCGAGCTCGCGCTTGCCATTGGGCGTAACCACGGTCGTCATATCGCCTACCTGTTTGCCCACCAGCGCCTTGCCTATGGGAGAGGTGGTGGAGATGAGGCCCTTGCTCACGTCCGACTCTTCGCTGGTGACCAGCTTGTACTCGATTTTCTCATCTTTCGAGGTGTCGTAAACGAGGACCGTGGAGCCGAAGGCGGCGCGGTCGCGTGGAATGTTGGAGAGATTGACGAGGGCGAGTTCCGCCATGCGTTTCTTAAGCTGGCCGAGGCGCGCGTTGACGAAGTCCTGGCGCTGCTTGGCCATGTGGTACTCGGCGTTCTCGCTGAGGTCGCCCATAGCCACTGCCTTTTTAATTTCGGCGGGCAGTTCATGGGTGAGCTCGTGTTCGAGCTGTTTGATCTCTTCCAGCAGCTTGGTTTTGATGTGTTCCGTCATTGCAGTCAATTCCCCTTAGGGGCCGTTCCCAGTCGCGCCCAGGCAACAAGCTGTGCTGTGCGGAACGGGAAGAACGCCGCGCACCGCTGCGAAATGGGATCCAGGCCCTCAAAAAAGGAGTACGGTTTCCGAAGGTTGGGGTACCGCCTATTCCTGATTATACGACTCTTCGTGGGGGCGGTGGGCGTCGAGGAAACTCTGCAAAATCAACACGGCAGCGACCTGGTCGACGACTTCCCGGTGTTCGGAAAGGGGGCGTCCGGCGACGTGGAGATGACGGTGGGCTTCGGCCGAGGTGAGGCGCTCGTCCCACAGGTGGACGGGGAGGGAGAAGGCTTCGCGGAGAGACTCGGCGAAGGCGTGGGTTCGGGTGGCCTGGGGGCTGACGTCGCCGGACATATAGATGGGATTGCCGAGGACGATGGCGGAGCAGCCGAATTTGCGGAGGAGGCGGCCGAGAGATTTGAGGTCCTGCTTCGCGTTTTTGCGAACCAGCGTGAGGACGGGTTGAGCGGTGAGGCCGAGCGAGTCGGAGACGGCGACGCCGATGCGGCGGCTGCCGAAATCGAGGCCCAGGAGGCGGGGTTGCACAGTAGAGATCGTACCTCGGGGACAGAGAGAAAGCCGCATCTTAGAATGGGTTAGGGAATCAAAGGAACATCAATCAAACAAAGGAAAAGGTTCTCTCCCTGGTGCGACGCTTTTTTCTCCTTCTTTTTTTGGCGGCTTTGGTGGCGGCTGGCGCGGTGGCTTTCGCGTTGCTCGTTCCCGTGGGCCCGCATGCGGAGACCTTCGCGGACATCTCGCCAGGGATGTCGAGCATGCAGATTGCGACCCAGCTCAAGAACCAGGGGATCATCCGTAGCCGGTATGTGTTTATCGGTCTGCACGAGGTGAAGGGCGGGACGCTCAAGGCAGGCGAATACCGGTTCGATCACCCGGCACCGATGAGAGAAGTTTGGGATCGGATACGTCGGGGCGACGTCTATACGGTTGCGCTGACGATTCCTGAGGGGTCGAACATTTTCGACATTGCGGCGAAGGTGGAGGCGGCGGGGCTGGGGTCCAGGGTGGCGTTTATTGCGGCAGCGAAGCAGGATGGGGCACTGATCAGCGGCCTGGATCCGACGGCGACGAGCCTTGAGGGGTATTTGTTTCCGGACACGTATCGCTTTGCGCGGCACACGGACGCGCAGGAGATGATGGCGGCGATGGTGAAGCGGTTTCGCGCGGCGACGCAGGGGATCGGGTTGACTGCGGACTATCATCGAACGGTCACGCTGGCTTCGCTGGTCGAGAAGGAGACGCCCCTTGACGCGGAGCGGCCGCTGGTGGCGAGCGTGTTTGTGAACCGGATGGAGAGGAACATGCCGCTGATGACCGATCCGTCGGTGATTTACGCGGCGCTGCTGGACGGGCGTTATCGGGGGACGATTTATCAATCGGACCTGCAGGCGGATTCGGCGTACAACACGTATCGGCATGGGGGGCTGCCGCCGGGGCCGATTTGCAATCCGGGGTTGAAGTCGTTGCAGGCGGCGATGCATCCTGCGCAGACAGATTATTTGTATTTTGTGGCAGCGGGCGCGGATCCATCGGGGCAGTCCCGCTTCTCGGAGACGCTGGAGCAGCACGCGAAGGATGTTGAGGCGTACCGGCGCGCGGTGCGCAACGCAGGGCCGCCGCAGTGAGCACGATGGACGAGTGCGGGAGGCGCGGTACGGGCCGGGCGGACCGGCTATACTCGCGCTTTGCCGCGGTGGGGCGGATGGGTCGAACACGAGCCAGGATTTCCGTCGCGCTGCTGCTGGCGCTGCCGTTGTTGAACGGCTGCCTGTGGCATACCCGGAAAGTGCCGCAGGCGACGATGCCGAAGAATGTGCAGTCGGCTCCGCCGGAACAACTGGTGGACGGGATCAACAAGCAGTACGAAGCGATCGACACTCTCAAGGCGACAGTGACCTTCACGGCGACGCAGGGCGGGTCGCTTAAAGGCCAGGAGACAACGTACACGTCGTTCAACGGATACATTTTGCTGCGGAAACCGGGGTCGCTGCGCGTGATCGGGTTTCTGCCGGTCGTGCACACGATCGCGTTCGATATGGCGAGCGATGGGCGTACGTTCAAGCTGCTGATCCCGCCGAAGAGCAAGGCTATCGAGGGCTCCAATACGGAGCCGCAGACACCGTCGACCAATGCGTTCGAGAACATGCGGCCGTATATCTTTTTCGATTCGCTGCTGATCCGAAGGATTGGACCGGAGGACGAGCTGTTGCCAACCACCGACAGTCCGATGGGGATCAACCCGAAAACCCGGAAACTGGAGTTTCAGCCGGAGTACCTGCTGACGGTGGCGCAGCCGATTCGCAGCGGCAGCAACATCCTGATCGCAAAACGTGTGATTCACGTAAGCCGCTTCGATCTGCGGCCGATTGAGGAAGACATCTACGACCAGAACGGGCAAATCCAGACGCAGGCGACGTATGGTCCGCTGCAGAAATTTGGGGACGAGCTTTTTCCTGGGACGATCACGATCAGGCGGCCGCTGGATCAGTATCAGATTCTGATCACATTCCAGAAGGTAGCGGTGAATCAGCCGCTCACGGATGACCAGTTCCAGCTGACAATTCCGGAGGGGACTCCGGTGCAGAAGCTGCCGTGAAGAACAGCGTTCGGCGTTCAGCGTTCAGTAAATGCGGATAAGCCATCTGCTGCAACTGGGAGTTTGCACCGGTTCTGGATTGATGAACAGACTAAAGCGGGCGGTCGGTGTAGAGGGACTTGTCGGAGAGATCCTGGACGGGGAAGAGGCGTCCCTGCAGGAGGCTCTGGACGTGGTCGTGGAAGTCGCCGGGGACGAAGAGGAATTTGCGCGGGCCGGAGCCCCAGAGGCGCAGCAGGTCCTCATCGCTCAGGAAAATGTGCGGCGCGTCGGGATAGTCGGCGCCCCAGATCATCGAGGAGCCGAAGATCTGGCCGTGCGTGGTTGGGTCAGGCGAGAAGTACTGCGTTGCTCCGTGGAAGAGCAGGGCGGGCCGGCGCGTGTAGAAGATGATCGATGAGCCGTCGGCCTGATCGCCGTAGAGCATCAGCTGCGCGTCGGCGTTGGCGGGCGCTGCCGTAATCCGATTGATGGTGTGAGCCATGGCGCGGGAAGACAGCATGGGCTCGAAGCGCACCAGCGCGATGTGCGCGGCGATAAGGACCACGGCGGCGGTGAATGCGACGCTAACCGTGGCTTCGAAGGCGTGGCCACGACGGCGGAGATTCCAGGCGGCGAGGGGTCCCAGGAAAAATGCAAGGGCGGCGAGGATGGCCGGCATGCGCAGTGCCGCGAAGGACGGGCCGGTCAAGTCGAAGAAGTGCGACATGGAGAGCGTGTAGCCGCCCACGCCACGATGCGCCATCAGCGTGCCGATGTCGGCGACGAAGGGGAGATGGCGCGATTGCCAGAGTCCCCACCCGAGCAGAGCGGCTGCGGCGATGCCGACGATCATGAAGAAGACGTGGGCGCCGGTGAGCCAGCCGGATGAAGCTTTGCGGCCGTCGGTCTGGGATTCTTCGATCACAGACAGGCCGCCGGCGATGAGCATCAACACTGCCGGATACATCGGCCAGGTGTAGTACTCCTGATTGGTCGAGAGGGCGAAGAAGATGAGCATAAAAGCCGCGTAGAGCCCGAGGAGAAGGCTGGTGCGGGCGCGGAAACGGAGGCGCGCTGCGAGGGCGGAGGATTCGTACGCCGTCAGTTTTGGGTCGAGGAACTGGATGGTGTTGGTTGCGTCGTAGAGCAGATCGGAATGGAACAGATGACGATTGCGCCAGCCGCGGCGCAGGACCACAGGCAGGAAGAGCGTCCACGGGAAAAGCCAGATGAGCTGGCCGAGCCAGTAGACGTACCAGGGTTGGCGGTTATAGTCGTGCGGATAGCGGAGCCCAAGGAAGCGCAGGACGTGCTCGTTGATGAAGTAGAAGTAGAAGAATCCGTGAACGTGGCCGGGAGTGGGGACGTTGCCGACGGGGTTACCGTGGTCAGGATTGGCGAGGCCGGCGAGAATGTGCCAGGGCGCGCCGATGGCAAGGAAGACGAGGATCCCGGTGAGCAGATGGAATTGACGCCAGCGCCGCCAGTCGCCGGTGATGATGAGATACGGAACGACGGCGGCGACGAAGAAGACAGGCGCGATGAGTCCTTTGGCGAGCAGAGCCAGCGCGAGGGAGGCGTAGGCGATATAGAAGCGCGCGGGCTTGCGGTCTTCAACGCCGGTGAGAAAACTGTAGAGTGCGAGGAGGAGGAAGAAGGTGAGCAGCGATTCAGGAATGAGCGTGCGCGTGAAGAGGAAGACGCCGACCGAGGTGAGCATGGCCAGCGCGGCGTAGAAGGCGGCGCGGTCGCCCCAGGCGCGGCCAGCCCATTTCCACGCAAGGATGGCACAGCCGAGCACGGCCAGCACCATGGGCAGGTGCGTGGCGAAGACGTTGAAGCCGAAGAGATGGTAGTCGACGGCGACGAGCCAGTAGGGCAGAGGGGGCTTTTCAAGGTAGCGGATGCCGTTGACGTACATCGTGACCCAGTCGTTGCTGGTGGCGATGTGCTGGGCGGCCTGGGCGTGGGTCGCATCGGCATCGTCGAAGAGAGAGGGCGAAAAGAGCGCTGCAAAATAAACGGCGATGAAGACGAGAAGCAGCGGCGTCCAGGCGCGCGCGAGGGTAGAGTAAAGCGATGGCTGGACAGGCGGAGCCGCCGACTGGTTTTTTGACAGAGGAGGGTAGGTCATCTGGTCGTAGCTCGGCAGAGAGTTCAGAATAACAGTGTGAGCGATGGGGTGCGGCGCGCGGGTGATTGACGATCTCGGGAACGTGCGACGGCTGGCGAGCAAGCTGCGCGAAAACCTGCTGAAGTGCGCGGACGATCCGGGTGAGGATCCCGTGCATGACACGCGGACAGGAACGCGGCGTTTGCAGGCGACGCTGGAAGACTTGGTGCGGGAGATTCCTGCTGGCGACGTGGGCGAGCCGGTGCGGGATGCGGCGATGGCCGCGATGAAGCTGCTGAAAAGGATTCGGCACGAAGCCGGGCCGGTGCGCGATCTGGATGTACATCGAAAGCTGATCGAGAAGCTGATGAAGCGGGCGGCTGGGCCTTCGACGGATGACGAGTTGGAGAACGCGGCGGTGACCGGACAACCAGTGGTCGAGCCTTCGAAACCTAAGACCGGGATAGAGAAGCAGGCCGATGATCTGGATGCGTGGCTGAAGCATCGGCGGAGCGAGTTGGTGGAGGGTTTGAAGGCGCAGGCTAAGGAATTCGCGGAAAAGCTGGACAAGCGGCTGGAGGAGCTGGAGACGGCGCTGCAGGCGAGGCACGCGCGGCGGGCGGGTCGGGCGAGAGCGAAGAAGAAGCCGCCGGGGGTGGTGGCGCTGGACAGTTTTGCGCGGCTGGCGTCGGAGATGCAGGTGCTGGATGCTGGGAATCTGCATGATTTTCGCAAAGGCGCAAAGAAGGCGCGCTACGTGGCGGAACTGGCGGCTCAGGGCGACGCGCAGGCGCAGCAGGTGGGCGAGACGCTGAAGAAGCTGCAGGATGAAATCGGCGACTGGCATGATTGGCTGGTGCTGGCCGACGAGGCTCACACGGCGCTGGGTGATGAGGCGACGGAATTGAGTGCGCTCATCGAGGCGGAGCGTGAGCGGCATTTTGTGGTGGCGATGAAGATGGCGGCAAAGCTGCGCGGACGGCTGATGGGCGAGTGGCTGGCAATGAGGCCAGCGTTCAGCGTTCGGCGTTCAGCGATCAGGAAAAGAGTGGTGGCAGCCAGTGACCGGAAAAACAGGCATTAGAGTTTAGAGAATCGTGGTTGAGCCCAGCCCTTCGGGAAATCATGCAGACTTTTGCGGCCATTGACATCGGATCGAACTCCTGCAGGCTGAAGATTGGCCGCGTGGTGCAGCACCGGCTGCGCATTCTGCATGAGGATCGCGAAGTGACGCGGCTGGGGGCGAGCGTCTTCGAGTCGGGGATCGTTTCGCCGGAGGCGATGGCCCTGACGCTGCGGACGCTGAAGAGGTTTTATAAGGCTGTCCAGTCGCATGGCACGGACAAGGTGCGCGCCGTGGCCACCTCGGCGATGCGCGACGCGCGGAATTCGCGGGCGTTCCACGCGTGGGTGCGCGATGAGACGGGTTGGGATGTAGAGATCATTTCCGGGCTCGAAGAGGGTCGGCTGATCCATCGCGGTGTGGTGGAGAACGAGCCGGGCGCGGGCGGACGCTGCGTGCTCGTCGACATTGGCGGAGGCAGCTGCGAGATCACACTCTCCGAGCACAAGAGGATTCACGAGACGATCAGCCTGCCGCTGGGCGCGGTGCGGCTGACGCAGGAATTTGTGCGCAGCGAAGTTCCGGGCAAGGACGAGATTCGGCGGCTGCGGCAGTTTATCGATCGCGAGCTGCGGAAGGCGAAGCGGCGCGTGCACCCGGATCGCGTGCGGCTGGTGATCGGAACGTCGGGAACGGCGGCGGCACTCTACGACGCTGGACGAGCGCTCAGCAAAGGTCGGGCGGGCAAGGGCCGCGCGGCGAAGGAGCTGGTGCCGACGCAGACGGTGCGCCGGCTCACGGCAAAGCTCACCAGGATGAAGATGGGGGAGCGCTCGGGGGTTCCGGGGATCGGGCCAAAGCGCTCGGAGATTATCGTGGCTGGCGCGCATGTGTTCGCGGAAATCCTGGAGGGGTTCGGGCTACCGGGTTTTCGTTATTCGCCGATGGGGCTGCGCGACGGCATTCTGGCGCAGATGCTGGCGGAGCAGGATTCGCGCGCGTCGGTGCATCAGCAGTTCGAGCGCGAGCGCTGGCAGGCGGTTGAAGAGGCGTGCCGGCGATACGGAATCGATCCGCGGCAGGCGGAGCCGGTGCGGCAACATGCGGCGCAGATGTTTCGCGATCTGGTTACGGTGCACGAGTTGCCAGCGGAGTACCTGACGTGGCTGGAAGCGGCCGCGATGCTGCGGGACATCGGGAAGTTTCTGAACCACCAGGGTTATCACCGGCACGCGCAATACATCATTGCCAATTCGGAGCTGTACGGGTTCACCCCACAGCAGCGCGTAGTGACGTCGGCGATTGCGCGCTATCAGGGAAAAAGCCGTCCGGAACCGGAGGGGCGAACCATGCGCCAGGTGCCTCCCGATGAGTATGAGCACGTGCGGCGCGCGGTGGTGCTGCTGCGGCTGGCGGTGGCGCTGAATCAGGACCGCGCCAGCGACGTGCTGAAGGTGCGGGTGCATGTGTATCCGAAGCGCGTGCAGATGGATCTCCTGCAGGGGCGTACGGGAGCTGAGCTGGAGATGTGGTCGCTGCGGAAAGAGGCGGGTTATTTCCGTGAAGTCCTCGGCCGCGATCTCTTCGTCACTTTGGCGTAACCGCGAAGAATTCTGGGATCGACAAGCCAGTGCAGGATGCCGGGCAGGCGGGTGCAGTCGATGCGCGCGATGGCGCCCTTGCGCAGGCGCGCATTCACGCGGCCGGAGGGGGCGAGGATCGAGCCGAAGAAGTTGGTCAGGTTGGGATTGTGGCCGACGACCAGGACGTTCTCGTACTTCATCAGGCTGCGGACGAGGTCCTGAAACTTCTGCACAGTGGCTTCGGGGGCTAGGGCGTCGGAGACTTCGATTTTGCTTTCGTAGCCGGTTTCGGTGCCGACCAGGGAGGCGGTTTGCAGCGCGCGCTTGAGCGGACTGGAAACGACGCGGTCAAGCTGGACATTCAGAGCGCTGAGAAAGCTGCCGACGAGGATGCACTGCTGCTTGCCCTCCTTGTCGAGGGGGCGCTTTACGTCAACAACAGGATTGGCGCGGCGCGTGCCGGCGCTGGCATGGCGAAGGATGTAGAGGTTCATGGGTGAAAAGC
>Ga0181520_10001541_pt1 | contig 46347 bp, 36 predicted proteins | sample PEATcosm2014_Bin_29_FD_132451 | JGI IMG/M metagenome (GOLD analysis project Ga0181520, IMG submission 132451) | Peatland microbial communities from MTU Mesocosm Facility, Houghton, MI, USA - PEATcosm2014_Bin02_30_metaG | ecosystem: Environmental > Terrestrial > Soil > Wetlands > Peat | place... | reverse complement strand
TGCTTCAATATCCCGATGATTTGCTCTTCTGTGTACCGGTTCTTCTTCATCGTCAGCTCCCTCGCTTAGATTACGAGAGAACTCCAGCTTCAACTGGTAGAGATTTCCGGGGGCAGGTCAAGAGCACGGCGATGGGTGCGGCGTATCTGGCTGGGTTGGCGGTCAACTTCTGGGGCAGTACGGACGAGATTGCACGGCTGTGCGGGCCGGACACAATGTTCGAGCCTGCCGCTGCGGGCAAAGACATGGGGGCCCGTCAGGCGAAATGGCGGACGCCGTGAAATGCGCCGCTGGCTGGAACAGTCAGGCCTGCGGCGGTTATACGGGAAAGCCGGAAGACCTACTGACGCGATAAGCTAACCAGGATCCGCGGAGCGTGTCATTGCCCCAGCTTCGCCAACTCATCTGCCGCGACCTTTCCAGTCTTGCTATTGGGAGCGACCGAGATAGCTTTCTTCAGGTACACCTGAGCCTCGCTCTTGTCGTTCAGCATGGCATCCGTCATACCCAGGTGCAGATTCATAGAAGCGTCGTTGGGGAACGTCTTCAGGGCCTCCTCGAGAAGATCCCGTGCGGCTCTATAATCTTCTTTGTGGTAGTACACCCATGCCAGTGTGTCAGCCGGCTCGGCCCGGTCCGGCAGCAGTCGCCGCGCAGTTTGCGCCAGTGAAAGCGCAACGTCCACGTTCTCCCCATCTTCGACCATCATGTAGGCGAGGTTGTTGGACGCGCCCCCGTTGTTTGGGTCGAGTTGGAGCGCCTTCTTGTAGTCGGCCTCCGCCTTTCCGTCGTCGCCCTTAGCCTCCTCCAGCGTACCCAGGAGCATTATCGCGTTTGCGTCGGATGGGTGCGCGTTGGTCCAATTCTGCCAGGTGGCAAGCGCCGAGTCGGTCTCGCCAAGGGCAACCTCAGCCTGGGTATAGACTTTCGTTGCCGGCAAGCTCGCGGGATTTAACTGCATCGCCTTGCGCTCAGTGTCCGCCGCATCCTTGAAGTCCTTAGTAGCCAGTTGAAGAAATCCAAGCTCAGCATAGAAATCACTATTCCCCGGTTCTTTGGCTATCTGCGCCTGGACGCGCGCAATGGCCTTTGCGGGCTGCTTTGCGAGCATGTCATAGGATGCCAGGCCGTTTAGCGCAGTGGACGAGTTTGGATCCTTTTCGAGAGCCTTCTCAAGCATCGCGTTGCCTTCGGGTATATGCCCCTGCGCGTAGCGAAGCTGGGCCAGTTCTATATAAGCAGTGGGATTGTTAGGGTTGCTCTTCAGTACTCCCTGGAAGTCGGCTTCCGCCTTGTCATACTCCTTCCGGCCAGCCTCGGCCGTGCCTCTCCACAGGTACGCGAGAGTGAAGTCCGGGTGCATTTGGATCGTTTTGTCCGCAACCTCGGAGAGCATGCCTATGTCGTTGCGTTTGGCGGCGATATCCGCCAGGCCGGTCTGGGCATCAAGGTTGCCCGGATTAATCCTGGAGGCCTCTCTATAGCTGGTTTCGGCGGTCGCCATGTCCCCCTTAGCCGACGCGACCCGCGCCAGCAGAAGCTGAGTCTGAGCGCTGTTCGGATTGTCCTTGACAGCCTTTTTCAACAGGGTGAAGGCGTCGTCGGTTTTTCCGGTATTCAACAACAGCATCGCGTTGAGGGTTTGCACATCGGGATTGCCGGCGTCGGCCTTGGTCAACTGACTCGCCAACGCAATTGCCCGGGTGTAGTCCTTTTTCTCAAAGAGGATGCGAGCGTAAGTCAACTTGATGGCAAAGCTCTTTGGGTACTTCGAGTCCAGGTTCTGGAACACCGTTGCTGCGTGGTCCATCTGTCCTGTCTTGCTGTAATACTCTGCGAGAATGGTGGACGCCCCTTGAACGTCCGGCAGATCATTTACGGTCTGGAGCAACGTCTGTTCGGCCTTTGCGTTGTCTCCGGTACGAATGTAGAGGGAGGCCAGAGACCCACGCGCCTGCAGATTCTTCGGGTCAGCACTGATTGCGGCAATGAGCTGCTGTTCTGCCCCTTGGTGGTCACCTTTTTTTTCGAGAAGTCCTGCTAACAAGAGATGCGGTGTTGGGCTCTTTGGGTCGAGAGAAGCCGCCTTAGTGAGCTCCTGTTCTGCGCTGGCCTCGCCATCTGGATTCCTGGCCTCCAACATCGCCAATGCACTGTGGAAGTTGGACCGGTTGGGGTCAATCTCGAGGGCTCGTTGGATGTTCTTAATCGCTCCAGCTGTATCATCCTTGCCCTGCGCCACTCCCGCAAGCAGAGCATATGCGTCCGCATTGTTGGGATTGATGTCCAGTACTTCCCGTGCCTGGGCCTCGGCTTTCGGAACGGCATGCGCGGCGAGATAAATATTTCCCAAGGTGATATGGGCATCGACATTCTTTGGATCAAGATCAATTGTCTTCAGCAGCGCCCCGTAGGCGGGCTGGAGACTATCCATCTTCAAGTCAGTCTTGGCCAGTTCGAAGTAAGCAGGGGCGAAATTCTTGTCCAACTTAATTGCGTTGGAGAACTGGATCGCGGCTTCCCTGTACTTGCCGCTGGTCTCATACCGTTTTCCGCTCTCCAGGTACTTCTGCTTGCGAACATTTGGATCGCGATGGCATCCAACTGTGAAAACAACCGCGAGCGATACAACTAACATCACTGAAATCCGGACGATGTGCACTGGGCGTTGCTGTAACATGGGCGAACTCCTCATCCTCTGTCATACGACTCTTTCAAGCGTTCGTTGCGGGCGGAGGGCTAAATGGTATCAATACTATCGAGTCAAACACCCTTCGCTTTGTCTAATCAGGTACATAGGTTGGCAACATTGGAGTGATCTGTTCGGCGAAATTGATCACGCGCTTGCGCGCCTCCAGCCTGTCTTCGGCCGGTCCCACCGGAGTGGTAATGCGAACCAGAGCCGCATCGGTGCGCCCGTAGCGAATAGAGTCTGCCAGGGTGTATAGCTTCGCCTTGTAGTCGCTGGCGATGCTGCGTCCCTGGATCTGATACCAATACAGGACCTCCTGCGCATCGGATCCTTTGACAATGAGATAGTCCCCGACGCTATAGTGCTTGCCAGTGGCGTCGGCAAACACTGTCCTCCCGGTGGATTGGAAGGTCCATCCTGCACCGGGAAGGCAGTTCTGCGGGGAATGGATTGACTGCCCAGTTCGCTGGGTGGGAAAGTATGCAATAAAAAGTGTGATTGGCGCAAAACTGCTTGGATCATTCGTCCGGGTCCCGGGGGGCATCGTGTAGACCCGGGTGAGAAAGTCTCCCTTCCCCAGAACGTCCAGGGTTTCCTGATCCATGGGGATTTCGGTTGCCGTGCGTGTTCCGATGATGACCGGCAAGTCGTTCAGCGGCCGGCTGGGCGGGACTCGGTCTACGTCCCCACGCACGTTCAGTACCACAGCCGCGAAGACCATCGCCAAGACGACAAACCAAAGCTGTGGGGATCTCATGCTGGATGTCCGCCTTCCCGCACCGCGAGGCGCATTGCAAGATGCACGAGATAGAGGCATCCGAGAGATACCAGGAACACCAGCCAGCCGGAGAACTCATGAAAGAACCCCATGGCCTTGTCAGGGTCCCAATACTGCACACACAAGCCGGTGCCGAAGATTCGAACCACGTTCGCAGTGACCGCAATGGGAAGCGCTGAGAGTGCAAGTACCCATCTCCGCCAGGTCTTCCTCTCCAGAAAGTAGCCGTAAATTACTGCGACGGTGAAAAGACTCATCAGCGATCGAATACCGCTGCATGCCTCAGCAACCTCCAGCGGCATTGCCGGCAACTGAATGATGTTCCCCTCCCGCAGCACCGGGACTTGCGCCAACTGGAGCAGATCGCTGGCGAATTGCGAAGCCCGCAACTGCAGGGGAAAAGTGATCTGGTTATAAAGGACCGTCGGCAGCGGAATCGCCAGCAGGAGCACAAGCAGCACAAACTTCAGCTGCCCCAGCACCTTCCTGCCCAGCAGCGTCCAAATCAACCCGGCAAGGAGCAGGACAAAAGAGGTGCGCTGCAGGAAAAGGTCTGCGCCGAATACTCCAACCAAAAGCTCAAAGATTCCCAGGACGACCAGCGCGGTTCCCGCCCAACTCGGCACGATGGGGATGCGGCGGAGTTCATTGCGTCGGTCCCAGAGCAGAAATGCGGCGAAAAAGGGGATTAGGAAGCCGTGCGAAAAGTCCGGCAGGTTGTACCAGTCCGTCACCAACTTGACGGCGATGTGGTGATAGAGGAGCAGGAGAAGTGCTCCCAGGACAGCGAGTTGCCCCCAGGGCATCGGCCAGGTCGTGCTTTCCCGTCCCCCACTGTTCCCTTCCTGACCAGCTTCCAGTGAGACGGGTCCCCGCGGGTCATTCGCGGACGTTGGGTCCAAAGAAGTCACAGCGACCACCGTATTATCCTGCATGGGGAATGAACTCCCTGAGCCTGTGTATGCAATTTCACAGCCTATAGGATTATGACACGCATTCTGCCTGCGGAAGCCGTAATGTCGACCGGACTTAAGTGGATTGAGTCCGCACACTTAAGTGTAATAACGGCAAGGGGGTAAGTGGAATAAGCTTACCCATAGATGGGTAAAGATATTCTCTTTTTTGGGCCTTGGCTGTAACCGGTACGAATGGGGTTCGGCGGCGATAATTGCCGGGCATCGGGGGTGTAAAATCACATGAGTTGCTTCTCCAATGTCCAAGGTTGAAAACAGCCATCGATGTTGGCCCACTAAAGCCCGCAACGCCGGAAATGGTATCCAACGTACCTTTATTCTCGTGAAGGGCAGTTTGTTGGAGGACCTTCGCCTTGGGGAATTGCGCTCCTCCAGAGATGGGGCCGGATATGGCTAACAGAACAAGGATCGGTAGGAATATGAACACTTTCCGTTGCATTGTTACTTCGATCTGTCTGCTCCCAGCTCTGGGGATCGGCCTGGCCCAGCCGACGGCTGGCAAGCCTGTGCTCAGTGCCGAACCAACTGAACCGGCCTCGCCGCCGCCTGCGTCCCCGATTGCTCCGGACGCGGGTCCACCATCGCTGTCCTCCAACTACATCATCGGCGCGGACGATTCCCTCAAGGTAGAGGTGTGGGACAATGACAAACTCTCAGGCAGCGTGCTGGTTCGTCCGGACGGGATGATCACACTTGCCGACATTGGAGACATCCCTGCTGCCGGTCGGACTCCGACGCAGTTGGCCGCCGAAATCACCACTCGGGTCAAGAAATTGGTGATCGATCCGACGGTCACCGTCACCGTGCTCGCGGTCAATAGCAAGCGTGTCTTCATGATTGGGGAGATTGGGCATGTCGGCCCGCTCGCCATCACACCTGGCATGACGATTCTGCAGGCTATTGCAACAGCAGGCGGTCTTACGCCGTATGCCAACCGGAAGCACATCTATATCCTGCGCGGGGAACCAGGCAAGCAGCAGAAAATTTACTTTGATTACACCAAGGCGGTGAAGAAAGGCGACATGCAGGGTGTCGAGCTGATTCCCGGCGACACCATCGTGGTCCCATGACAAACTTACCCCAATCCGTTATCCGGCCCGTTTTCCAGTTTGTCAGTTGGATGGGTACCCAACCTGTGGCCGGGTATCTCACGCAACCTGCGGTACTCGCGCGTCTTCTACTTCCAGCTTTACTGTTTGTGACGGCTGTTCCGTCGATGTTGGGACAGGCTCTCCCGGCCGCGGAGGCTGCGCCTATTTCCACCGGCTTCGCGCTGCCTCATACCGCGGGCACGCTGAATTACGGCGTGAGTGCCTCGGAGAGCCTTTTGTGGGGCTACTACGGAAATCAAGGTGCTGCTGCGGGAACCAATCTGAGCGGCGATCTCGGTTACATTTCGAACAGTAAGTTGTACCCTTTCAGCGCGGTGTTTTCCGGCGGCCGCTCCTGGAGCACGTCGGGGCAGCCATCCTACTACTTCCTGAATCTAGGCATATCTCAGGTCCTCAATGTGAAGCGGTGGAGTGCTGTAGTTTCCGACAGTGTCAGCTATCTGCCCGGAACACCAACGACGGGCCTGTCTGGCGTTCCCGGGGTCGGAGACCTTGGCGCCTGCCCGGGGCAGGTGTGCACCGACACCGGCCAGGGTGTGTTGACCAATTATTCCGACCGCGTCAGCAATGCCGTCACGGGAAGCGTTCAGCATCCCCTGACGGGTAAGACATCGTTCAACGCCTCTGGATCTTATGGCACTCTGTACTTCCTCGGTACCGGCAGCGAGGGGCAGGACAGTAACTCCACGACCGGCGGGGGCGGAATCAACCATCAACTCAGTCCGCGCACCTCATTCGGTGGTAACTACTCGTATTCGACCTATCAGTTCCCGGGCAATAGCGGCGCGATGGCCGAGCCTGGTTTCGTAAGCCAGACTGCGAGTGGACAGATCACCCACAAATTTACTCGCAAGTTTAGTGTTACCGCCTCTGCCGGTCCGCAATGGACCGCAATCAACTCCAATGGAACCTCGCAGAGTTTGAGCCTTTACGCTAACGCCACCGCAGCATACCAAGGGCATTTCTCCCAGGTGGCTGTCTCCTATATGCGCAGTACCAATGCGGGCTATGGTGTCGTCGGCGGGACGCTCTCACAGGGCGGAGGGGTTTCAGTTAGCCGTACGTTCGCCCGCGTTTGGAATTGCGCCGCGTCCGCGTTTTACACCGAATCATCGGACTTACCTGGGGCAAGTGGCGCTCCGTTTACCTTCGACACGGCGGTTGCTTCAGTTCAGACTTCGCGCGCCATCGTGCGCAGCCTATCGGCATACGCCAGCTATACTTTCGAACATCAATCATCGAATCAAGCGACCGGCGCAGTGGATGTATTCAACGGAATCGAGCAGGTGGTTGGTTTCGGGTTGACTTACTCGCCCAGTTCACTCCACTTAGGACGTCAATAAGGAGTATCTATGCTTGGTCATCGCACACTGAACGTAGAAGACTATCTCAGCATACTTAAGCGCCGTTGGTGGATCATTGCCATATTCGCGATTGTATTCCTGGCCGCGGCGGCCGGCATCACTTACTTTGTTACGCCCCAGTACGTATCCGAGACTCTCATACTGATTGACCAGCAGAAGGTGCCCACCGATTTTGTCCAGCCTGTGGCCACCCAGTCTCTCGACAGCCGCCTCGCTATCATCACGGAGCAGGTCGAAAGCCGATCAAACCTTCAGCCCATCATTGAAAAATACAATCTCTTCGCGAGTCAGCACCTTTCCATGGACGCCCGGCTCGACCTCATGCGCGATCCCAATACCCTCAAGATTGAGCCCGTTAAGACCGAGATTGCCCGCTCCAACGGACTTCCTGGCTTCAGAATCGCTTTTACAGCCAATGACCCGCAGACCGCACAGCAGGTGTGCTCCGATATTACGGCGCTGTTTACGAAAACCAACTTGCGCGCGCGGGAAGATAACGCCAGGGGTACGACCGATTTCCTCAAGGAACAACTTGACGGGGCCACGCAGAACCTTAAAGACATGGATGACAAGATCGCGGCCTTCCAGAAGCAGAACGCCGGGATGCTTCCGGAAGATCAGACCAACAACATGAGCATCATGACCAGCCTGAACACCGAACTTGAAGCGACCACCCAGCAGCTTCAGAACCTGGAAGAACACCGGTCGGTAGAAGAGGCTTTGTTGGTGCAGCAGGAGGCGGCGCAGGCGGCTGCGACGGTGCCAGGCGCCATCCCGATCCGAACCTCTCAGTCCCAGCAGAAAGAACTCGATGATCTGCAGACCCAGAAAGCCGACCTCGAAACCCGCTATACCGCTGATTACCCCGAGGTCAAAGACGTAAACCGCAAGATTGCGGATCTGCAGCGGGAGATGGCCAAGGCAGCCTCTGCTCCTGCGCCCGTGACTCCCTCTCCGTCCGCTACCAAGGCTCCCGATTCTTCGAGTGTCGTGCAACTTCGCATTTCACTAAACGCCCTCGATCAGGACATTAATGCCAAGCGCAAGCAGCAGGAACAAATCCAGCAGCAAATTCGCACCTATGAGGGCCGCATATCCGCCAGCCCGCAGGTGGAATCGCAGTACAAGGAGTTGACGCGCGATTACACCACTGCGCAGACATTTCACGACAGGATACTCGCCGAGATGAACCAATCGCAGATGACCAGCAGCCTTGAGAGTCATCAGGAAGGCGAGCAATTCAGCGTTTTGGACGCGGCGAGTCTTCCCACGGACCCGATCTATCCGAAGCGAAGCTACTTCGCTGGAGGCGGCCTGGGCGCCGGCATTGCCTTTGGAGTCCTTATTATTGCTCTGCTGGAATACAAGGACACCGCGCTGCGCACAGAACGGGATATATGGGACTTTACGCAACTGCCCACGCTTGCCATTATTGCCTGGTCGGGCGACGTGGCTAGCATTCAACCAACAAAAACCTCCCGCCTGAAGCGGCTCTTCAGTCGCAAACCGCCTAAGGATCTGCTAGCCGACTCCACGGGATAACCATGTATAAGAGTTTCTTCCATCTCCAAACCAACCCGTTCGCCGGCAGTCCCGATCCGCGGTTCCTCTACATGATGCCGCATACGCGCGAGGCGCTAGCCACGCTTGAATACGGGATCTCCGCACACAAGGGGTTTATCGTTCTTACGGGCGAGGTTGGCACAGGCAAGACCACGTTGCTAAGGCGTGCCCTCGCATCGCTGGACCAGAGCCGCGTCTTCAGCTCTTTCGTCTTCAACCCGCGCCTGGACGTACTCGACTTTCTCGAGTTCATTCTCTCGGACTTCGGTATTGCGCCCCAGAACCGCACCAAGTCGGGAATGCTGATTCAACTGAACCGCTGGCTCATCGAGCGCTTTCGCCGCGAAGAAACGTGCGTCATCATTGTCGACGAGGCTCAGAACTTGGAGTGGGAACTGCTCGAGGAGATACGTCTTCTAACCAACCTCGAAACCTCGTCCGAGAAACTCGTACAGATTGTGCTTTCCGGCCAGCCCGAGCTCGAAGAGAAACTGCGCGCCCCCGATGTCCGTCAATTGCGCCAGCGGATCGCCCTGTGGGCCCGCACCCACGCGATCACCGCCGAACAGACTGCCAACTATATTGCCCAGCGGCTGCTGATCGCCGGCACTTCGGAGCGCATCTTCCCGGACGATGCCGTCGCAGCAATCCACCGGGCCAGCCGCGGCATACCCCGCATCATCAACCTGATCTGCGAGCACGCGCTCATCCTGGCTTACGTTGAACAACTTCACCTGATACCTGAGCCGTTGATCCATGCGGTCGCTTGCGATCTCGACCTCGACCCGCAGCCCTTTATGGTCTCAGCCACTCACACCGGATTTTCACCAAACTCCACGCTTCCATCGCAGAAGCACCCAGAAAGGGAAGAGAGATGAGCAAAATATACGAAGCATTGCGCCAGGCGGAGTTGGACCGCAGCAAGACCGACACGGAAGAATCCGATTCCGAGTCGGGCCGACAAGCCACCAACCAGGCCGCGCTCGAAGAAGCGCCTGGGCCCACTCATATCCCGCCGTTTTCCAATACGGGCCGTGCCTTGGCGGCGCTGACTCCCGTTCCCAGGGCAAACGGCGGAAAGACATCTGTCGCGCCGCCGGTCGACTCGAAGATTGCCTTTGCCGGTACTGGCAATGAGGAACTGGAACTTTCCGATACCGACCTCGCCAGGATTCCCCAGGTCACTTGGAACCCTTCGCTTGGGCAACTTCCCGCTTTGGAGGACAGGGGCAGCGCGGTTGAGCAGTTCCGTAGCCTGCGCTCGCGCATGCAGGAGTTTCGCGACCTGAATACGCTAAAGTCCATTCTTGTCTCGAGCGGTCTTCCGCAGGAAGGCAAGAGCTTCATTGCTGCCAACCTAGCCATTTCCTTCGCCCGCCACAAGGCTGGCCGAGTGCTGCTCATCGACGGAGACATGCGCCGCGCCACTGTGCACAGACTGCTTGGCTGCCCGCAAGGGCCAGGTTTGACCGAATACCTTTCCGGCTCCGCTTCCATTGTTGAGGTTATGCAGCACCCAAGCCCCAGCGAGCCTGGTCATCCGTTGCCCCCAGGGCTTGCCTCGCTGACCATTATTCCTGCCGGCACTGAACATGACAAAGCCGCGGACCTCTCCGGCAACCGCCGGTTCGAGCGCCTTCTCAAGGCCGCCGGTCCCCACTTCGACTGGATCGTGGTCGACTCATCCCCGGTGAATCTGGTCTCCGATGGAGTCAACCTCGCGCGTGCCTGCGACGCGGTCCTGCTGGTTGCGCGAGGAGGTGTCACCAAGTACGAGATTGCCCAGCGTGCCCTCTCCGAGCTCAAGGCTTCGAAGGTGTTGGGGTTCGTGCTGAACGCGGTCAAGAGCCCGCCCGTCGCCGGTGGCTACTACGGATACGACGGCTACGACAAGATAGAGGAATAATCGGGGGCGGCCCAGGCAATGATCCGGTTCTTGAATGTTTATTACCCTACGCGGACGGTCGTTCTTCTGCTCTGCGAGGCCATCATCGTCAGCGGATGTTTTTTCGCAGCGACCTGGATGATTCTCCGGGATCAAGCCATGTTTGTGCTTCAGCTTGAAGATGGATTCCTCAAGATCGCCATTATCACCGTCGTCAGCATGGTGCTTTCCTACTATTTCGATCTGTATGAGCCGAGCATTGTTTCCGGCCGTCTGGAGATTTACTTCCGCGTTCTGCTGGTGCTCGGCTTCGATTGCTTCATTCTTTCAGCAGTTCTCCTCGTATACCCCGACGCCGCCATCGGCCCCCATGTTTATGTATGGGGCTTTGCTCTGCTCGCGCCCGCCCTTATCCTCCTGCGCAGAGGCTACGAATGGGTGGTCGGCCGCAGGATCTTCCGCGAGCGAATTTATGTCCTCGGAGCCGGAGACTACGCTCGCTCCATCGTCGACACCATCCGCGCTCGCCCCGATCTCGGCATGGAGGTTGTCGATTGGGAGGACATACAGATGGAACCCTCCGAGCGAAAGAAACGCTGGATCGAGGCCCTCGACAACATCTCCAAGGCGAAACTTCCGGTTCACCGCATCATCGTTGCCATGGAAAGCCGGCGGGGCGAGTTGCCGGTACAGGAGCTGCTTACGCTGCGTTTCCAGGGCATCGCGGTCGAAGAGGACGGCACTTTGCGAGAGCGCTTATATGGCAAGATCCAGCTCGACGGACTACGCCCTTCGAATTTCCTCTACAGCGAGGGCTTTCGCATTCGGGCCTCGCAACAATTCACCCGCCAGGTTGTCTCCATCTGTGCCGCGGCCTTTGGGCTCTTAGTCTTTCTGCCGTTCCTTCCATTTGTGGTGTTGGCCGTGAAGCTGTCGTCCAGGGGCCCCGTCTTCTTCCGTCAGAAGCGGGTTGGCATGGGCGGACGCATCTTTGAAGTCGTCAAGTTCCGCACCATGTTCACCGATGCGGAAGCCGATGGCGCGAAGTGGGCCACCAAGAATGATCCACGGGTTACAAAGGTGGGCATGTTCCTGCGCAAGGCCCGTATCGACGAGATCCCGCAACTTTGGAACGTACTGCGTGGCGACATGGGTTTCGTCGGGCCGCGTCCGGAGCGGCCGGAGTTTGTCAACTGGCTCACCGAGGAGTTGCCGTTCTATTACCTGCGCACGCTCATCCGTCCCGGCCTCACCGGATGGGCGCAGGTCCGTTACTCATACGGCGCCACCCTCGCCGAGACCAAGGAAAAGCTTGAATACGACCTCTACTACATCAAGCACATGTCCCTGGGGCTGGATCTGCTCATCATGTTTGAGACGATCAAGACGATACTGCGGCGTCGCGGCGCACAATAGTGCAGGCATCGATTCTCATCTATTGAATGAGGTTGGTATGTTCGTTTGCCGTTGCAAGGCCCGACCTCGACTTTGACCGTCCGGCTCCACCGTTGAGTTCCAATGCATTGGTCGCACCCACATCATTCAGCTTGTAAAGCAGGGACCGATAGCTGATCTTCAGCCACTTCGCTGTCTTTTGGCGGTTCCAGTTATGGGCCTTCAGAACCTTCAGAATGATCTGCCGCTCCAAGTCATGGGTGGCCTGCTTCGTAATCAGTTTCAAGGAGATCGGCTGGCTCACATCCACATCCGTCACCGCCCTGGTTGGGGGTTTCTCTTCCTCGACTAACTCCGCGATCAAGGCTTCTTCACTGCCCATCAGCACATAGCTTCGGATCAGGTTGTCCAATTGCCGGATATTGCCGGGCCAATCGTGCTTCTGCATCAAGCGGACCGCATTGCGCGATAGAGGAACCGGATTGACGTGGAACGCGCGTGCATGAAGACCGGTCAGATAGTCCACCAATTGCGGCATATCCTCTGTCCGCTGCCGCAGCGGAGGCAATTGGATGGTTACGGCGTTGATGCGATAAAGAAAGTCCAGCCGGAACGACCCGTCCGCCACCTGTTCGCGCAGGTCGCGATTTGCAACGGAAACCACCCGGGTCTGGATAGTTCGTGTCTCGTGCCCGCCCACCCGCATGAATGAGCCGTCTTGCAAAACCTGCAGCAGCTTGGACTGGACGCCTATATCGAGGCTGCCAACCTCATCCAGAAACAGGGTCCCCCCGTGGGACTGCTCGAGGCGGCCGCGCTTGGTGGAATGGGCCCCGGTAAATGCCCCCTTTTCGTATCCGAAGAGTTCAGTCTCGATCAGCCCCTGGGGAATCGCCGGGCAGCTGACCTTTACTAAGTCGCCAACAGTCCGTTCCGAGGTTCCGTGAATCAGGCGCGCACACAGTTCCTTGCCAGTCCCGCTCTCGCCCTGGACCAGCACCGGCACATTGGTCTTGGCGACCATCTCCAGCTTGCGCCGGATGAGCTGCATCTCCTCGGTTCGGCCGAAAAAGACTTCCACAGGAGGGAGATCGACCTGGGTTTCGTGCTCAGAAAACCGTACAGTAGTCATATTTTCCTGTCGCCGATTGCTCGCGACGCGTCCCGAAACCGGGCAATCCATCCGCCGGGCAACGTAATCCTAAACACCTGGGTACTAAAGTATAAGCACGTTGGGTACCAAATTGACCATTTTGGGGGGCTTACCCACCCCCTAAACTGCCCCAAAAAAACTTATTCTCTATTTCATGTAGATTTTTCCCCAACCTCGTGTAAAATTTCTGCACAATGGTAGGAATTTTATTACCACTTTTGGCAAAACAGCTCTGAAGATTTGGTGTTCGGCGTAGAAACTGGAATACCGGCGCATTGTCACAGCAATCCAGAGAGGTACGCGACCAGGACGATACAGCGCAGCTGTCGTGCTCCGATTTTCTGATTTATCTGCCTCACACGTATACCAGATGCCGGCATGATCCGGCGTCGGTGCAATGGAGCCTAATTTCATGGCGGCTAATGCTTCTTTCTCCCCTGCAAGACCGGTCCCGGTAAGCCGACCCTGCCTTTTTGTGTTCGAGTCGAACCTCAGGGTGCTCAACTACCTGAAGCGTACCTTCTCGGCACTGTATGACCTCCGGCTCTTCTCCGAGGAGCGGGCTTTCCTGCGCGATCTGGAAGCAATGCATCGGCCCAGCCTGGTTCTGCTGGCCTGGGACGGCATATCCCAATCCATGCCTTTATTCTCAGAGGTCCGTAGCTCGCGGCCGGAGATTCCCGTCCTCATCCTGGCCACCGTTGCCGAGATGGCGGATTATGAGGCGTTTGCCCGTCTCGGCGCCAGCGGCGTGGTGCTGAAGCCCTTTGTCGACGACTCGCTGGAAGTCGCCATCGCCAAGCACCTGCTTGTCCACAAGGAAGAGGTGGGTGAACCCAAGGAGATCCGGCTCGAAGGCGGGCACTCCTTTGTGCGATCCAGCAAGCGCATGTGCGAGATCGAAGCCCAGGCACAGCTCGTCGCCCGCTCCGACATCCCGGTTCTAATCCTGGGCGAAAGTGGGACCGGCAAAGAGATTGTCGCAATGTACACCCATCAGATGTCCCGGCGCAGCGGGCGCATGTTCCTGAAGGTGAACTGCGCGGCCATGCCTGCTGACCTGCTGGAGAGCGAGCTCTTCGGATATGAGCAGGGCGCCTTCACCGGGGCCACCAAGAGCAAGCCCGGCAAGTTCGAACTGTGTGATGGAGGAACCATTTTTCTCGACGAGATTGGCGAGATGCCACCCTCCCTACAGGCCAAGTTGCTGCACGTTCTTCAGGATGGCACCTTCTCCCGCCTGGGAAGCCGTGGCCCCACGAAAACAGACGTCCGCATCATTGCCGCCACCAACGTCAATATGAAAGACGCGATGGCCCGCAAGACCTTCCGCGAAGACCTCTACTATCGTCTGAATGGCCTTTCGCTGGTACTTCCGCCTCTGCGGGAACGTCTGGAAGAAATTCCTGCCATGGCGAGCTACTTCATGCGCAAGGGAGCGAAGAAGTACGAACTTCAGCCTCTCCCGATCTCTCCTGCTTTACTCAGCTCGTTTGAGCAGTACACCTGGCCCGGGAACCTCCGGGAGTTGGAGAACATAATCAACCGCTACCTGATTCTGCAGGATGAGCAAACCGTGATCGCCGAGCTCGAAGCGGCGAGGAGTGCGCCGGCGTTACCGGACAAGGCGCAGGATCACGTAGAAGCCGGTGGTCTCAAAAAGCTGGTGAGAGGTCTAAAGGGTGAGGCTGAGTCCTCAGTTATTGCCGGCGTACTCGAGGAGACAGGATGGAATCGAAAGGCCGCCGCAAACGATCTGCAAATCAGTTACAAGGCCCTGCTGTACAAGATCAAGCAGTACGACCTGAGTCCCAAGTCCGCGTGAAGCGGGAGGCAGTGGCTGAAACATCGCAACTGGATATGCTGGTCATCCAGTTCGGGGACCGCACGGTTAAGGGCTATGCGGAGAGAAGCCAATGGCCGCCTGCCGAGGACCTTGACTTCGACGCGGCGCCTCCGGCCTTCAAGCGGCTCGGCTCCGACAAAATGGAGCGGATTTCCCTCGACGGCGTGAAGGCAATCTTCTTCGTCAAATCCTTCGAAGGCAAATGGCACGACGACCTGCGCTTTCACGATCACCTTCCGGCCCCGGACTGCCTGTGGGTCCGCGCCACATTCCACGACGGAGAGGTCATTGAAGGATTGATCGGCAACAATCATAGCTACGTCGTCCATCCCGGCTTTTACATGTCTCCCATCGATCCAGAAGGCAACAACTGGCTGATATACGTGCTCAAGAACAAGCTCAAGGACTTTCAGATTCTGGGACTGCGCGCCGCTCCAAAGAACATGCGCGGGCTGAACTCGGCGAAGGCGACTCCGGTCGAACAGCTCACGTAAGCGTCCGCCAGGCCAGGTAAGGCCTCACATCACAGGTTTATTGAGGAGTGCCTACGCTTCCACCAGAGCGTGCCCGTAGCGCTTTTCCACATACTCATCCAGAATGGCCTGAAACTCTTCGACGATGCGGTCACCCTTCAATGTCGTATACAGCTTGCCGTCTACGTACACGGGCGCCTTCGGCTCCTCGAAAGTCCCCGGCAGCGAGATGCCGATGTTCGCGTGCTTTGACTCGCCGGGCCCGTTAACGACGCATCCCATCACCGCCAACTTCAGCTCCTCGACGCCTGCGTATTGTTTCTTCCATTGCGGCATCTGTTCCACCAGGTAGCCCTGGATACGCTCTGCCAGCTCCTGGAAGTAGGTGGAGGTCGTGCGCCCGCAGCCGGGGCAGCTAGTTACCTGCGGCATAAAGCTGCGTATGCCCAGCGACTGTAGAATCTGCTGCGCGCACCGCACCTCCTCGCTGCGATCGCCGCCCGGAGCCGGCGTCAGGCTCACGCGAATGGTGTCGCCGATCCCGGCCAGCAGCAGCGGCGCCAGCCCGGCAGTCGAGGCCACAACGCCCTTCATCCCCATGCCGGCTTCGGTCAGCCCCAGGTGCAGCGCATAGTCGCAGCGCGAGGCAAGCTGGTTGTACACATCGATCAGGTCGCGTACGCCGGAAACTTTTGCGCTGAGCACAATCTGGTCGCGCCGCAACCCATATCGTTCCGCCGCCGCGGCGTTATCCAAAGCCGATATAACCATCGCTTCCATCATTACGTCGCGCGCGGGCAGAGGATCGGCCAGCTTGGAATTCTCATCCATCATCTTGGTCAGCAGCGCCTGGTCGAGCGAACCCCAGTTCACACCGATCCGCACTGGCTTCTGATACTCGACCGCAACCTCGACCATGGTGCGAAAGTTGTCGTCATCTTTGCGCCCGATCGAGCAGTTCCCGGGGTTAATTCGGTACTTCGACAGCGCCTGCGCCGCCTCTGGGTACTTGGTCAGCAGCAGATGCCCGTTGTAGTGGAAATCTCCGATAATCGGCGTCTCCCAACCCTTGGCGCGGATCCCTTCCACAATCGCAGGGACAGCCTTGGCGGCCGCCTCGGTATTCACCGTCACCCTGACCAGTTCCGAGCCGGCCCTCGCTAGCGCCGCAACCTGTTGTACTGTGGACTGAACGTCCGCAGTGTCTGTGTTGGTCATCGACTGCACCACCACCGGGGCATCCGACCCTACCACCACCGACCCGATCTTCACCGCAACTGCGCGCCGCCGCTCGATCTGAGGCATAATTTCTCCACCCCCAGTTTACCAGTTACACTAGGGTGGCTGGCCCGGTAGCTCAGTTGCATAGAGCAGCGCACTCCTAACGCGAAGGTCGCAGGTTGGACTCCTGCCCGGGCCACCATAATTCATAGAAAATAAATAGCTTACCAACGAACCCCAGGTCTACTTCAATAGCTTTAGCAGATTGGTACAATGTTTGGTACACCGTTCCCGCATTGCAGCTCATTGCATCGACGGAGGCTCGTAAGCCATCACCGAAGAACTTTCGGCTGTTAGATCGTGGCATCGCGCACTTGCTCCCGAACGCACCCTGGATTTGGTGGATAGTTTGATAGCCGCATCAAGAGGAGAACGTTCCGTTTGACGGGATTGTCTGATTGGCGGACTACTTGCTGGCGGGCGCGTCTCTGACGATAGGCTCGGCCACCGCGACTCCAATCCTCCTCAGTGAATCGTAAGCCGCGGCGCGAACAAAGTAGTAGTGGAATTGTGAGACCGCTGGATCCGTGAGCAAGGACCTGAGGAGCTCGATATTTGCAGGTGTCGGGAAGTTCACAAGAAGCCTAGCGCCGTTCTCGCGCTCAGTACCAGAGCCAGAGACGATTTCGTTCTTTGCTAATTGCTCTAGGCTTTTGTCGACCGGCACGGATGTAATGCAGTAGCAATGCGCTTGATCCGCATGGCCCAAGGAACGTGACGCTTGATCCGTAAGCCAGAACGTCACGATAGGAACTGGATTTCCTACCGGGTGGCTCTCAATCGCGTTCACGGTTGCTCTCACAATTTCTTGAGGGTCATTCAAAACCCGCATGTCAGCGGTGAGTACCTTCAGACCTGGGTCCGATAAGCTGATTGCGTTTGGGCCGTAGCGAGGGGTTGTGGGGGTTCTTGCATACCCATAAAAGAATAGAGCCTGACTGCCGGCATCACGCCAGCTCACGAGAGTAGGTTTCCCAACACCCTCCACGACAATCTTCACTCGGGTATCAACTGCACCCCCTTTGAGTTGGCGGTCCACCTTAACTTCGACTTCGCTGCCGTTCTCCTTCGTCTTGAGGTCTTGGACATCTACAATCTTTCCAATCAGGACTTGGGGCGACGTGATCGCCAAAGTGTCCAGGCACGGAACCGCTTCGGGATTTTGAGCATGGAGTGCGTGACCCAATGCCAAGGGAGGAACGAGAGCAAGCCATAGAAGTCGCAGTCGCATTGTTGATGATCCTCTCGGGAGTAGGACAAGATTATTCTGCAAGACGTAACCAGCCGAAGCAAGACAGAATACGGCGCAAATTGGTGTCCACTGCCCGCAACTTATGATGGACAGGCGTGTTGCATTGTTCTTACTCGCGTATAGCGGAACCAAATTTGGATCTTCGGTGTCCAAGCAGTAGGGTCTTGGTCAAAGCATGGTGATTGCTTCGAAATCGTTTCTTTTCGGACCGCCGCTAGGCGGGCCTCAAGGATAAAGCACATGGAAAGGCAAAAGTTCTTAGCATTCGGCATCGTACTTGCCATCAGCGTGGGTACCGTCAGTACGGAGGCAATGGCTGTGCAAGTGAGCGAGGCCTCTTCACTCAGTGCTCAAAACACCGAAGACGTCCTGCGAAGATTTTCGGCCTCTCTCAAAGCCGAAGACTTTGCCCAGGTATTAGAAGGAATCAAACGTCCCTTTTATACCAGCTACCCTCCAACGAATGCGGGGGTAGTTAACCTTTCGAAAACGGCTCCGTCGGCTGAAACCATCAAGCTCTGGTTGGAAATGTATGCGGCCCTCGACTCGGTCGAATACCAGCTATCGAAACGCATAAAGACCGTTTATACGCATGTGTCACCGCCCGAAGCTGCAGGCTTGTATTCGGGCGATCCGGCACCTTCCGAAATACACGATCCTGTACTCAGAAAAGAATATGAAGCAAGGATTGCTGAGAACGAAAAGAACAGGTTAGTAATGATCAATGCCTCAGCCATACGTAACCAAAGAATGGCTGCTTCTTCGTTCTTCTGGTTGTGGGCAAATGGAATGTATATCGACAATCCAGGTGCTCAGGCATCGATCGAGACCGAGGCGAGATCACTCGGCTGCTCCCCGGAGCGCGTTCAGTGGATAAAGACGATCGTTTCCAGGAAGGGATTTGCTCCCGCTGAGCCCATTCCATCAGGAAAGTAAACGTCATCTCGGAGCTAGGAGCATCGCATGCAAATGTATCGAATGTCTGCACTGGTCGTGCTGGTAGGCTTGTGTAGAACCTCTGCCATCTCACAGCTCAGAGTCATCAATAGCGGGCCGGTGTGTGATTCAGGAGGTGTCTCGGATGCGGGCAAGCCTCTCTTCTTTCCGCAACACGATGGCATCGCTTTCGGCGTGTCACTCCCAAAACGATCCTTCCTAGTCGGAGAACAAATTCCCGCTTATGTCTGGATCAACAATGTGAGCGACAAAGACTACGCTAGCTCCACTTGCGGAATGTGGACAGATTGGGATGTCGCCGTATGGAACCAAAGCGGCGAAAGGCTCCCAAGCTACATGGAGAGACAACATCTTTCTCCCGGGGACTGCTCGGCGAACGCTTTGATACGCGTCAAAGCTCACTACTGCATGCTCGCGAATGAACTTGCGTTAGAAAAGAACTTTGAACTCAAGCCAGACAAGTATCGGCTTGGTGAGTTGCCGTGGCCACCGTTCATGCCGAGCCCGAAACTGGCTCCCGCCAAGATGCCAGCGGTTGATGATTCGCTGCTCTTCAATGTTGGTGATCGCTCCTCAAGTGAAGACACGATTTCTGTTCCTGTAAAGAAGTCCGCTGTTGATGAAGCGGTCACAGCTCCAAAGGTCTTGGGTCGCGTGGTTCGTTCAGATAATGGCACGCCGATTCCGGCAGCTGAGGTCTTTCTGAATACAGGAGCGCCCAACGATTCCTGCTGTCACAAAGCAGTGACTGATAGCAATGGAGACTTCAGCTTCTTAAACCTTCCTGACGGGGCTTACACCGCGAATGCATTCGCAGATGGATTCGTAACCGGCGACTACCACTGTACTCCCGGTCCCAAGAGCGTCTGCAAAGATCGCGTGCAGCATATTGATTCCTCGTCCCATACCAAGATTGATTTTCGCCTTCTTCCCGAAGCCGTTGTTACCGGCCAGATCGTCACTTCGGATGGTCATCCTGTGGGCGCCGGCCTGTTGGTAACAGCAGTACCGGTGAGTTTGCTTGGGGAGGGGTCGAATGGGGTCTATTCAACTTGGTCGGAAGGCACAACCGACGCAAATGGGAACTTCAGATTAGGTAAGTTGCCACCCTCCAGCTACCTCATTAGGGTGCGGCAGGAGATGGGAGGACGATTGCCCGTGCCCGCATCCGATCCTCGATATCACGAAGCATGGTTTGGCAACAGTCCCACGCCAAGGGGCGCTGTCCCCATTACGTTGAAAGAGGCGGAGACGCGCAATGATGTTCGCATTGTGGTTCACACCGAGGCTCGGTACAACATTGTTCTATGGCTAAGCGGTCCAGATGGGGTTCCACCTCCCCGCGAGTACATCGTTTCCATCCCTGAATCAAGCACAACCGCATTGAAACAACCAGATGGGAGCTATCTCATCCGGAATGTCTCCCCAGGACATTACAAACTCAATATTTTTGCGGCTGGATTACCAGGTAATTTAGCGTGGCCTCACTACGCAGACGTCGATGTCGGGAATGAAGACACTTCGATGCACGTCAACATCACTGTTAAGCCATCTAAGCCATCCGATGGCGGGCCGCAATAAGCGGAAGGTCGGCAGACGGCCGACCAATCGACCACACCGGGGCGACGCTCAACATCCATGGCGAATACCCTCCGTTTCAGCGTCCGTCAAGGCGCTTCGCCCGCTACGCGGCGCGCAGAATCGCGCGGCCTTGACCGACGCCTCCGCTCCGGGTGAGGGGCTGTCATGAGAAGAATGTCTTCTTCTCACGTGTCCAAAGACACATGGAGCAGGCAACGGCGGAGAGCTGTAGTGAGCTGGTAAGGAGCAGCAAAGCCGACGAGGCCAGAACCTACGCCACCCCCTGCTCCGAATGGGTGACAATGGGTAAAAACGGGTATCTGGCACCATTGGGTGCAAAACGGCTATAAATGGGTGAAAATGGATATCAGCCATGCACCGCATAACCAACATCACGATTACCCCGGAAATCCTCAAGCTCATCGCCGAGATCGACGAGTTCAAAGGGCGCTGGACCGTCATTGAAACCCTCGCCCCTGAAAAACTGACCACCTTGCGGCGAATCGCCACGATTGAAAGCGTGGGGTCGTCCACCCGTATTGAGGGATCGAAGCTCAGCGATGCGGAAGTGGAGAAGCTGCTCTCCGGGCTGCATACCAAATCATTTGCAAGCCGCGACGAGGAGGAAGTAGCGGGCTACGCCGATGCGATGGACATGATTTTCGAGGGGTATGAGGCTATCGCTTCGACCGAGAATCACATCAAGCAGCTCCACGGCGTCCTCCTCAAATACAGTTCCAAGGATCAGGATCATCGCGGCCAGTACAAGACCGTCACGAACCATGTCGAGGCGTTCGGACCTGACGGTAAGAGTCTGGGCGTTGTCTTTGAGACGGCGACGCCGTTTGAAACGCCGGGATGGATGAAGGACCTTGTCGATTGGTTTAACCGTGCAGTGGAAGAGGAGAGTCATCACCCTCTGATCCTGATTGGAATCTTCATTGTGGTGTTCCTCGCGATCCATCCGTTCAAAGACGGCAATGGCAGACTATCGCGTGTGCTTACGACCTTGCTGCTGCTGCGGGCCGGGTACGGCTATGTCCCCTACAGCTCTATGGAAGGCGTAGTTGAGCAGAACAAGGACAGCTATTACCTGGCCCTCCGCAGGACTCAGCAAACGATCCGCAAGGAAGAGCAGAACTGGGAAGCATGGTTGGTCTTTTTCCTAAAGACGATGGCGAAGCAGAAAGATAACCTCGCCGTGAAGGTGAAGGAGGAGCAGGCGCTTCGCTCATCCCTGCCCGCGCTTTCCCGCCAGATTTTGGAACTGGCGAAGACGCGCGGCGAAGTCACCGTCAAGGAAATCGAGGACTCGACCGGCGCAAACCGCAACACCATCAAGGTGCATGTCAAGAAGCTGGCGGAGCAACAATATCTGCATCAGGTCGGGCAGGGTCGCGGGGCACGCTACACGATCAAGTAGCTGCCGCGCGGCTGGCCTTAACGGTCATGAAGGCGAAGGCAACAGCATGACAAGAAGAGGAAGTTGATGTTGCAGATTGTAGGGGCTCCCGACGATGGCAAGAGTGCGAATCATCTGTATCAGCGACACGCACGGACAACACGCTAGTGTACGTGTTCCCGATGGCGACATCCTGATCCATGCGGGCGATTTCATGACCTACGGGAATGCGCCGCGCGAGATCATCGACTTCAACACATGGCTTGCTCGTCAGCCTCATGCACACAAGATTGTCATCGCCGGAAACCATGATCGGCTGTTCGAGTCACACCCAATGCCCGCTCGCGCCCTCATCACAAATGCCATCTATTTAGAGGATTCGGGCGTCGAAGTGGAGGGCCTGAAGTTCTGGGGATCGCCTGTCCAGCCGCCTTTCAACAACTGGGCATTCAACATACAGCGAGGCCAGCCGATACGCCGGCATTGGGACAAAATCCCGATGGGGACAGATGTTCTGGTGACTCACGGACCGCCTTTCGGGATTCTCGATCAATCCCGCCCGATGACCGACCATTTAGGTTGCGAAGAGTTGGCAGAAGTTGTCGAGAAGATCGCACCCAGGCTCCATTTGTTCGGGCACATACATGGCGGTCAGGGGCGTGTGCATGGTAGCAATGGATGTGAATTCGTGAATGCCTCTGTGCTGAATGAACACTACATGCTGGTGTCTGAGCCGGAGATCGTTGACCTGGAGATTTGATCTGGGGTGAGGCGGTCACAAAGTTATTTGAGGTGATTAATTGGACGCTCCAATGGCATTCGAACGGTATGTCGGCGTGGACTACTCCGGTGCGGAAACCCCTGTGGCTAGCCTCAAAGGCTTGCGCGTATATGTCGCGGACAGGGACACCCCACCGGTAGAAGTTCAGCCTCCCGCAAGTGCGAAGAAGTATTGGACACGGCGTGGGATTGCGGAATGGTTGGCGCAAGTTCTATCCGAAGAGACACCGACCCTTGTCGGTATCGACCACGGCTTTTCCTTCCCTCACCGATACTTTACAGAGCACGGTTTGCCGCTCGATTGGAGGAACTTTCTGGAGGACTTTCAACGTCATTGGCCGACAGATGATGACCATACCTACGTCGATTTTGTTCGCGAGGGAGCCTGCGGAGATGCGACTGCGCGATCCGGTAATGCAAAGTGGAGGCGCGTGACCGAAATTCGCGCTCGGGGTGCAAAGTCGGTATTCCATTTTGACGTTCAGGGATCAGTTGCAAAGTCTACGCATAGCGGTATCCCTTGGCTGCGGTATATCGATTTGAAGACAGCCGGTCGCATTCACTTCTGGCCCTTCGATGGATGGCAGTTCCCGGCGGGGAAGTCAGTTGTGGCAGAGGTCTACCCAGCGCTTTGGAGTCGGAGCTTTGCCCAGGAGAGCCGCGACAGTCATCAGCACGATGCTTATTCAATCGCAGCTTGGATGAGACAGGCCGACGGCAATGGATCGCTAGCGACCTTCGCCGGGCCGCCTCTTGATGAAGCAGACCGCAGGGTTGCTGAAATCGAGGGATGGATTCTCGGCGTCATGTGACTGCTTCGGTGCCGCACGCCCGGTTCTCCTACATGTCTCGTCTACCTCAGCATAGGCAAGAGCGAAGGGCACGCTGCGATGCAGCGGGTGAATAGCTGACACGTCATCCCCAATGGGTAACTGCAAAGGAACGCAAAGTTCACGATTGATAACGTGTTTCGTTTCAGACGCTTGGCTTTTTGTGTTTCCGGCTGTAAACACCGGTATCATGGGCAACATTTCTCAGCAGTTGTGGCATTCGTAGAAACCGGTAGCGCGGTGGAAGCATCAAAGCGCTTCAAGGGACACCTGTTCCAGTAGAGCATCTCGAATGGCCTCCTCAAACGACAAGCCGCACGAAACGACTATGCCGTCATCTTCTCCGGGCTCGGTAAGTGATACCTCCCGTGCAAGATCCATTGCAACGCGCCTCACCGAGACTGAGTTTGGCGAGGTTGAGGAGGCAGCCGCGAACGCCGGTAAGAAGGTGGCGGAATGGCTACGCGAGGCGGCGCTCGCCCATGTCCGCGCTGGCGCAGAGGAGCAGACCGACCCGATTCTACTGGCGGAGATCATGGGGATGCGTAACCTGATGCTGAATCTGTTCGCCAGGGCGTCGGAAGGGCCACTGACCACTGAAGACTTACGCAAGATGTCGGCCTATTCGGACTCTATTAAGGAGCAGAAGGCTCAAGAGTTCATGGCCCGAAGGCTCCGCCGGAACAGTATCCAAAGTACGGTCAAGCCGGAATGAAACTCTCCCGCATTCGATTTGCATTTCCGTGGCGCATCGCGGTGATCCTGACCCTTGTTCCATGTCTCCCGGTTCTCGCGTTCTGGGCATGGTTCCGGTGGGAAGTCCCACCGTTGCAGCGGTATTATTTCGCCGCCTATTGGGACAGTTCGGAAGGTGCAAAGCTGCCTGCTGCGCAGACCCAAGTCCAATGGCTCATGGCGACGGCTCCAGGACGCAAGAGACGATGGTGCATAGGCTCCGATGTCACGAACGGAAGCCAAAACGGTCTGTCTCTGAAACTCTCGCCCGCCGCTCTTGAACAAGGATGGGTCGGCATAGAGAGAACCTCCGTAGAAAGCATGGGTTCCGCCGAGTTGGAAGGCCTCTTGCAAGAATATTTCTATGACGGCGTAAGTTTCCGTCAACTCGTAAATGAACCGTTGCTCTATGGTGTTGCGACCTGGGTGATCGTTGCGTATCTGGCATTCATGTTGAGGGAGGATATTGGGGACGAATGGAGACACCTTCGACGAGCGGTTGAGGAGCCGAAATGGTCATCGAATTATGGATGGGATTGGCCCGAGAATCGAGAGGGGATTGTCGCTCGAATCCGGTCGCGAATTGCCTACTGGAATAGCGTGAAGAGCGTCCAACTTCAGTGGGCGAACTTCGGGGCTGCAATCAGCCGTCGATCCAGTCTCAAGAAGCTCCCGAATCCAGAGAGTCTTCGTGGGAGTAACCGACCGGCATCGACTGAAGTTCCAGGCGAGGTTTCTACTGCGCCGCAACTCGCCAATCCACTCCCTTCTCACTCGCCACAACTACCGTCCCAGCGACGTACCATCTTCCCCGGATCGTCTCCATCGGATGCGGCACATTCGCAGTTAGAACCGTGGAACGAATCGGAATGGATTGATTGAGGTAGAGACCTCCGATGTCTCGGAGTCTTCCAGGTCGAATCGCATATCAACTTTGCATCTCTTCGCTCGACGGCAAGCGGCGGATAAAGCCTTCAAGTTAATCTCCTTCAACTCATCTTAAAGGTCTGTCTGACGAGAGCTATTTGAGCGCTAGATTGACCTCGTTTGAGCATGGAAATACATTTGTTGGAACTCAAGAGAAAGTGTTGTCTCGGGCTGCCTTCGAGCAGCATGTTGAGTCTTGCAATGTGCCATCTATAACTACTTACTATGGGCTAGTAATTGCCACTGTAATCCGTTGCCTTCCACTCCAGTAATTGTCTTAGCTAAAGATAGAAATAACCAATAGACATAGGTGTTTTAGCGACTATGCCCTCAAGAAATATTTTGGAATAATGACCCACTTATCCACAAATCTGGGCTACGATGTGAACCAAGACGGTAACTAGATGCTGTCTTGCGGGCCTAAGCATATGTTGACTATCTCTAAATCGTTATCTGCTGGACAAGCACGGACGTACCATGCGCGCGAGTTCACCTCCGAACGGCAGAACTATTGGAGCCGCGATCAGCAAGGGCATAGCGAGTGGCAGGGCAGGCTCGCGCAGGAGTGGGGCTTGCATGGGAACGTAGGGGCTGAAGAGTTTGCTCGTTTGAGCGAAGGTCGGCATCCGGAGAGCGATGCGCAGCTTGTCAAGCATCAGCCCGCCAGGACCTACGACAATCGCTATGGCAAGCAGATTACCAGTTCAGAGCATCGAGCAGGGTGGGACGCCACGTTTTCCGCACCGAAGTCTGTTTCACTTACGGCCCTTGTAGGTGGCGATGATCGTGTGCGTGGGGCGCACCGTGAAAGTGTTCGCGTGGCGTTGCATGAATTGGAGCGGTATACACAGGCGAGGATCGGTAACGTCCATGCGCCGGAGACAACGGGCAAGTTCATTGCAGCTACTTTCGAGCATGACACTGCACGTCCCGTAGATGGCTATGCCGCACCGCAGCTTCACACACACGCTGTCGTCTTCAATATGACCGAGCGTGACAACGGACAGACGCGTGCCCTGCAAGAGCGCAGTCTGTTTCAATCGCAACACTATGCGACTAGCGTCTATCGCTCCGAGTTGGCAATGAGGCTGCAAGGGCTTGGTTACGAGATTGAGCGGGGCAAGCATGGTCAGCCTGAAATCAAGGGCTATTCGCAGGAGTATCTGGAGGCATCGAGCCCGCGTCGTGTGCAGATCAAAGAACACTTACAGGAGATTGGCAGAGAGGGCGCGGGCGCAGCGCAGGTTGCTGCTCACCGCACACGCGACAGCAAGGAACTCCATTCGCCCGAAGAAGTATTGCAGCAGCACCGTGACTTGGCCGCGCGATTCGGTCATCAGGCAGACCGTGTAGTCGCAAGGGCACACGAACAGCATCATGAAGTGCAACCGGAAAAGACAGCGCAACAGTCAGTGACCTATTCGCGCAACCATGTCTTTGAACGCTCCGCCGTTCAGGATGAACGCGCGATCCTTCAAGCTGCGATTGACCGGAGCATGGGGCATGCTTCCCATGCCCAGGTACGACAGGAATTTGAGCAGCGAGTGATGCGAGGTGAGTTTCGGGCAATTGCACGAACGGATGGCAGACCCGCCCCGCTTTACACGACCGCTGAGATGGTGCGGATGGAGCGTGAGATCGTCGGGCATATGCAGCGAGGAAATCAGCGTGGCTATGGCGATCCCATGTTGCTATCTCCGCAGTTGCGAATTTGGACAGAAGATCGCCATCCTGAGTTGAACCGGGCGCAACGCCATGCGGTAAATGAGATATTCCTGAGCCGCGAGAGGATTGTGGGCCTCGATGGTGTTGCCGGTGCAGGTAAGACAACGACACTGGCTGTCATCCGTGAGGGTGCCGAAACGCAGGGCTACAGGGTCGAGGGATTCGCGCCGACATCTCGTGCAGCGCACAAGCTTGCCGAGGCTGGCATGGAGACTTCCACTCTCCAGCATCATCTTGCCAAAGGGATGCAGCCCGACAATGGAGAGAAGCGCTTGTATGTGCTCGATGAGTCCTCGCTTGCGTCCACGCGCCAGATGCATGATTTTATCGAACGTCTTCATTGGAATGATCGGGTGCTGTTGGTAGGAGATAGTCGCCAGCATGAAGCCGTTGAAGCGGGCCGTCCGTTCGCGCAATTGCAAGAGGCAGGGATGCGGACGGCGACGTTGAATGACATCGTTCGTCAGCGCGACCCAGAGTTGAAGCAGGTCGTTGAGCAGTTGGCGCGCGGCCAGGTGGGAGCCGCCGTCGAGAGTCTTGACCAGCAGGGCCGTGTGCATCAGGTGAAGGGACACGATGAACGTATCGCGGCCATTGCGCGCGAGTATGCCAAGTCTCCTGGCGGCACACTCGTTGTTTCGCCGGACAACCGTTCGCGCAGCGAGATCAATCAGCGGATACATGATGAGCTGCAATCGCGTGGACTTGTGAGCAGGCAAGAGCATTCCGTGCGGACGCTTGTTCCGCGTCAGGAGATGACCGGCGCGGATCGCAGTTGGGCACAGAAGTACCAGGTCGATGATATTTTGCGGTACTCGCGCTCATCGAAGGAAACCGGCATCAAGAAGGGCGACTACTCCCGTGTCCTTGCTGTGAACGCCCAGGCGAACACTCTGACCGTCGTGCGGGGAAATGGGGAGCAAACCACCTATGACCCCCGTCGCCAGGTTGGAGTTTCGGTCTACCGAGAGCAGGAGAAGAGGTTCTCCGTAGGAGATCGTATCCAGTTCACCGCGCCTAGTCAGGAATTGAAGATCGCCAATCGTGACTTGGGAACCGTGGAGAGCATTGGGCGGGATGGAACGATGCGGTTACGGTTGGATGACGAGCGCAAAGTCGAGTTCAGTCCGCAGCAGCATCCCCATCTCGACCACGGATATGCCGTCACTAGCCATTCCAGCCAAGGTCAGACAGCAGAGCGCGTGTTGGTGCATGTAGACACGGGGCTTGGTGCGAAGGACTTGCTCAACAACCGCATGGCGTACGTCTCGATCTCGCGCGGCCAATGGGATGCACAGTTGTTTACCGACAGTCTTGAGAGGCTGCCAAAGGCGTTAGGCCACGAGATTTCGCACCAGAGCGCCTATAAGCCGGAGCAGGCTATCACCCCGCCCCAGCAGAAGATCATGCCAGCGCTGGACAAGGAAGTGAGCATGGGTTTGGGGTTGAGTCTTTGAAAACTTCCCTGTTGGAGAGATGAGGGGATGGTGGTAGGAAAGTCGTAGTTGAGGACAGGGACGTTCAGAACACGCAAGAGAATCTTGTAGAGGAGATGAAACTATGTCGGCAGAGCGGGTCATTAATTTCGAGCGAGGCGGAGTTAAGTCGCCACAACGGGAGTACAAGGGGACAGAATTCAGGATCGGTCGCAAAAAGCCTCCCCAGCGGGTCACTGTGGCACCTGAAGATAAGCTGCTGGTGAGCCGTGAAGAGGCCGCCCAACTTCTGTCTATTAGCCAGCGTGGGCTTGACTACCTCGTGTCGTCGAAACGCTTGCCGACCCGGAGAATCGGGGGACGAGTTCTTATTCCCGTAGCCGACCTTCGGAAGTATGCTCGCTGTGATCATCCGGAACGAATCGTCAGCTGAAGCCCGTGCAGCACGATTCATTTGCATTGGGGGAGCAATCACGTATGGATAAACCCGGATCAGGCCGATAACCTTGCGGATCAAGCTGCCCTTCTACTGTTCAAAAAAGATACAGCATTCTCTAAATGTCGCTGGTCCATGTGGGCGTAACGCGCAGTCATCTGGATCGTTTTGTGACCGGCGAGTTCCTGGATCGTCTTAAGGGGAACGCCAGCCTGTGCTAAACGGGAACAAAATGTGTGCCTGTTGTCGTGCCACCGGTAGTTCTTCACCTTTGCCTTTTTGAGCGTTTCAATCCACCACTTCTTGTTATCGCCAATCCCAAATATGGAATCCGAAGGAGACTGATTGGGCATGTCTTCAGCGCGATTCTTGCGCGACAAGTGCATGGCAAGAAGTGCCCTAAATGCCCCATAGACATCGTCGTTCATAGGTATATGGCGGACTTCACCGTTTTTTGTCTCACGAACCGAGATGCGGCGACGCTCAAGATCCACGTCTGGTCTCTGAAGACCATACTGCTCACCCTTCCGCATACCAGTCCCAAGTGAAATAGTGAGCTCATGGATGCGATGCTCCAGCCGTTTCCGCATCTGCTTGTTCAAAGTCGGGCAAGCGTCCACCGCATTCTGCAAGACCTTACGGATTCTCTCTTCTTCCTCCTCGCGCAGAAAGCGGATTACACCGTTGCCGATCTTCTTCTGTTTCACATCACGAGCAGGATTCACTTGAACCTTGTCCCGTTCCTTACCATAGCGGTACATGGAAGAGAGCGTGACCTTAAGGCGATTGCGAGAAGCTGGAGCCAACGGCTTACCCGTCTTGTCATTCTTTACGGAGTCAAGCCAATCGGCGAGTTCGGGCGGCCTGAGGGATGCAGCCACACGATCTCCGAACTCCCGCTTGATTAGGCCGATGCGGTAGACCGGGTTCCTTTGGTCTTTGTACTCTTTCGGATTGCGCTGGATATGACGCAATAAATCATCACACAACTCGCTGACTTTGACCGAACCAGTGACGAGCGGAGTGGCTCTCAGATCGTTGGCGGTCTGAGGTTTCTCTTTGGCGGTCTTGGGAATATAGCCTTCCCGATCATCCCTGATCTTCTGAATCGTGGCCAAATGAGCAATAGCCTTTTTCATGCCTGCCTTGTTGGGGCCAAAAGACTTCTTTACGCCAACGCCTTTCACCTTATAGCGGGCGTACCAGTAGCCTTTGCGTTCGTAAAGGCCAGGGAAATCCTCATGAGCGAGCATTGGGCCGATCGTCTTTGCTGTGGTGCTGGCAGCCATATCCACCTCCGAAATCTCCGCTTCAGGATACGCCAAATTGGTACACCTTTGGTACACCACGGCCAGATTTTCATGCAGCTTATTGCAACTCTTTCCAAACTCAGCAAGCGCCACAACACCCAATGTTTATAGGGGTATTAGCCGCATCTACCTGCAATCCGTCGAAGTGGATTGCAAAGCACAGAGCGCACTCCTAACGCGAAGGTCGCCGGTTGGACTCCGGCCCGGGTCACCACAGAATCAGTGATTTACGAAGTGATGGCATTTCGAGACGGTGAAGTTGTCGACCGAGACCCCCGGCGCTCCGCAATCGCTCCAATCTGAGAGAATGAATCATGCGCCCAGCGAACGGGACTTTCTTCATCGAACGGCAGTGGGAGTAAAGCGTGGCGAGGATCGGCGTTTTCTGTTTTCCGGCGACTGGACATATCAACCCACTGGCCGCACTGGCGCGCCGCCTCGAGCAGCGGGGTCACACCGTCGTGATCTTTGGGATTGCCGATACGGAGGCTCGGGTCAGGGCCACGGGAATTGAGTTTTCCCTGATCGGCCAAGACGATTACCCGCCGGGAACACTTGAGAAGCTTGACCAGCGATTGAGCGAATTGAGGGGTTTGGACGTCTTCCGGTTCACTCTCGAGAGGATAAAGGACACCACACGCATGGTGCTTCGGGATGGGCCGGAAGCGGTTCGCCGGGCCAAGGTGGAAGTCCTGCTGGCTGACGAAGCCGACTGTGCCGGCAACATAGCAGACTATCTTGGCCTGCCCTTTATTTCGATTGCAGTCATCCCGCCCATGGTGTGGGACAACCAGCTTCCGCCCTATTGTTTCGGCTGGCATGCGGGCCGGGGCGTGGGCCTGCAATGGTTGCGGCGGTTGCGCAATGAAATCGCCATGCGTGCACTCGCGCGGCTTGCGAATCCGATCTTCAAGGTGGTGAATCAGCAGCGCGCAGCGTGGGGAATCGAGCCCCTGGGACAGTGGACCGACGCGCTTTCGACGCTGGCGCAGGTTGCGCAGTTGCCGGCGGCACTTGAGTTCGAGATCGATCATCGGCATCCGCTACTCCATTACACCGGTCCATTTGTAGATGCGGAACAGCGTCCCAAGATCGCCTTTGAATGGGACCGGCTGGACGGTCGCCCGCTGGTCTACGCATCTCTTGGCACCCTGCAGAACGGTAAGGAAGAGATCTTTCGTACGATTGCTGACGCATGCGCGGGTCTTTCGGTGCAACTGGTAATCTCCCTTGGCGGCGGCATCGACCCGGATCGACTTGGCGCTCTAAACGGCGATCCGCTGGTGGTGAAGTACGCACCCCAATTGGAAATTGTGAAGCGGGCAACGGTAGTCATCACGCACGCCGGGATTAATACCGCGCTGGAGTCGCTGGCCGAGGGCGTGCCCCTGGTATGCATCCCGATCGGCAACGACCAGCCTGGGGTTGCGGCGCGCGTGGCAATGCGAGGAGCGGGCGTGGTTGTGCCCTGGCGCAGGCTGACGGCAAAGCGACTGCGTTCCGCCGTGCGCACAGTTCTGGAAGATGAATCGTATCGTCGTGCCGCCCGCAGGGTGCAGGCTTCCATGCTGCAAATTGATGGACTGAATCGGGCCGCGGACATTATCGAAGATGTGTTTGAGATCGGGGAGAAGTCAACGCTTAGTCTGCAAACTGTCCTCGATGACGGTCCATGTGCAGATGGCTTCAGCGCAGTTGGAACTGCGGCGGCCAGAGACCTGGGATGATCTCCGCGCTCTGGCAGGTCAGCTCACGGCAGTGGCGAACCCACAGCCTCCGGGTCGCCATGACGACGCTGGGCATCGCGCTCGGCGTTGCGGTGTTTTTCGCGGTGCGCACGGCGAATGCAGCGTTGCTGGAATCGCTGACGCTGACAGTGGAGCGGCTGGCAGGCAAATCCACGCTGGAGGTGACTGCGGGCGAGGCGGGGTTTCCGGAAGAGACGCTGGACACAGTGCGTGCGACGCCGGGGGTGCAACTGGCTGAGCCGGTGATTGAAGTCATCGTGCATACAGCCTTTCAGGACGAGGGCAACCTGATGATCCTGGGCGTGGATACGACCGGGGATCAGCAGTTGCGCCAGTACGAGTTCGACCGCTCGTCCTCGCAAATCGCCGACCCGCTGACCTACCTGGCGCAGCCGCAGTCGATTTTGCTGTCGCGGGCCTTTGCCGAGCGCCATGGACTGCAGATTGGCGATCATCTTCCTATCTTCACGTCGCACGGGAAGATGGACTTCACGGTCGAGGGGATCTTCAAGCCGACGGGCGTGGGCGAGGTGTTCGGCGGGAATATCGCGGTGATGGATATTTACTCGGCGCAGGTGGTGTTTGGGCGGGGGCATAACTTCGATCGCATCGACCTGATGAATGCGCCGGGAGTTCCGGTGAACGTGCTGCAGGAGCGGCTGCGCGCGCGGCTGCCTGCGGGCATTGAAGTAGAGCGGCCGGAGATGCAGGGACAGTCGCTGGAAAACGCGGTGACGGCGATGCGCCTGGGCATGCTGATCACCAGCTTTATTGCGCTGCTGGTGGGTGTGTATATCATCTTCAACTCGTTCACGGTTGCGGTGAATCAGAGGTGGAAGGAGATCGGCATTCTGCGCGCCGTCGGGGTGGAGCGGCGGAACATCAATGCGATGTTCCTGGGCGAGGCGCTGGCGATGGGCGTGGTTGGTTCGTGCGTGGGGATTGCGGCGGGCTATTACCTGGCGGCCGGGGCGGATCGCGTGATGAGCTACGCCGCAGCTTCAGTGTACGGGATCGTCTCGATTGCCGTGGCGCCGCGATTCCATACGGATCTGGTGCTGACTTCGTTTGGCGTGGGGGTTGCGGCTTCGATTGTGGGCGCGTGGTTTCCGGCGCGGGCGGCGTCGTACCTTGACCCAATCCTGGCACTGCACAACATCGAGTCTCGGCAACGGGAGTCGGCGCTGGGATGGGGACGCGCGTCTCTGGGCGCCGCACTGCTGATCGCGAGCGTCCTGTTGGTGCAGTTTTCGCCCTCGGGTGTGGGGATGGTGTTCGAGTTCTCGTATGCCGCGGTGATGCTGCTGGGGCTGACCATTCTGCTGCCGATGCTGGTGCATTGGGCGGCGCGTGCGATTCGCCCGGCGATGGACTGGGCCGGCGGCTCGGAGGGCGCGCTGGCGGTGGACGCAATGATCCAGTCGCCCCGCCGCAGCGCGGCCACGGTCGGCGCGCTGATGGTGGGTTTGATGTCCGTGTACTCGACCGGCGCGTACATCCAGAGCTACAAACACATGATCAACCGCTGGACGAGCCAGATGCTGAACGCCGACCTGGTGGTGTCCACCTCCGCGTTGCTGCGTTCCTCGTCGTACCACTTCAGCGAAGACCTGGCCAAGCGCATCGCCACGCTGCCGGAGGTGAGGATCGTCGAGAATGTGCGCTTCACACTGGTCCCGTATCGCGGCGATACTGTCGCCATCACCGCGGTGCATATGCCTGACTTCCTGGCCCGCAACTTCGGCGGCATCCGCGGCGGGAACAAGAAGACGATCTACGATCTGCTGCCGAAGGGCGAAGGGGTTCTGGTCTCGCAAAACTTTGCCGCCCGCTGGAGATTCAAGATCGGAGACCAGGTGCATCTGGACACACCGACCGGCCCGCTCGAACTACCTATTGTCGCGATGGCCGAGGACTACCGGTCCGACAAAGGCACGATCTTCATGGATCGCGAGGTCTACAAGCGCTACTGGAAGGATGACGCGGTGGACTTTGTCGACATCTCGCTGAAGCCGGGGCAGGATCCCATCGCCGTGAAGCGCAAGATTGAGCAGATGACTGCGGGCACGGAGCATGCGATCGTCTACACCAATCGGGAGTTTCGGGACTGGATCGGGAGCCTGGTGGACGCGTTCTTCGTATTGAATTACATGCAGTTGGTGGTTGCGGTGTTTGTTGCCATTATGGGGATTGCGAACACCCTGATTATTTCCGTGGCGGAGCGCAGGCGCGAGTTCGGCATTGTCCGGGCCGTGGGCGGCTACTGCTCCCAGATTCGCAAGATGGTGCTGCTGGAAGCGCTCGCCATTTCGGTGGTGGGCGTAATGGTGGCGGCGGTGGCGGCGCTGTTTAACATACAATTCATGTCGCACACGGTGTCCTCAGTTCTGGCCGGGTATGAGGTGCCGTTTTATTTTCCGTGGTTGCTGATACTGGAGACACTGCCTGGCGTGATTGTAGTATCGCTGCTGGCCGGCTGGGCCCCGGCGCGCCGCGCGATGCAGGCGCCGGTGATTGAGGCGATTGGATATGAATGAGACAGGGAACAGGGGTCAGGGATCAGGGAAACTGGCCGGCCTGCTCAGGCGCGCCTAGGCATGCGCGATCGTCTCCGGAGTCACCATCTTGTGGGCCACGTAGTTGTACGGTGCGACGGTCTGGCCACGCAGGATCGAAAGCCCGAGATGCACCAGGCTGGGACCATACGATCCGGCCTCGTGCGAGACGGAGCCGATCAGGGGGGACGACGCCTTGCTCATCTCCGCCACCGCCTCTGCAATACAATCCTGGCCGACGATGGCGACGTGCTTCTCACGCTTTCGCTCGTGCACGGCATCCAGCGCGCCCATGGCGCTGGTGTCGGTTGCGGCTGCGATCAGAATGTGCCGCTCGCGTGGATGGCGGTCGAGAAAATCTGAAATCAGCTTGCGGCTTCGGTCGCGCATACCGCGTCCGTCGATGCGAACGAAGGACTCAACCGGCAGGTCGGGAATGCCGCTGCGCACGCCTTCGAACGCGCCGGTGATGCGGCTCTGCACCAGCAACCCAGCTTCAGGCAGATCCAGGCCAAGCACCCACTCCACCTGGCCATCCCACACCTTCAACGCATGAGCGGCGAGCACTTCGCCCGCTTCAAATCCAACGCGGTAGTTGTCCACACCGAAGTAGGTGGCATGGGGATGAGGTATGTCGATCGCGATCAGTGGAATCTTTGCCGCGGCAATCTTGTCGGCGATCACCGGGGCGGCCTCCTGCTCCACCTGGAACTCAATCACCAGGTCCACACGGTTCTTGACGAATTCCTCAGCGTTCCGCATTGCGGTGGCAGCGTCGTAGCAGTTGTCGAGAATCATCAGGTCCACGCCAACTGAAGCGGCTGCCGCCTTCAGGCTCTCCGTTACCTCTACCGAGAAGGGCATGTCGACGCTCTGACCTCCGAATCCGAATCGGAGTTTCTTGGGCCGGGTTACCTGACGGTAGAGCCCGTCCGGCGACTGGGACAGATAACCGCGATGAACAAATGTCTTCAAGACCCGGTAAACAGTGGTCTTGGAGATCTTTGTCTGGCGATGGATTGCCTCCAGCGTCATCGGCTGATTCTCAGCCTGAAGCAGTTCGAGAATGTCGAGGGCCTTGGACAGGACAGGGATCAGGTAGAGGCGTCGCGATTTACGTAAGGTCATAAGGTCGAACCGGATTCGTCAGACATTATGCGGCATTTGGGTAATGTTTCGCTAATGAAATTTGTAGAAAACACGGAATGTTGTATGGCCGACCGATCTGCGGCCCTCGGCACCAGCACCAGCGAGCCCGCAATTCGCGCCGCTCCGGTCTCGAGTGTGCCATCCTAAGTACTGCAAGGAGAAACGTTGGCATCTATCAGCGAAATCGCGGAACTGGTCGGCGCGCCGGTCCCGACGGCCGCGGGCGAGATTCTCCGAGTATCGAGCATCGAAGCCGCGACGCCGGTCACACTCGTCTTCGCCACCGATGCGGTTACGCTCAAAGCTGCGCTCAACTCCCCCGCCGGCGCCATTCTCACCCGGCCTGCGCTGCTTCCGGCTCCCGGGGCTGCGGTCGACCCCCGCATACTTCCGGCCGCGGACCCGCGCTACGCCTTCGCGCTGGCTGCGCGATTCCTGCGGTCCCGGGAAGAAGCCGGCCAGTCATCCGGCGACGTCCCGCGCATCCACCGCACCACGATCCTTGGCGAAGGCGTGCGACTTGGCCAAAGGACCAGCATCGGCCCCAACTCCGTTCTGGGCGACGGCGTCGTCCTGGGTGACGACTGCACCATCCTGGCCAACGTCACCATTTACTCCGGCACCACTATCGGCGACCGCGTTCTGATTCAGGCTGGTGCGGTGCTGGGATCGACGGGCTTCGGCTATGCACGCAACTCGGCCACTGGCGAATATCTCGCCTTTCCCCAGCAGGGGACATTGGCTATCGAGGACGACGTTGAGATTGGGGCCAACACCACCATCGACCGCGGAGCGCTTGGCGAGACCCGCATTGGGGCCGGCACCAAGATCGACAACCTCGTCCACATTGCGCACAACTGCCTCCTGGGCCGCAACGTCATCATCGCCGCGCAGACGGGAATCTCCGGTTCCAGTGTCATCGAGGATGGGGCCATTCTGGGCGGCCAAGTGGGGCTCGGCGAGCATGCTCACGTCGGCCCCGGCGTTATCCTGGGCGGCGGCGCCGGAGTGTTGAGCCACAAGAAAGTGCGCGGTCCGGGCGAGGTCTTCTGGGGCAGGCCGGCACGTCCGCTGAAGCAGTACCTCCGCGACCTTGCCCGCCTCAGCCGCGGCTGAGGCCGAGGAGCCATGGCCATCGTCGTCATCGGCGGACAGAGCCGCAATATCGGCAAGACCTCCGTAGTGTGTTCGCTGATCGCCGCCATGCCGGAGCGCCGCTGGACCGCTATGAAGATTACCCAGTGCAAGCACGACGCAGCCAACGGGGAAGCCTGCGACTGCGAACTTGCCGGCCGCAATCTGGCCATCGACGAGGAGCGCAACGTCAACACCGGTACGGACTCATCCCGCTATCTAGCCGCGGGAGCCGTGCGGTCGTTCTGGATCCGCGTCCGCGCAGGGCACTTCGCCGAGGCCATGCCGCGTATCCGCGCTGAGATTGCCTCGTCAGCCAACATTATCTTGGAGTCGAACAGCGTCCTCCGCTACCTCAAACCCGACCTCTACGCCACCGTTCTCGATCCGGCATTCAGAGACTTCAAACCGTCGGCCCGAGAACACCTGGACCAAGCGGATGCCATCCTGCTTCCCGCCTTGTCGGGGCAACCGTCCGCCTGGTCCGGCGTTCCGGCAGACGCGATCAAGCGCATCCGCAGCTTCCGGATCGAGCTGCCCGAGTACAGTTCCGCGGAGTTCGTGGCGTTTGTGGCGCAGAAGCTCGGCGGCGCTTGAGAGACACGACGCCTAGTTCGCGTCGTCGGTGAGGGCATCCAGGTAAGCAACGTCAAGCGCTGTGCCCTGAACCGCTACATACTGGTTGTCGGTCTCGGACCCATCGACCGTGCTGAAGATATGCACCTGCCCACCGTACGCGGTGTAGACCTTGTTATAGTTTTGCACCCAGCAGATGCCGGTGAGGCTTCCGTAGTAGTACTGGTCGTTGTTTTGATTGGGATAGGGCACGGTTACGGCGGGAGCACCCGTACCGGCTTGATTGACTGCGGGAACAACTTGGGGCGTCAGTGTTGCCCCGCCCAGAACAACCATGGTCAGGCAGTTGTAGTTCGCGGCCTGCGTCGTAACCCCGTTCGCAAACTGCTTCTGGCGTTCGCCGGTGGCACAGAACTGCGACCCGATCCATAGCGTATTGTTGTCCGCAAACAGCATCTTGCTGTGGCTGCCATCGGAGATGGAGTACTTGCCGGTGATGGTGTTGGTCGCCAGGTTCATTGTGGACAAGAAGCCGGTGAACAGGCCGTCCGGCTGGAGTTGCTGGCCGGCCAGGTATAGCGTCGTCCCATCCGAGAGCGCGGCGGTGGCGCCTCCGGGCACGGGAACGTTTGCAATCTGGGGGTTCGGTTGCACGGGCGACGAAGGGATGACGTTATTGTTCAACGACCCCTGCTGGAGCAGAGTGACGCTCGCGGTGTTGCCGCCGCACTCCGGTCCGCAGTTCAGCACATAGGCCGTGGTGCCATCGAGCGAGAAGTACACGCCTGCGGGCCGGTCGTAGGTTCCCGGCACTGAGACTGCACAGTAGACAGGGAGCAAGCTCGGTTCGCAGTCGACGGAGCCGGTCGCCTGAATAGCTGCCTGCTGGGTCGGGTACTGATTCTGGTTCAGCTTGAAGATCCGGTAAAGCACATTGGAGTTGCGCACCATTGCAAGCGCAACCGTGTCCCCGGTATTCACTGCGACCTTGAATACATTTGGGATGTTGAGTCCGTAGGTGCCGCTGGTCGAATTGTCGACGATCTCCAGCAGGCCGGCGGCCTCTTCGGCCCCGTAGTAATGAGTAAACGTCGGAGGGACGGCGACTGCGCTTGATCCGGACTGGAAGGTGCCCACGGAACCCGCCGAAGCCTCGGTTGAATAATTGATGTTGGTCAGGCTTCCGTCGCTGCTGGAATACACGTATCCGCGCAACTCCGCAGGGAAGCTGACGATGGTACCGGGAAACCCGGAGGAATATCCGGAGATCTGGAAGCTGGGGATCGTGTCTTCGACGTTACTGCGGATATCGCGCAGCGCGTCAACGATCTGGAGGCTCCCGGTGCTGCCGTTCGCTGAGACGCCGATCATCACTCGCTGCGCTAGCTTGCTGGGCGGTACCGGGCGCCCCGCATAGGTGTACTCAGGAAACTTGTAGTAGTAGTACGCAGCGGAATGGCAGGAACTGATTCCCAGCGTGGAAAGAGCCAATAGAAGTCCGCAGACGATCTTGAACCCGAGATCCAAGCCCTGGGACGGATTGTCTGTGGTCGGTGCGGCCTGAACCAGCGGAACTTGCGGCGACGCGCTGGGGAACGACCTGGCGCCGGACCCGCGGACAAAGAGACTTCGATTCTTCAACGTGGACAACTCCAACCTTGATCGTGCAAGGGATTTTCCCAAGGACCGTTGTCTGAGTATACCAAAGGAACACGTGCCCGAAGGGCCTGCACGGTGGTCCGTGCTCGCACCGAAAGCTGGCTTACGATGGATGATTGGGCTTGGTTGACGAGCGATGGCAGGTGCGGGCTTCAGCGCGGGGGAGAGAACGACGGCAACAGCGGCGAGCAGCGTGTTGCAAAGGCTGTTCGCGGGCGGACATGTGCTCTGCGACGGTGCGATGGGGACGATGCTCTACGATCGCGGCATTTCCATCGATCGCTGCTGCGATGAGCTCAACCTCTCGCGGCCGGAGACCGTTGCCGGCGTGCATGCCGAGTATCTGCAGGCGGGGGCGGAGATCATCGAGACCAACACATTTGGGGCCAACGCACTTCGGCTGGAGCGCTGCGGCCTGCGAGAAAAGGTTGGGGAGATCAACCTTGCCGGCGTTCGCATTGCGCGTGGTGTTGCGCAGAAGCTGGGAGCGGAGGCGTGCGTCGCGGGAGCCATCGGTCCGCTTGGCGTGGGGCTTGAGCGGGGTGAGATCGGCCTGGGCGAGGCTCGCGCTGCGTTCGCGGACCAGATTTGCTCGCTTGCGGAAGGAGGCCCCGGCGTGGGAGCGGACCTCCTGTTCATCGAGACGATGACGTCGCTGGCGGAGGCGGGCGAGGCGATCCGCGCCGCCCGGGGAGTTGTTCCGGGACTGCGGCTGGTGGTGATGATGACGATAGGGAAGGACGGAAAGTGCCTGGATGGCGCGTCCGCGGAGATGGCAGCCGCGCGGCTGACGGAGTTGGGCGCGGACGCGGTCGGGTGCAACTGCTCATACGGACCAGCAAGCGTGCTGCGCGCACTCGAACGTATGCGCGGTGCGACCCGGTTGCCGCTGGCGGCGATACCGAACGCGGGCCTGCCACGGGAAGTCGAAGGCCGGAACAGGTATATGGTTTCGCCGGTGGAGATGGCGGATTTCGTGCGGAGGTTCGTAGAGGCTGGAGCGAGCCTGGTTGGCGGATGCTGCGGCACTACGCCGGAGCACACGCGCGCAATGAGGCAGGCGCTGCGTACGCTGGAGGGTGGGTGAGCCGAACTTGTTCCACGTGGAACAAGTTCGCGTGGGTTCGAGCCGCTGAGTACCCCCCTCCTGAGGAAGATAGGCGGTTTGGGGGCTTGACAAGCGAATTTTGGGCGTAAACTGCTGAAGATTGCTGTGAGGGATTGATATGGCGGGATTTGAAGAGCACCTGACGAAATTGGAAACGGTGGTGGAGCGGCTGGAGCGGGGAGATTTGACGCTGGAGGAGTCGGTGCGGCTGTTCGAGGAGGGGATGAAGCTGTCGCAGGCATGCAAGGTGGAACTGGAGCAGGCGGAGGGGAAGATCCAGGTGCTGGTGGAAGGGAAGGGTGGCAAGATGCAGGCGGCGGAGATGGAGGCAGAGGGGGAAGACGAGGCCGAAGCGGATGAGGGCGAGGACGAGGAGTAGGATTTGGGTATGGCCGAAGACCTGGAGAAACTCGCGCAGAAGATCGCTGAGGCGGCTCGCCGAGGTGTCCAGATCGAGCGGATGTGGCACGAAAAGCTGAAGGCCGACCAAGAGCGCAAGCAGGCAACAAATCCCAAGTGAACGCTCCGGTTCTTATCGTCATTGCGGGAGCGAATGGCAGCGGGAAGACCACGCTGACCAATGGTTAGGTGATTCCCTCGAACTCTTCTGGCGTGACCAGCGGGAACCTGGTGGGAGAGTTACCTCGCAAATTGCTCGCCCGATGCCATCCTGCATAGCCGAATGTTGCGCTCAGGAAGACCATCCCTAATCCTGCCAGAGCAATCCCATACCGTGCGCGCAAGTCGAGCACGAGCCATATCCACAGACCCCAGCCCCATACGCTCCCGACGCCAGCCGAGACCAGTCCGGCGTAGAGACGAAACAGGGAGAAAGTCATGCGGTGCATCAACCATTGGTGCACCAACGAAATAACGGTTGCAACGAGCGCAACTCCCAACAGGCCAGCTATTCCGTATCCGGTCCAGAGTTGCCTGGGGACCTCGGGAAGTGGCAGATGCCTTGATTGCGCGGTTGACATGGCGAAGCCGTTTGCGACGAGAATGAGGCCAGTCAGCATTAGCCACGCGATACTGCATGGTCCCCATACCGCGCACCAGAGCGCTGCGCTCAGACTGAATCTTCTAAGTGGCGGAATCAGCCCGCATACCACGAAGACGATGGCTCCCAACGCGAGGAAAAAGAGGACGATCGCCACGCAAAGAAAGGCGCCCATAGCGCGATTCTTGCGCCCAGCACAATGTGAGTCAACGTCAAAATGTTGCCAGTTGGCTTTTCGCGGGGTGGCGTGGGGTGGCTGGATTTCCGATTTGCGACCTGATTCGGTAACATATAGGGACGGGCTGTGCGGGTACCGCCCGGCGGCAAAGAAACTCCGCCGAGACGGGGTTTTCCTTTATATTTGTAAGTACCGATATTGTTCATTCTGTCCCTGACGCTCGACCGGTCTGTTACAGCAGAAGTGTCGATGAAGCCCGGAAGCAAGGACTCGGCGCAGAAATCACATACTCGGAGTGTCTTCCTGGCCAGGAGACGAAGTCCTTCAAACGGAAGGTTGCCATGACAACACCAGAGCTCCATCGCCGCCGGATTCCCGAACCGCAAGGCCTATATCACCCGCAAAATGAGCACGATGCCTGCGGCATGGGACTGGTCGCGAGCATTCGGGGGGAGAAGAGCCACGACATTATCCGTAAGGGAATCGAGGTTCTGATCAACCTGACGCATCGGGGCGCAGCCGGTTGCGATCCGGAGACGGGCGATGGCGCGGGGATTCTGATTCAGATTCCGCACGACTTCTTTGTCCAGGAGTGCGGGAAGCTGGGGATAAAGCTGGGCGAGTCGGGGACCTATGCGGTGGCCATGGTGTTTTTGCCCGTGGACAAGCACGCCCGCTTGCAGTGCGAGGGCGTTCTAGAGCGGATGGTGCAGGCCGAAGGGTTGAAGCTGCTGGGCTGGCGCGACACACCGGTGAATGGCGATTTGATTGGCCGCGAAGCGCGGGCGTCGCAGCCGTACATTGAACAGTTGTTTATCGGGCGCCCGAAGGGGATGGACGAGGACGCGTTTGAGCGCGCGCTATACATTGTGCGGCGGCAGACACAGAACGAGATTGCAGCGTCAGACATTGAAGATAAAGGCGACTTTTACATTCCGTCGCTCTCCTGCCGGACGATTGTGTACAAGGGGCTGATGCTGGCTCCGCAGATTGAGAAGTTCTACTACGAGTTGGCCAACCCGCTGGTGAAGAGCGCGCTGGCCCTGGTGCATCAGCGCTTCTCGACGAATACGTTTCCGAGTTGGAAGCTGGCGCACCCGTATCGCTACGTTTGCCACAACGGCGAGATCAACACGGTGCGCGGCAACGTGAGCTGGATGAACGCGCGGCAGTCGGTGCTGAAGAGCCCGCTGTTTGGGGACGCAATTGAGAAGGTCTTTCCGGTAATATCGCCGGGCGGGAGCGACTCGGCTTCGCTGGACAATGCGGTGGAGTTTCTGGTGCAGTCGGGGCGGTCGCTGCCGCATGTGATGGCAATGCTGATTCCGGAAGCGTGGGCTGGCAATCCCGACATGGACGAGGACAAGCGCGCGTTCTATGAGTATCACGCGTCGCTGATGGAGCCGTGGGACGGGCCGGCAGCGGTGGCGTTTACGGATGGACGCTATGTGGGCGCCACGCTGGACCGCAATGGGCTGCGGCCGGGCCGGTACATCGTAACCAAGGACGACCTGGTGGTGCTGGCGTCGGAGGCGGGTGTGATCGAAGTGCCTGCCGAAGACGTGCGCAAGAAGGGACGTCTGCAGCCGGGGCGCATGTTCCTGGTGGATACGGTGGAGCATCGGATTATCTCCGACGCAGAGATCAAGAAGTCGCTGGCTGGCCGGCAGCCGTATGGCGAGTGGATCAAGCAGCAACAGGTCTCGCTGGAGCAGTTGCCGGAGCCGTGGAAGGTGATCTCGTCGGACCCGGAGACGCTGCTGCGCCGTCAGCGGGCCTTTGGCTACAGCGAGGAGGACCTGCGGGTGCTGCTGGGCCCGATGAGCGCCAAGGGTGAGGAGCCGATCGGATCGATGGGCACGGACGTGCCGCTGGCGTGCCTTTCCGACCGGCCACAGCAGTTGTTCAGCTACTTCAAGCAACTGTTTGCGCAGGTTACCAACCCGCCGATCGACCCCATCCGCGAAGAGCTGGTGATGTCGCTGATCAGCTATATCGGGACGGAGCGGAACATTCTGGACGAGACGCCCGAGAACTGCCACACGCTGAAGCTGCCGCATCCGATTCTGACCAATCGCGATCTGGAGAAGCTGCGCCGGGTTTCGTCGGGCGACCTGCTGCCGACGACGCTGTCGACGCTGTTCCGCGCAGAGGACGGCGAGGCTGGGCTGAAGCATGCACTCGACGACCTGAGCACGCGCGCGGCGTATGCGGTGGCCTCGGGGTATACGCTGCTGATTCTCTCCGACCGCGGGGTGAATTCCACGCTGGCGCCGATTCCGAGTTTGCTGGCGATGGCCGCGGTCCACAACCGGCTGGTGCGGGACAAGACGCGCACGCAGGTGGCGCTGATCATCCAGAGCGGCGAGCCGCGCGAGGTGATGCACTTTGCGTTGCTGATTGGATATGGGGCGAGCGCAATCAATCCTTACCTGGCGTTCGAGACGCTGCACGACATGAAGAGCCGCGGACTGATGGCGGACGACGTTAGCGCCGAGTACGCGGAGAAGAACTTTATCAAGGCGATCAACAAGGGCCTGCTGAAGACCTTTTCGAAGATGGGCATCAGCACGCTGCAGAGCTATCGCGGCGCGCAGGTGTTCGAGGCGGTGGGACTGAACAAGGAACTGGTGGATGCGTATTTCTCCGGGACGGCGTCGCGGATTGAGGGCGTGGGGCTGGACGTGCTGGCGCGCGAGGCGCAGATGAAGCACGGTTTCGCGTTCCAGCCGCTGACGGAGTCGGAGACCGAGCTGGTGGTCGGCGGGCAGTACCAGTACCGCGAAGGCGGCGAGTATCACCTGCTGAACCCGGCGACGATCAGCAAGCTGCAACAGGCGGTGCGGCAGAACAATCCGGCGACGTTCCAGGAGTACACCGACCTGGTGGATGAGCAGAGCAAGCATCTGTGCACGCTGCGCGGGTTGATGAAGCTGAAGTATTCCGACGAGCCGATTCCGATCGAGGAAGTGGAGCCGGCGAAGGAGATTGTGAAGCGGTTCACGACGGGCGCGATGAGCTTTGGCTCCATCAGCAAGGAAGCGCACGAGACGCTGGCGATTGCGATGAACCGCATCGGCGGCATGTCGAACACGGGCGAGGGCGGCGAGGACGAGAATCGTTTCAAGCGCGATGAGAACGGGGACCTGCGGCGCAGCGCGGTGAAGCAGGTAGCCAGCGGACGCTTCGGCGTAACGGCGAACTACCTGGTGAATGCGGACGAATTGCAGATCAAAATGGCGCAGGGCGCGAAGCCGGGCGAGGGCGGACAACTGCCCGGGCACAAGGTGGACGAGATTATCGCGAAGCTGCGGTACTCGATTCCGGGCGTGGGGCTGATCTCTCCGCCGCCGCACCACGATATTTACTCGATTGAAGACCTGGCGCAGTTGATCCACGACCTGAAGAACGTGAACCCGAAGGCGAGGATTGCGGTGAAGCTGGTGGCGGAGGCGGGTGTGGGCACGGTGGCCGCGGGCGTCTCCAAGGCGCATGCCGATGTGGTGCTGATCTCCGGCGACAACGGCGGCACTGGCGCATCGCCGCTGAGCTCGATCAAGCACGCGGGATTGCCGTGGGAGCTGGGGCTGGCGGAGACGCAGCAGGTGCTGCTGCTTAACGATTTGCGCAGCCGCATTCGGGTGCAGACCGACGGCAAGCTGCAGACCGGCCGCGACGTGACCATTGCCGCGCTGCTTGGCGCGGAGGAGTTTGGCTTCGCGACCATGCCGCTGATCACAATGGGCTGCATCATGATGCGCAAGTGCCATCTGAATACGTGCGCGGTGGGCATCGCCACGCAGGACCCGGTGCTGCGGGCGCGCTTCCAGGGCCAGCCCGAGCACGTGATTAACTTCTTCTTCTTTATTGCGGAGCAGGTGCGGCAGAATATGGCCAAGCTGGGCTTCCGCACAGTAGATGAGATGGTGGGCCGCGTGGACAAGATCGATGCTGCGGTAGCGGATTCGCACTGGAAGGCGAAGGGAATCGATCTCGAGTCGATTCTGTTCTCGCCGACGCTGCCTTCGCACGTAAAACGGCGGAGGACGCAGGCCCAGGATCACGGACTGGACCAGGCGCTGGATCATGCGCTGATTGCGCAGGCCAAGCCGGCGCTGGAGTCGATGCAACCAGTGACGGGGAGCTTTGCCATCCGCAACGTCCATCGCACGGTGGGCGCCATGCTGGGCGGCGAGATTGCGCGCAAATATGGAACGGCAGGGTTGCCCGACGGGACCATCCACTTCCGCTTCCAGGGATCGGCGGGGCAGAGCTTCGGCGCGTTCGTTCCCGCAGGCGTAACGCTGGAACTTGAGGGCGATGCCAACGATTACGTGGGCAAGGGACTGTCGGGCGGGCGGATTATCGTGTATCCGCCGAAGACGTCGAGCTTCCTGCCGGAGGAGAGCATTCTGGTGGGCAATGTGGTGCTCTACGGGGCGACCGGGGGCGAGGCGTTTCTGAGCGGCATTGCGGGCGAGCGGTTTGCGGTGCGTAACTCCGGCGCCACGGCGGTGGTAGAGGGTGTGGGCGACCACGGCTGCGAGTACATGACCAACGGCACGGTAGTGGTGCTGGGTGGGACCGGCCGCAACTTTGCCGCCGGCATGAGCGGCGGTCGGGCGTATGTCTACGACGATCAGGGCGACTTCTCCACGCGACGGTGCAACCGTGCCGGCGTGGACTTGGAGCCGCTGGCCTCCGATGAGGACCTCGAATTGGTGCGCGGCTTGATCGAGCGCCATATCGATCTGACCGGCAGCCCGCACGCAGCGTGGATTCTGGAACACTGGGACACGACGCAGGCCCGGTTCATCAAGGTCTTTCCGCACGAACACAAGCGGGTCCTGGGCGTTCCACGCGCCGAGTCGGTCTACATTTCGCCAACCAATGGGTCGTCTCTGGTTGCGACCGGGCAGGTGCAGCATGGGTAAGGTCACTGGTTTTCTGGAGATTCAGAGGGAACAGCCCTCGCGCCGCAAGGTGGACGAGCGGCTGAAGGACTGGCAGGAGATCTACGAGCCGTTTCCTGAGGAGAAGCAGAGGGAGCAGGGAGCCCGCTGCATGGATTGCGGCGTGCCGTTCTGCCACACCGGATGCCCGGTGAACAATCTGATTCCCGACTGGAACGACCTGGTCTACAACGGGCGCTGGGAGAACGCCATCCGGCGGCTGCACGCGACCAACAACTTTCCCGAGTTCACCGGCCGCATCTGTCCGGCGCCGTGCGAGGCTGCGTGCGTGCTGGCTATCAATCAGCCGGCGGTTTCGATCAAGTTGATCGAGCGCAGCGTGGTGGAGCGTGCGTGGGATGAGGGATGGATCCATCCGGAGCCACCGCAGGAGAAGACCG
>Ga0181520_10001539_pt1 | contig 46381 bp, 48 predicted proteins | sample PEATcosm2014_Bin_29_FD_132451 | JGI IMG/M metagenome (GOLD analysis project Ga0181520, IMG submission 132451) | Peatland microbial communities from MTU Mesocosm Facility, Houghton, MI, USA - PEATcosm2014_Bin02_30_metaG | ecosystem: Environmental > Terrestrial > Soil > Wetlands > Peat | place... | reverse complement strand
TTATGTCGATATAGGCCTTGGCGAGAAGACAGGGCCGACGCCAGAGGGGAGCATCATAAAGATAACGCCCAAGAGCGTTGAACCGCGTCAGGCCGACCGTACCGTAGCCGAAATCGCGGCAAAGAATGGCGGGCGCTATGGCATCGGTTTGCATTTAAAGTTTGACCCAAGCGTGTCAGAAAATTTTGCAGCAACCCACGTCCGGCGATTGGAGGCAATACGCAGGACTGTGGGAGACATCAAGCGCGAGCTTGACGGTACATGGATTATCCCGCCGGATCATCTCGACCGGATCAGAGAATACGAACGGTCTTTAGCAAGGCGCGCGCCCGTGATCGTAGACAAGCTCTCGAACATAAGCCTTGAAAAACAAATATCGGCAGACGGCGCGACGTGGCTTGACAGGCAGCTTGTCTCAAACAATCCAGAGCCGACTAGAGACTCTGGTTTTGGGCATGAGGTGAGAGCCGCCATGCGACAACGCCAGCAATGGCTTATCGAGCAAGGTTTGGCACAGGAGCAGCAAGGGATGGTTTCATACAAGAACAATATGCTTACGATGCTTCAGCAACGGGAGCTAAAGCGCATTGCCGGAGGAATCGCAAAGCAAACAGGGCGTGAATATACCGCAGCGTTTGTTGGGAACCATATCGAGGGCAAAGTGGGTAAGATGCTTGAGCTTGCCAGCGGCAAGTTCTCGGTGATCGAAAACAGCCGCGAGTTCTCGCTCGTCCCGTGGCGCGATGTTCTCGAAAAGAACATCGGCAGGTACGTCTCCGGCCACGTGCGCGGCGGCGGCATCGATTGGGATATCGGCAGAAAGCGGGGCTTGGGAATTGGGATGTAAGAAAAACAGGGCGGGATGCTCAATTGTTCCGTCCTTTTCCCATCATGCCGCATAGAGCCTTGGCAAATATCGTGTCATCAAGAAGTCGGGAGGCGAAAAGGGGCGAGAGCGTAGATAAAGCATATAAGAGAACTCACTGCCTCGTGAGACACTCATCACGTTTCCACAGGAAACGGGATGGGAGGCCCGATGTTTGACGGAGAAAAAAACGAAATTGCACCTACTCGAATCCTGCGCTTGCCAGAGGTCATCTCTCGCGTGGGATTGAAACGCGCGTCAATCTACAGCGCCGTTGCACATGGCGCATTTCCCAAACAAATCGTTTTGAGCACCCGCGCCGTCGGCTGGATCGAGAAGGAAATCAACGACTGGCTTGCAACACGAATAAATGCTTCACGACCAAAACAAAATCAGATCCAAAATAGAAAGGAAAGCGTATAACAATTTTGTTGCAGCCAATTACCGCGCCCTGTATAATTAGCAGTGATTTTCTAAAATAGGAACTGAGGGGTAACTTTGGGGGTAGTAGTATCATTATCAGAATAATTTGCGCTTTTGTTTTAGGTGGTTAAAAAACTTATTCAATCCCTGTCGCACCACCACCGGCAAGCTGCTGGTGGCGGAAAACAAATAGTAGTGGGATGGGGCTTTGCTCGCCTTCGCTCGCGGGCCCTGTCGCACCCACCACCGGCAAGCTGCCGGTGGCGGAAAACAAATAGTAGTGGGATGGGGTTTTGCTCGCCTTCGCTCGCGGGCCCTGTCGCACCCACCACCGGCAAGCTGCCGGTGGCGGAAAAACGTCAACAAAAGGGTGGGGATTTATATGAAAATCGTCATGCTAGGAGCCGGATACGTCGGTTTGGTTTCGGGAGCCTGTTTTGCGGAATTTGGCGTCAATGTGACGTGCGTGGATCCCGATGAAGGAAAAATAGCTCGGCTTCACGACGGAATCATTCCCATTTACGAGCCTGGCCTCGACGATCTGGTGAAAAAGAACATCGCCGCGGGGCGCCTTAACTTTGCGGCAAGCCTTTCGAAATGCGAACCCAAAGTCGACGCCGTTTTCATCGCGGTCGGCACGCCCACGCGGCGCGGCGACGGCCACGCGGACCTGACGTACGTCTATCAGGCCGCGCGCGACATCGCGTCCTATCTGACGCCCGATCATTTCACGGTCGTCGTCACAAAATCCACCGTTCCCATCGGCACGGGGCGCGAGGTCGAGAAGATCATCCGCAAAACGAATCCGAAAGCGAACTTCGCCGTCGCCTCCAATCCCGAGTTTTTGCGCGAAGGCTCGGCTATCGGCGATTTCATGCGGCCCAACCGCGTGGTATTCGGCACGAACGGCAGCGAGCAAGCCGCCGATGTGATGAAAGCGCTTTACCGCCCGCTTTATCTGCTTGAAACCCCGATCGTCCATACGTCCTTGGAATCGTCCGAGCTGACAAAATACGCCAGCAACGCGTTTCTGGCGGCCAAGATCACGTTCATCAACGAAATCGCCGATCTATGCGAAAAAGTCGGCGCGAACGTTCAGGATGTCGCGCGCGGCGTCGGCCTCGATGAACGCATCGGCAAAAAGTTTTTGCACGCGGGTCCGGGCTACGGCGGTTCGTGCTTTCCGAAAGACACGCTCGCGCTCGTCAAAACGGCGCAAGCCGTGGGTTCGCCCATGCGGATCGTCGAAACGGTGGTCGATATCAATAAAAAGCGCAAGAAAAGCATGGCGTCGCGCGTGATCGCGGCGGCCGGAGGCAGCGTCAGGGGCAAGAAAATCGCCGTTTTGGGCGTGTCGTTCAAGCCCAACACGGACGACATGCGCGACAGCGTGGCTTTGGACGTAATCCCCATGCTTCAGAAAGCGGGAGCGGTTATTCAAGCTTTCGACCCCGCCGCGATGAAGGAAGCGGCCAAGCTTCTGCCGAAAGTCGATTGGAAAGAGGACGCATACGCCGCGCTGAAAGGCACAAGCGCTGCGGTTATTCTGGCGGAATGGAACGAATTTCGCTCCCTCGATTTTGTCCGCGCCAAGAAACTTATGAAGGCCCCCGTCTTGGTCGATCTCCGGAACATTTATAAACCCGAGGAAATGGCCAAAACCGGATTTGCGTATAGCTCTATCGGTCGGAAAAACGCGGAAACAAAACCCCGTGCCAAAAACGGCAAGAAAGGGAAGAGATAATCTCTTCCCGTCTCATGCATCGTCATTTTTACGAATGTGAAACCCCACCCCTGTATGCGCGGGCGCGCGCAGGCAAAGGCCCTTCTCTTTGTAGAACCGTTGGTTAAGCACGACAAACGCAGAACATTTACCATTGATAAACATCAAAGCATCGCCGCAAAAAGGAAAGTATCGTTCTCCTCCCTCCAACTGCAGGTTTTGCAGGAAGCATTTCCTGCTTGAGAGGACAACCTATGCAACAAGGGAGGTCTGCGATGAAAGCTCTCGTTTACCAAGGTCCCGGAAAAAAAAGCATAGAAGATCGGCCGAAGCCCGAAATAAAAGAGTCAACGGACGCGATCGTAAAAATAAGTAAAACGACAATTTGCGGAACGGACTTGCATATTCTTAAGGGGGATGTGCCGAGTTGTCACGCGGGGCGCATCCTCGGTCATGAAGGTGTCGGCGTGATCGATAAGATCGGTCCGTCGGTCGCGATGTTCAGGCCGGGCGATAAGGTCCTTGTTTCCTGCATCAGCTCGTGCGGAAAATGCGTTTATTGCAAGAAGCAGATGTATTCGCATTGTACGACGGGCGGCTGGATACTCGGCAACACCATCGATGGAACGCAAGCCGAATTTGTCCGCATCCCGCATGCCGAGACGAGCCTTTATCTCGTTCCCGACAGCGCGGATGAAGACGCGCTAACGATGTTAAGCGATATTTTGCCGACGGGGTTTGAATGCGGCGTGCTTAACGGAAAGGTCCGGCCCGGAAACACCGTGGCTATCGTAGGGTCGGGGCCAATAGGCCTTGCCGCATTGCTAACCGCCCGGTTTTTCTCGCCAGCCCAGATCATCATGATCGATTTCGACGACAACAGGCTTGCGGCGGCCAAGCGTTTCGGGGCTACGGCGACGATCAACAACCGCGATGGCAAAGCCGTGGAAACCGTCATGGAAATAACAGGCCGGCGCGGGGTTGATACCGCCATCGAGGCGGTGGGAGTGCCGGCCAGTTTTGAATTGTGCGAGGAAATCATAGCGCCCGGAGGCGTCATCGCCAACATAGGCGTGCACGGGAAGAAGGCCGATCTTCATCTGGAAAGCCTGTGGGACCGAAACATAACCATCACAACGCGCTTGGTCGATACCTCAAGCACGCCGATGCTGCTTAATGTCTTGGGGTCAGGGAAAATCGACCCCAAGCTTCTCATCACGCATCGTTTTTCGTTTGAGAACGTTCTCGATGCTTACGAGACTTTTTCCCGTGCCGCGGACACAAAAGCGCTCAAGGTCATCATAGAGTTTTAGGACTCGAGCCCGGTTCGCAGAACGGTCGCGGACGCTTTTCAACCCTGACGCTGCCGATAGGGACCGATCTTCTTTGCTTTTCCTGCTGCGGCGGATAGAAAATTATTTGCGGATGCCGGTAAGGCGCGCCGTGATTTCCCGAACGATCGCCGATGCGGCGTCGCCCTTGCTCATGACGGGCAAAGGACGCGGCTTTGCGCCGCGCGCCACAAAAAATATCCGGTTTTTTCCTTTGCCGTGCGCGACCGATCTCCCGACAAGATTGGCGCAAATCAGATCGGCGTTTTTCTTCTCAAGCTTTCCCTTCGCGTATTCGAGAATTTTACGGGCGTCCGTTTCCGCCGCGAATCCGACGACGAGAGCGGGCCTTTGTTTCCGCCGCCGCCCCATCGCGCCGAGGATGTCCGGATTTTGGGCAAGCGCGAGAGCATATTTTTCATTTTCCACCAGCCGGAGGGGAAAAGGAACCCCGCATCCGAAATCTGCCACGGCTGCGACGCCGACAAAAACATCGGCGGGCAAACAAGCCTCGCACGCCGCAAGCATATCTTTCGCTCCCGCCGTCCGGACGACCTGAATATTTTTATGGGTTGGCGGCGGAACGGTCGAAGGCCCCGTAACATAAACGACTTTCGCGCCGGAAGCCGCGAAGGCGCGCGCCAATTCGCATCCCTGCCGTCCCGACGAAAAATTCGTGATGACGTCGCCGGTTGCGGTGACGCGTTCTTCGGTCGGGCCGCTTGTGAGCACGATTTTTTTGCCGCTTAATGCCGGCTTCGTGCCGCGCGGCAGGGCCCCTTCATCGAAAACCGTTTGCGGATAGGCCGCATCCGCTTTTTTCCAAACATCGCCGGTTATCGCCGACAGCCATTCGGGAAGATCGAGAGGCGAGAATTTTTCCTGTCGGCCATTGTATCCGATCGCGGGAACGCCCCATCTCTTCGCGCGGGCCACGACATCGACATTTCCAACAATGGCCATCGAAACAGCGCGTGCGCCTTTGTTTTTGACCTTCAACTTATGCTTGGCGCGATGCGCGGGACGGATCGAAGAAATCGAGGCGAAGCAAAAAACGGCGTCACAGGAAATTTGGGCGACGAAAGAATCCGTCGCTTTCATCGCGTCGCGCCCCGACGCTATGTCGTTTCCGTTGGCGAATCGTTGCGCGACGCGGCATCCCTTTGGGGGCGGAAGATCGGTCGGCGGCGCGATAACCGTAACCTCGGCCCCCTGCGCGGCAAGCCACGCCGCTACGGCGTAACCTTGGCTTTCCCTCCGGCGGTGATTGGCGTAACGGCGGACGCCGTCGATGTCTTCGTAAGGCCATCCGGCGGTAACGACGATCCTTTTGCCGGTTAATTTTTTTGCGGGCATTTTCGTTTTCTCACGTTCGCGCAAGCTGGCTGGCATCGTCGATAACGCACATCCCGTCTTGGCGAAGCTGCAAAGCGCGGGATGGGGAAAGAGTCTGCAGGCATTCCTTTGTCGTTATGACGGGCGCTTTGGACGCCAGATATGCGGCAAGAAAAAGCGTATCGGCGCGGCCTTGCACCATTTTTTCCGCCAGCGTGTCGTCGAGAAAGGGAATAAAAACCCCATTCGCGCGTTCCGGCAATTTTATGTGTTCCAAGCCTTTAAGTTCGGGAAGCTGGAAATAATCCGAAACGACAGTTTGCCCCGTCAGTTTTTTCAACGCGTCGCAACGTTCGGCCCACGAAGAATCGAGGATATATTCCGCGTCCGCGCCGGATTTATCGATTTCGGCTGCCAATTTTTCGACGGCATCCCACGAAACGTTTTCGCCGCCAAGAGCGACAAGAATTCTTGCGCCGCTTTCGGGAGGGGAAAAAGAAATTTTCTTCCTTTCTTCCCGCCGCGCGGCCTTGTAAAGGGCAAGGGCCGGATGCTGTTTGCCTGCAAACGCGGCATCTGCGCCTTCCGCTATTTCTTCGACGCCGATCATGCGGCCAAACCCCTCGACGTCGCACGCCAGATGCCCTTTGACGGGGCCGAGAAAGACGACGCCTTTTTTCTTCAAAGCGCCGCAATTTCTCCGCACGGCGGGATGTTCCCACATTTTTGTGTTCATCGCGGGAGCAATCATGAGAAGGCTTCCGCGCTCCCGCGCCGCAAGAATCTCCCGCGCCCGTTCGGACGAAGCGAAGGCAAGCTGGCTGATGAAATCGGCGGAGGCGGGAGCGACCAAAATCGCGTGCGCCGGAGAAGAGTTTTCTTTTAAAGGGGACGCATCGGCAAAATCGGCAAGGACTTTATGTCCCGACGCCGCTTCCGCCTCCGCCGCCGAAACCCATTTATATTTTTCCGCCGCGGGCGTCAGAAGGACCGTCACGTCGCACCCGGACGCGCGCAAGGCCCCGATCAAAGGCAGCGTTTTTGTCGCCGCAACGCTTCCCGTCACGACTAATATTAATCGTTTCCGTCCGTCCATCCCTAAAGTCCGCCGAGCGCGGCCAATTTGGCGTTGCGTTCCGCATAACGGCCGCCGAGAAAATCCGTCGTCAGAAACGTGTTTAGGCAATCCAAAGCCACTTCCTGTCCCGAAATATGCGCGCCGAGAACAAGAACGTTGGCGTCGTTATGCTGACGCGCCAATCGCGCCATCGTCGTATCGAAGCATAAAGCCGCGCGGATATGCCTGTAACGGTTTGCCGTCATGGCGGACACTTGCCCCGAACCGCAGATCAGCACGCCCCTATGCTCCGGATGGGCGCGCAGATCGGCGATAACTTTTTGGGCAAAATCGCCGACATCGCAGCGAACTTCGTCGTTGGTGCCGAAATCGAGGACTTTGAACCCGCGCTCCTCGAGATGCTTTAAAAACAGCGATTTCAAAGGGAACCCGCGGTGGTCGGAGGCTATGGAGACTGTTTTTTCGGTCATAATCCCTATCCTTAAAGAAAAAATATAGTCATCGCAACTCGAGAATTGGCAAACCGTTTAGCGTAAGGACTTGTTCTTAAAGCATCTATGGGGCAAAGCTTGCCAATTTTTGCCCTGCGGTAGGCATAATACCGACAATACCCGAACAATTTTATCTTTAAAAGCTCCTTAAGCACAAAAGGGTATAATTCAATCAATACAAGGAAAAACCCCATGGAACGCAACGCGGAAAAGAACAGGTTTCTGCAGTTCTATATCGGAAGCCTAGTCTTGTTTCTAACTTTGGCCGCCGTTGGCTGCTATTGGGCCGACAGGGCGGGGCTGATTTCGGTGCGTCCCGCGACGCCCGCGGCATCCGCGCCGCGCGAAGTCATAACCGACATGGCTTACGTGGATCTTCCGCGCATGACGGTGTCCCTTGGAAGCGGCGTCGCAAGACAGGCGCGGATCGATATCTCGCTGGAAGTCGCGCGCAAGGACATCCCCGTTCTCGAAGGATACATGCCTCAAATTATGGACAGGCTTAACGGATTTTTTCCCAAAGTGGAGTTTGAAGATATCGACGAGCCCAACTCCATGTTTCTGCTTCACAAAGATATGTTGCGGCAGGTTAACAACGTCGGAATGCCGATTTCGGTGCATGATCTGATGCTGCGCTCTCTGCTAGTCATGTAGCCCTCAACTTGTAATTTTCCCGCGTCTTCCCACATCGTGAGAACAAGAGTAGGTTTGTGCGCGGAGGTTTTATGGATTTCGAAAATTTTACTGAGCGATCTCAGGGCTTTATTCAGGCGGCGCAAATGGTCGCGCTTGGCAAGCATCATCAAATGCTGCATCTGGATCATTTGCTGAAAGCGCTTTTGGACGACCGCGAGGGGATGGCCGCAGGCTTGATCCGCGCGGCCGGAGGCGATCCGCGAGAGGCGCTTCGCGCCGCGGAAGACGCGCTCGAAAAAATCCCGCAAGTGTACGCGGAAGGCAACGCCGACCAACTGCATCTGTCGCCGGAATTCGCGCGGTTTCTGTCGTCCGTCGGCGACATCGCCAAAAAAGCGGGCGACAGTTACGTGACGGTCGAACGCATGCTTCTCGGCATCGCCTTGGCGCAAGGCACATCGGCGCAAAAAGCGCTTGTCTCGGCGGGAGTGACGGCGGAAGCGTTGAACCGCGCCATTAACGAAGTGCGCAAAGGCCGCAAGGCCGACAGCGCACAGGCGGAGCAAGGCTACGATGCGCTAAAAAAATACGCGCGCGACCTGACGCAGGCGGCGCGAGACGGCAAACTTGATCCCGTCATCGGACGCGACGAGGAAATCCGCCGCACGATCCAGGTTCTGGCGCGCAGGACGAAAAACAACCCGGTTTTGATAGGCGAACCCGGTGTCGGCAAAACGGCGATTGTCGAAGGCCTCGCGCAGCGCATCGTTCGCGGCGACGTGCCGGAAAGCCTCAAGGATAAAAGACTTCTCTCCATCGATCTCGGCGCGCTCATCGCGGGCGCGAAATTCCGCGGCGAGTTCGAGGAGCGCCTGAAAGCCGTGCTTCAGGAAATTTCGGCGGCGGCTGGCGAGATCATAGTCTTCATCGACGAACTTCACACACTCGTCGGCGCGGGCAAAGCCGAAGGTTCGATGGACGCCTCCAACATGCTGAAACCGGCCTTGGCGCGCGGCGATCTGCATTGCGTGGGCGCGACGACGCTCGACGAATACAGGCAGAACATCGAAAAAGACGCGGCTCTCGCGCGGCGTTTCCAGCCGATTTTCGTGAGCCAGCCCACCGTCGTCGACACCATTTCGATCCTTCGCGGGCTCAAGGAAAAATACGAAATGCACCACGGCGTGCGCATAACGGACGGCGCGATTGTTGCGGCGGCCACGCTGTCGAACCGCTATATCACCGACCGGTTTCTGCCCGACAAAGCTATAGATTTAATCGACGAAGCGGCGGCGCGCCTCAGGATGGAAGTGGACAGCAAGCCCGAAGAAATCGACGAGCTCGATCGCAAAATCATCCAATTGAAGATCGAACGCGAGGCCTTGAAAAAAGAGCAGGATGCGGCCTCGAAGGATCGCCTCGGCAAGCTCGAAAAAGAACTGGCGGGACTTGAGAAAAAATCCGCCGATCTGACGTCGCGCTGGCGCGCTGAAAAGGAACAAATCGGAAGCGCGCAGAAGATAAAAGAGCAACTGGAGCGCGCGCGAGCCGAACTCGACGCGGCTCAGCGCAAAGGCGACTTCACGCGCGCGGGCGAATTGACCTACAGCGTCATTCCCGATCTGACGCGCAAGCTGGAATCCGCGCAGAAGCAATCGGAAAACGCGATGCTCGACGAAGTCGTTAAGGACGGCGATATTGCCGCTATCGTCAGCCGCTGGACGGGCATCCCCGTCGATAAGATGCTGAGCGGCGAGCGAGAAAAGCTGCTGAAAATGGAAGAAAGCTTGCGTACGCGCGTGATCGGGCAGGACGAAGCCATTATCGCGGTGTCGAACGCCGTACGCCGCGCGCGCGCCGGATTGCAGGACCCGAACCGTCCGATGGGCTCGTTCCTTTTCCTTGGCCCCACGGGCGTCGGCAAAACGGAGATGACCAAAGCCTTGGCGGAATTTTTGTTCGACAACGAGCAGGCGATGCAACGCATCGACATGTCCGAATACATGGAAAAGCATTCGGTCGCGCGGCTCATCGGCGCGCCTCCGGGCTATGTGGGCTATGAAGAAGGCGGAGCGTTGACCGAAGCCGTCCGCCGCCGCCCCTATCAGGTTATCCTGTTCGACGAAGTCGAAAAAGCGCACGCGGACGTTTTTAACATCCTTTTGCAAGTCCTCGATGAAGGCCGTTTGACGGACGGGCAGGGGCGCGTGGTCGATTTTAAGAACACGCTCATCGTCCTGACCTCGAATTTGGGCTCGGACATTATCGCGCAAGACGATGAAACCGAACTCTCGCCGCGCACCAAGGACAAGGTTATGGAAATCGTGCGCGGGCATTTCCGCCCCGAATTTCTCAACCGGCTCGACGAAATTTTGCTCTTCCGCCGCTTGTCTCGCGAAAATATGGAGGGCATTGTCGCCATTCAGTTGAAGCATCTGCAACGATTGCTCGAAGATCACAAAATCGCGCTTGATGTAGAGCCCAAGGCGCTCCATTGGCTGGCCGAGACGGGATACGATCCCGTCTACGGCGCAAGGCCCTTGAAGCGCATCATCCAACGCACGCTGCAAAACCCGCTGGCTCAGGACATCCTCTCCGGCAAAATCCTCGACGGCCAAACGGTAAAAGTCGATGCCGGACATGACGGACTAGTTTTGAAAGCGGCGAAAGCTAAATAAGAAGAGTCCCCCAACCCATCTTGCCTCCCTCCCCCAATCCCTCTATAACCGCGCCAACCTAATAAACTTATGGAGCATAAATAATGTCCGTCGAACGCACGCTTTCCATCCTCAAGCCCGATGCGACCCGCCGCAATCTGACCGGCAAGATCAACGCCGTATTCGAAGCAGCCGGCTTGCGCGTCGTCGCGCAAAAAAGGCTTCACATGACGCGCGCGCAGGCCGAAGGCTTCTACGCCGTTCACGAAGCGCGCCCCTTTTTCAACGACCTGTGCGCTTATATGTCGTCCGAGCCCGTCGTCGTGCAGGTTTTGCAAGGCGAAAATGCCGTCGCCAAGAACCGCGAAATCATGGGCGCTACGAATCCCGCCAACGCCGCTCCGGGCACGATCCGCAAAGAGTTCGCCCTTAACATTCAGGAAAACTCGGTTCACGGCTCCGACAGCCTCGAAAACGCCAAGATCGAAATCGCCTACTTCTTCCGTCCCGAAGAAATCGTCGGTTAACGATATCAACAGCGCCTTGAAGTGACCTGCTTAATGCCTGACCTCGACCTCGTTTTCCGGTTGAGGCAGCGCCGCCATTTCAAGCAAAGCCATAAGCATCTGCGCGCGCAAGGCGACGCTTTCGGCTTCGAGAAGCGCCTGTTTTTCGGCGGGAGCCAGCGGACAAATCATAATGATCGTCGGTAGAAGAACGTCGTTGGGCGCGTTTTTCACCACGCTCCAATCGACGGATATCGCGTTCTTCTTGAAATAAATCCGCATAAGCTCGATCAAACGTTCGCGGTCGATCTGGTCGGGATCGCCTTCGCCGAGATCGGCCAGATAAGGCGTCCATTCCGGCTTCACGATCCGGTAGGCGCGCGTGAGCGGCAATTCCGAAAGGACGCGAAAGCGGCACACGCCCGTAAGGACGATCAGCAGCCTTCCGTCATCGACTTCGTTGAACGAGGTGATGCGTCCCGCGCATCCGACCGAATAAAGCGGCGGATTTTCGCCTTCCTCTTCGACGGAGGGCTGAATCATGCCGATCAGGCGACCCTTGCCAAGGGCGTCTTCGACCATTGCGCGGTAGCGCATCTCGAAAATATTGAGAGGCAACCGCGCCTGCGGCAGCAAGACTGCTCCCGAAAGCGGAAAAACCGGCAATTCTTCGGGCAACGCCGCAAGAAAGTTCTGAGCCGAGATAAGCGAACTTGTCATGAAAATAAAATCGAAGAGAGGCGTTTGCGCGATGAAACGGTCAAAGGATCGGAAGATCCGAACGCTTCGAAGAACTTGACGAGCTGCTTGCGCGCCGCGCCGTCGTTCCACGCGCGCGCGCGGCGGACCAGATCAAGCAACTGATCGACGGCGTCCTCTTTGCGTCCCGCCGCGTAATAGGCCAAGGCGAGAGCAAACCGCGTTTCATGATCGTCGGGATTTTGCTTAAGCGCGGCTTCCAGCTTTTCCGCCTGTCCCTCGCTTTTTCCGGCTTCTTCGGCCACTTCGACCGCCGCGCGGACGGAATCGAGCGCTTTGTCCTTGGCTATGGCGGCGGGCGCGGCGTCGAGCATTTTCCGTGCTTCGGGAATCTTGTTTTCCTGAATCAGGCAACGCGCCAATCCGGCATAGGCCGCCGCGTTTTCTTTCTCCATATCGAGAATGTCGGCGTAAATCGCGCGCGCTGTGGCGATATCGCCGCGGGCAAGATGCTCCGCCGCCTGCTTGAAAGCCGTCTTAAGGCCCGCTTTTTCTTCGCCACCCGCGCCCGTCGTTTTCAAAATATTGTCCAGCCACGTTTTGATCTCGGCATCGGGCAGAATTCCGGCAAAAGCGTCGAGGGGACGCCCCTGATAAAAAGCGAAGACGGAAGGAACCGAAGTCACGCCCATTTGCCGGATAATCGGCTGGTTGCGTTCAACGTCGATTTTCGCGAGCCTGACGGCGCCTTTCGACCCGCGCGCGAGTTTTTCCAGCGAGGCGGTCAATTGCTTGCAGGCGCTGTCCCTCGGCAGCCAGAAATCAACCAGCACCACAGCGGAGCGCGAGGCTTCGAGAACGTCGTCGTTGAAGGTCGCCAAAACAACGTCTTTGACGGGATCGATGGAAACGGTCGGCGCGGAAGAAGGCGAGAGCGGCATCGGGATGCTTTCACAATATGGTTAAGGCTTCTCGTGCGGGACGCAGGAGAAGGTTTTTTTGCTCAATTTGGCGCAGATCGATTTGGGTTCTTTGCCGGTGACTTTGATTGCGAATACCGGCGTGCCTCCCTCCGTTTTGACTTCCGGCACGATGAGAAAGGATAAATCGTCGTCATCCAACAAGGCCTTGGCTTTGGCTTCATGGCCTTGTGCCATGCCCTCGGTTGGGAAAGAGCCGAGATCGGCGTAAGCTTCGCCGCCCAAGGATTCTTTGGCCTGCATCATTTGGGAAGCTTTAGCCAGATTCTGCTTCAAAGCAGAAGGGACGTTTTGGCCGTTCGCAAAAGGCCCCAGAAGATCGACGGCCGAGGCAGCGTCTCCTTCCTCGATATATAGATGCGCAAGATTGTTTGCGACCGCGCCGTCCTTCGGAGCCAGATCGAGCGCCTGCCGGTAGGCGTCGCGCGCTTTATCGCGCTTGCCGAGCAAATCGTACGAGACGCCCAATCCGTTCCATGCGCGGGCGTTTTTCCCGTCGCGCGAGATGGCGCTGAGATAAATATCCTTGGCCTCGTCGTTTTTCCCCGCCGCGAGCAGGGCTTTGCCCTGCTCGCCGAGCGCGGCCGACATTTTGACGTCTTCGGGCGAGGCGGCCGACGCGCAGGCGGCAAGGCCCGCGCATAAAAGCAGAAGGGGAAGCGTTTTTGCGGAGAGCATGGGAGCCTCATGGAATGGTTTATAACCTTTATTCTGTAACAGAAACGCGCGTTTACCAATTATTATTTTTCTGGGGCGTATCCTAGGGGATTATGAACGATAAGCCATCCCCTTCGCCCGAGTCGAAAGCGCAAGCGGCGCAGGATTTGCCGCGCCTGATCGAGCGCATGCACAGGCGTTATCTCGACGTCGTGCGCATCGAACTGGCGCGACACGGGTTTCACGATATCAGCCCCGTTCAAGCCGTCATGTTGGGAACAATCGGCGGAACAAGCGGAAACGAGGAAATTTCCGTCCGCGACCTGATCGAACGCGGATATTACCTCGGCTCCAACGCCTCTTATAATTTAAAAAATCTGGTCGAGGGCGGATATGTCGAGCGTCAGGCTTCGGCGCGGGACAGGCGTTCGGCGCGGCTTAGCCTGTCGGCCAAAGGGCGCGACATTTTGGGATTTCTAACCAAGCTCAATCTGACTATGGCGGATGGCTTTATCAAAAACGAAGGGCGCGAACTTGAAGTGACATACCAAACCCTTCGCGCTTTTGAGCGCCGCTGGACCGAGGCGATACGGTCTGAAGTCCCAAGCGATAACGGACCCTTATAATTTCTGCTGCCCAAAGTGGTCTTTGGCCGAACGCAGCATGCCGAAGACGGCTTCGGGATCGGCGTCTTCGGGCGCTATTCTGGCCTTTGCCAAGGCTTTGCGCAAATCGCTTTGATCGGTGCGCAGGAAAGGATTGCAACGTTTTTCCGCGCCCAAGAGCGTCGGTACCGTCGGCTTTCCCGCCTTGCGCAAAGCGGCGATTTCGGTCGCGCGGGTTTTCAGCTCTTCGTTGTTTTTGTCGATGGCGAGGGCGAATTTAGCGTTATTTTCGCTCTTTTCGTGCCCGCAATATGCCTGCGTATCGTCGGGCAGGGCGCGGATAAGTTTCAACGACTCCCACATCTGATCGGTGTTGCCCTCATCAAGGCGTCCGCAACCGAGAGGAAACAGGGTGTCCCCGCAAAACAGCGCCTTGATTTGCGGAAAATAGTAGGAAACATGACCGTCGGTGTGGCCGTGCGTCGCCAAAACCTCGCCGCGCAAAGTCGAAAACGTGACGATGTCTCCGTGATCGACGCCGCGCGAAATTCCCGGAATAAGGCCTTTTTCCTTGGCGGGGCCGATGACCGGAGCGCCGAATTCTTCCTGCAACGCTTCGTTACCGCCAATGTGGTCGGGATGATGGTGCGTGTTGAGAATAAGCGCGAGATAAAGTTCGCGCTCTTTCAACGCGCGCGAGACGATCTTGCCGTCGCCCGGATCGACGGCCATTGCGAGTCCCAGATCGCGGTCGCTGATCAGGAAGATGTAGTTGTCCGTAAAGGCGGGTAAAGTTTCGATGATGAAAGACATGGCTGACCCTTGTTGCGGCAACTGTTAAGTTTCACCGATTTGTGCTAAAAGACTGTTAACGAAATACTGACCGCCCCCGGCCCCCATGTTGACCGATTTCGCCGATTCGCAGGATTTTTATCAAAGCCGGACGGGCCGCGCCGCGCAGGGCCTTTTGCGCGCGCGCATAGGCAAAAGGTGGTCCGGGCTTGCGAACGGACGGGTTTTGCCTTTGGGCCGCGCCGCGCTGGTGCTTGACGAAACGCCCTTTATTTCCGCGCGCATGACGGGCGCACAGGAAGAGACGTTCTCCTGCCTGGTCGATTCGAAAAACAAGCCCTTGCCCGACGCGGATATCGACCGCGCGATCATGTTGCACGCGCTTAAAGCGGAGTCGGATTTGGAGCCTGTTTTGCGCGAAATCTGGCGCGTCTTGAAAGGCGAAGGGCGGCTCTTGATGGTTTTGCCGAGAGCGGGCAGCGCGTGGGCGCGAAATCCGGATACGCCTTTCGGCCACGAGCCCGCATACACGGCCTCGCAAATTAAAAAGATTTTAAAGCGCCACGGATTTTTCGTCGCGCGCATGAACCGCGCCCTTTATGCGCGGCCCTGCGCGCCCGAACCCAATTTTTTAAGAGCGCTTGAAATCGAAAGGGCCGCGCCGGGGATTTTTTTGCGTTTCGGCGGCGGCGTACTTTTGGTCGAGGCCAGAAAAAGAATTTGCGGCATCGCGGGCGCGAAACAAAAGAAACGCCCGCGTTGCGCCAATCCGCTGCTCCCGTTGCCGCTGCCGATATGAGGCCGCGCGTCCCCTTAGGACGGCGAAGCTGAAGGTAAAGCCGGAGCAATTCGCGGAGAACAGGGATTGTTGGGATGACGGTATTCGGGATTGCCAAAAACCGCCAAAGCCACGTCCTTAAACAAAGGGCGCGCACCCTTTTCCGCTGCAAGCTTATAAGTTGTGACGCTTTCATCGAAAAGCTTGCGGCACATCAATTCATGCTTCATGTTTTGCTGCGAGGGTTCGATATATCCGTAATACGGCAGACTACCATCAGTTGGCGGCTGGAATTTTGTGTTTTTTCCCAAATGCCAGAACTCCTCGGCATATGCTCCGAGGCCAACCGCGGCAGCGGCGTTGAAAAGCATTCGCCGGTTATTAAGCGCTTCTCTCTCTTTTTCCGTAAGCTGGGGGCCCATTCCGGCAAGCGCCTCTTCTTCTCTTTCCTCGAAATAGCGTAGCGCCGTCAGAGGCCTTCCCTTTTCATCTCTTTTAACCTCGCTGATGCGCACGCCCATATCCACCAGAACGCCCTTCTCGCGCAAAAGCTGATTGCGGCGCATTTCGGTTTCGATAATTTCTTTCACAAAAAAGTTGTCGGGATTCTTCTTCTGAAGCTCTTTCACCTTTTGCGTAAGAACTTGCATTTCGTCCCACGATTTCTCATCGAACCTTACAACGGCCACATCGACGGCTGCGCCCGTCATGTGCGGCGAGTTGGGGCGGGACGGCAAGGAAACATACATCTGCGTCTCCTTAGTTGCCTCTTCCTCGGTACGATTAAAGGGAGGGGCTATAAGTTTTTCTTTAAATTGCTCAAAAAGCGCGGTTTGGACTGTTTCCGGACGATATGCGTCAATTATAACGACCTTATATCTCGGGGGTAAGTTCTCGTTTAGCTTTACAAGGTCTTCGGCAATGCTTTTTCTCATAAGAGGCGCGATTAACGCCCCCTTTAGCTCCCCGACTTTCCACGGAGAGATCCCGCAGCCGCCAAAGAAAAAAGGGAACGAAAGCACTTCGGGATATTCCGAAAACATGCCCACGGAAACCAACGGCTCTTTAGAAAGAGGGTTGGCTTCGTCAAGTTGGTTGTTCTGCCATCCCACATTTGATTTTTGCTTTGGAATGGGTTTAAAAAAATCAATTATTCCAGATACCATTGTCATTATTTCTCCCAATTATCCCATAAATATTCGGCGATAATTTTCTGCGCACTACGCCCCATGCACTTAGGGTTGAGGCGACGCACAAACCGGAAGAACCCCCAGATGGGCATCCGGCGGTTCGCAAGACGGAAGGCCATTTTTGAAAACAAGATCGTAGATGTTCTGCACATAGCCCCATACAGTTACCCGGCCCAAAGGCGTGGCGCCTTCAAGCCGTGTTGTTTCCTGCAATCCAGACAAGTTTTGATTGAACTCTTTAGTAATGTCGAACGAGCCGATGGGACATTGCGAGAGCGCACTGCCGTTGTCGTCGTATTGGACATTATTGAATATCGCGTCATGAGTGTTCGACCCAGGCGTGCAGACCGTGCCCTGACAGATATCGACGGCTCTCACGTTATCATTGGCTTGATTCAGCAAATACCAATGATGTTCGTGCTGAAACGGCCACCCGGTTTGTTCCGAGCACATCGTATAGGGAGAAATGCCTTTAACTTCAGGAAGACCCGTCGTCTGGTTTATGGTGGCGACTGTGTGATCTAATGTGGATGCGCTCGCCAACTGATCGGACGAAACCGGTTGTAGGGGAACCGCAGGGCCGACAGGCCCTTGGGGGGTCGTTGTCGCGGCGGCAGCCGTATGGGACGCAAACGCGTCAAGGAACCATCCTACGGCTATCGCACTTCCCGCACCGAAGGCGGCGCCTTTTACAATGGCTCTTACCCAACGTTGATAAACCGCTTCATCCTTATTCCGTTTTCCCCAGCCCGCCTCGCGAACGACGCCGACAGCGGCGCCGAATCCAACGCCAAGGGCCGCAGGAACAAGTACGACGGGAACGACGGGACTTAACATTGCAACGGCTGCGGCTCCAAACGCGAACCTAAGGCCAAATCCGACGCCTGCGCCGGTGAGAATTTCCGCCTTGTTATCCCAAAGGTTGCCCGGAATGCCCGTGACAAAGGTAATAATTTTTTCAGACGTTTTTTTCTGCATAATAAATTCCTTTTCAAATTAAATCCGCCGTTCTTATTCGGCCTTATTAATGGGCAAATAATACCGCCCCCCCCCGAAAAAGGTTATATGTTTTTGATAAATAACTTGTCAAATACTTGCATCTTTGATAGTTTTTACATCAAAACTTAAACGCATTCTTATCAAGCCATGCCCAAAATATCGCCCTCCCAGCTTCGCGCCGCCCGCGGCCTTCTGAATTGGTCGCGGAAAGACTTGGCCAAATTTTCCGGCATCAGCGAGCCGACGCTTCACCGTTATGAAAACGGCGAGCACGGCCCCATCGCGCACACGGTGAATAAGTTGTTCGCGGTTTTCGATAAGCACGGCGTGGAATTTTCCGACCATCAAGGCGTTCGGTTCAAGCCGAGCAACATCACCGTTTACGACGGGAAGGAACGCTTCAACGATTTTTACGATTTTCTTTACGAGCAACTCAGTCAATCCGGCGGCGACGTTTGCGTCAGCACCTATGACGAAACGCCGTTCATGCGCCTTCGCAAAGACCCCTATCTTCACACGAAGCGCATGAAAAAATTATTCGACCAGAAAAAAATCACGTTCCGGATTCTCGCGACGAAAAGTGAATTTCTCTCCCACGGGTACGCCGAATTCCGGTGGCTTCCCAAACAACCGGCGTCGCCGACGGCTTTCTACGCTTTCGGGGATTGCCTCGCTTTGATGTCCTTCGTCGATCAAAATTCTCCCCATGTCGTCGTCATCCGCTCCGGCCCCCTAGCCGAGGGTTATCGGCAGAATTTCAACGTCGCGTGGCAGCTCGGCCAGAAACCGCCGCCCGCTTCCGTTATCGCCAAGATGTTGCAACGTTAAGCCGTTTTTTCGGAGGACAAGGTAAATAAGCCAGGAAAAAAATAAGGTAAACGGCTCGATTGCATAGACTTTTGCGCGATTGTGGCCTATCCTCTCCCGCGTGAAAGACAGTCAAGGAAAGTCCATGTCGCTTAAAACTGCCGCCGTGAATCCCGATAAACAAGCTTTGGCCGACGCGCGCGCCCAGATCGATAAGATCGATTCTCTCCTGCACGATCTTTTGCATGAGCGCGCCGAAGTCATCGATCAGGTGCGTAAATTTAAGGGCAAACAGCATATTTATATCCGCCCGGGGCGCGAAGCGCAGATGCTGCGCGCGCTGGCCGGAAAGCCGCAGGGGAAGATACCCGACGGCTTGGTCGTGCGCTTGTGGCGCGAGATGATTTCGGCCTTCACTTTGACGGAAGGCGCGTTCAAGGTCGCCGTGACGGTTCCAGCCAAAGGGCCGGATTTATGGGACCTCGCGCGCGATTTTTACGGTTCTTTCACGCCTCTTCTCGAAATTCCGTCCGCGGTCGCCGCCGTTAAAGCGGTTCAGGCCGAAAAAGCGACGCTCGCCGTCGTGCCGTTTCCGCAAGCCAACGATAAGGATGCGTGGTGGCCCCTTCTTGCCAGCGACAAAAGAAACGTTTTGACCGTTTTCGCCACGCTGCCTTTCGAAATCTCAAAAACCGGACGTTCGAACGCGCGGCATTCGCTGCCGAGCGGCCTCGTTATCGGCAAGCTTTATCCGGAACTGACGGGGGACGATTACAGCTTCCTCGCCCTGCAATGCGTGCATGTGCCTGAAGGCGAGATGAAACGCCTGCTCGGCAAGGCGGGCTATAAAGTCCGGCAGCTTCTGGTTCAAACCGTGGGTCGCGGCGATTCCGCGCCGACGCTTTATCTCGTCGAAACGGAAGGCTATGTCGGCCGCAGCGATACGCGCCTTTCCCGCCTGCGCGCTATGCTCGGCAGCCGCCTGCAGCATCTCGCCCCTCTGGGCGGGTATGCCGCGCCTTTGAAGTCCGGCAGGAAATAAGGTTTTGCCGTGAAAAAAGAATCCCTAGGGCTCATCGGGGTCGGTTCGTTCGGCGCGTTTATCGCTCCGCATCTGGCGCGGCATTTCGATCTCGTGCTGCACGATGCTGCAGCCGATGTTGCGCCCTTGGCGCGGAAAATTCGCGCGCACGCGGGCGATTTTAGAGATGCCGCCGCGTGCGATGTCGTCTTGCTGGCCGTGCCGGTGCAGAAAATGAGAAAGGCGCTCGGCGAGATTGCGAAAGGCGTCAAGCCGGACGCTCTCGTGATGGATGTCGCCTCGGTCAAGATCAGGCCGGTCAAGGCCATGATGGAAATTTTGCCGAAAAGCGTTTCCATCGTCGGCACGCATCCTCTTTTCGGGCCGCAAAGCGGCAAGAAGGGCATCAAGGGATTGAATATCGCCGTTTGCGAGGTTCGCGGCGGGCGCGGCGCGGGCGTGGCGTGTTTTTGCAAGGAAAAGCTGGGCTTGCGCGTTTCCGAGGCGACCCCCGAAGAACACGACCGAGAGGCGGCGTACGTTCAGGGCTTGACCCACATGCTGGCGAAGATCGTCACGGCGCTCGATCTTCCGCCCATGCGTTTTCCAACCCGCACGTATGAATTGTTGCAGCAAATGGTCGAAATGGTCCGTTACGATTCGGACGAATTATTCCGCGCCATCGAACGTGAAAACCCTTTCTCCGAAAAGGCGAAAAAGGCCTTTTTTGCCGCGGCAAAAAAGCTTGAAGACAAAGTGTTGCGGGCAAAAGACGAATAGGTTCAAAGGGTCGCAAATTAGGCCTTTACCCGAAGGGCTTGTTGGCTCTATACATCCGTGCCATTAATCAGCAACCAAGGGTCTCTGAAATGGCGCAACTCCGTGAAGCTCTGACATTCGACGACGTGCTGCTAGTGCCGCGCGCTTCTTCGGTGCTGCCCTCCGAGGTGCAGACATCGACGAAAATCTCGCGCACGATCACGCTCAGCATCCCACTTCTTTCCGCCGCGATGGATACCGTGACCGAAAGCCGCCTCGCCATTGTTTTGGCGCAGGCCGGAGGGCTTGGCGTCATTCACCGCAATATGACGCCCTCCGAACAGGCCGAGGAAGTCCGGCGCGTCAAGCGCTTCGAATCCGGCATGGTGGTCAATCCCATCACGATCACGCCGTCGGAGCCTTTGGCCGAGGCTTTGCGCCTGATGGCCGATTTCAGGATTTCCGGCATTCCCGTCGTCGAGCAGCCTTCGGGAAAGCTTGTCGGCATCGTCACGAACCGCGACGTGCGTTTTGCCAACGATATGCAGCAACCCGTTTCGGAACTGATGACCAAAAACGTCGTCACCGTTCGCGAAGGGGTCAGCAACGACGGCGCCAAGGGCTTGCTGCATAAACACCGCATCGAAAAGCTGGTCGTCGTGGACGACGCCTATCGCTGCATCGGCCTTATCACCGTAAAGGACATCGAAAAGGCTCAGGCGTTCCCGACTTCGTGCAAAGACGAAAAAGGGCGGTTGCGCGCGGCGGCGGCCATCGGCACGGGCACGGACGGCCTGAGCCGCGCCGAGGCTTTGATCGACGCTGCGGTCGATATGATCGTCGTCGATACGGCGCACGGGCATTCCTCGCGCGTTTTGCAGCAAGTGCGTGACGTGCGGAAGCTTTCTTCCGCCCCGCAGATTATGGCCGGAAATATCGCGACCGCAGACGCGGCCAAAGCGTTGATCGACGCGGGCGCGGACGCGGTCAAGGTCGGCATCGGCCCGGGTTCGATTTGCACGACGCGCATCGTAGCTGGCGTGGGCGTGCCGCAACTGACCGCCATTATGGACGTGGCAGAAGCCTGCCGCAAACACGGCATTCCCGTGATCGCCGACGGCGGCATCCGTTATTCGGGCGAGATCGCCAAGGCCATCGCGGCGGGCGCGGACGGAATTATGATGGGCGGCATGTTCGCGGGAACGGACGAGGCTCCGGGCGACGTTATTATGTATCAGGGGCGGTCGTACAAATCCTATCGCGGGATGGGCAGCGTCGGCGCCATGGCGGGAGGCTCGGCCGACCGCTATTTCCAGAAGCTCGACGGCGACCCTAACAAATTGGTTCCCGAAGGCATCGAAGGCCGCGTGCCGTACAAAGGCCCCGCGCAAAGCATCATTCACCAGTTGATCGGGGGCTTGCGCGCGGCGATGGGATACACGGGAGCCGCGACGATCGCCGAATTGCAAACCAAGGCCCAGTTCGTGCGCATCACAGGAGCCGGCTTGCGTGAAAGCCACGTGCACGACGTGCAGATCACCGCCGAGTCCCCGAATTATTGGGTGGAAGAGTAGGTTCTTGCCTCTCTTGCCTTTCGATTTTTCTTTGCCTCAAGACAGTCTCGAAGAACTCCGGAAAAGGACGTTCCCTAGGGGAGCCTTGCGCGAGCACGGCTCGGACCAACGACCCTGATCGATAGGCGGTATCCCACAAACCCGGGTTTGGCGGGGGCCGCTTCTCCGTCAGGCATCCCCTTATAACAAGGATGCGGGACATATCCTATATTAAATATGGGAAAAATGCAAGATGTTTTTGGGAAATTATTTTGGGTTTGAGATCAACGGGTTAGGAACAAAAAACCGCGCCGACTCATGATCAAACATCGTTCTTGCGGATAATCTGACTGGGTTCCGGATAAATTTGCTTCGCAAATTTTCCGGAATGACGAGTTATTATTACTGAACTGTTCTTCCTTCGCGTCAAGCTGAGGCGAAAATTGTGATTTTCTCGATTTTTGAGCGCAGCGTACTTCCTTGCTACGTGAGCATCAAAAATCGAGAAAAGCCAATTTGCAGCCCAGCTTCACGTGAAGGGCTCACTAGAAGCAGTCAAAAATCCAGATCGGCATAATGCGCGGGCGGGGGAAATCCCGGAATATGATCGCCCAAAATGCTGCGGAAGGCAGGGCGGGATTTGAGGCGCGCGTACCATTCCTTGGCAAGCGGAAAACTGTTCCAAGGCACGTCGCCGAGATAATCGAGGATCGACAGATGCGCGCCCGCCGCGAGATCGGCGAGCGTCAGCTCTTCGCCCGAGAGCCAGTTGCGGCGTTCGGTCAGCCAGCCGATATATTCCAGATGCCCCCTTATGTTCGCGCATCCGGCGCGGATGACGGCGCTGTCCGGCTCGCCCTGTCCGCAGAGGCGCTTCAGCGCTTTTTCGCCGACGAGCAAATCCGTCACTTCGGCCTGCATTTTGCGGTTGAACCACCCGATGAGCCGCCGCGTTTCGGCGCGCTCGACCGGCGTTTTGCCGAGCAGGCTCCCGGTATGCGTTTCGTCCAAGTATTCGCAAATCGCCGAGCTTTCCGCCAAAACTTGTTTATCGCCGTCTTGTTCGATGATCAAAACGGGCACGTCGGCGGCGGGATTTAAAGCCCGTAAAGTCGGGCTCGGGTCCCACGGCTTTTCAAGAGCCAGCGCGCAGGAAACGTTCTTCTCCGCCAACGCCAGACGAACGAAGCGCGACGGCGGGCTTAAGGGGTGGTGGTAAAGATGATAAATGGCGGCAGACATAAATTGTATCCCTGGGTTTCTTCGAAACCCAAAAAAGGGTTCGCAAAAAAGGCAGGAACTTGCCGTTTCTGCGTGTTTTTTGCGAAATGGAATACTCGGGCTTCCAAAGAACCCGAGTATAGGCCTATCACGCCTTACAAAAAAAGGCTAGAATCGAGGCGATTTTTCCTGCCGCCGCAAGGAGCGCTTACGCGTGCAAAATTTTTCGGCTCTTTTGCTCAATCTCGACCGCGATACGGCGCGGCGGGAACATATGGAAGCGCAATTGGCGCAAGCCCATATAGCCTTCACGCGGCTGCCGGGCATTTTGGGCGACGCCGTTCCCGATGACTTGCGTTCCTCTTTTTACGATGCTTCGGGAAAAGCCAAAACAAGCCTGAAGCGCGGAGAGGTCGGGTGCTACGCAAGCCATCTGGCCGCCCTCAAGCGCGTGGCGGCCGGAGAATTCGGCGACGCGGTTTTGATAATGGAAGACGACCTTAAAATCGCGCCCGACTTAATCGAAATCATCGCCGAAGCGCGGGCGAAGGCTCCGAATGACTGGGATATTCTTCGCTTATGCAATCCGTCGCGCAGCGCCTACGTGCCGACGGCAAGGCTTTCGGGCAATCGGGTTCTCGCGCGTTATTCGAGAATTCCCGTCAGCGCGGGCGCGTATGTGATCACGCCCAAAGGCGCGCGGAAGTTTTTGCAAAACGGCGTTCGCGGGTTGCCCTACGACATCGATTTGCGCCGCCCGTGGTTTCACGGCATGAAAACATCGGGCGTTTTGCCGCCGCCGATTAAGGCAGGCGTTTTGAAATCGACTATCGACGCGATCGAGGCCGGACGCTGCGATGCAAACGCCAGCCCGTGCATGGAACGCATGAGGCGCGGCGATTTGTTTTATGCCTTCAAACGCCTCGCGTATAACATGAACGATTTGGGGGTTCGAAATTGGCTTATTTGTTGCGGCATAAATATTGCGGACAAAATTGCGAAGCTTCTTTTGAAGCGCAGCATAACGGACGAGGCTGCGAAGATTTTTTGGATTAAAGAATAACGGCTAGAGAACACGTTCCATTTTTACGGCGTCTATCATTTTTCCTTCGCGCTTATAATATCCGGCGCGTTTGCCAACGACGCGAAAGCCCGTTTTTTCATAAAGCGCCAAAGCCGGTGCGTTATCGGCCGCGACTTCCAAAAACACGCGCTGCGCTTTTCTTTGCCGCATATTCTCTAAAGCCGCCTTCAGCAAAAGCATTCCCGCTCCCTTGCGGCGCGCCGACGGGCTTACGCAAAAAGTCAGGATTTCCGCGTCTTCTTGTGCGACCTGACACAGGATAAATCCTTGCGCTGTTTCTTTTTCCCGCGCCACAAGCGCCAGCGTCGTGCCGAGAGCCAGGCTGTCGGCGATTTGAGCAAGGCTCCAGCGCGCCGCGCCGAAACTTTCCCCGTGCAACGCGGCCAAAAGAGGCGCGTCGTCCTTCGTCGCTAAACGCGTTTCCATAAAGGGTCTTTGATTTGGGATAAAAACGCTTCATGCGCGGCGATTTCTTCCGGAGCCGCAACATGGACGCGCGCCACGCGGCGTTCGCGCGCATCCGTCGGGGCTTCCTGAACCACCGCTTCGTCCTCCGAAAGGATGGCGAGATCGGGCTGCCTTCCGCCGCGAAGTTCCAGATAAACTTCCGCCAGCAATTGCGCGTCGAGCAAAGCGCCGTGCACCTTTCGGCCCGACGCGTCGACGTTGAAGCGTTTGCATAAAGCGTCGAGCGAAGCAGGAGCGCCCGGAAACATTTTCCGCGCCAGAGCGACGGTGTCCGTCGCGCGGTCCATCGGCAGCCGCTTGAACCCGCAGCGCGCCAGCTCGGCGTTGACAAATCCTATATCGAACGCGGCGTTGTGGATGATAAGCGGCGAGTCGCCGATGAAGGCGAGAAAATCGTCGGCCTTTTCCGCAAAGACGGGCTTGTCGGCTAGAAATTCGTCGGAGAGGCCGTGAACCATCGCGGCTTCGGACGGCATTTCGCGTTCGGGGTTCAGGTAAGTCTGAAAAGTCATGCCCGTCGCGATGTGGTTGTGAAGTTCGACGCAGCCGATTTCGACGATCCGATCTCCTTTGAGCGGATCGAGGCCCGTGGTTTCCGTATCCAAAACAATTTCGCGCATTTTTGACTCTTTCCCTTCTGTCCCATATTAACAGGGGTCGGCGAAGACCGATAGCGATTCGGTTTAAAAAAGAAAGGCCCCGCGTGACCCCTGAAAAGGAACATATCCTCGTCATTCGCCTCGGCGCGTTGGGGGATTTGGTCTTTTGTTTTCAGTCCTTTCATGAAATCAGGCAGGCGCATCCTAACGCCAAAATCGCGCTTTTGACGCGCGCGCCTTTTGCCGCTTTCGCAAAATCGTTGCCGTGGTTCGATCACATTATCATCGATACGCATCCGACTTTTGCCGCGCCTTTGGGGTGGGCGCGGCTGCGGCGGGAGGTTTTGGATTTTTCTCCTGATCGCATTTACGATCTGCAAGGTAAACGGCGCCAAACGATTTTGTACGCTCTTCTGGGCGGCCCTTTCGGGCCTGCGTGGTCGGGCGCGGCTCCTTTTTGCAAATTTCCTCGGCCTAAATTAAGCAAGTCCAGCGATTCACGCTTTGCGGAAAAGCTTTCTCGCTTTTCCGCAAAACGATCGCGGACTGGGCCGCCCACGCAGGGCATGTCTTTTGCGGATTTTATGGCGGCGCAATTGCGCGCGGCGGGAGTTCCTGCCTTGCCTGCGCCCGATTTGGCTTTTCTCGATGCGAACGTCGAAAAATTCGCTTTGCCTGCGCGGTATGTTGTTTTGATTCCCGGAAGCTCGCCGGATGCGCCGCATAAACGCTGGTCCGCGCGGAAATTTGCGGAACTGGCGCGTAAATTAGGTATGCCTTGCATTGTGGTCGGGACGAATGCCGACGCCGAGGCGGTTGGCTCTATCAAAGTTTTTGCGCCGGAGATTGTCGATTTGTGCGGAAAGACAAGTTTATTCGAACTGGCCGGAATTTTGCGCCGCGCCGCACTTGTGGTTGGCAACGATACCGGGCCCTTGCATATGGCGGCGGTTCTTCGCGCGCCGACAATTGCGCTTTTTTCAGGTAAATCCAGTCCGGTTTGGTCGAAACCGCCCGGGTCGAAAGTTGTTGTGAAGCAGAGCCAAAATCTCGCCGACTTGGGCGTGGATGAGGTTGTTGCGGCGATTAAAGGATTAGGCGGATGTGTGTTTAGCTAATTCGACCTGTGCGCGGAGGTCGATCGCGTCGAGAATTTCCGCAAGGCGCGGGTCGCTGATCTGGGCGCGGCGTGCGGCGACGATGCGGCTGAGCTGCATCAGCTTGTCGCGCGAAATTCCTCCCGCCAGCAATTCCAGACGCAAATCCTCCAACCGGTCGAGAATGTCCTCGGCGCGCATTTTTCCTTTTGCCGCGCGGGACAAAGCATCGTCGACTTCCTGAACGCCGAGAATGCCGGAAACGCTGCCTACGCCCGCAATCCCGCCCGTCATGCTCGTTTCTTCGCTTTCCCCAAGCTGCTTCGCAAAAGACGCGTTGCCGCTCGCGCCCGATCTGGTCACGCGCTTCACCGGCTGCGTCGTTCGTACGCCGCTTACTCCGTCAATTTTGTCGATCACGCGTCCCTCTTCACCTCATGGGCAATTTGTGCCCTGTAGGAACTATAGTCTAGTTCAAATGCCGCGCAAGGTGCATTGGAAAAAATTAAGACATAACAAAGGATTATAACAAGACAAGGTAGCGACGATTCTTGGCACGACTCTCGCAAGGAAACCGTGGGGTATCGTGCCTTTCGCATCAGGATGAGGCGGAAGGCGTCGCGCCCCAAAGGATCAGGGGTCGTCATGTTTGCTAAGTTTCTGTCTTTAATCCCTTCTTTCTCCCCCTCATCGGCAGCGAAGTTCGCGCGCGCGCGCCGATTTGCCGACGGCTGCTCCTCGCGGCTGCGGCTTCTCCCCAAAGCGGCGGCGATCATGACGCTCCTGATCCTTTTTCCTTTTCATGCGGCGGAGGCGGCCTCGCGCCTTAAAGACGTCGTCAGTTTCGAGGGCGTGCGCGATAATATGCTTGTCGGATATGGGCTTGCGGTTGGGCTTAACGGCACGGGAGATTCTTTGACCAACGCGCCGTTCACCGCGCGCAGCCTGATCGGCATGCTGGAACGCCTCGGCATCAATTCGACCGCCGATTTTTCGACGATCAAGACGAAGAATATCGCGGCCGTCATGGTCACGGCCACTCTGCCGCCTTTCGCCGCGCAAGGGTCGCGCGTCGATGTCGTCGTTTCGACCATGGGCGACGCCAAGAGCCTGCAGGGGGGGACGCTGCTGGTGACGCCCCTTCAGGGCGCGGACGGCGAGGTTTACGCCGTGGCGCAGGGCTCCATTTCCTCCGGGTTCAGCGCCTCGGGAGCCAGCGGAACGAGCATCACCAAAGGCGTGCCGACTTCGGGCCGCATCGCCGACGGAGCCATTGTCGAACGCGAAGTCCATTTCCATTTGGCCGAACTCGGCTCAATGCGCCTGTCGTTGCGCAACCCCGATTTCACGACGGCCAAGCGCGTGGCCGACGTGATTAACGCTTATGCAAAAGCGCCAATCGCCTCCGCCGTGGATTCCGCGACGGTCAAACTGGACATTCCCGAAGCCCGCCGTTCCGATATCGTCGGCTTCATGACCGACATTGAACAATTGAAAGTCGTTCCCGACGACGTGGCGCGCGTCGTCATCGACGAACAATCGGGCATCGTCGTGATGGGCGAAAGCGTCCATATCAACACCGTCGCGATCGCGCAGGGTAATCTGACCATCAAGATCAGCGAGACGCCGCAGGTATCCCAGCCCGGGCCCCTGTCGGAGGGCGGCACGACCGAGGTCGTGCCGCGAACCGAAATCAACGTCGACGAGGGATCGACCAAGAAGCTGGCGATGATTCGCGGCGGCGTCAATTTGCAGGACCTTGTGCAGAGTCTCAACGCCTTGGGCATCGGCCCGCGCGACATGATCCAGATTCTGCAATCGATCAAGGCCGCAGGAGCCTTGCAAGCCGAACTGGAGGTTATGTAATGACGACTTTCGTGGTCTTGGCTTTTCCTTTTTGTTTCCGCGACTGCTCTGCGGTACGCCCGCAAAGCGGGCTCCCCGCAACCGCGACTGCGGAGCAAGCCGAACTGGAGGTTATGTGATGAACGACACCGCTTATCTGGCTTTTCTTTTCGTTTCCGCCGCAACCCTGTGCTTCGCAAGAAAACGGGCGCGGGCCAAAACAGGAGGCTTCCCATGACGGACGGCGTCCTTCCCCTCGGCACTGATATGTCGATGATGAACGCGTTTTCTCCGTCATCGTTCAAACCGAGTGCTTCTTCCAACGTCGCGGCGGCCGCGCAGGATTTCGAGGCGATGTTCGCGACGCAACTGCTGCAGCCGATGTTCGAAACCGTCCCCGTTAACGGAACTTTCGGCGGCGGCCACGGCGAAGAGATCATGCGTTCTTTTTTGCTTCAGGAATACGGAAAGATGATCGCCAAAACCGGCGTTCTCGGCATTGCCCCGCAGGTCAAAAACGAAATGTTACGGGCGCAGGAAAACGCCCGCGCGCGCGGCGCGGCGCCGACAAAGGCACGGAAAGACGACGCCGTCGCAACGGCGAAAGGGGGAGCTTATGTCTCCGCTCGATAAAAGGATCGCCCGCGCTTTGGAAGGCGCGCCCAAGCTGGTGGTGGCGACCGTCGCGCTGATGGAAGACCTGACGCGCGTTCTCGCCGCGGAAACCGACATCGTCACCAAGCGGAAAATGAAGGAACATCCCGCGCTTTTAAAGCGCAAGCAGCGCCTTGCCGTCGATTACCGGTCGAACATGAAATCTCTCGCCGCCCAGCCCGACATTCTCAAAAAGCTTCCCGACGAAGCCAAGGCCGCCGTCAAGGAAATGGCCAAACGCCTGGCCGACGCCATCGACGCCAACGCGCGGATGCTGCGCGCCGCCGTCGAGGCGACGCGGCAGCTCATTCAAAACGTCATGGCTATGGTCAGAAGCGAGACGATGCCCCGGCAAACCTATAAGAATCACGCCAAGGCGCATCTGCAGCTCGGCTGCTATAGCCCCGTCTGCAAGCCTATCGCCGTCAGCCGAACCGTTTAGGAAAAAGGGGCTTTGCCCATGGATCAAGCCAGTTCTCTTCTCGACGCCCTTTTAAAAAGCTCGCCCGCGCTCAGTGGTATTCTGTCGCAAACTAATGGCCCGGCAAGCGGCGATTCGACGCAGGGCGATACGTTTTCGAGCCTCGTCAGCGGAACTGCCGCTGCGGCGACCGCTGCCGCAAGCCGGACGCAAACGGCGGCGACTTCGGCGGCGGCGGATTCTTCGGCATCCGGATCGTCGCAGGCGGCTATTTCTTTCGATCAGATTCTGCAAAATGCGGCCGATCTTTCGGCGGCATTGCGTAAAGTGCTTGTTCTTTTGCGTTCGGCCCTTGACGGCGCGGCATCCGGAAATGCCGCCGTTTCGTCCGCGCCGGCACAGACAGCCGCGCAAAGTTCGACGGGTTCTTCTTCTTCCTCTTCAACGCAAGAAAACTCTTCTTCGGATACGGCGACGGTCGCCGATCCGGCTTCCGATGCCGCGCAGATCGTAACGATGCTTACGACGATTGTGACGGACCTCGTTAATGCCGCGCAAAACGCCGGTAACGTTCAAAGCACAACGGCTTCCCCGTCTTCCGGCTCTTCGGAAAAAACGCCGTCCGACGTCATCTCCGAGCTTCTGGCCTTGATGCAGCTTGTCGTCCAAGGGGTGCAACAAATCCAGACGACAGGCGGCGGAACAAGCTCGGCCGGAAACGAAACGACTCTCGCCGCCGATGCTTCGGCAAGCGCAACGAACAACGTGATTGCGGGAACGCAGGCAAATGCGAATATCGATGAAACGCGGGACCAAAATTCGACCGGACCGGCGGACTCTTCAACCGCGACGGTCCCCGATCCGATCCTCGATTTGCTGGCGGCGGCTGAAAAGAGCGCGGAACAACTGCTCGACGCTTCGACGCAAACGTCTTCGTCCGGCGCTTCGTCCGCGGCGGCAGAGGTCTCGATCCCCGTTTCTTCGGCCGCGACGGACGAAACCGCGCAGCTCGCGCAACTGAGCGGCAACATTCAAACCGCTCTAGCCGCCCTGAAACAACAATCTTCAAGCAGCCTTGCCGCAGATACGTCTTCGTCAACAACGCAGGTCGCCGATCCGGCTTCCGATGCCGCGACTACCCTTAATGCCGCTTCGACGGAAATCCCCGTCGTTTCCCCCGCGTGGAATCACAGCGCCGCTTCCGCCGCGACGCGGCTGTCTTTTGCCGCATCTTCCGTCATGCCCCGCGCGCCGCAGACGGCGGCTTTGCCTAAAACATCGGGGACATTGACGACGCAGAAGGCAACGACGACAGGAACTTCGGGAACGGCGGAAACGGAAGAAGCCGCGGAAACGGCATCAACGGCGGCGACGGGGACTTCATCGTCGTCAAACTCGGCCCTTTCCGCAAACTCGGTTGTTTCTCAAAGCAGCGGCGGATCGCATCCCGAATCAGACGGCCTTTTAAACGGCGGAAAGTTTTTCTCTTTCGCCAATAACCTGTCCAACTCCGGGTCCGGCCTTACGGCGGAGGGCGCGCAAGCCGCCGGAACGTATACTTTCGCCAGCACGCTGTCGGCGTTTCGCGCGGCGAACGGGGGATCGACGGGATTGCCAAGCGTGATTGATCAGGCGCTTTTGCAAATTAACCGCAACGTCAAAAACGGCCAAAGCCAAATGACGCTGCAACTTCAACCCAGCGATTTAGGAAAAATTTCCGTCAAGCTCGACGTGAGCTCGGACGGCAAGGTTCAAGGTTCCGTCGTGGCCGATAATCCCAAGACGCTGGATATTCTTCAAAAAGATTCCAGAAGCCTTGAGCGCGCGCTTCAAGATGCCGGATTGCGCGCCGAGCCCGGAAGCTTGCAGTTCAGCCTCGGCGGCCAGAAAAGCCAGAATAACGCCGGACTGACCGCGGATAGCGGCAATAATTCCGGAAATGCGGACGGAGATGGCACGATATCTGCAGGAGATTCGGACGATACGGGACTCGTCGATATTGGGGCGATGTCCGAGACTTACTACATCACGCCAACCGGCGTGAATATTCAGGTTTAGCCCAAGGAGTGGGCGGTTCTGCGCGGGCTTGAGGAGCAAGCTGAAAGCGCAGACTATTCGCAAGGAGGCGAGAAGGAGGAAGCCATGTCTGTCGGAGCCATTAGCAGCCTTACCAGCATTGCCGCCGCAGCGTCCAGCTCGTCGTCAAGCGCGACGGCCAGCGCGACGTCGGCGTTAAACCTCGATTTCACGACCTACCTCAAGATTCTGACCACGCAGCTTCAGAATCAGGACCCGACCAACGCGACCGATCCCAACCAGTTCACGCAGGAATTGATCGAGATGGAGCAGGTTCAGTCGCAGATCACCAACAACTCGGATTTGGAAGCTTTGACCAATGCAACGTCGGCCAATGGCCTTGCAACGGGCGTCATGTATATCGGCAGCTACGTGCGGGCCGACACGAGTTCGGGCGAGTTCTCGCTGCAGGACAGTTCCGCCGAAATCGGCTATACGCTTCCCGAAGCCGCCGCCAGCACGACGATTACGATCGAAGATTCCAGCGGCAATGTCGTCGCCACCATAACTGGCGGCACCGCCGACGGCGACAATTACGTGAAGTGGGATGGCGAATCTACTAGCGGCACCACGGAAGCCGACGGCGCATATACCTTTACCGTCAACGCCGTCGACAGCAGCGGCAACACGATCAAAAGCACCAACCCGACCGCTTTCTATGCCGTCACGGGCGTTCAGTCCAACAACAACGGCACGCTGACGCTGGATGCGGGAGCTTTGAGCCTTTTGTCCACGGACGTTACGGGCGTTTTCACCTCGGAAACATTGCCCTCGGCGACGACGGGAACTATCGTTACGTCGAGCAGCTGATTTTATCGGCGCCTGCTTCGCTTCTTGTCATTAGGCTGCCCACCCCCTATATAACGGGAGCAATCAGGGGTTAGGTATGGCTAAAAAGGATTATTACGAAGTGCTCGGCGTGGCCCGCGGCGCATCGGCGGACGAGCTGAAGAAAGCCTATCGCAAACTGGCGATGCAGCATCACCCCGATCGCAACCACGGCCATACCGAGGCCGAGCATAAATTCAAGGAAATTAACGAGGCTTACGACATTCTGCGCGACGACCAGCGCCGCGCCGCCTATGACCGCTATGGCCACGCGGCGTTCGAGCAGGGCGGCATGGGAAGCGCGGGCGGATTCGATTTCGGCGCAGGATTTTCGGATATTTTCGACGAGATGTTCGGCGAAATTCTGGGCGGGGGACGCCGGCAGCAAGCGCAAGGCGGCGCGCAACGCGGCACGGATTTACGCTTCGATATGGATATCACGCTTGAAGAAGCTTTTGCGGGCGCCACGAAGAACATCACGATTCAGAACGCCGTCGGTTGCTCTGAATGCAAAGGCTCGGGCGCTGCCCCCGGAACGGTTCCTTCCGAATGCGCGATGTGCAAGGGGCATGGCCGCGTGCGCGCCCAGCAGGGATTTTTCACCGTCGAGCATACATGCCCCACCTGCCAAGGCGTCGGCCGCGTCATCCAAAGCCCGTGCAAGAAATGCGGCGGACAGGGCCGCGTGCATGAGCAAAAAACACTAGCGGTTGAAATCCCGGCGGGCGTCGAGGACGGAATGCGCATCCGCCTTACCGGCGAAGGCTCGGCGGGCTTTCGCGGCGGGCATGCGGGGGATTTGTACGTCATTCTGAGCATCGAACAACACCCCGTTTTTCAACGCGACGGAGCCAATCTTTATTGCCGCGTGCCGATTGCGATGACGACGGCGGCTTTGGGCGGCACGATCGACGTGCCGACGATCGACGGCGAGATATCCCCGGTCAAAATAGACGCAGGCACGCAAAGCGGGCACCGCGCGTGCATCAAGCGCAAAGGCATGAGCGTCCTGCGCGGGGCCTCGCGCGGCGATTTGTACGCCGAATTCGCGGTCGAGACGCCCGTTCATCTGACCAAACGGCAAAAAGAGCTTTTGGCCGAGTTCACGGCGGAGGCCGAGCAGAATAAAACGCATCCCGAAAGCGAAGGATTTATCGCGCGGGTTAAAGAACTTTTGGGAAAAGATAAATGACGCAGACCCAAGCGATGCTGTGCGCTGCAGGCGCCTATTTTTTGTGGGCCTCGGGCGATGCCGTTGTGAAGCTTTGCGCGCAAGCTTCGCTTTCCCCCGCTTTGATCGTGGGTTTTCTGGGCGCCGTCGGCGCGGGCGGGCTTCTGGCCTACGCTTTTTTCAAGCGCGATTTTTCGATCCTGCGTCCCGTCAGCTTGCGCGAACAAATCGCCATTGCCGGATGTTCGGTCGTCGTTAATTTCGCCAACGTCATAGCGCTTAAACATCTGCCTTTGACAACTTTCTATACGCTGGTTTTCACAAGCCCCCTTATCGTTGCGGCTTTGTCCGCCGTTTTCAAACATGAGGCTTTGTCTTTCTTCAAAGTCTCCTGCCTTGTCGCCGGATTTTTGGGTGCGGCCTTCGCCATCGGCATGGACAGAGGCGGCGATTGGATCGGATACGCTTCCGTCATGACAACCGTTCTTTGCTTTTCCTCGCGCACTATTTTAATGCGTAAAACGAGCGGGGCCGATTCTCCCGAAAGCATTCAGTTTGTTATGGGCGTGGCCGTCACGGTCGCCGGGTTTATCGGCGTTCTGACAACGCCGCAGGCATGGCCCGAGGCTCGCACACTTGCGCTTTTGATCGGGATGGGCGCTTTTGCCGCGCTTGGCGCTGCGCTTTATATCAACGCCCTTCACAATACCGTGTCTTCTAACGTTGCTCAATTTCACTACACGCAGATCGTTTATGGCGCTGTTTTCGGCTATCTGATCTGGCACGACGTGCCGACGTGGAATCTTGTCGCGGGCTCGGTCATCATCATCGCCTCCGGAATAATCGTTGCCAGAGAGGCGCATAAAAACGGGGCGATGGAAAACTAAGGTTTCGGTAGCTTTGCCAAATAGCCCGCGACGTTTCCCGCCAACAACAAATCAAGCTCGGACGCTAACGCGGAAAGCAAAGGCTCGAGCCATATTTTGTCGGCTTTGGCGAAGGGCGAGAGAACGTAATTCGTTACCGCATTATCTTTATTTAGCGCGCGCGAATGCTCTGCGGTACGCTCGCGTTGCTCACTCCCCGCAACCGCGACTGCGCGAGTTTCCGAACCCGGTCGGCCAATGCCTATCCGCACGCGCCAATAATCCGCGCCGATGCAGGCGTCGAGGGACTTCAAGCCGTTGTGGCCGCCGGAGCCTCCGCCTTGCTTGATTTTGACCTGTCCGGGCAGAAGATCGATGTCGTCGTGGAAGACGATCACATTTTCCGGCGCGAGTTGATAAAAACGCAAGGCTTCCGTCGCCGACTCGCCCGACAGATTCATGAAGGTTTGAGGTTTTAGGAGAAGAAAAGCGTCGGCATTCGTGACAAGGCCGCAAAATTTTTTCTTCCATGCCGGACATTTTTTGCGCGCGGCAATTTCATCCGCGCACATGAAGCCGACATTGTGCCTCGTGCGCGCATACTCGTCGCCCGGGTTGCCGAGGCCTATCAGAAGGCGGGAAAAAGAGGACATAACTTAAAAGCTAAGGGATGGGATTCAGAGGTCAAGAAATAAATAATCCCGCCCCTGAACCCCCATTCCATGTGTTTACTTTTTCCCTTCGGGCTTCTTCGCCTCTGGCTTCTTGGCCGCGCCCGCTGCAGCCGGGGCCCCAGCCGCCGGCGCCGCAGCACCCGCCGCGCCCGCCGCCGGTGCCGCAGCACCCGCCGCCGGAGCCGCAGCGCCTTCCGCAGGCAACGGCGCTGCCGGAGCGGCCGCCGCCGCTGCCGCCGCCGCCGCCGCTTCCTCGGCTTCGGAGCGAATGGCCGACGGAACGGCAATCGTCGCGATCGTAAAGTCCTTTTCGCGCGTTGTCAGCTTGACGCCTTCGGGCAATTTGAGGGCGCTTAAATGGACGGCGTCGTTGATTTGCAAGCCTTCGAGGCTGATGTCGAAATGAGCCGGAATCTTGTCGGGCGCGCACAAGACTTCGATTTCGTGATGCACGACGTTGAGCGTGCCGCCGCGCTTGATGCCGGGCGACTTGTCGGCGTTCAGGAACGATACGGGAATGGCGACGCGAACGCGCGTGTCGGCCGAGACTCGCAGAAAATCGACATGAACGGGACGGTCGCTGAGCGGATCGAACTGCACGTCGCGCGGAAGGACGCGGACTTTTTTGCCGTCGACCTCGAGATCGAACAGGCGCGTCATGAATCCCGCGCTTTCGAGCTGGCGAACCAGAATCTTGCTTTCGATCGCGATCGGCGCGGGCGCTTGTTTGTCGCCGTAAATGACGGCCGGAATCTGGCCTTGCTTGCGAAGATCGTTGCAGGCGCCCTTGGTCGTCTTGGCGCGTGCGCTTACGGGAAGAACGGTAATGTCCGACATTTTTATCTCTCCTTCATGTTTGCCGCGATTGCGGAAAGGAGAGAGCGGAAAGAGGGCGCAAAAACATGCGCGGGTCCCCGCTGCCCCCTGACAACGCAACCGAAAAACGGCAACTCGTTAAGGCCAGCCTCCAGGGGTGCCGACCGTGCGCGCAGGACATAGCAGATGTGGCGATCGCAGGTCAAGAACGGACAAGCTCTGCCCCGTGAATGATTTAAGAATCGGTATTAACGCTAAACAGCTTGTTCGTTCTTGAGTTGAGATGACTCTATACGGGGGATTGCGAGTCTTTTTTAACTAAACAGGCTGGAGACGGACCGCTCTTGGTTAATGCGGATGATCGCTTCGGCCAGCAAGGGCGCAACGCTGATTTGCTTGATCTTGGGCGAAGCGAGGATATCGGGCGTCGCTTCGATCGAATCCGTAATAATAAGTTTTTCCAGCGGCGATTCGTTAATCCGCTTGATCGCCGTTCCGGAAAGAACGCCGTGCGAGCAATAAGCCGTGGCTGTTTTCGCGCCCGCTTTCTTAAGCGCGCCAGCCGCGTTGCATAACGTTCCGGCGCTATCGACGATATCGTCCAGCATGATGCAATCGCGGCCCTTGACGTCGCCGATGATGTTCATGACTTCGGATTCGTTCGCTTTCTCGCGGCGCTTGTCGATAATAGCCAATCCCGCGTCGAGCTTTTTGGCCATCGCGCGCGCGCGGATCACGCCGCCGACGTCAGGAGATACGATCGTAAGCCCTTCCGGCATTTTGCCCTGCACCGAAAGAGTATCGCGCACGTGGCGCACGAAAACGGGGCCGACAAAAAGATTGTCGACGGGAATATCGAAAAAGCCCTGGATTTGCCCGGCGTGCAGATCGAGCGTCAGAACGCGGTTGGCTCCCGCTTCGGTGATGATGTTGGCGACCAGTTTGGCCGTAATCGGCGACCGCGAGCTTGTTTTGCGGTCCTGCCGCGCATAGCCGAAATAGGGGATCACGGCGGTGATGCGGCGCGCCGACGCGCGGCGCAGCGTGTCGATCATGACCAAAAGTTCCATCAGCGTGTCGTTGGCCGGAAATGACGTCGGTTGAATGATGAACGCGTCTTCGCCGCGGACGTTTTCCAGAATTTCGAAGAAAATTTCCATATCCGCGAAATGCCGCGTGGCGGCGCGCGTCAGGGAGGTTCCCAGATTCTGCGCGATCGCTTCCGCCAAAGGCCGGTTGCCGTTGCCCGCGATAAGCTTCATGCCGATGTCTCCCTTGTATTGAAGAATGTCGGGCGAGGGTATATCAGCGCCCGCGCGAAGTGTAAAGGTACAGAACCTCGTGGTTTTCGTTGCGGAAAAGTTAAGAAAATTCGGCTAGCGCAGACCCGTTTTGCCGTGTAAATATCCCGTTTGCGTCCTTCTAGACATTAGGAATCCGCCATGACCCAAAACACCAAAATCGCCCGCGCCTTGATCTCGGTTTCGGATAAAACCGGACTCGTCGAGTTTGCCCGCAAGCTGGCAAGCTATGACATCGAGATTCTCTCGACCGGCGGTTCGGCTTCGGCCTTGCGGCAGGCGGGGATCAAGGTCACCGAAGTCGGCGATTACACCGGTTTCCCCGAAATGATGGACGGGCGCGTGAAGACGCTGCATCCGCGCATCCACGGCGGCATTCTCCAGCGCCGCGATTTGAAAAAGCATCAGGACGAGGCAACCAAGAACAATATTCCGCCCATCGATCTGGTTGCCGTCAATCTGTATCCTTTCCGCGAGACCGTCGCCAAAGGCGCGGATTTCGCCACCTGCATCGAAAACATCGATATCGGCGGCCCGGCGATGGTGCGCTCATCCGCTAAAAACCACGCTTTCGTCACGGTCGTCACCGATCCCGCGCAATACGACGACGTCATCGCCGAAATGGCGAAAAACGGCGGCGGAACGTCGCTCGATTTCCGCAAAAAACTAGCCGCTGCCGCCATTGCCCATACCGCTTCTTACGACAGCGCGATCAGCTCGTGGTTCGCGGCGCAGCTTGGCGACGTTTATCCAGACACGCTGACGCTGGCGGCAAAAAAACAGCAATCGCTGCGCTACGGCGAAAATCCGCACCAAACGGCGGCATTTTATGTTTTCGACCCGACCCGCGCGGGCGTGGCGAACGCCATTCAGGTTCAAGGGAAAGAGCTTAGCTACAACAACATCAACGACACCGACGCCGCGTTCGAGCTTGTCTCCGAATTCACCGATCCCGCCATCGCCATCATCAAGCACGCCAATCCCTGCGGCGTCGCGACGGGGCCCGATCTTGTGACGGCTTATAAGCACGCATTCGCGTGCGACACCGTCAGCGCTTTCGGCGGCATCATCGCGTGCAACCGCCCCTTGGACGGGGCGACGGCCAAGGCGATTACCGAGATATTCTCCGAAGTCATCATAGCGCCGGATATGGACAACGAGGCCAAGGAAATCATCGCCAAAAAGAAAAATCTGCGCGTGCTGTTGACGCGCTCCATGGCCGACACGCGCGCCCCCGGGCAAATCGTGAGGGCGGTTTCGGGAGGCTATCTGCTTCAGACGCGCGACAACATTGTTTTGGATAAGGCGGCGTTGAAATGCGTGACGAAAAGGCAGCCGACGGCTCAGGAAACAAGCGACATGATTTTCGCGTTCACCGTCGCCAAGCACGTCAAGTCGAACACGATCGTCTATGCGAAAAACAACGCCACCGTCGGCATCGGCGCAGGGCAAATGAGCCGCGTCGACAGCGCCCGCATCGCGGCGCGCAAGGCCGAGGACGCGGCGCAAGCGGCGGGGTTAAAAGAGTCCCTGACCAAAGGCAGCGTCGCGGCCTCGGACGCGTTCTTCCCCTTTGCCGACGGACTGGAAGCTTTGGTCGATGCGGGAGTAACCGCCGTCATTCAGCCCGGCGGCTCGGTGCGCGACGCCGAAGTGATCGAAGCGGCGGATAAGGCGGGATTGGCGATGCTTTATACCGGCATCCGGCATTTCAGGCACTAAAACAGCGGCGGCGTCATATAATTGCCCGATTTACGAATTAACCAAGAGCGTATATGTTGTTCTTAGGGTTTCGACCCTGAATCCCTCTTTGGTGAAGTATGAGCGATCTCACGCCACCCCCGCCCCGCCGTCTTGCGCGTAAAACTCTTACCATTCTGCTTCTTCTGGCTGTTATCGGAAGCGGCGTCTGGTGGGCGCATAAAGGCCTTGTTTCTTCGTCTGCCGACCGCGGGCCGCATAGCGAGACGGTTCCGGTCGCTTTGGCTGTGATCGCGAAAGGCGACATCGACATTATCGATCCCGCGTTGGGAACGGTCACGCCTCTGGCCACCGTCACGGTGCGCACCCAGATTAACGGTCAATTGCAGGAAATCGCTTTTCAGGAAGGCCAGCTCGTTAAAAAAGGCGATTTTCTGGCGCAAATAGACCCGCGCCCCTATCAGATGGCTTTGGAGCAAGCGCAGGGCGCGTTGCAAAAAGATCAGGCGCTTTTAAAGGAAGCCGAAATCGATCTCGCCCGCTATCAAAAACTCGCGGCGCAGAATTCGATATCCAAGCAACAACTCGATCTTCAGGCTTCTCTGGTGCAGCAATATCAGGGAAACGTCACGGCGGATCAGGGACAGATCGACGCCGCCAATTTGAATATAACCTATTGCCATATCACCGCCCCCGTCTCGGGGCGCGTGGGCTTGCGCCAGGTCGATGAGGGCAATTACGCGCAAGTCACGGATGCGAACGGCATCGTCATGATAACCCAGCTCGATCCCATTTCGGTCGTGTTCACGCTGCCGGAAGACTTGCTTCCCGCCGTGATGGCGCGGCTGGCTTCCGGCGCGGAACTACCCGTCGCCGCCTATGACCGCACGGGGACGAAAAAGCTTGCCGACGGCAAGTTGACCGCCGTCGATAACGAAATCAACACGTCGACCGGGACGGTCAAATTGCGCGCGCAGTTCGACAATCCCTCGTCCGCGCTTTTCCCCAATCAATTCGTCAACGCGCAGATCAAGGTCGATACCGTGCGCGGCGCCGTGCTTGCGCCGCAGTCGACGATTCTGCGCGGTTCGGTCGGGACGTTCGTCTATCTGGCGAAAGACGACGGAACCGTCGCGATGCGCCCCGTCAAATTGGGCATAGCTCAGGGCGACACCGTCGAAATCACCGAAGGCCTTGCCGAAGGAGATAAAGTCGTGATCGACGGAACCGACAAATTGCGCGACGGCGCGAAATTCAAATTGCCCGAAGCCGCGCCGACCGAAAATTCGTCCGACAAAAAACAACCTTCCCACAACCACTCTTAGTCCTCCCATGCGCTTGTCCCTTGCCTTTGCGATTTTCATTTGCCTGTTTTCCACGATCGCCTTAGCCGACGAAGTCGCGGTGATGGACAAAGTCGTTTCCGGGGACGAACTGACGCTGCGCGACGGACGCACGTTGCGGCTTTTCGGAACCAAGGCTGCGTTGCCAGAGGCCAGGGCTTTTCTCGAATCCGCCGTTTCCGGCCGCGCGTTGGTTTTGCAAGGGCCGACGACGGATCGCTATGGGCGCGTGACGGCGCTAGCCACCGCCGAGGGAGATTCTCAATCGGTCGAGGAAACGTTGCTGCGCGAAGGATTGGCCTTCGTCTATCCCGATGCGGGCGATACGCGCCTTCAAACGCTCTATGTGGCGGAACGCGCGGCGCGCGTCGGCAAACGCGGATTCTGGGCGGAAAACAGGGATGTTTCTCCCAAAGAAGCGGCAAGATTTTGCGGAAGATACGGATTCGTGACGGGTTCCGTTTCAAAAGCCGAACGCGTGAAGAATGAAGCCGTTCTTTCCTTCGGCGATCCCGATACTCCCGAATTTACCGTCACCATCCCCGCGCACGATCTGGCGGCTTTCAAAAAAGAAGGGATCGACCCTCTTTCCCTGCAGGGAGAAAGAATCCGCGTGCGCGGATGGATCGTCAAAGACAAGCCCCCCACGATGGCCGTCACCGATTTCTACCAAATGGAATTGGTGAAGTAATACCAACCGATGCTTGAAGTGACTTGCGGAAGTCACGAGCGCCCGCGAGCGGAGGCGAATCCCTTTTTGTTGCGTGCAGCGCGGCGCAGAAAAACAAGCGCATCAACAAGACATAAGCGGAGCGCAGAGCGAGCGACGTCTCCTTGCGTATCGGATTTCATGGGCCCGCTGGTATAAGGTTTATTCGCCCTCGCCGGCGTAAATTTTCCTGAGCGTGGCGAAGGCGAGGCTAATGTCCTTAAATCTTTCTTCGTTTTCCGGAGCGTTCCCCCGCACGTCGGGATGATGCTTTTTGACGAGCGCGCGGTATTGCCCTTTGATGACGGAAAAATCAACCGGCGGGGTCAGTTCCAAAACGGCCAAGGCGTCGCGCTCGGCAAGCGGCATCGGGGGCTCGGCGTTCGGCGCTTCTTCTCCCGCAGGCTCTCCGAAAATATCGCGCAAAATTTTGTCGCGCAACTTTCTCTCGGCCACGCCCCATTGCCCCAAAGGCCAGCTGGGACGCTCCCATACAACAGCATTGCGGGTATAGGCTTCAATTTCCGTAGGCGAAAGGCCTGCAAAAAAATCCCACGCTTTATTGTATTCCCGGACGTGATCGAGGCAGAAAAAATAGCGGTCGCGGAGATTGTCGCGGCTTTTGGGCGCAGGGTAATCGCCCGCTTGCCCGCAGTCCGGATGATCGCACAGGCGAAGGCGGACGGGGCGGTCGGATGTCTCGAAATAAGTATCGTTAAAAATGCGCATAATTCTTTAATTATAACATATAGAAAACCAAAAAGGGCATGAATCCGGCCTTTTTTCATGAATTTTTGGGTGCGACGCAACGATAATAAAACAAAAGAATCCTTTAATAAGGTTCGTAATTAAACGCTCATTAATAAGTTTATTGGCAAAATAGCCTTACGTGCGATAGGTTTGGCATTATTAGGCAAAGAATGCGATCAACTTTTAGACGGAGACAAGCAATTGTCTGAAAACAATTTTTTAAAGAATGCTTTCCTCTTCGCTTTGGTCCTTGCGCCCGCGCTGGCTGGGGCAGGCTATGCGCCTGCGGCGTTGGCTGCTTGCGACTCCAGCCCGTTGCCTACGGATGCTTGTGTCGTTAACGGCACGTGTTTGATCGAATCGTCGCCTTACCAGCCCGGCTGCAGTATCGAGGTTGCGTGCCCTTACGCGGGAGGATGCGGAGGCGCGTCGACGGGAACGACGACCCCAGCAACGGAGCCGGCCTCAGAAGCAAGCGAGTCGACCGGGGAGACCATTCAGACGATCGTTTACGGAGCGGACAATACGACGGTTACCGCGTCGACTTTCGGCGATCTTCTTTGCAACGCCGTTAATAATTCCGGCCCCTTCGGCCTCGTGTTCCAATGGATCGCTTACATATCGGGCGTCCTTGCCGCGCTTAAAGCCGTCCACCATTTTCGCCTTCATGCCGACGACCCGCGCTCCAATAAAATGAATACGCCGCTTATGTATTCATTCGGAGCGATGTGCCTTTTAGCGCTTCCAAGCTTCGTTTCCGCAGTCGAAAACAGCCTCTATTACGCGACGGCAGGCGGAGGGATCGCGTGTTCTGCCCCCAGCAGCTCCTCGAGCAGCGCCTCAATCAGCGGGCTGGATACGATCATGACCAATTTTATTTCCAATCTTAAAGATCCGTTGATGGACGTGACGTCTCTTGTCGCGATTCTTTGCGGCCTTTTCATGATCGTGAACGGCCTGATTAAATCGGCAAAATACGGGATCGATTCGAAAACCAACTCGATGCACAGCATTCTTACCAATATAGGATTCGGCGCGCTTTTATTCACGATCGGCGATAATCTGAATATTATCGTCAATTCGGTTTTTGGCATCGGGTCAGGGATTTCCACGTCTTCCGTCATCACTTGGTCGGGGCTTAATACCCTTGTCGGCGGAAGCGGCGTATCGACCCAATTCACGACGGCGGTCAACGCCGCCCTGACTTTTATTCAGTTGATCGGCTGCATCGCTTTCGTGCGCGGGTGGCTCATCATGAAAAAGGTCGTCGAGGGCGGATCCAATGCCTCCCTTGGGCAGGGGCTTACGCATGTCTTGGGCGGCGTTCTGGCCATCAATATTTTCCAATTTCTGGTCGTCATGGATCAGACGTTCGGAACGAATTTACTGAATTAAATGAGGGGCTTGCCAGAAGGAAGAAAAAAGGGATAGAATGCTTTCGAGAAAGCGCGGGAATTAAGCTGCTGTTAAGAATAAAAGCTTAAATTGAGCGTAGATTGCGGCTAAAATTTTATCAATTTAACTTAACCCTACGGAGGAGAAGAGACCATGAAGACAAAGATGAAAACCGAACTTTGCAACGACGTTATGACCGGCCTTATGGTCGCCGCGATTTTCGCCGCCGTTGCCCCCGGCGATGCGTTTGCGCAATTGTCGGCCGCCGTCGGTGCCGCGCAAAGCGATATTGCCGCGCCGTTTCTTAGAATTGTCAGCTATATTTCCTATGCCCTCGGCACGGTCATGACCGTAGCGGGCATCGCTGGCGCCAAACAACATGCCGACGCTCCGGCAAGCAACAAGCTTGCTCCGGCTATCGGCAAGCTCGGCGCGGGCATGGCGTTTCTCGCCGCGCCGTCGCTTATCGGCATGATGCTGACGACCGGCACGGATACGCTTGGCAACGGGACGGGCGCCTTTACTCCCATCGGCGGATTCTGATACGGCAGAAACGTGTCTTTTCTTCCCCTTACCCTCGGCGTCGGGCTTTCGTCCGGCGCCGAGAGCGGCGGCTCTCGGGCTCCGTCAAAATCAAAAGCGGAACAAACGCTGAAGCGTGACGATTTTACATGCCGTTTTTGCGGTTTTCGTTCCATCCAATACCAGCGCATCGTTCCTTATGAAGGCGATTTCGTGACCGCATGCAGTTTTTGCGAGCAGGTCTTGTCCCTGGAGCGCGCGGGCATGATGGGCAGCGGCCTTTTGATTTGGCTGCCCGAAATCACCCAAGCCGAGCTGCATCACATCGCGCGCGCCATTTACGTCGCCCGCGCGGAAGAGGGCGGGATGGCAGACGCAGCAACCCGCGCTCTGGACGCGTTGACGGCGCGCCGGACCGAAGCCAAGAAGCGTCTGGGCAGCGACGATCCGCTTCTTTTATCCTCCGTTTTGCACGAGCATTTGACGGCCAAAGAACGCGCCGAGGCCGCTGGCAGGCTTGAAGGCATTCGCCTGCTGCCTTTGGACAAGCATGTGGTTCGCATCCACGGCCACGATATCAACGGGTTTCCTCAGATCGTCAAGTTCTGGCGCTCCGAACGCGGGCCTTTCGCCAAACTGCCGGTCAGCGAATGGCAACAGATGTTCGCGAAAATCGCGGCGTAATTTTTTAGGTTAGCCCAGCGATTCACGCTTTGAATGTAAGCGTATGGCGCTGACATTTGAAACCATCGCGGACTGTGGCTCAATTTCCTTTCCACGCAAAAATTTCTAAGTTAGGGTGCCTTTATGCAAGACCCCGCACAAAAACTTAATTCCTTTACCGCGCTTCCCGATAAAAGCGGGCATTTCGGCCCTTACGGCGGTCGGTTTGTGCCGGAAACGTTGATGCCGCTCGTTCTTGAAGTCGAAAAGGCCTACGAAGCCGCTAAGGCCGATCCAACCTTTCAAACCGAGCTCGATTATTATCTCAAACACTATGTCGGGCGGCCTTCGCCGCTTTTTCTCGCGGAACGGCTGACCAAACATCTGGGCGGCGCAAAAATTTATTTCAAGCGCGAAGAGCTGAACCACACCGGCGCGCACAAGATCAACCATTGCATGGGGCAAATCCTGCTTGCCAAACGAATGGGCAAGACGCGCATCATCGCCGAAACGGGCGCGGGGCAGCACGGCGTCGCGACGGCGACAGTCGCGGCGTTGTTTAACCTTCCCTGCACGGTTTATATGGGCGAGGTGGATATCGAGCGGCAGAAACCAAATGTTTTTCGGATGAGGCTGCTTGGCGCGGAAGTAAGGCCCGTTTCTTCCGGTTCGCGCTCGCTGAAAGACGCGATGAACGCGGCCTTGCGCGATTGGGTCGCCAACGTCGAAAATACTTTTTATATTATCGGAACCGTGGGGGGCCCGCACCCTTATCCCGCGATGGTGCGCGATTTTCAGTCCATTATCGGGCGCGAAACGCGCGAGCAAATTATGCTGGCGGAAAAGCGTTTGCCGGATTCTTTGGTTGCGTGCGTCGGAGGAGGATCGAACTCGATCGGATTGTTTTATGACTTTCTCAACGAACCTTCGGTCGCGATGTACGGCGTCGAGGCCGCCGGATCGGGAATAGAAACGGGAAAACATGCCGCCGCTTTGGAAGGCGGCCGGATGGGCATTTTGCACGGGATGCGGAGTTATTTTCTGCAAGACGCCGACGGGCAAATTCAGGAGGCGCACTCGATCTCGGCAGGATTGGATTATCCGGGGGTCGGCCCCGAACATGCGTGGCTGTTCGATAAAAAACGCGTCACGTATGTTCCCATAACCGACGACGAAGCCGTTGCGGCATTTCAACTTTGCTGCAAATTGGAGGGCATCATGCCCGCCTTGGAATCCGCGCACGCGCTGGCTTATGCCGAAAAACTCGCGCCGACATTGCCGAAAGATCATTTGATGGTCGTCAATATCAGCGGGCGCGGCGACAAGGATATTTTCACGATCGCCAAAAGAATCGGGGTGACGCTGTGAGCCGCATTGACGCACGTTTCGCCGCGCTTAAGGCCACGAAGAAGAAGGCGTTTATTTCTTTCACGTCGGCGGGCGATCCGGATTTTGAAACATTCGCCGAAATTCTGGAGGGATTGCCCGCAGCCGGAGTCGATTTGATCGAAATCGGAATGCCTTTCAGCGATCCCGTTGCCGATGGCCCCATCATCGAGCGCGGAAATTTGCGCGCGTTCAAAGCGGGCATCAGGACAAAAAAAATCTTCGCATTCGTCGAAGAATTTCGCAAAAAAGACAACGAAACGCCGGTTGTTCTGATGGGCTATGCCAATCCGGTTTACTCTTGCGGCGTTGAAAAATTCGCGGCGGCCGCAAAAAAAGCGGGCGTGGATGGAATGATTATCGCCGATTTGCCCCCCGAAGAAGATTCCGATTTGCGCGCGGCGGCAAAGGCGCAAGGACTTGACGTTATTCGCCTCATCACGCCGACGACGGATGAAAAGCGGTTGCAGACCGTTTTGATGGGCGCGGGGGGGTTTTTGTATTACGTTTCCGTGGCGGGAACTACGGGAAGCAAGCAGGCGCTTACGGCGTCCGTGAAGCGCGCCGTTGAAGCGATCAGGCCAAAGTCAAAGCTTCCCGTCGCGGTGGGTTTCGGCATTTCGACGCCCGACGCAGCGCGGGAAATCGCCAAGACAGCGGATGCCGTGATCGTCGGCAGCGCAATCGTTAACCGCATTGCCGCAAATCTCGATGCAAAAGGCAACGCCAAGCGCGGGCTTGTCGAAGACGTTCTGGGTTTTGTCGGAACTTTGGCAAAAGCCGCGCACGGAGCCTGAATCGCCTAAATTCTTGCGTCAATTGCGCGATTGTGGCACAAACGCCAACCTATTGCTGCCGTAGCTCAGGGGTAGAGCACGTCCTTGGTAAGGACGGGGTCGTAGGTTC
>Ga0181520_10001538_pt1 | contig 46416 bp, 35 predicted proteins | sample PEATcosm2014_Bin_29_FD_132451 | JGI IMG/M metagenome (GOLD analysis project Ga0181520, IMG submission 132451) | Peatland microbial communities from MTU Mesocosm Facility, Houghton, MI, USA - PEATcosm2014_Bin02_30_metaG | ecosystem: Environmental > Terrestrial > Soil > Wetlands > Peat | place... | reverse complement strand
CGCGAGAATAGGTCAGGCGTTCGGGTCAGACATGGGAAAAGAATAACCGCCGTAAGTCCTTTGGATTACGGCGGTCAAGATTGGGCCCGACAAGAGTCGAACTTGTGACCTCGTCCTTATCAGACGCCCAAGGAAGCCTGCCGAAAACTCAGGAATCCCTTGAATTTCCAGCAGTTTACCAAACTTCAAGCGATTCGCAATTCAACTTGTACCGTCGCAGTTTTTCGCACGGAAACGCGGTATTGGAAAACCAAACCGGTAATAAAACGGTAGGAGGAACCGCGTCCAGCCGCGTAACTCTACGACGCTCGATTGTACCAGCAGGCTGCGCTCTTCGCGCTGCCATGCTCGCCTGCCACAGGCCAGCTCGCAGCAAAGGAAAAGGCGGGGAAGTTGTGCGGACACTTCCCCGCCTGGGGGGTTGCTGCTACTTCAACAGGTGGCGCATCCGCAACGAGAATCCACGCAGTTCTCAGATCGCTCGATCAGAGCCTGCCGGATTTCCTCAGCGGTCGCTTCCTCCTGGACGGAAGCCAGCACCTGCTTCTCAGTCTTGGCTTCAATCAGGATACGCATAATCACACCTCCTTTCTGTGGACCACGGCCCACTTCCGCACTGGGTTAGGGGTTCATCGCGAACATGCTTGACCACAAACGGCCTCCTTCATGAAGGTCCCGATGCCGCCCAGCGCAAGCTGCTTGAGCAGGAAGTTGGCGTTCGTCGGGATCAACGAACAATACGAACCTGGATTGCCCATCCTAAGCCGGGCGCTGCGGCACCCCCCCATGCAAAGCGGGAGATAGGTGCAGGAGCAACATCGCTCCGCGAACAAGTCATCGTTCACGTACTGCGCCCACCTCCCGTCGTCCTTGACGAAGCTGCCGTCAGGCGTGATGACACCGACGCGCTCTTCTCGATTGAACTTGCAGACCGCGCACTTGAAGACGGACCCATCGGGGCCGATCACGTACTGGCTTTCTCGTTCACCGTTGCAGTAGACGAGCTTGCCCGTATGGATCTGCCCCAGCCCGTGTTGGACATTGAATCCCATGCTCTGAGCAAGCGCGCAATAGCGGGCAAGGTCGCTTGAAGTCTTTGTCGGCGACAGGTTGACGGTGGCACTCTGTGAGCAGTCGCCAAAGATGGGCTCCAGCTCGATCGCTAACTGCCCGCGAATCTCCTTGGGGAACATGGTCAACAACTCGGGGACGGTGTGAAGATTCGTGTGATTGAAGTTCACTCGTACGGTCACCCGCACGCGCGGGTCTGCACGAGCGAGCAGAATGATGTGGTGATGGACCCGCTCGAACGTGGCACCGCCACCTCGGAGCATCCGCAGGTGGTCATGGGTATCTGCCGTGCCGTCCAGGGTGATCTGATAGTCAAGAATTTCGGCACTGACCAACTCTTGGATGCGCGCCGCATCCAGCAAGTAGCCGTTGGTCGTCATGTGCCCGATGAACGACACGCCGTTCGCTTGCGCGATGCGGACAGCCGCCTTGCTCAAAGACAGCACTTTGGCGTAGCCCAACAGCGGCTCTCCGCCGAACCAGCTCATCAGGAGCACCTTATGCTTCGGAATCTCGTGCTCCATCCACAGATTCACGCCCTTTTCCGTCTCATCATTCATCTCGGACGGCCGGCGTTCCTCGTAGCAGTAGGGGCACGCGAAGTTGCAGTTCAGCGTTGGCAGAACAATGAGGTCCAAGCGATTCGGGTCTGCGATCCCGGCGTGCTTCCTTGCCTTTAGAATTTCCAACTCGTCGACGTGGCCTGGGATGATGTACCGCTGAGCGGCAAGCGTGGCGTACGTCTCCGGGTGGGAAACGGCACCTTGATCGGGGGAGTTGAGCACGGTCTTGACGGCGGAAACACTTGGCGGATCGCAGACGGCGATGGCGCCGGTGAGAGAGTTGAACACTACCAGCTTTCCGGTTTCCGGCTCATCGATCAGGATGTTGTACTTCGACGACTTCATCACAATTAGCTCCTTTCGGTTCTAGGGTTAGCGAAGATGGGGCGGGCAATGCTGCCCGCCCCATCCAAGCTCTGTTAATATTCTGAAGGTCGCCTGCTCAGGCCTTTGCTAGGGCCACCACCTCACGGATGGCGACCCCGAGCAGAAGTCCGGCCAGCGCCCCCGGCGTGCCGATGAGCACCTGCTTGATCGCGACGATCACCTGCGCGCCGATGTCCATGGCCTGTGGCACCAGATCGCGGTTGGATTCCAGCATCCCGCCCCGGCCCGTGACGAGCAGGACTAAGGCGGTGATGCCGGCCAGCACGATCAGCATGATCAGGCCCCGTAGCAGCCGACGCAGCCACAGCCCGACGATTAAGCCGAGCAGAACCGCGACCGCCTGCGTGTAGAGAGCGTCCATTGTCTACCTCCTGAGTGGGGGGATGTCGTTCTCGCGGCGACCGTTACCGTTGGAGGACCCATGGCCGTTCTGGGCGTCGCCATCCTCATTGTGGCCATGCCGCCCGGCGGGAAGCTCATCCGGGCTCGCCTTCTCGGCCTCCCGCTGCCAGCGCTTCGCCTTTTGCGGAGTGTTGGTCGGCGGGGTGAAGCCGACCAGCTTCGCCGCGTCCTCGATGGACCTGCACGCCGGTAGCAGCTTCAGGACTTCGGCCGACGCCACTTCGGTGAACTTGGTCACCGAATTGGCGGGGACGTACTCAGTGGCGGCGTACATTGCCGCGAGGTACTGCTGCACGATCACGTTCTTACCATCGCGCTGTAGACTGTCGATGAACAGCTCGTCCAGCGAGCGGCGGAGCGTGGGGTCGTTGGTGAGCCGCCCGATGATGTTCGGCAGGCCCTGGGCCAGCCGGCCGTCATCGTCAGTAACATGGAGAGCGCTGCGCAGGGCCTGGTCACGGACGAGGTAGGTGTTATCGCCCTTGCGGGTGACGACGTTCCTCGACATGGCACGGAAGAACGTGCCCCAAGCGCCGGATTCGTCGCGGACCATGCCGCAGCGGAACTCGTCCAGCAGCCGGGGGTCAGGCACGCACGTCGTCAGATACGGCTCCAGTTCCGGCAGTAGCGACTCGGCTTCCTTTTCCAAAGTTGCCAGGAAGGCAAACTGCCGATGGCTGATGAACCTGCGCTCGTGGGAGACGATGATGCGGCGCGGATCGCCGTAATCGACATCACGAACCTGGTTGACCTCCTCCACATGCAGCTTGCGGAGGCGTTCCATGAGCGGGCCGGTGTTCTGGCTTCCACCGTGGGACCGGATGACCCGCAAAATGGGCGGCGAGTAGCCCGGCTCCACGGTCGGATCGAGCGGAGCGGTCGGCCAGGACTCGTTCGTGCGCTCTTCGACGAACTTCTCCAGGTCGATGGCGTTCGGCCAGCGCTCAATGAAGTCGATCACACCCACTTCATCCAACTTCAAGTTGCCGACCTCACGCTGCACGCTCTTGTGGATCGCCGCCGTGATGTTCTCCGGGTCAGCGATGCACACGGGAATCGCACGCCCGGCAAGGTCGGCGATCCGGGAATCGAACAGCCGCTGCACCATCCGATCCGTGTCCGCCGGGGTGGGCAGCACGATCCCCGGAAGTTCCACACGAACCGACCCGCCCGACATAGCGTGCAGCCGCTTGTCAGCCTGGCCCTTCAAGTCCTGCGCCTTGGCGGCGGCAGTATTGACGGCGGTAAGCGAACGCTCAATCTGCGCCACCATCTTGCTGATGACCGTCCGGCCGGCGAGCATCTTCACGGCGTTGATGCGGCTCTCGAAGGCCACCAAGTCCATGTTGATGGCCTCGACAGCGAACTGCCGCATCTGGTTCGTCTCACGCCGCGTAGAAATCCACCGGCGCGCCGCCCGCTGCGCCAACTCCTGCAATTGGGCGACGTGGTTCTGGTAGGCGGTCGTGTCCGGCTCGGTCTGGACCGAAAGCCGCTGAACGAACTGACCGGCCACCACGCTCTGCTGCTCCTTCGCCACGCCAAGGCACTTAACGGAGCCGGTCAAGCCGACGTTGACAATCGCCTGCTGCACCTGCTTCCCGACCGTTTCGCCGAAATCCTGCGCGAACTGGTCGGCGATGGAGTTGATGCGGGCCTCGTAATCCGCCACGCGCTGCTGGAGTTGAGCGTGGGCGTCCTGAACAACGCCCTGGATCACGTCATAACGGGCGTGCGAGAGCGACATGTAGGCGTCGGTGCCGATGTCCATGCCCGTCGGCCGCTCTGCGCTGTCGAGCAGCGCCGTCACCTCCGCCAAGGTGTTCACCGGCAGCACCGGCGCCCCGGCGGACACGCCCATCAGCAGGTGGTCCGCCACGCGGATGCACACCTTGGCGTCGAGGGCTTCATTCGCCCGCTGGGGATCAAGCTCGATCAGGACGTGCCCAATCGAGCGCCAGATCATGTCCGGCTTGAGCTGGCCACCGTACACGCGGCTGGTCCAGTCCGTGAAGTAGCTGTCGGCCGAGAAACGACCATCGCCGCGCAGGTTGATGTCGAACGCCGCCAACTGCGCGGCGGCCTCACGGCTGCTCATCGTCACCTTCCCGTTCGTGGGGAAGATGATCGTCGGCACGTCAAAAGTCCGCGCCGGCGCGCGGCGGGTGCCCTTCAGCGTCTCGTCGCGAATGATCTCCGGCTTGAGGCAAGCCGCCGTCACCTGGCGGACGAACATGACGCAGGACGCGGCGGCGATGGGGAAGTCAGCCCCATTTCCGGTGGAGGGAGCAATCAGGTACGGCCGGACGGACACGCGTTCCAGGCCCTGCTGGGTAGCAGCCTCGTGGATGTCGAGGGCGGTCGGAATCATCGCCCCGGTGGCGAAGCCGCCGGCGGCGTTCCCGGTGATGTAGATGTCCACCGCCCGGTCGTCGACAGCCGCGTAATCATTGTCGAGTCCGCGCACCGCCACGGCATAGCGCTCGCGGAGCGGCCTCACGGCATCGACAATCGCGCGACGGAACGCGGTGTGCTCGGCGGTGTGCAGGGCCTTGCCGCGCTGGGCGGAGCCACTGGCACCGAAGCGGGAGCTGTCGGTGCCGGTCTTCTCGATGATCGTCGCCAGGGGCAGCAGGTTGTGCCTGCCCCGATGGATCGTCACCAGTTCCTCGGTCGTGTATTCGCGCAACGTCACGGTGCGAGGTTGCACGTCGCCGACCTGAGCATCGGTCCCATTGACCTTCGAGCGATCCGCATCGAACTGGATCACCGGCGGCGGCGCGATGATGCCCTTGGTGCCGGTGCCCGTCGCGGTGCGAACGCCGATCATGCGGCCAAGCGTCCCGAGGTCCACTTCCAAATCAACGATACGATTAGCGGAATTCATATTTTCCATCCTTTCATGGAATGGGTGTTGTCGTTTCTGGCGCGAGAGCGGCTCCCGCGCGCGTTGGTGGCCGCGTGGCGATGGCGGAACGTCCGCCATCGCCGGCGCGGCCACCTACACGTCCATGTCGATCAGACCGGGCGGATACTCGCCGCCATTGGCTTAGCCGACACCTTCGCTCCCTGATTGACCGCAACGATGGGGCCGACCAGCAGGCGCTTGGTCTGGCCGTTGCCGTTCACCTCGACCAAGTTGCCGGCGGTGACCAGCGGGGCGTCCGCCATGTTGATCTGGCGGTCGTTCAACTTGGCGGCGGCGCCGGCCACGGCGTGGAGCGAAAGTCGGCCCTTGCGGTCAACCGCCAGGTAGGCTGAAGCCGCATTGCGGGTTCCGGACTTCCTCACCGGCTGCATCCCTCCCAGTTCGACCCGGTCGCCGGGCATCACCTGCACACGGTGGCTCGCCTTGGTGGTCTCATCCATCAAGGTGAAGGTGTAAACCTTGGCCTTCCGCGTCGTGTATCCCACCACGCCAAGCCCGGCGATGAGGGCGGCCATGGCGCCGCCGATGGCCCAGGGCATCCACAAGATTTGGCCGCTTTCGCCGACGACGGGCGTGGTCACTGGCGGAAGCAGCGCCGCCTGTTGCGTGGTGGGTTGGGTGGCGGGGACGCTGTGGGCGGCGGCCTGAGCGATCTTGATCTGGCGATCAAGGTCGATCAATCGACGTTCGTCAGCGGCGATGAGCGAGATCAGATCGTCCTGCTTCTTCGCCGCCAGTGTGACGCCCTCACTAACGCGCACCAGTTCCGCCTTGGCGGCGGCAACGGCGGAGGTGCCGTCGCCTCGCTGCTGGTCGAGCGCCGCAAGCTGCTGACGGCGCTCGGCGACGGCGTTAGTCAGCGACGCCAACTGCTCCCGCTCCTTATCGCGCTCCGCCGTAAGCGTGCTGATCTCATTCATCACCGCCGTCTTTGCGGCGACCAACTTCTCAAGTTCGGCCGCCACGGCACCAGCGGCTTGGCGGGATTGCTCGGCCTCAGCGGTGAACTCTTGGGAAGTGGCACGTCCTTGCTCGACCCGTGCCTCCAAGGCTTGCACATCGGCAGCGGCACGCTGGATCTTGTCTGCCTGCTCCGAGAGCAACGCCTCGTTGGCCTTGATCTCCTGCTCTTGCCGGCTAATGGTCTCGGCAAGTGCGCGAGCCCGGCCGTCGTCAATGGCGTTCGCGGCAGGGGTGGACGGGTGCGTTGGCGGCTCCGGGCGCGCCGCACCGCGCACCACCACGCTGCCATCCGGACGCACCGTGGTCTCTCCGCCATCCGGGGACTGAATCGTCGTGCAACCACTGGCGAGGATCAGAAGCCCCGCCATCCAAACCATCCGCGCAGCCGTACGAAGATCACGGCCGGCATTCAATTGGCTGATGTAACGAGTCATAATGCACCTCATATCTTCTCGACGACTGATTTCGTCTGTTCCGACATCCCACGCGTCGTCGATGGCGCGGGCGGCGGCATAAGCAATAGCCGGCAGGAACGTCCTACCGGCACCACGTCGAACACGGGAGTCGCGGCCAACTAGGCCGCGCACTCGGCCGGCTTCAATGCACGGTGCGCGTTGCCGGCTTGCCAGAAATGAACCAGTTCCCAGGGCACGGCCTCAACCTTCTTGTGGCCAAAGGGGCGCACCATCGCGTTCCGAGGGAGCGCGCCCACCATGAATGCCCGAGCCCAGTGGCGTCCCTCGTCCGCAAACGCTCGCGGATGAACACGGACAAGCACTGTTCGGTTAGCAGAGAGGAGGCTGGTGGCCTCCCCGTAGTTCAGGTTCTTTGAGTTCACGATGTTTTCTCCTTAAATAGAAGTGGTTCGCCTCTGGCCGGGGTTGACGAGCCAGAGGCAGGCGTCCACTCACCGGGGCTAAGGCGGCGGTGAGGGTCCGCGAGTCGCGGTGGACGCCGCGAATGCGCGCCCACAGCCGCCCCCCCCGGCGGCTGCCCGCTGGATGAGTCACTCGTTGGCGGCCACCAATACGGCCGCGCTCAAGTCTGAATTGGGCGAGCGGGGAGATCGAGCGGGTATGACCGAACCAGCTTCGCCATCGTTGCGCGGGAGGTTCTTCTCCAAAAACTCCTTCAGCTCTCGGAGTGCCTCCCGGCGCATGCGGGCCAAATCTTCGACATGCATGAGTCAACTCCTGCCCGTCTCAGCCGGGCAATCGCCAGTGCATCAGGCCGGCAGCGCTATCGGATACCACTGCGCGATGCTCGCAGTGGTCTCGCCCACTTGGGCAAGGTGAGGTCTTCCTTCACCTCAGTAATGCCGGCCCTGTGGGCCGGCTGAGATGTCTTCCGGGGTTACATCGCCACTACCGGATGGGCGTAAGGCACGTCGCGTCGTCTCTGACTCCTCGCCGGGTACCAGCCGGCGCCGTAGCCCGTCCTTTCCGCACGCCAGTTCTGACTCTGGCGGTCGGTTTGTTCCGGGCCGTTGTCGCGTGTGATCGGAACGTCCCCCTCTGCCTCGTTTCGTCCCAGGGCACTTGGGAATTCTTGAGTGCCCGCCTTTCCGCTGCCGTCCTGGACATCCGCCCCGTGTCTCGCCTTTAGGGGTCATCGACCGTAAGCTCTACCGGACCTGTCGCAGCGTCGTGGGCTATTTGATTCAGAGGTCCCATTGGGACGCCCAGATTCAAGCACATGGGAAACGCGGGTCATAGCTGGCCCTTTTGCCTGACGTTTCATCGCGAAGAACCGGGGCTGAGTGGTTGATCTCTTGGGAAGTTGGCGGGTCGGCGGCAGCTATTGTGAAACGCCGTTGCCCTCACATCGGGCGCACCACCGTAGGCGTATTGACGCGGCTGCATTCAGCTTGCTTGAGTGCGCAAGCTGAATGCAGAGCCGCCCATGCGCTCGCCGATTACGTATTATGCTGGTCGTGTCCAATGAGAAAGGAAGCACCGCTATGAAGGACGGCACAATGGCGAACGAAGTCGCACCGGGCGTGAACATGCAGCGTGCCAGGGTTCTTGCGCTCATCCCGTTCGGCATTGCGCTGAACCTGGGGTTGGGCACGCTGACCAGCTCGCTTAAGATCCCTCTTTACTTGGATGCTGTCGCGACCATCGCGATCACGCTGATGGCTGGCTTCCGCGCTGGCGCGATCGTGGGCGTCGCCAGCTTCCTGATTGGAGGTATCTTAGTGAATCCGGTTCTGCCGTGGTTTAGCGGCACCCAACTCCTCATTGCAGCATACATTGCCATCACCGCGCGCAGGGGATGGTTAGCAACGAGCGGGGTAGAAGGCTTGCGCTTGCCGAAGTGGCTTTACTATCTTCGGGTGCTGGTGATCGGGGCCGGGCTGGGGATCATGGCGGGGATCGTGAGCGCGCCAGTGATCGTGGCGCTGTTCTCAGGGCTAACGGGAAGCGGTCCTTCTCTCGTTGTGGCCTTCTTGCTCAAGTCCGGCCAGACCCTGTACAAATCCGTGCTGCTCAGCGGCTTGGCTTCTGAGCCCCTCGACAAGACCATCCAGCTCTTGCTGGCGCTAGGGCTCATCCGCGCTCTTCCTCCGTCCCTCAAGACGGCCTTTGGCGGTGGATATCTGAAGAAGAACGGTTTGGCTGGCCAATGAACACCACACCAACAGCCCGTGGCCGACTGGCCGGCTCGCTGATGGCGGTCGCTGGCGCGGTAATCACCACCAGCCCGTTGTTGCTGGCGGCTGGCTATGTGTTTCTCTTGCCCGTGCTGCTCATCGGCGCGGTTTTTCGTGCTCATCTGCGTTTCCTTGTTATCGTGGTCTTGCCCGTGGCGGCGTTCGCTTTGGTGGTCTGGCCCTTCGTTATGGGTGCGCCGCCAGGCGAGATTGCTGGCAGTAATCCGGCCGGCGCGTTTCGATTCGCATCGGCAACGGTTCTCCGGCTGATGTTCGTGGGCGGAGTAGTTCAGGCATGTGTGCTCGCGATCCATTCCCGCGATCTTGCCACGACCTTCCGCCGTTGGGGCTTACGCGGGGAATGGCTCATCGCCGCGCTCGGCGCCACTGTCCTCGCACCCGAAATGAAGCGACGCGCTGACCGGGTGTTCACCGCCGCATTGGCGAGGGGGCTTCTGCCGAATCGTTCGATTTGGAGCCGACTACGAGTTTTGCCAACAACCTTGATGCCACTTACCGCGTGGAGCTTAAGGGCGGCAATTAGCCGGGCTGACAATTGGCACGAAAGAAAGCTCCTTGATCGCGTGGATGCGCTGGCTGGACGCCCTGATCCCGGCTCACTTGTCGTCAGCGGCGCATTGGTTGTTGCGGCCATTATCTGGCTCTGCGCCAGCATCTCTCTACGATGGAGGATATTGTGACATGCTGAGGCTGATCGACGGTCCAAACTTCAGCGGACGCACAACGGTACTCCGGAATGCGATTACAGCGGCACGCAACGGAGATGGCCGCTCAGCCGCCTATGTCGGCCCCGAGGTCTTCACGTCATTTTCTGGACTCGCGAGCACAGTCGCAAGTGAACTTGATCTAGTGGGCGACGGCTGCGTCGGCCAGATCGTTAGCGCACTCGGAATCGAGCCTCTGCTGGACCGAGACTTATCAACTCTGTCTGGCGGCGAAGAAGTGCTTTGCGCGATCGCCGCAGGGCTGGCTTGCCAGCCAATGCGAGTCGCTCTGGACTGCGTGTTCGAGCAACTGGACCACGGCCGACGTGAGCGAGCTCTCGGCGCTCTCTGTGGCTATTGCGTCGGTGAAGTTCTCCTCGCTGACAATCGGTCTCGCGAATGGGCAGATGGTGTGGCGGCTCCTGAGCCGGTGCCGGCGCATGATGGTAACAGCGTTCGATTCGACGCAATCGATGGCGAGGCACCTGTCCCTGCTCGGCCAGAGCACCTTTCGGACATCCTGATCTCTGGCCTGCGCCATCGCTACGAGCACGGACGCTGGGTGTTGGATGATCTCCAACTGCGATTGTGTCCTGGCACTATCGTGCATCTTGCCGGTGAGAACGGCGCTGGCAAGAGCACACTCGCCAAGATACTTGTCGGCGCTCTCGTCCCCTCGGCTGGGAAGGTCCAATGCAACGGAGCCGTCGATCCGTGGAAAGCGCCTGGGAGGCTTGCTGCGTATCACTTTCAGAACCCCGACACGCAGCTATTTCGGTCTACTGTTCGCGAGGAGCTGTTAGCTGGCGCCCGTGTCTGCGGCCGTAGTGGCGATGTCGTTGCCGAGTTGGTTGACGCAGCGGTGATAGCGTTCGGTCTCAGCAGTGTGCTGACGATCCACCCGCATGAGTTACCGTTCAGCATGCGGAAGCGCGTGGCTATGGCATCGACCTTCGCTTGTGGCACGCCTTGGGTGATTCTCGACGAGCCCACGTTGGGCCAGGACGATCATGCGGCGGGGCAAATCGCGACATATGTTCGGAGAACGGCGGAAGCGGGTATCGGGATCATCATCATCTCTCACTCGCAGCCTTTCGTTGATAGACTGCCGCACCAACGGATCAGCTTGGCGCACGGCAAGACCGACCAACAGGAGCAACACGCATATGGCTGCCGAAGTTAAGCAAGTCATCGAGCCCATCCCTTGGGACCGGGCGAAGGGATTGCTGAATAGTGAATATCGCCTGGACGACGCATGTGCGGGGCTGATTGCCGCCGCTACCGCGCGCGCAAAGAAGCTGGGTACGAAGGCGATTGTGTACCGTGCGAGATACTCGTTCGGGGATCACGTCATTTGCGGCAGGAACAGCTTCGCTCTTCCGGCTAGGTGTACCGAGCCGATTGTAAAGCTTGGGCTGGACGGTTTGGTGCCGGTCTGTCTGGTGTTAAAGAACGCCTTCGAGGCATATCTCCCGTTCGTTGACGACTCCGAGCATGCTGATGTACCTCGTTCCCTTCGACTACTGCGCCCCGGCGACCTGTTCGGCGTCTTTGAGGCAGCCAACCGCTTTTGCGGAATCGATCACCAGAAGGACGAGTGGTGCGTGTCGGCCGGCGCGCGTACCGCGCGACTCCTATTCCCGCTCGATGACAAGCAGGTGCTACATCACTTTCTCGCAGAGCTGACCCCCTCAGGTGATGCCACCCCACCGGAAACGCTGGCCACGCTCATTCGTATTCTTCGCGAGGCCATCGTACATAAGCAGTCGGGTCGCCACGCCGACAGGAAGGCAGCGTACCTGGAAGACTGGACTTGGCATCTTATGGTGGGGCTGAATCACAAGCTGTCGAGTGATTGGAGCGCGGAGCTTATGATGTTCCCACCCCAGTGGTTCGATGGACAACGACGTGCGAGTACCCACGCGGCGCGATGCACGGATGAAGGATGCGAAAAGCTCCAGGTTGAAGTGTTGAAGACTGCCTGGCTCCAGGCCCAGGATGAGGTCCGGCGAGCTTTGCGCTGGCAGGCAATCAGCAAGGCCAAAGAAATCAACACACTCCTTGTCGTTTCGTCTAAGAACACCCCGGACGGCGTTCCGGTTCAGTTGCTCGCATGCATGGACGATATTGCTAGCGGCCGGGCGGTCGCCCATGTGTGCTCAAAGGATATGGACTCCACGGCTGTGGAGCAAGCCGGCCCCTTCGCGTCGATCATTGAGTATGTCGAGAGCGGCGTAAGCAACCTTCGACGCGGCAGGCAGACAATGCCCGTGGTCGTCGTGCCCACGTATCTGCGCAATGGCTGTTCGGCCTACGTTTCATTCAGCCGTCCGGCAGCCGCCATTGCCGATCTTGGTATTCCAAGGAAGTCGCGGTTCTTCCGCACTGTGGGCGACCAGATCGCATCAGCGGCAACTCACTTGGAGGCGTTGATCCCGAACGTAGAGTGGGCGACCTTGAAGTTGTTCGCGCAGTTCCAAAAGGAAGGTAAGTGCCACAAGAAGATTTCGACCTTTGCAAAGGAAGAAGGGGCGGGGCTACATACGGACAACAACTTTTTCCTTCAATTCGCGCGTGTGAAGCGGAGGAGTTGAGCGTGGACAATACTGCCTTTCCTCGCCTTGCGACGCTTGAGGCTGTCGTAGCAGCCACTTCGCCAGAGACATGGCGAATGCTGCCCAAGATCGCGATTGTCTGTTGTCAACATCTTCTGGAAACAACAGGCTCCTTGATCGAGTGTCTGATTCGCCATGGACTTCCGCCCGCGCGTGTGTTCATTGTTGGCAAAGTGTACTCGTCGAACCGGCGCGTTGCGCAGACCTTGAGTCATCTTGGCTGCGATGTGATGGAGGGGTCTCGCGCTAAATCTCCCGGCTACCATAGCGAAGCAATTGAAGACGATGCGAAGGAAATGTGGCAGCATGCGGAGTGCATTGCAGCGAGCAATGTTGTTGAGGGAATAGTCGTTTTGGATGACGGGGCTCACATGGCGGGCGCGTTGCCGCCGTTCGCGAGGGAGTTTTGCCGTCGCAGAAAGGTAATCGGGGTCGAGCAAACTACCAGCGGCTTGATCCGCAAGCGGACCATTCTTCCCGTCGTGAATGTCGCGTCCTCGGCGATCAAACGGCATATCGAACCGGGGTTGATATGCCAAGCAATCTTGCATCGGGTTCGATCACTCGTCGAACTGCGCTCGCAAGGGACGAGATGTGGGGTTATTGGACTCGGCAAGGTGGGAGGAACACTTGCCAGTGAGTTGCGGAGAAATGGGTACACGGTGTTCGGCTATGATATCGACGATGGGCGCCTTGAGAGCATGCTGCCGCGTGAGCGATGTAAGTCGATCGTAGAGCTGGTGGGCAGGTCGGACTTGATCTTTGGATGCACGGGACGAGATTCCGTGCCGCCTGCCGACGCATTTGATGGTGTTCGTGGTGAAAAGACATTTGCCAGTTGTTCCAGCAGTGACGGCGAGTTTCGCTCTCTTCTACGGCAGCCTTGGCTGTGGACGCCCATGACGGGGGAGAAAGGGACGTGCCCTACCTTGGTGTCGTCACACGGGGCCGTGTCCCTGCGAGTACTGCGCAGTGGGTATCCGGTGAACTTCGATAACTCGCCGGAGTCTGTCCCACGCGATGATATCCAGTTGACGCGCGGCCTGCTTCTGGGTGCCGTCCTCCAGGCTGTTGAACTGATCGCAAGCAACGGATTGGCTGGCTGCAACACGATCATGCTTGATCCAAACGTCCAGCGCATTGTTCGACAGTCGTGGCGTTCGACTGTGAGCGATCGGGACGGGTTTGACATGAGTTGGTATGAGCGGGAATCTCGGGGGAACCCAGTGCCCTGTCGGGCATTCAGAGGATAGTGGTTGTGTCGGACGTGAGACGGTTGCATGGGATCGGGTCGCATGGGCTAAGCTCGCGATGCGGTACAAAATACGCTGCGGGCCGGCTCCCGTAGGTCTTCCGCCAATATGGACGTTTGGCGTCCCCTCCCCACTTCATCCCAGTACCCGAAACATCGTGTGCGTTATCCGAAGTCAAGAGATGGCCACTTAGCAACGACCTTTCCAATTCGCACAACGCTCTCCAAATCCAAGTCGTGCCGCTCCCCGTCGGGCGTCACCACCCGCGCCTTCGCCGCTTCCAGAAAGACGCGCCCGAACCAGCCCGCGGCTTCCCAGCCATTCCAGCAATAGATTGCGGCCAAGCCTTCCCGGAATTCCCAAACCGGAATGTTTCGCAACACCACCGCCTGCCGAGACGGCTCCAACTCCAGGCCGTAAATGTCATGGCCCTTTCCGAAAAGCTGCGGGATGTGACGGCCCCATTCTTCCTGCCAGTCTTCGTCAGGCTCGGCCTTGCCGTCGGACCGGATTCTTCCGATCAAAGGCGTACCACGATCCTCGGGCTTCACTTCCTTCGGAACCCAATATACTGGATCGTTCTCCTGCGCCGGCAGCGGACGACCCTGTACGCCAACGTCATAGACGTGCTTGTCCTCGATCCAGTCGATTCGCCCGTCATCGAGTTGCTCCAACCGGCGCAGCGACACTCGCAACGCCGCGGCGAGCGAGCGCCGCTCCGAGCGGCTTAGCACCAACAGCGAGCCGCAGGTATTCATGTCCCGGATCGTTGGATACGGCACGCCGGAGTATTCTGACAGATCCTTCCACCGATTCAGTCCCACCACCTCCATGCGATGGTCGAGCCATTGTGTGAGCTTCGACATCGTCTTTTTCCTTCTTGAAGCGAATCACTTTTTGCGGATCAACACTCCCACGCAGAGGGCGACCCGCGCGATTTCACGTCGATGAACAGTCCGATCGGCGAAGCGTTCCCTGTCGGGATTGAGTTTTTGCAAAAGCAGCACGTCGCGGTCGTCGTCGCTCTCGATTACGCGACTGAAATAGCACTCATCATTGGTGAACCAGATGAGATAGTCCTTTCCGAACGTGAACTGCTGTCCGTCCACGGCCTCAAACAGCGCGACGGCGTTGTTCGGGTATTCCGGACTCATCGACTCGCCATCCACGCGCACGGCAAATTCGCCGAAATCTTGTGGAACCTTCACCGTCCCTTGCTGCACGGCCAGCCGTTCGTGGCGCGTGCCGGCGCTGATTCCATGAAACCGCGCAATTTCGTGCAGCGGTTGGGCGATGCCTGATACGCCCGCCAGATAATCGCCGCCGCGCGGCGCGCGGCGGAATGCGGCTTCAGCGCCGACGCCTTCCGGCTTTGCTTCGCCTTCCGGTCCGATCCGCTCCCGCAATTCATCGGGAGTGGTTTGTACCGCTTCCGCCAGGCGGCGGAAGTTGTCGGTGAACATGCCGTGTTCGCCCGGCTGCATTAGCCGAAGGAAGCCGGACCGCTTCATGCCGATGGTGTGCGCGAAGGTTTCCTGGGACATGGCCGACTCGCGCCACAGCGCCGCCAGGCGCTCGCCGGAAACCTTCACCGTCCTTGATGCACGTTCCATATCGACAGTAAACACCATCGCCACACCGCTGTCAATCCAAAAACGACTCAGAGTAGATGCAAAATATACTCAAAATAAGCATTTCTCGCTTGACTCGCGACAGACGATTAGGGTAATGTTCGCACCGTGCGATTGCAACAAAAAAAGAGGTGCCATTTGAGTCCAACCCGCTTGACCCGTTTTGTCGCTCGTTACGTTCCCCGCTCCCGGTTCGATGGATTGTGCTTCGGCACCCCGACCAATCACCATGAGAAGCGGAAGGGGCACAACGTGTATCACTTCCGGCCCGGCCAAATCTTCGGCGTGGTCTGGTGGCGCCGGTATCCCGATGATCGGCAGCACCGCGCCGTCGCGATCGTGCAGGCCCTTGCCCGCGATCAAGTCGGCCACGAGTTGCCGGGCATTCACACCGCCGTCGCCGTTCACGCCATCGTGGACCAACATGGGCCGGCGGGGCAGGACGGAGCGGTGGATATGCTTCTGGATTTGATTGAAGACCTGAAAAGCGGCGGACAAGACCCTGAAAGGTTGTCGCCAGACTACTGGACCAACGCGGTTCATCGCATCCTGCTCCACCCCGCACTCTCGGACTCAATGGCCGCCGAAAGAATCCCATGCGCTACCTGATGCGTTCTTCGTCGCCGGACAATCCCGTTCGTCGCGTGCGAACCCGTCGATTCATTCGATTGGCGCTTGGCTTGATGGGTGCGTGGGCGATCCTTCCAACCGTTGTCGGCCCCCGTGTTGTCGTCATCAACACCTCGCCCAGCGTGGCACCGGGCCTTTATCTGCGGAGCACGATGGAGCCGACCGTGGGGCAGATCATTGATTTCCGCATTCCGTATCCCGCAAGGCAGTACGTTCAAGGGCGCACCGGTCAGAATGGCCAAGACTGGTACATCCTCAAACCCATTGCTGCGGGTCCGGGCGATTGGGTGAATACAACCGGTCCGTTGCTCATCATCAACGGTCGCGCGATCGCGCCGATGCCGCCGAACACCGACAGCGCGGACCGACCGCTCCCGGTGTGGCGAGAGAATCGAGTGCTTGGCCCGGATGAATTCTTCGTCTTCTCCGCTCGCATCCCCAACAGCTTCGATAGCCGCTGCTACGGCCCCATTACGCGGAACGAAATCGCATCCGTGCGGCGACCGCTCCTGACCTGGTGAGCGAATCGCCGGCCGGGCCTGCAAGCTCGTTTCGTCCGCCAGCGTCGAATCCTGCCGCTGCAAGCGCCGATTCACCGTACATATCCCGCTGCATCGTGTCGCCCGCAACCTTCACCCCAGGACATCGCGCCATCCTATTTCCCCGCGCTCCGCCCTTTGCGCTGGTTGCGAAGTGTTGGAACGTAACACCGACGGCGTTTTCTCATTCGTTTCCCGATCCACCTTGAAACCTTGATGCGGAACCCGACCGGACGGCATCGTTCCATATCTTTCGCCAAGCCGCCTGCGGGGCCGCCGCCCGCTCTGGTCGTCCACCGGGCTGCGCCCTGCGGCATTGCAACGGCTTGTGCCGTCCAGATTTTTCGCTTACGCCCCCGGCGGGTTTGCTGCGCAAAGAAAAATCCCTCCGTCACGGCGCCCTCGCTAGCCTTGGACTTCCGTCGCGGTCGTCGGCCCTTCCGGCCGTTGCTCCTGCGGCTTCATGTTGATCCGTCGCTGCGCTGTCCAAAGAACGGACCAACACGAACCCTTTGAAAGGAGCAACTGTCATGGCGAAGAAACAGAACAAAGTGCAACCGGTCGAGGAAATCCGCATCGGCAGCATCAAGGCCGCAATCTGGAGGAACGAAGGCGAAAGCGGCCCGCGCTTCAATGTCACCTTCCAACGTCTCTACCGCACCGAGGACGGCAAGTGGCAGAACACAGCGAGTTTCGGCCGCGACGACCTGCTGGTGCTGATGAAGGTCGCGGACGCCACGCACACCCGCGTGATGCAAATGCTCGGCGAGAAACGCGAGCAGCGGCAGGAACAGCCCGCTGCCTGATCGAATCACGAGATTTTTCCAGGCCCGGCCGGGCCTTCCGTTTACCGGCCGGGCTTTACTCTTGCGCCGGGACATAGCTCGCCTCATCCCTTACAATACGCAACCCAATCCGCTCCTCATCCGTAGCACGATCAACGCGGACACCCGTTCCAGTTCTGCGCCTCGATCTTTCCTTCCTACAGCACGCGGGACCTGACGCAGCGATTCCGCGTATCGCTTCCGCATACTGGATACGCGCCCACGGCGCGGTACACTTGGACGCGGTTTTCCAGGAAGGATGGCCATGTCCGACGTCCCCATCGAATGTCCACACTGCCATAAGTCGTTTAAGCTGAACGAAACGCTCGCCGCGCCGCTCATCGAGCAGACGCGCCGCAAGTTCGAGCGCGACTATGAAGAGAAAGAAGAGGCGCTTGAGGAGCGTCGCAAAGCCTTCAACGATGAGCAGAAGGCCGTAGAGAAGGCACGCAAGGAGGTCGAGAAGGAACGCGCCGCTTTGGCGAAGCGACAAGAGCAGATTGATGAGCAGATTGCCGAGCAAGTCGAAGAACAGCGCGCGGCAATCGGGCGCGAAGCGGCCGAGAAAGCGAAACAGAAATTTGAGGAGAAACTCGCAGAACACGACGAGGAGAAAGCCGAACTTGAAGAACAAATCAAAGAGAAGGATGAGAAATTAGCGGAGGCTCGGAAGCAGGAAGCCGAATTCCGTCGCAAGCAACGCGATCTCGATGACAAGATAAAAGCCGCCGACGTGGAGCTGGAAAAGCGCGTCGGCGAAGCACTCGGCCCCGAGCGGGACAAGGCGAAGAGGGAGGCCGAGGAGCAGCAGCGGCTTCGGATTGCGGAAAAGGACAAGACGATTGGCGAACTTCAGGAAAAACTAGAGGAAGCGATTCGCAAGGCTGAGCAGGGATCGCAGCGAGTTCAAGGTGAGGTTCAAGAGTTGGATTTGGAAGCGACGTTGCGCGCCGCTTTTCCACGAGACACCATCGAGGGAATCGCCAAAGGCCAGAGCGGTGCGGACGTGCTCCACCGCGTCCTGGGCAATGTCGGCCAGGTCTGCGGGAGCATTCTTTGGGAATCCAAACGAACCATCCGGTGGAATGATGGCTGGCTTGCGAAGCTTCGCCAGGATCAGCGCGCGGCCAAGGCCGAAATCGCCGTCATCGTGAGCGACACGATGCCGGACGGCGTCGATCACTTCGAACAGGTAGACGGCGTGTGGGTCAGCACGCTCGCACTGGCCGTGCCGCTAGCGATGGCACTGCGCGCCGGGCTTGTCGATACCTCAACCGCTCGGTGTGCGTCCGAAGGGCAGCAGACCAAAATGGCAATCTTGTACCAGTATCTTACCGGGCCCCAGTTCAAACAGCGCGTTCAGGCGATTTTCGAGGGGTTCAAGGCGCTCAAGGACGACCTTGAAAGTGAAAAGCGAGCGACACAAAGGCGATGGGCCATGAAAGAAAAGCAACTCGAAATCGTGATGCTCGCGACGACCGGAATGTATGGCGACCTCCAAGGAATCGCGGGGAAAACACTTCCCGAGATTGAGGGTCTGGAAGTTCCGCTCCTTGAACAAGGCGAGCCAAGCGTACAAGAAAGTTAGGAGGTGAGGAACATGCGCCTCTCATCCGTCCGCATTCAAAACTTTCGGGCATTCGCCGACCAGACGATTCACTTCAATGATTACACCTGCCTTGTCGGACCCAACGGTGGCGGCAAGTCCACGGTGCTGATGGCGCTCAATATATTCTTCCAGGAAACCAGCCATGCGAAAACGGATTTGCTCAAGCTGGACAAGGAAGACTTTCACCACAAAAACACCAACAATCCGGTCGTCATCACGGTGACGTTCGAGGACCTGAATGTTGAGGCGCAGGAGGACCTCAAGGATTATTACCGCCAAGGAAAACTGATTGTCTCGGCAAAGGCTATCTGGAACGAGGAGGATAAGTTTGCACAGGTCCTGCAATATGGGCAGCGTCTCGGCATGGAAGACTTCAAACCCTTCTTCAAAGCCGACGGCGACGGGGCCAGTGTGAAGGAATTGAAAGCCGCCTACGCCACCATCCGTGAAAAGTTTGGGGACCTACCTGCGCCGGGTACGAAACAGGCGATGATCGACGCGCTTCGTGAATATGAATCCGCCCATGCAGGCGACTGTGTGGAGATCCCGAGTGAAGATCAGTTTTACGGCGTTTCCAAGGGCGTGAATCGTCTGGAAAAACATATCCAATGGGTCTTTGTGCCGGCAGTCAAGGATGCGTCCGACGAACAAATCGAAGCGAAAAAGACCGCGCTGGGAAAGCTCTTGGAAAGAACCGTACGGACGAAGGTCGCGTTCAACGAACCACTGGAGAAGCTCCGCTCGGACGCTGGCGAAAAATACCAAAAGATATTGGACGAACAGCAAGCCGCGCTGACAGATTTATCCGATTCTCTCAGTCGCAGGCTCGGCGAATGGGCGCATCCCGATACGAACGTGAAGCTGGAATGGCATAATGATGAGCAGACCGCTATCAAGATTGCCGAACCGTTGGCGCAGATTATCGCTGGTGAGGGCCAGTTCAAGGGGAAGCTCGCGCGATTCGGGCATGGGTTGCAGCGGTCGTTTTTGCTCGCTCTTTTGGAGGAACTTTCGGGAAACGCAGCGCAGGGGCCAAAACTGATCCTCGGCTGCGAGGAACCTGAGGTGTATCAACATCCACCGCAGGCTCGCCACCTCGCCTCTGTTTTTCAGAAACTCTCAACGAAAAACTCACAGGTGATCGTCTGCACGCATAGCCCCTATTTCGTTTCAGGTCGGGAAGTTGAGGATGTACGTTCAATTCGCGCCGACTCTGCGAAGAAGACGTGCTGCTGCAATCACGTGACTCTTGATCAAATCGCAAATTGCCTTGCCGAGGCGCGCGGGGAAGCCGCGGCAAAGGCCGCGGGAACGATGCTCAAGGTTCAGCAGGCCCTGCAACCGGCCCTCAACGAAATCTTCTTTACAAACGTACTTGTGCTTGTCGAAGGCGTCGAGGACGTTGCGTACATCACGACGTATCTCATGCTGACCAGCCGATGGGATCAGTTCCGCAAACTTGGATGTCATCTCGTGCCCGCCGGTGGCAAAAGTTCCATCGCGCAACCCCTCGCAATCGCGCAACATCTCAAGATTCCGACCCTCGTTATCTTCGATTCCGACGGACATTCCTGTAAAGCGGTTGACGGCGACACCGAACAGCAGACCAAGAAGAAGAATGACATTCGTCCGAAGCACGAGAAGGACAACGTGACGATTCTCAAGCTGTGCGGCGCGCCGCACGAGGATGCGTTTCCAGCAACCGCACTCTGGCATGAAAAGGTCGTAATGTGGCACAGTGAGATTGGTTTGGTCGTCGCCGAAGATATCGGGACGGATGAATGGACGAAAATCGCGGATAAAGTACGTTCGGATCACGGCATTGATGTTGGCGACATCAACAAGAACAGTTTATTCATCGGCTATCGCCTGACGGAAGCGTGGGAACAGAACAAGAAGTCGCCGACGTTGGAGAAGCTGTGCAAGGCCATCATTGACTTCGCGACTGCCGCCCGTAAGTTGCCGGAGCCGGCGGTGGCTGCCGTGCCGGCGGAAATCATGGAGGCAGTGAAATGAACTACGAATCTGTCAATTCATCGACGCTGGACGCAGTCGCGTACGATGAAGCATCGTCAACGCTTGGCGTTCGATTCAAGAATGGCACTGAATACGAATACTCTCGTGTGCCTGAAACTATCTATCGGGGGATATTGACCGCGTCGTCCGTCGGTAGATATTTCGACGCAAATGTGAAGAAAGCCGGCTACCGCTTCCGACAGGTACGATAGTCTACACTGATACGGTTAGGCTCATGGCCGAGTCACTCCGCAGTCATGTGCATACCCGCCAATCCTGCATGCTCAAGGAATACTGCCGCGTATTCGTCAAACGAAACAAGTCACATTTCGTTAGTACCACTCGCGGTCGTACCGTCTCTCTTGCAATCGAATGACATGAAAGAATAGAGGTCAGATTGCGAATCCTGTTCGCTGCCACATGCGAATGCGGAGAAGAGAACCTTAGGCCGGTCCTCTCCTCCGCACCTCCTCTCCTTGGCCTAAATCCGGTGTGATTGCTGTCGGAAGCAATAAGGATGGCGCCGGGAACACGGGGGGAGGGTAGGCCCGCTGAATGCCTGGAGGCCGCAAGCGGCAACAGCAGCGGGCCTACGGCATGATGGTTCGACTCCGCTATCGAAACGCCACCAGCCGGGTACGGCCTTGCCATGCTCGCCTCCTCAACATGAGTACATGTCTCCGGGCCTGCGCGTGGCATGGCGTTCGTCCGCTGCGCTCACGTTCCCGTCGCCAGCTCTGAAGGATTTCTCTTTTTTAGACCTCCCGGCCGCTTCTTGCGAAGCCGGGAGGTCAAAAAATTGCTTGGGCCTTTGGGGCCTAAGCCATCCCGGTCAGATGGATTTCCTTTTTTGGAGGTGTCTTTATGGCACACGCAATCGACCAGACGACGGGACGGGCAGCGGTTTTTGTCACGGGCGAGCCTGCTTGGCATCGCTTGGGTGTCGTGATCGAACAGGCGACCACCAGCGCCGAGGCTATCGGCCTCGCCGGGCTGGATTGGCGCGTCGAGCAATGGCCGGTCCGGGCTTTCGACCCGGACAACAACGCGACGGAAGCGGGAATCCCCGACACGGTGGCGAATGTCCGCACCGACACCAAGGCCGTGTTGGGCGTGGTTGGGCGGCGCTATCGAGTCTTTCAGAACCATGAAGCTTTCGACTTCATGGACGGACTGGTTGGGGACAAGCTGGCCATGTACGAAACGGCGGGCAGTCTGCACGGCGGCAAGCGCGTGTGGATGATGGCCAGCATTCCCAAAGAGTATCGGGCCGGACCGGACGACCTGATTAAGCCTTACGTTCTCTTGACCAACACGCACGACGGCAGCCAGGCGCTTCGGATGATCCCCACGACCGTGCGCGTGGTTTGCCAGAACACGTTGAATCTGGCCCTGCGCGAAGCGGGCGTTGAAGGGTTGACGATTTCCCATCATCCCCGCTTGGAAAGCCGGATTGCCGAGGCGCGGGCCAAGCTCGGCATCATCGCGGCGCGGTTCGACAAGTTTGACGACGAGTTACACGCGATGCTTGCCAAGGAATTGAGCGTTACCGAGGCGGGCGGATACTTCCGGGGTTTGACCGGGGCGGACCTTCCCCATGGCACGGATCGGCAGAAGAAAACCCGCGAAAAGGTGCTCGGGCAGATGCTCGACAACTTTGACAACGAGCGGAACACACTTCCGGGCGTGAAGCACACCGCATGGGGCGCGTACAACGCCGTCAGCGAATGGGCGGACCATCAGCGGAAGTACCGGGGCGCGTCAGCAGCCGACAAGCTGGACCGGCAATTGGATTCAATCTGGTTCGGCCAATCGCACCAATTGAAGCAAGCCGCGTATCGCGGAGCGCTGGAACTGGCGGGCATCGCCTGATTGGCGACCTCTCCCCGAACCTGCCCCGGTGCGCATGGAGGCGCGTCGGGGCGGGCTGGGGAGCGGTTGTCAATGTGACGCCGCCCAATCATCAGTGGCCATTTACACAAAGGAGATTCATCATGGCCAGCTACAACCGAGTGATCCTCATGGGCAACCTCACCCGCGACCCTGAGCTTAAAACGCTTCCGAGTCAGACAGTGGTGTGCGATTTCGCACTGGCGGTCAACCGCCGCTGGAAAGACGCCGAAGGAGGCGACCGCGAGGAAGTGTTGTTCATCGACTGCGCCGCGTTCGGCAAGACCGGGCAGACCATCGGCGAGAGTTTGACCAAGGGCCGACCCATCCATATCGAAGGCCGACTCAAATTTGAGCAGTGGGAACAGGAGGACGGCCAGCGGCGCAGCAAGATTCGCGTGGTCGTGGAGCAATTCCGGTTCGTGGATGCCAAGCCCGGCAACCGCGACACCGCCCAGCGCAACGGCAACGGGCGCGGTAAGCGCGGCGGCAACGGCAAGAATGCCAGAGCGGCGCGGTCCGCAGACACCGCCCAGGGCGAGTTGGTTGGCGCAGGGCAAGAGATTCCGATCTAGCCCGACTGAGACGACGTGTTTGATTCAATTCAATAACCCAGAAAGAGAGCGTGTTTTATGAATCGCAGTTTTTCCCAATCTCGTGATGTTCAGATTTCCGTGTCCCTGTCCAAGCTGATTTCCAGCAAAGGCAATCCCCGGCGCGTCAAGCCGGAGCGGGATGCCCACCGCCGCATGGTGGCGTCCATCCGGGCCCATGGACTGCTTGCCCCGCTGGTGGTCCGGGCCGACGACCGCAGCGCCGGCAATTTCAAGGTGATCGCCGGCAACCGCCGACTGGCGGCGCTGCGCGAGGTGTACAAGGATGTGGCCAAGGCGGGGCGATCGCCCAAAGTGCCGTGCGTGTTGCGCTCGGTCGATGACGACACCGCCAACGCCTTGGCGCTGGCCGAGAACTTTGTCCGCGAGCCGATGCACCCGCTGGACGAAGCCGAAGCGTTCGCGGAACTGGCCCGCGAGGAAGCCAAAGGCGTGGAATCCATCGCCGCCGAGTTTGGCGTGAGCCAGCCGTATGTCCGACAGCGTATGAAGTTGGCCACGCTGGCCGAGCCGGTGAAAGCGGCATACCGCCAGGGCGGAATCGACACCGCGACCGCCGAGGCGTTCGCGTCCGTTCCGCCGGATCGGCAATTGGAAGTCTGGCAGGAAGTGGCCGGGAATCCACAACATGCGCAGCACGTCCGCAACGTGATCGCCCATGCGTGGATCGACGCCGCGTCCGCGACGTTCGACCTGTCCAAACTCCCGGCCACCGCCGTCAGCCGGGATTTGTTCGCCGAACGCGTGTTGGTGGAGCGCAAGGCGTTCATGGAGGCGCAGGCGGAGGCGTTGCTGGCGCAGCGCCAAGCCCTGATCGAAGAAGGTTGGGCCGACGTTGTGATCGGGCCGCAGGCCGACGTTCAAGATCGGTTGTGGTCGATGGCCGAAGCGCCCCAGGAATACGACCAGACCACCACGGCCGAGCTTAGGAAGCTGTACGAGAAGCGGAGCAAACTGGAATCGAAGTTGGGCGAACTGGACGAATCGGACGAAGCCAAGGGTGAAGCGCTGCAAGCCAAACTCGAAGCGCTGGACGATGAGGAACAAACCTTGACCAAGGACGCCAAGGTTCATTATGCCGAGGCGACCAAGGCCGTCGGCACCGTGTTCCTGCTGCTGGACCCCGATGGACGAGTCCGGCGCGAATACCGCATCCCGCGAACCCGCCCAGCCGCATCCAGCAATGGACATGATGGGGGCAACGGTCAAGCCGGGAACAACTCGATGGAAGCGCCCAAGCCACCGACTTCGGATGACCTGAAAGACTCGCAACTGGCAACGACGTTCACGCATCAGGCGCTTGGCGTGCGTGAAGCCTTGCTCAAGGATGCCGCGACACGCAGGCGGATTCTGGCTCTTGTTCTGCATGAGAAGGTGCGCAGTGAAGCGCTGGCAATCCGGCATGAAGCCAACGGCAGCACGGTTCATGCCGACAATGCCGAAGGATTCACGTCCGCCGCACTGGATGGAATCCGCAAGCGCCGAGCCGAGTTGGACCCGCTGCATGACAAGCATTACGTCGAAGATCATGCGGCCTATGACGCCTTCCAAGCGCTATCGGATAAGAAGTTGGATGCACTGATCGACTTGCTTACGGTCGAGTGCATCACGGCCCACCTGCAGCGCCGCACCGAATTGGTCTGGCGTCTGGCTGCGGAATTGGGCGTGGAGGTTCGACGGTTCTGGCGTCCCGACGAGCGCTGGTTGTCGGGATACCAGAAGATTCAGTTGGCCCACCTGATCGGTGAATTGCGCGGTCCGGTCTACGCCAAAGCCGCCGAGTTGAAGAAGAAAACCGAGTTGGTTTCCGACTTGGCCAAGCTCTTCACCGATGCCGCCGAAGGACGCTTGGAGGATGCCAAGGTTGCGGCCAAGGTGAACTCATGGCTGCCGTCCAACCTGCGCGAAGCACCGCAAGCCGACGCCACGCAGCAGGCGTCAGCGGCATAGATCATGCCGTCCAGTGATACGCAAAGAAGCCGGATCGGGCATCCCTGATCCGGCTTCTTTGTTGGTTTGCCGAGACGTTGCACGTCATTCCCAAGGGTGAGGCGTGCGCACCACTGGGTAGCGGACGACGTTGGAGAAGCATTCGGCGATGGCCCGCCAGTGTCCGCCGCGTTGAGCGACGCGCAGCCAGGTGAATTGCCAAAGGGCGATTTGAACGGCGATGATGAACGTCGCTCCCACGGGAATCCAGAAGTAGATCGAACGGTTGTGCAGGAGGAGATCGACCAGCGCGATGGCCCACAACGCCAGCACGCCGACGACTTCGGCAATGCAGAACAGCACCACCGCCAGCCGTGCCAGTTGCAGCACGCCAAGCCAGAACAGGAACCCCAGGCTGTCGCCTATCCACCGTCGCATTGCTTCATCCGTCCTGCTTTCAGACCATCGCTTTGCATCCGTCAGCGCTTCGCTCTTTGAACATTCATGACACCCTCACCATTATACCGTTGGTGACTGTCGCCATCTCGCAACGCCTTCACTTCTCGCCACTTTTTTCCAATGCGTTTGAGTCCAGCTCGACAGTGTTCTGTCTGGCTGAACTCAAATCTGTCGGGCCGAGCTTGACGTTCGGCATCTGTTTGGTATAATCGGTTTAGTTCAATTCATCGGGTTGAACTATATTTTTGTCTTTAAGAAGGGAAGGCAAGATAAAAGGAGTGTAGGCGTGGTTGGTGTATCCAGTTTCAGGGACCGCACTTACAGCGCTGACAGGATGGCTCAAGGTATGACGCAACGCTGACGTGAGTTGGTTGCGTCCAGAGGCGAAAGGAAATGGTTATGGCAAAGGATTCCGCACGAAACTCCGCGGGCAAAGTCGAGCCGGACCGCGTTGGCAAAATGCACGCCCGGCGGCGCGAGCTCAGCGTCCGGACGCAACTGGCGCGCCGGCTGCGCGGCTTCCGGGGCAAGACCGGGAGCGCTCGCGCGCCCTCTTCCAGTGGCCGGCGGCTGCAGCGCGTCATCGTCAAGACACACGTGGCCCGGCACAAGCCGGGCAAGGCCAAGGGCAGCCTGACGCGCCATGCCAGCTACCTGGGCCGCGACAGCGCCAGCGCCGACGGCAAGCCGGGCGTGTTCTATGACGCCACGCAACAGGGTCTGGATGCAAAAGAGCAGACGGCGGCCTGGGTGCCGGACCGGCATCATTTCCGCATCATTATCTCGCCGGAGCGCGGCGGGGACATCCCCGACATGACCGCGTATGTGCGCGACGTCATGCAGCGGGTGGAGAAGGATCTGGCCCTTGCCGGGGTGATCGAACCCGGCGCCAAGCTCCAATGGATCGGGATCAACCACCACAACACCGACAACCCCCATGCGCATGTGGTGCTCCGGGGCAAGCTGGAAGACGGACGGGACTTGGTCATTCCGCGTGCCTATTTGGCGCACGGCATGCGCGGGCGGGCGTCGGAAGTGGCGACCGAACTGCTCGGCGAGCGCACCGTCGAACAGGCGCGGGAAGCGCGGCTCAAGGAGGTGGAAGCCGAGCGGTTTACCTCACTCGACCGCATGATCGAGCGGCATGTGGAGAATGGCAGGATCGACCTGTCGCCCGCTAAGCCCATCGGGTTCGGCGCGGACGACCGGCAACTGGCGCTGTCTCGGCTGCAATTCCTGGAAGGCATCGGGCTGGCGCAGAAAGACAAGAGCCACCGGCTCAAGGGAACCTGGTGGTCCCTGGACGAGACGTTCGGCCAGTCGCTTCGCGAGCTGGGGGCGCGCAACGACATCATCAAACAGCTTTACAGCCAGCTTGGCAACGAGGCCGGACGGGTGCAGCGTATGACCGGTGGAGCGGAGGTCTCGGTTCCGGTCGCGGGCATCGTCATTGCCAAGAACCGCGCGGGCGAACTGGAAGATGATCGGTTCATCGTCGTGAGAGACAGCGCCGGTCAGGCGCACTATGGACGGGTGCGGGATACGCCCAGCTACCGGGATGTTCATATCGGATCGGTGGCGGAACTGGGCGCGGGAACCCAGCGACGCCAGCAGGTGGCCGGGCAGATCGTGGCCGTCGCGGAGGCTCATGGCGGCATCTATTCGGCGCAGTTGCACGAAGCTGATCTGCGCCAATCCAAACCGGATTCCACCGAACGGGAGGTTGCATCGGCGGTTCGCTCGGCGGAAGCCCGACTCGCATTCATCGCCGGATTTGATGGTTCCGGTGTCCGTGCGTTGGAAGCCGGGGAGTATGCGATCGACGTGGATCAATACTCCCGGTTCAGTCAACGGGGCGTTTCACGCACCGACGTTCGGGTCATTGCCGAGCACACACTGGAGAGACAAGTCGAAGCGCACGCGGTGACGTGGCTCGACCGCCAGGTGTTTAGCGACCGTCCCGATCAACGGACGGCGGACCATCCGGCGGTTCAGGAGGCCATCGAGCAGCGGCAAGAATGGCTGGTACGCAACGGCTATGCCCGGCGCGACACGGCGGATGGCGGCGCAGTGGAATTGCAGCCCGATGCGCTACAACAACTCGCCGCCGAGGAACGAGCGGACGTGGCCGGAAGGCTGTCCGGCAAGCACGCACTGCCGGTGGCGGAACTGCCCCAGGGCGGCACGGTCCTCGGCGAATACGCCGGCACCGAGCATCTTCATTCCAGCAAGCTGGCGGTGGTCGTCACGGAGGAGAGCGTTTTCGTTTCGCCCATTTCCAGAGCGCCCGATGTCGATGCCAGCAGTCCGGTTGAACTGCAGCGCACGTCGGCCAGCGACTCCACCGTCGAATTGTCCGTCGGTCGTTCCATGGATCGGGACCGGGGACTGTCGCTGGATGGACCGGGAGGAGGTGACTGATGACCGCGCGAAACATCATTCTCGCGTATGTGCTCGTGCTGTTGGCCGGTCTCACCACCGCCACGCAATGGGTCGGCTATCGGCTGAATTACCATCCGGCCCTGGGCGGGTTGCACGTGGGCGGGCACGTGATCTACCCGCCGTGGGCGATGTTTGTATGGGCCCGCGATTTCGGGCCGGACATTCCGCGCACGCTCCACGAGGGGTATGCGTTCATCGGCGGCACACTCATTCTGGCCACGTTGCTGCTGATCGGTGCCCGCCGGTTGCGCCGCCATATCCCCGTCCGGGAGATCGGCAGGGACCGGTGGGCAACGCGGCGCGACATGAAACGCGCCGGATTGTTGTCCGGCAGTGGAACCGTTCTCGGATGCGCCTTTGATCGGTATCTCACCTACGACGGGCCGGAGCACCAGCTTGTTTCCGGGGCCAGCCGATCCGGCAAGGGCGTCGGCCACGTCATTCCGACGCTCCTGAACTGGAATGGCAGCGTGCTGGCCTATGACGTGAAGACCGAGTTGTGGCAGGTCACGGCGGGCCTGCGCTCGCGGCTCGGCTACTGTGCCTACTTCAATCCGACGAAGCATGACAGCGCCCGATTCAACCCGTTGTTCGAGATTCGCAAGGGTGACAACGAGATTCGGGACACGCAGAACATCGTGGAGATGCTGGTCAATCCCACCGGCGCCAAGCACACGATGGACATTTGGGACCAGCAGGCCAGCCAATTCCTGGTGGCGCTGATCCTGCACGTGCTGTACACGGAAGCCGACGGCCAGAAGAACCTGGCGACAGTCCGGATGCGCTTGCTCGACTTCAAGAACACCGCCAAGGCGATGATCCGCACGCTGCACCGGTTCAACCCGCAGTCCGGCGCAGCCGAAGTTCATCCCGAAGTGGCGTTGGTGGCCGGCGAGCTGCGCCGCCAGCCCGAGAAGTTTCAGGCCAGCGTGTGTGGCACGGCGGCGGCGTATCTGACGCTGTGGGCGGACACCCTCATCGCCCGCAACACCGCGACCAGCGATTTCCGGCTGAGCGATTTGGTCTGCGCCGATCGGCCCATGACCCTCTACCTCCAGCCGCCGCCATCGGATGCGCCGCGTCTGCGCCCGTTGGTGCGGCTGATGATCAACCAGACCTGCCGGGCGCTGATGGAGCATTTGGATAAAGACAGCGCGGGCCGAGTGAAGAATCGCCGGCTGCTGCTGTCGCTGGATGAATTTCCGACCTTGGGACGGCTGGACTTTTTCACCATGAATCTGCGCCAGATGGCGGGGTACGGGATCAAGGCGCACCTCATCGTCCAGTCGTTCAATGACATCGTCGAGCAGTACGGCCCCAACAACACCATCCTGGACAACTGTCACATCCTCACGGCCTTCGCCGCTGCCGATACCGTCACCTGCCAGCGCATCAGTCAGATGACCGGCACGGTGACGGAATATCGCGAGAGCTATTCCCAGGCCGCCAGGGGCATCGGCGCCAGGACCGTCAGCCAGAGCGAGCAGGTTCGGCCATTGTTGTCGCCAGGAGACGTGCGGGAACTGCCGGTGGACGACCAGCTTGTTTTCGTGACCGGGTTCAAGCCCATGCGAACCAAGAAGGCGCGCTACTTCACCGATGCCACGTTCATGAAGCGCGTCCTGCCGCCCCCGGATCAATCCCAAGGGCTCAATTTGCCCCCGCAGCCGCAGATCGATTGGCTGCGCGAAAGAGCCAAGGGACCGGACTTGCCGTTGCCACGGGAAAACAAAGGAAATGGCCCGCACCAGCGCCCGCAGCCATCGCCAGGGGAAGACGAGGAAGGGACGGACGAGGAGTTGTGGCCGGACGGACATGTGACCGACGTGTGAGGCCTCAGCGGCGAATCAATCACTCATGGCGATGCAAAAAGTCAGATTCACATTATGGATGGAGGAGGACGTTCTCCGAGCTGCCAAGCGACGCGCTGCCGACGAAGGTGTCACACCGTCGCGGGTGATTGCCGCCGCGGCCAGGACGGTGCTGATCGACACCCCGCAGGATGCCGAGACCCGGGTTCTCAAAGCGGTGGAGCGGGTCTTTGCCCTGATCCAACGAATCGACCGGCGGCGCGGCTATGACCAGCAGGTGCTCAAGGAAATGCTGGGCTTGATGGTGCAGTCGTTTTTCAATCACACGCCAGGCATCCCGGAAAAGGACAAGAAGGCCGCACTGCACAGCGGAAAGGCGCGATTCAATCGCTTCCTCGACACGCTGGCGGCCAACCTGCGCGCCGGCCAGTCAATCATGCATGATTTACCCGCCCCAACGGAGCCGGCGGTGCCGGCGATGCCGGAGCTTGCAGCGCCGACCCCAGCTTCGATTGAAGCCGCCCATCCGAACCCCGAACCGCTGCAAACGCCAGAAGCCGAGACACCGCCCTCGCCCGCCGAACAAAATGCGACCCATTCCCGGCAAGATGAATCAAATGAGGCGCGGCAGGAAAAACCGCCCGGTTCAACGGGCACGCGCTCGCGGTGGAGTTTGTTTTGATGAGAAGGAATATCAATATGGCCGGTCAATCCAACGAATCGAAAAACGCGGCTACGTCCGTTCGCCTGCGCCAGGCGGAGAGCCTCTACCACGCGCTGGGGCCATTGGTGTCCGATGCCCTTGCTCGACCGGACGTGGTGGAGGTCATGGCCAATCCCGACGGAAGTCTGTGGGTGGATCGCGCCGGCGTCGGACGAGAAAAGGTGGGCCATATCGAGCAATCCGCCGCCGAGACGACCATCCGCCTTCTGGCCAGCCACATGGGCGAGACGGTGACGCCGGAACGGCCGGCCGTCGCAGGCGTGCTTCCGCGCAGTGGCGAGCGGTTTCAAGGGCTGTTGCCACCCTTGGCGGAGCGGCCGGTCTTTACCATCCGCAAGCGAGCTTCGATCGTATTCACGCTGGATGATTATGTGGCCAAGGGGATATTGTCCGCCACCGGCGCCGACGTGATTCGCCGCGCCGTGGTGGATCGAAAGAATATTCTGGTGGCCGGTGGCACGGGGTCGGGGAAAACCACGCTGGTCAACGCGATTCTGGCGGAGTCGGCGTTCAAGAGCGACCGCATCGTTCTCATCGAAGACACCAAGGAACTCCAATGCCCGGCGGAGGACAAGGTTGAATTGCTCACCAAGAACACCGAGCCGCGCGTCACGATGACGGACTTGCTCCGAATGACGCTACGACTGCGACCGGATCGAATCATCATTGGCGAGGTTCGCGGCCCAGAAGCATTGGCGATGCTCAAGGCATGGAACACCGGCCACCCCGGCGGCGTGGCAACCATCCATGCCAATTCCACCGCCGATGCTTTGCGAAGGATCGAAGACCTGGTGGGCGAGGCTTCACAGGTTATCCCTCGCCGCTCGATCGCCACCGCTGTCAATTTCGTTGTATTTATTTCGCGGACTGCGGTGTCCCCCGGTCGGCGAGTTTCGGACGTGGCGGAAGTAACGGGCGTTGTCGGCGACGAATACATGCTCAGCCATGCGGTTGTCCCCTCGCGCGAAGGGAATTGCTGACGGAAATGTCCGATCCGATCTGCCACGCGATGCTGATGCAAGTACCGGTCCTCTCGAAGATTGAAAGCACTTCGGATAGGATTTGGTTATCCAGCGGCAAACCGGTTTCATCGCCGCGATGCGGCAACTTGCTGCTGGGGACAGCAAGGGTCACGGTATGCCCGCAAATTTGCCACTTGAACTACGCGACGAGTTCCGTAAACCGCACATGCGGGGCACGGCCATCGAGCTGCGCAACCGCCAGGGCACGGGCTGGACGCAGCGCGACCCCGACGAACTTCTGCGCATCACCTACCCGACTGGCGACGTGCAGCGGGCACTTGCCGGGATTTCGACCGGCGCTCAGGGCCGACCCCTCGTTTTCCTCGGCCAACGCGGTCGCGGCAAGTCGCACATCATGGCGCTGCTGCACCACGCCATCGAATCGCCGGAGAAGGTTAATGGATGGGCACATGAATGGGGTGCCAAGCCCGGTTTTGATTCCCTTTCCATGTTGACGCTGCCGAAAGGCTTCATCGCAATCACGGAAACCCTGTCCAATCAGGAATACCGCACGCTTTGGGATTTGATCTTCGAGCGCCATCCGCGTGGCGAGTATTACCGGGGCAAGCACGCCAACTCCGGGATTTCGATTCCTTCCAAGTCGCTGCTGCAAGATTTGTTCGCCGAGAAGCCCACCGCCCTGGTCCTCGACGAGTTCCAAACCTGGTTCGACGGCCTGCACGACGAGCCGGGCGACAACGGCCTGAAGCGGCGGCAATGGGCTTTTAACTTCGTGCAAATCCTGTCGGAACTGGCCAAGGAACGCCCGGACCTTCTCATGCTGGTTGTTTCCGTGCGTGACACGTCCACCGAGGGCTACCGCCAGATTCATCGCATCGGCCCGGTCGTGATTGACTTCAAAGGCGAAACGGCAAAGGAAGACCGCAAGCGATTGCTGCTGCACCGCCTGTTTGAGAACCGTGCCCAATTCTCGACGCCTGCCATCGAGCAGGTCGTCGCCACCTATGCCCAGGAGCGCGTCCGGCTTCTACACGCGAACAAGACCGACTCGGAGAAGGATCGCCTGCGCCGTGAGGTGGTCGATGCGTGGCCATTCTCGCCGGACCTGCTGGGGCTGCTGGAAGACCACATCCTGATGGCCGAATCCGCCCAGGACAAACGCGACCTCATCCGCGTGCTGGCGGAGCTCTACCTCGCCCGAGGCGCTGCCGTTCCACTTTTGACCCCATCCGACTTCATCGTCACCGACGACAAATGCGGCGTACTGACCTTGCTCGACTCGTTCGCCACCACCGTCGATCAAGAGCATTTGCGGGAAAAGGCCATCCGCAATCTCGGCGCGCTCCAGGCTGCGGGCGTTGCCGCCAACGATGCCGTGTCCGTTATCAGCGGGATTTGGATTCGGTCGCTGTCGGCAAGCAACATTCTCGGGGGCACACGCGAGGAACTTCAACTTGATCTCACCCGTGACCGCGCCGCCGATGACAACGCCTTCACGGCGGAACTGGCCACGATTGTCGAAAACAGCTTCAACATTCACGAAGTCGGCACGACGGACAAGCGGTATTGCTTCAAGCTCGAAGAAAACCCACTCTCGAAGGTGAAGGCTAACGCGAAGAACGACAAACTTTTCGAGTCCGATGCCCCGGCCGCACCAGGTCTCTTGCCGGTGATGAAGGATCAAACCTTCATGCGGCAGGTGCTCGAACATCAGCTTCGCTCGCCGGATTCGGTCAACGAACCACCGTCGCGTGTCCTTGTGCTGGACCCGAATTGGGAAGCATCACCGTGGGCCAACGTGCCCGCCCAGGATCAACCAGAACGGTGGGATAAGCCCGTCCTGCTCGTGTTACCGATAGCGCCGCCCGATCCGAGTGCGGCATTAGGCCCGTGGCTGGCCAAGAATGTCACGACCCGCCGCAATATGACGCGGTTCCTGCTGCCCAAGGCCGGGCTTCGCGCCATTTATGATGATCCAGACTTACGGCGGCTCGCACGATGCGCCTATCTGGCCAAGTCATGGAGGGATGCAGAACCGGTCTACGCGGACATCTTCCGCCGCTTCGACAAAGACCTTCGCCGCGAGTTGTCCGACCGCTTCGACCGTTTCGCACTTCTGTACCGCTGGAATTATCAGCAGCCAACCACCTGCCAGTTTCACGTTGAACCGTGCGCCACGACACCCGAGAAATTGGCCAAGGCCGTCGAAGACAGCATCCGGGCAAACTTCTTCGCCCCGGAAGACTTTACGGCATTCATCACCGCCGCCGCACAACGCGGCGACACAATGAAGCAGGTATTGGGTCAGCTTCGCGAACCACCCGCGAAACCGGAAGCGGACGCGATTCCGTTCTTGGGCGAACACGCGCTATATGAGCAGACAATCCGCGTAGCCGCCCGCGATCAAATTGCGTTGAACGTGAACAGCACCTGGTATCGGGCCGAGGCAAATGAAGGCGAAGAGCAGGCGTATGCACGGCTGAAACGATCTTGTTTCCGCACCGGCCGTGAACTGGAGGAAGTGCAGCTTGGCCTGCCCAACCAGGTTGGAGGCACCGGCGTATCCATCCCGACACCCCGTCCGCCCGTGACTTCGGGCGGACTTTTCCCAGGTGTCACCCCCGTCGTACCATCGGTCCCCGGAGTGCAGCCGGTTTCGCCGAATCCCATATCCCCAACGGCGGTCCCGGTTCCGATTCCGCCAGCACCATCGGCGATTATCCGCCAGTCCAACGGCGCAAAGAGTGGGATCAACCTGCTAGGCGACATCGAACGCTGGGGGCTTCCCGATGCCGAACGCCTTGCCGTCGCCACCCTCACCTTGCGTGGCCTGTCAGTGAAGGAACTGCGTGAACTCTGCACCAAGCTGCCGCCGAAGCTCCTGGCGGAGTTGCAGATCACGTCGAATCCAGAACAGCAAGGGGGAACAGGCAAGTGACTGCCATATCAACCACAACCGCCCCGGCAGACGCCACATGGGAATCGTTGATTCTCTCCGAGCGTCCCGCCGCCAAGACTTGGGAAGACATCTTCTCCAAGCTGGGCAGCATTGCCGTCAGCACCACCAATCCCGGCCTGCTTCACCGTGAGACAACGGCCCCGGATCGGCTGATTGCCGAATGCGCGTGGAACCTTTGGCAATCCTTTCCGACCGACGCTCCCAACGTCGTGGATGCCATTCGTGGTTTCTGGTCGTCACCGTCCAGCAGCACAGGCACCGCCGTGCTGATCCTCGATGCCCTGTCGCTTCGGGAATTGCCGCTCATTCTGGCCGCTGGCCAAAAGCGTGGCGTCAAATCAATACGCCACAGCGTGCGGGCCAGTGTTGTCCCCACCGACACCAACCGTTTCGCCGCCACGTTAGGCTTGCCGAGCCGGTCCAAACTCGCCAACAACGACTACCCGCAGTCATTCATCTTTGCAGGCACTGACGTTCATACTGACGTGCTTGACGGCCATTTTGCCGATTGCGTGTCCCGCGTTCCGGCCAAGCCGCGATTGTTCATCTGGCACGAATGGCCCGATCACCCGCTGATCCACAACCACGCCGAGGTTACAGACGGCGAAGCCATCGTTGCCGCCGAAATCAAACGCACGCTGTCGTCCGATGACTTCTGGGCGTTCGTCAATGCACTTCGCCAGGGTCGCCGCCTGCTAATCACCGGCGATCATGGTTATGCCACGGCGTGTGAGTTTTCCAGCGAAATCAAGGACGATGAAAGCATCCGGCTGTTCGCGGGCACTTTTGGCGCGATGCGTGCCATTCGTGAAGACCCGGCCCAACCGTGGCCCCGGCGCGATCTTCCGCCACGGGTATTGCGTTTCCCGGTGGGCAACGACACATGGCTTGTCGTCATCGGCCAGCGGAAATGGAAGGTGCGGGGAGGATTCCCGACCCTTTGTCACTATGGCCTATCCCTGCTCGAAGCCGCCGTTCCGATTATCGAATTTCCAGCAGCATGACCCATGCTACAGCCAGAGGAAGAAATTGAATGTCCGACGTTATCTCACAACCCCCGGCCCCTGACTCTCTTTTCGGCGAAGGCAGCATTGCAGACAAGCCAAAACGTGACCGGAAAGCTAGTGCCGCCAAGGAAGCTGCACTGGCCGAGCATCTGCCCCCCAATCTTGGCAAGCCGATCAAGGTCAACGTCCCGGACTTTTCAAACCCCAACCGACCGAAGACGTGCCTTGAAGTCGATTTCCCAATTGCACCTTTGAATCTCGTAGCCAGGCGGGAGTGCGTTGCTGGCTCAACAAGAAAGCCTATTTTCCAAAGTATGAAATGGTGGGCCAGGCGGGTCGGCTCTGTATTCCGCTGCATTTTGCTCTCAGCGGCAGCGGAGGCACCCTATAAGCAACAACCAGACGGAAAACTAATACTGGGGGTGGACAATAAGCCGGTCATCGACGAGGACGCCGTTGCCCAGTTGGTCTGGGATGCCTACTACGCGAATCACCAACTGGCCGGGAATTTCAAAAGCCTGCGCGTGCTCGACCCCTTCATGGGCGGCGGCACCACGCTCGTCGAAGGCTCTCGGCTTGGCTTCCAGGTCACGGGAGTCGATCTCAACCCCGTCGCATGGTTCATAGTTAAGAACGAATTGGCTTGTGCCGACCCCGCCGAAGTCAAAACGTTCTTTGACCAGATCGAAGCAGAAGTGAAGCCGCAGATTCAGCCGTTCTATGTGACCGATGGTGTCGGCGGGCGCAAGGGCACCTGGTTCAAGGTCGCCATCGACGGCTCAAAGGAAAAGATGCCTCCGGCCTTCGACCCGGTCTCCCTTCCGCCCGATCAACGCAAGCCTTATAAATACGACGGTCCCGAGGTGATCTACACCTTTTGGGCCAAGCACGGCCCTTGCTCCAAACCGGGCTGCAATCACCGCACACCGATCTTCCGCTCGCCCATCGTCGCCATTAAGAAACTCGGCGTGAAGTACCTGCAATGCACCTGCAAGCAATGCAAAACCGTTTTCCACGCCGAACTCGGCGACGCCCGCATCGCCCCCGATGCCGAGCATGTCGTGTTGGAAAATGAACATCCCTACACCATCGTCTCACCCGGCTTTACCAAGCGCCTGCTGGAATACACCGAAGGCACCAAGGCCGACAAGAACCGCCGCATCGGCGAGTTGTCCGAACTGGTTGAAACCGAAGCTGGATTCAACTGTCCTCGCTGCGGGGCCTGGTCGGGCCAGACCGTTCGCGACGTGCTGGCCATGCACGTTCACGCAAAGCGAATGTCGGACATCGACAAGAAACACCTTGGTATTCTGCCCACCCGCAACGGCAAGAAGCCAATCTATTGCACACTTTTGATCGACCCCGACTGGCTCAAGGGTTCGCCGGGTGACACCGAAGACGGCGGTGAACTAGGCGGCTTCATTGATGCGCCAATTGACGCGACCGAAAGGTGGTATCGCGAGCGGCTTAAGAACCTTCGGCTGATCGAGGTACGCGGAACCGCCACCGAACAAAGCGAATCAGATGGTGAATCGAACGACGACGAAACCACCGAGGAGCAGTCCCTTCCGCCGACAATCAAGCTGCGGGATGGGAGAGAGATCAACACGCGAGCCGAGACAATTGCCCGAAAAGCGAATGGGAATGAGTGGGATTCACACTTCGTCTGCGCCGCATGTGGCACACCGCAAGATTTACGGCTGTCCATACAAAAAACTCGCCGCACGGCTCCTGTCGCGCCGTATGCAATTCAGGCCTATGACGCCCAACGCGACGCAGGCAACCACCCCTACGGTGGGCGTTGTTTCCTCGCTCCAATGAAAGCGGACATGGAACGATTGGTCGCTGCCGAGCGCGAGTGGACTTCGCGAAAGGATGCCGACCTGAATGGCCATTGGCCGCGAGAAGAACTCCCCTTCGCGTACATGACACATCAGGCTAATTTTGCTCTTCCCGAGCAAGGCTATACCCATTGGTATCGGCTCTTTAACCCGCGACAGTTGCTCACTCTTTCCAGTCTCTTGCTCTCGGTCTCGTCTCACGTTGATACCGACGCCGGATTACTGGCGTTAGGAGCATTCCAGTATTACTTGCGAACGCACAACATGCTGTCTTTCTGGAATATCTCACAAGATTGCTTGGAACCATCATTCGGAAATCCAAACTACAATAGCAAGCCGCTGACAATTGAAGGTATTCCGTTCGGCGAGTGGGGCCGAAATAACTGGACCACTTGCACCAACAATATTCTGGACGGTCTCGCATACGGTCGTGATCCGTGGGATTGGTTTATTGAAAGTGGAGAGGAAAAAGCAGTTGTTGCTCGGCCAGGCGATTACCTCCACCCCCAAACGGCGTCGGTCGAATGCTGTTCATCGACGGAGATTGCTTCTCTCGTCACCAAGAGCATTGACTTGGTTATTACCGATCCGCCATTCGGAGATAACCTGTACTATTCTGATCTCGCTAATTTCTTTTATGTTTGGCTTCGTCTTCCGTTGAAGCGGACAAGACCGGATTTGTTCGATCCGCCAAAAACACCAAACGCGCAAGAAGCACTCAAGCCTCGCATTCTCCCCGAGGCCGAAGGGAACCAGCACTATTACGACCGCCTAACCCCTTGTTGGGCAGAGGCCTGCCGTGTCATGAAGGACGGCGGGATCATGGCTTTCACGTTCCACCACAGCGAGGATGCACAGTGGGAAATCGTGCTGCGCAGCCTATTTGACGCAGGCTTCTATCTTGAAGCTACTTATCCGATTGCCAGCGACGAAATGAAGGGGGTGGGCGGTCAGTTCGGCGCGAAGGGAACCGAATATGACATCATCCATGTCTGCCGCAAGCGGCTTGAGGAGCCTCGCCAGGTGTCGTGGCCAAAGATGCGGCAATGGGTCAAGGGCGAGCTATTCCGGCTGCGTCCGTTGTTGGAGTCGTTCAGGAGTCGCGGGCTGTCGGACGCGGATGTTCGTGTGGTCCTGCGCGGCAAGGCATTGGAGTTTTTCAGTCGGCATTATGGAACGGTAATGGTGAACGCGCCAGGTGGCGAGGAAGCAGTTCTTTCAATTCGCGACGCATTGCTCGGAATCAATCAATTGCTTGACGAAAGCAGCAGCGCACCGGGGGATCGCCCACCGAGCATCGTGCAGCCTGTCGTCTATCAATACCTACGGCTCTTCGGTGTGAAGGCGGCTTACAGCCGCGACGACGTGAGCAAATTGCTTCGCGGCACGGCGATTCAGCAGCGCGACTTTGAACACATCGGCTCATCGCCGTGGATTATCGAAGCGGACAAGGTGATTACCCGCGTGCCAATTTACGACCGTTTTCAGAAGATGGTCAAACGGTCACGCCGCGAATTGAAGACGGAACTGGACCAGTCGCATTTTCTGATCGGTGCCGCCATGCCCGCCCAGGACGGCGATACCAGCGTGAACATCGAAAAAGAACTGGAACGCGAGACGTTCCTGATCCGGCCCGGCGTGGAAGCATTGCTCGACTGGTACAGCAAAACGCCCGCCGGACCCGATGAGCCAGGCATTCCCAAGGCAGCGGCTACGGCGTTGCAACTGCTTCGGGCCGCGTTCGAGGCGAAGCGTGCCCGCATGAAGCAGGAAGACCCGTCGCTCTTTGATGAATGGGAAGCAAGCATGGCGACGGTCGCCTGAAAGGAAGCAGCCTATGCAAGAAATGACCGCCAGCACCTGGAAACGCACCGGCAGCAGCATTATCTGGCATCCGGCGTTGCTGGCCGACCTGGTCCGCGACGTGGAACCCACGCCGCTTCGCACCATGATCGGCTGGTTGAAAACCGGGTTTCCCGAAAATCCGCCAGGTGGAGGGCGTACCGTGCTGGTCGGCGGCCTGCAAACGGTCGTCGAGACGATGATGCAGACCCAGACGCCCGACGCCGTGGCGGACTGGCTTCGGAATCACGCGCTGGCGACAGTGCGGATGTGGAAGTCGCATTGGCCCACGGTGGGACTGGTATTCGTGATGGACGGCCCCGGATCGCTGTTTGAATACAACGTCGGCGACGAGTTGGTCTACTTCGGACGCGGGAAAGACCGGGCGAAGAAGGTGAAGCTGTCGCAGGCGATTTGGAACGGCGCGGCATCCGGGGCCGGTGCGTATCAAGTATTGGACCCCGCCACCAATGAAATCGGCGGGTATTTTGTGCGGTGGCTGTCATAAACATGAGTGATGGAATCGGCACAGTTTCGACCAAGGCGCACGGATTAACCCCCGGCAGCAGCGTCATTCACGCCGAATTGGGCGATGGCGTTGTGCTGGGCGTCGAAGGCGGCGGCTATGCCCGCGTGTTCTTCAAGGGACACGGGGAACGGCAAGTTCTGGTTCATGCCCTCAGCCGGGCCGCAACCTGGAACGATCAAGTTGTGTCGTCGCCACAACCGGCGACAGCGGACGTGTTGCGGAAGCTATGGCTGGCCATCGAAGCAGAACGCCTGCCATTGATGGACACTGCCGCGACACTCACGTCGGCCAAGGTCGATTTGCTGCCGCACCAGATCGTACTGACCTATAAGGTAGCGAACGCATCGCCCCGACGTTTCCTTGTGGCCGATGCGGTGGGTTTGGGAAAGACCATCGAAACAGCCCTGATTCTCCGCGAGCTTGCCTCACGCGGAGAACTGACACGGGCGTTGATGATTGTGCCGGCGGGCCTGGTGGACAACTGGCGTCGTGAACTGAACGAGACGTTCAGCCTCGATTTCGAGGTGTTCGGGTCCGAAGGCGACGTGACCGACCGCAAGAGCAATGCCTTTCTCAAGCATAATCGGCTGATCGTCAGTATCGACACGCTCAAACGCCCGGCTCGCGTGAAGCGGCTGCTGGAAGCGGCGCGGTGGGATCTGATCGTGTTCGACGAAGCCCACCACCTGACCGCGTATGAAAGCGGCAAGAAAGTCCACAAGACGCAGAATTTCAAACTGGCCGAGGCGCTTCGGGAGCACAGCCGCGACATGGTGCTGTTGTCGGCCACCCCGCACCAGGGCGACCATTTCCGATTCTGGATGCTGATCCGGCTACTCGATCCACGATTGTTCGAGAACGTCGGCGACATGGTGGACAATCGGCACCGGCTCAATGCCGTCGTCTTCCGTCGCACCCAGGCCGACGCCTGCAATGCCAACGGCGAACCGCTGTTTTCCCGTCGCCAGGTTCACACGAGCGCATTCCATTTGAACGATGCGGAAAAGAAGTTTTACGACGCGCTGATGGGTTATCTCCGTGACGGCTACAACCTTGCGGCTATGCAGGGGGCAAAGGGACAGCCGCTCGGATTCGTGATGACCATCTTCCAGAAGATCGCATCATCGAGTTTTGCCGCCGTTGCGGCCACATTGCGCCGCCGTCTCTTGATGCTCACGATCCATGAGGCTGTTGTCTGCGACGAGAATCTTGACACGGATGGCCGCGACCGGGCTTTCTCTGAGGCCAGGGAGCTGCTGCGTGATATGTACGCCCTGCCGGACGACTTGATGGGCCGGGCCGAGGTGGACCGGCTTCTTGCCGATGGAAAGATCCATCTGCTGCGGAAGCTGGGAGAAAAGGGTTTGCCAGAAGCACTGGATTCTGAAACGGCAGCGCCGGGAGAAGAAGAATCCGCCGCCGCCCTGGTAGCGGTGGCGCTCCCCGAAGAGCGAAAGCGAATCCGGGCTTTGCTCAGTGAGCTTCCGGCGGGGATCGAAAGCAAGACCGACGAGTTGCTTCGCGGGTTGGGTGATTTGTGGCGTTCCAATCCCCAGGAGAAGGTTGTCGTTTTCACGACGTATTTGGGAAGCGTGGACACGCTTCGCAGCGCCATTGACCTTCGGTTTCCCGGCAAAGGCGTTGAAGTTCTCAAGGGCGGCGACCACGGTGCGAAGATCGCCGCCGAGAAGCGATTTCGCCGGGCCGATGGCCCGCGTATCCTGATTTGCACCGCTGCCGGGCGTGAAGGTATCAATCTTCAATTCGCCCGCGTGCTGTTTAACCATGACCTGCCGTGGAACCCGATGGACATGGAGCAGCGGATCGGCCGCATCCACCGCTACGGACAGCGAGACACCGCCCAGGTCTACAACATCGTGTCGGCGGACACGATTGAAGGGCAGATATTCTTGCTCCTGGAACAGAAGCTTCTCGCCATCGCCCAGACGCTTGGCAAGGTGGACGAATACGGCCAGGTCACGGAAGACCTACGCGGCCAGGTGCTTGGCCAATTGGCCGAGCGAATTTCGTATGAACAGCTTTACCAGGACGCGGTACGCGATCCGACCTTGAAGCGGACAAAGCAGGAACTTGAGGTCGCCGTGGCCAACGCCGACCTTGCCAGAAGTGTTGTCTTCGAGCTTTTCCAGGAACTCGACAGCTTCAACCTTGAAGATTACCGCCAGTTTGACGATGGCGGAGCCGGAATGAACCGTTTGTTGGCCTTTGTCCGCGATTGGGCAGCGGCATCCGGTGCCACAATTCGGGAATCCTCAAAGGGCACACATGAATACGCAGGGCCTGGTGCCGAGCGTCACAGCTTCACCACGAGCCGGGAACACGCCAAGGATGATGACGATCTCGGCTTACTCGGGCTTGAGCATCCGCTTGTCCGCCGCTTGCTGGCCCAAAGTCGGGACTTGACCGCATCGGAGCGGGCGATCATCGGACGTTCGCCGCGATTTGCCGACAAGCGGATGGCCATTTCAATTTGGCGCGTCGAGGTACACGGCTCAGGCGGCTATTACCGGCAGGCCATCATACCGCTGGCAGTTGATCCGACAGGCAAGCGTCTATCCACCGCCGAGGCGGTGCTGACACATTTGCTTGAGCTTGAACCCGCGATAAGCAGTCCGTTGGATGCCCCCATGCGGGCACGGCTGGTGAACTCCACCTTGCCGGATATGCTGCGCCGGGAGGTGGAACACCGTGGGCTTCTGCGCGAGGACGCTTCGCTGGCGACGCGGTTAATCGCGTGGATTGAAACAACCTGATCGATCAGCCTCAAGGTTCCCCGGCCATCTCGCCCATCTCCCATCTTCAACGCACAATCACCCATTTTGAAGCATACCCAACCTCGGCTCACCTGCCGTACCACCGTGATTTGGCCGCTAGTGGACTATTTGAAAAATGCATGTTGACAACTAGCCCACTAGCCGATAGCATTCATGTGCAGAATAACGGTGATTTTTACAGTGTATGGAAGATAAAAGAATGGAATCCGAAGATTTAGTCCAACTGGCTCGCCTAGCCTTGGTGGGGCGGCCTCAAGATGTGCAAGCCTTTGTGCAGCGGCTGTCCCGCCGCTATCGGGCGTCCATCCCCGATCTGTCACAAAAGCTGAATACACTTTTGCAAGAATCTCCTACGCGGCAATCGCCCCTCCGGCGAGAGGCGGCGGCACCCATGCCGGTGGACTTGGAATCGCGGCTGCAATTGCTTCGTGTCGAGGAGAACCCAAATTTGGATGTTGAACCAATTTGGGACGATGTCGTCCGCGCGCAACTAATGCAAGTGATTTCTGAGCGCCGACAACTTCAGGAGCTGGCCCACCAGGGACTTTCGCCCACGCGATCTTTGATCTTCACAGGTCCGCCAGGCGTAGGAAAATCTTTGGCTGCCCGTTGGATTGCGCGGGAGCTTCAACGGCCCCTTCTTACGCTTGATCTTTCGGCTGTAATGAGCAGTTTTCTTGGACGAACCGGAGCGAACGTCCGTCATGTTCTCGATTACGCCAAAGGCGTCGATGGGGTGTTGCTGCTGGATGAACTCGATTCGATTGCCAAACGTCGTGACGACGTGACCGACGTTGGCGAACTCAAACGCCTCGTAACCGTGCTGCTGCAAGAAATCGACGATTGGCCGGCTTCTGGTTTGCTCATCGCGGCCACGAATCATTCCGATTTACTTGATCCCGCTGTATGGCGTCGCTTCGAGCTGCGTGTCGGCTTCCCAATGCCGACAGACGTGGCCGTCCGGCAAGCCATCGACACCTTTTTGGGTCCTGGTATTGCATCGACGCATTGGCGCGATGTGCTCGCCGTGGCCTTACGTGGGCTTTCATTCAGTGACATTGAACGCGAATTGTCCCTTGCCCGACGCTCTGCCGTCGTTCATGGCATTCCGCTCGAAGACGCGCTAAGCCGCAATATAAAAACCCGTGTTGAGCCGTTAGCACGGCGTGAACGAGGCCAAATTGCCCTTTGGCTCACCGAAGCAGGTATATCGCAGCGCCAGGTACACGATCTGACCGGCGTAAGTCGTGACACCATTCGGAAAAAGACCAGGAACGCCAATCCTACTAAGGCAAGCGAGGAGTAATTCGAGATGCCAGAACGCACAAATTTTTTGATCGGCTATGGAGAGCGACTCGCTTCCGACTTGGCAGCGCCGGTCGGTGGAGCGCCCAAAACACACCCCTATTCGTTTGCGGAGGCCCGCAGTCGCTTGACTCCCAAGGTAAAGATCGCTGCGCAGCAACTGGCGAGTCTGCCACAGGAGGCTTGCCCCGAGGACCAAACAGTTGCGCTCGTAACCCTCCATCCCACGTATCTCGCCAAGACCTACTATCCGGCCGACCTGCTCCACGCATATGGGTTAGAGACCGTCGGAAGCCGCGCTCGTGAAGTTTCGCCAGATAAGTGGACCAAGAAAAAACCGCCCGCGTCTGCCGTAACGTCGGAATTGTATGTATCTGGACCGCGCCGCCGCTTTCAGCAATTCGCTGGCGACATCGACCATCTGCAAGCAACCGCAGCCGGCGCAAATGATCTCATCAAAATCGAAGATTTCCGAACCCAGCCTGCGGAGGAGAAACTCAAACCGTTTCGCTCGCAGGAGAAGGATCCGCTTCTCGAAATCGTCCTACATGCGCAGCCGATTGTCGAGGATGCTTTTATTCTGGAGGGGTTCGAGGCGTATCTGGAAACTCTTCACCTTAGCCTTAACTTGGATCGGCGGCGTTTCTTTGCTGAGGGACTTTGCTTCCTTCCCCTCCGGGTTCCACGTGAACTTGCATCAGAAGTGGTAAGATTTTCATTTCTTCGCATGGCTCGCGAAATGCCACGCCTTCGTCAATTTAGGCCAGTTACGCGGGCCACTCCCGGCTTTTCACCGTTTGCTTGCTGCCTTCCGACAGAGGGGCCAATCGACCGTGACATCCGCGTTGCAGTCTTCGACGGGGGCGTCAAAGCGGACGCCAAGCTTGATCCTTGGGTCTCTCGTAAGAAAACGAAGGGTCTCGGTGATCCTGTTCAGGAATTCCAGAATCATGGTACGGCCGTCACTTCGGCCCTGCTCTTCGGACCCTTGCAGGACGGTGTCACTGCCGACCGCCCGTATGCGAGCGTCGATCATTATCGTGTGCTGGACGCCAACACGATGAAGGACGATCAAGGGGAGTTGTACAGTGTTTTGGAACGCATCCAGGACATCCTCGACTCACGACCGAAATACGACTTCATCAACCTCAGCCTTGGTCCAGACCTGCCGGTCGAGGACAACGATGTTCACGCCTGGACGGCGGTGCTTGACCAGTTATTTTCTGATGGACTGACTTTGCCCACCATCGCAGTCGGCAACGGCGGCGAACGCGATTGGCCGTCTGGCAACGCGCGCATTCAAACACCCGCCGATTGCGTTAATGGGCTTTCAGTCGGCGGTTGCGACCGGATCGGAGCTGGCTGGAAACGGGCGAGCTATAGCTCAATCGGTCCTGGCCGCAGTCCCGGAATCATGAAGCCCGATGGCCTGGCTTTCGGCGGCTCCAGCAAGGAGCCGTATTGGGTTTTGAACGCTGAAGACCCCGGCGCGGCCATGCCGATTACGGGAACGAGCTTCGCCGCACCGACGGCGCTCCGCACGGCGATTGGGCTGCGCACCCACTTCGGCAAACTGCTCTCACCGCTCGCCATCAAAGCATTGCTATTGCATAGTTGCGATGACGGCGGTCACGACAAGACGGAAGTGGGTTGGGGACGCATTCCGTCCGATCTCGAAGCAATCGTGTTGACCGACCAGCACGCGGCTCACATCGTCTATCAGGGTGAGTTGCGACCAGCGAGTTGGGTCAGGATGCAAATCCCGATTCCGGCCGAGTCCATGGCTGGCATGATTCAGGTCGCCGCCACGTTCTGCTTCGCTACCCCGACCGACCCGCAAGACCCTCTTAATTACACTCGCAGCGGCCTGGAAGTTCGGTTCCGCCCGCATGACAAGAAACGCAAAGACCCAACTCAATTACATGCGGATTCGAGCCACTTTTTCCAAGCCAAGGATATTTTTGTCGAAGAAAGCGATCTTCGGGCTGATGCGCACAAATGGGAAACCACACTGCATAAGCGCCGTTCCATGCGCGGGGCGGGCCTTCGCAACCCGGTATTTGACGTGCATTACAACGCCCGCATCGGCGGACGCAATGCAAAAGGGGCCGACAAAATTCCCTACGCGCTCGTCATCACCATCTATTCGAAGAACACCCGCGACTTGTACGACAAAATCGTGCAGCGATACCGCACGATTCTGGAGCCGCTGTCGCCCATTGTCACAATCCCGATCCGCACATGATGTAGCCATGCTGAACGCAAACTTTTACCCTCTTTTCAGGAGATCAGATTATGAGCCAGCCCGAAGGACCATCCGCCAAGCAGAATGCCGAAGGCACCGACAAGTCCGTGCTAGTGTAGTGTCTCAATCTGATTGCATTTTATCCAGCACGGCTTTCGCCCGGCGGACTTTCTCAAGAATCCTGGCGACGCTCGCCGTCCAGACAAACGGCTTGGGCTCTTGATTGTGCTG
>Ga0181520_10001536_pt1 | contig 46505 bp, 40 predicted proteins | sample PEATcosm2014_Bin_29_FD_132451 | JGI IMG/M metagenome (GOLD analysis project Ga0181520, IMG submission 132451) | Peatland microbial communities from MTU Mesocosm Facility, Houghton, MI, USA - PEATcosm2014_Bin02_30_metaG | ecosystem: Environmental > Terrestrial > Soil > Wetlands > Peat | place... | reverse complement strand
GCCGCAAATCACCATCAATGGCACGAATTACAATTTGAGCCAGGTAACTTCAGTCACTCCAGCTGCCGCGAGCACCTCCAGCAGCGCAACGACTTCAAACACGCAAACCACCCAATAACCCCCCCCCAAGGAAAATTATGCTTCTCTCCCTCGATTCCGGCCTCAGCGCCCTGGAACAGTTCCAGCAGCAACTGAATGTCATTTCCAACAACATTGCCAACGTCAATACGGTGGGTTTCAAAAGCTCCGACATGAACTTTGAGGACACCTTGAGCGAGACGATCGGCTCCAACGCCGCCGGTTCCACGCAGATCGGCACGGGCGTGGCCACCTCCAGCATTACCAGCGATTTTTCGACAGGCTCACTCAACAGCACTGGTGTCCAGTCAAACCTGGCCATCAATGGCAGCGGATTTTTCAACGTCAAAGATCCTGTCAGCGGCAACACCTATGCCACCCAGGACGGCTCGTTCACGGTGGATCCCAACGGTTACCTGATCACCAGCAGCGGAATGCGCGTGCAAGGTTATACCGACGCCGGGCTTACGACGCTGGGGGATGTCCAGATCAACAATACGGGCGCGCCGAACGCCGACACAGCGGCGGTGCAAAGCTATTCGATTGGCACTGACGGGACAGTTTCCGTGGAGTTGACCGACGGCACCACCTTTACACGCGGCCAGGTTTTGCTTCAGAATTATACCGATCCGCAGCAGCTTGTGAAAGCCGGGGACAACCTGTATTCCAACCTGACCGCCGCCACCCCGCTGGCCGCCCCCGTTGCCGGCGGCAGCAACGGCCTGGGCAAGATCGTTTCCGGCTCCCTGGAAATGTCGAACGTGGACCTGGCCTCGCAACTCACCGCGCTGATCACCACGCAGAGCGCCTATTCCGCGAACAGCAAGGTCATTACCACCAGTGATGACATTCTGCAAACGCTCATCAACATGAAGCAAGGTTAACCGCTGAAATTTTATGGCCGACGATCGCAAACCAGCCGGGGCCGAAAGCCCCCCCGAAGCCGCGCGGCCAGCGCCGTCCGGGGCGCTCAAAAACTGGCTGCCGCTCATCCTCGCAGTGGTGCTCATGCCGGCGCTCGCGTTTGGCATGACCAAATTTGTCATTGTGCCGGAACTGCAAAGCAGCCTGGGCATTAAACCTGCTTCCGAAAGCGCCGGAACCAAGGCCAAAACCGCCAGCGAAGCCAAAAAGATCTCCATTCCGTTCAACAAACTGCTCGTCAACATCGCCGGCACCATGGGCCAGCGGTATCTGCTCGTCAGCGTCACCGTGGTGGGCACCGGCGGTGAGGCGTTCAAGGCCAAGATGACGGAAAACGACGCGCAACTCCGCGACATGGCCATGAGCGCGCTGGCCAATAAAACGCTCGCCGACCTTGAAAAACCGGGCGCGCGCAACCTCATCCGCACCGAACTCATCAACAGCTTCAACAACGTGCTGGGGGATAATTCCGTCCAGGAAATCTACATCACCGAGTTCGGCATCCAATAATGCTCATGGAAGCCGCCCCGCCATCCGCCAGCGAAATCGTGGTTCTTACCGCGCGAGGCGTGCGCGAACTCCGCCCCGCCAGCGCGGTCCGCAGCCACAATTTCCGCCACTCCGGCTTTCTGGCCGCCAGCGAACTCCGCCGCATCCGCCAGCGGCATGAACAAGTCGTCCGCTCGCTCGCCGCGCGCCTGGCAATTTTTCTGCGGCTGGAATTTTCACTCCAGCTCACCAAGGTCCATATTGAAGGCTACCAAAAATTCATCGAGTCGCTGCCCAATCCGACCTACATCACGCTGTTCAAAACCGAGCCGCTGAAAGGCGCGGGCCTGCTCGTCATTCCGCCGCGGCTGGCGCTCACGCTGGTGGACCGCCTGCTCGGCGGACCCGGCCAGATGCCGCCGGACAACCGCGACCTGACGGACATTGAAGTCGCCTTGAGCGACCAGTCGGCCATGCTCATTCTTTCCGAATGGTGCAATCACTGGCCGGAAATGCGCGATCTGCACGCCACGATTCTCGGCCATGAGAACAACAGCAAGTTTCTCCAGACCTCGCCGCCCGAAACGTCCATGCTCATTCTCACGGTGTCGGCCAGCATCACGGAACAGACCGAGACGTTTCAAATTGTTTTTCCCTACACCACGCTGGAACCGCTCATGCGCCTGCTTAATCCGGAATTGAGCGGCACCGAACCCGCCGCGCCGCGCGCCAGCAAGCCGCGCTGGAATCCCGGGTTCGACGACGTGAACGTCCTGCTCACCGCCGAATGGCAGGGCTTGAAAATGTCCGCGGGCGAAATTACCCGGCTGCAACCCGGTGATTTGCTCGGCCTGGACGCCGCCTGCGCCGCGCAGGTGGTGGTTCGTTTCGGCAACATCCCCAAATTTTTCGGACGGCCCGGCACCAGTGACGCCAAATGGGCCGTCCAGCTCACCGCCGCCATCGCTCCATGAATGCCTCCCTTGAAAATCCCTCAAACCTGAACCTCGTGCTTGACGTGCCGGTCAGCCTCACCATCGAACTCGGTGGCTGCAAGCTGCCCATGCGCGAAGTGCTCCAGCTCAACATTGGTTCCGTCATCCAGCTCGACAAACCCGCCGATGCGCCGGTCGAGTTGAGCGTCAACGGCAAGCTCATCGCCCGCGGCGAGGTCGTCGTCATCGAAGACCGCTATGGGGTGAAAATCACCGAGGTCATGGGCCAGCCAGTTCCGGCATGAACCGCCATTTTCAATTTCAATCCCCGCGCCTCGTCCGTGTCTTTGATTTTTTTTGGTTTTTTTTTCAAGGACTTCAGACGGGCGCGCGGATTATTTTGGTCCCGGGCATTCTGTTCGCGGCGCAAACTGTTTTCGCCGACACGAACCGCCCGCCCGTGGCCGCGCCGGCGTTTCCGGAAGCGGGGATTTCACTGCTGCGGGTCACCGGCGCGCTGGCGCTGGTTCTGGGATTGTTCCTGTGCGGCGCCTGGCTCTTTAAAAACTGGCAGCGGCTCGCTATTCAGCGGGGCCGGCAGCCCAAACTGAACGTCCTCGAAACCCGCTCGCTCGGCGCGCGCCAGGCGGTATTTGTCGTCGGTTACGAACACCAGCGTTTTCTGGTGGCCACCTCCGCCGCCGGCGTGAACCTGTTGAGCCATCTGCCCGACGCGGAAGCCGGCGAAACCGCACCGGTCGAAAAACCTGCCGGGCCGATGTCTTTCGGGCAGGCGCTGAGCCAGGTGCTCAAACGGAAGTAAAATGCCAGCCGCCAATCTCCCATTTCCAATGGCCGGCCGCCGGGGCGCCTGCGCGTCACTCTCTGGTCGTTCAATGATCTCCAGATTTCGCAGCATAGCTGCGGCCGTTTTTGCTTTAATCCTCGCCAGCGCCTGTTGCGCTCACGCCCAGACCAACATCGCCACGACCACCCTCGGCCCGCTCTCAATTTCGCTCGGCCCGAACAATGGCGCGCCGGATGTGGATTCGAGCATCAAGATCCTTTTCCTCATCACGCTGCTGTCACTCGCGCCGTCAATTCTGCTGTTGATGACGTGCTTCACGCGCATCGTCATCGTGCTGGGTTTTGTGCGTTCCGCCCTGCAACTACAGGGCACGCCCGCCAATCAGATCATTATTGGCCTGTCGTTGTTCATCACGTTTTTTGTCATGGCGCCCGTCTGGGACAACATCAACCGCGACGCCCTGGAACCCTATCAGGCGCACAAAATTTCCAGCCAGCAGGCGCTGGATGCGGCGGGCGGCAACCTCCGCGATTTCATGCTCAAACAGACGCGGCCCAAGGACGTGGAGCTGTTTGTTTCCATGGCCAAGCTGCCGCCCACCAAAGTTGAGGATCTGCCGCTGCGCGTCGTCACCCCGGCTTTCATCATCAGCGAACTGCGCACGGCGTTTCAAATGGGTTTCCTGATTTATGTTCCGTTTATCCTGATCGACATCGTCGTGGCCACCGTGCTGATGAGCATGGGCATGATGATGATGCCGCCCATGACCATTTCACTGCCGTTGAAACTGTTGCTGTTCGTATTGGTGGATGGCTGGTCGCTCATTGTGCAGTCGCTTGTGCGGAGTTTTGGCATGTGAACCTGGCCATGTGAACGATGCACCACCAAAAAAATTATGAATCCTGAATTTGCCATCGAACTTCTGAAAACCATGATTTTTCAGGCCCTGACCATTGCCGCGCCCATCCTGCTCACGGCCATGGTCGTCGGTCTGGCCATCAGCCTGTTTCAGGCCGTAACGACCATTCATGAGCAAACCCTGGCTTTCGTGCCGAAAGCGCTCGCGGTGATTGGCGTATTGCTGCTGCTCCTGCCGTGGATTGTGCGCTCGCTGATTGATTTCACCACGGCGGTCATCCTGAAAATGCCCCAGGTGGTAAATTAAAAACCTCTCAGACGATTTTGACGGGCAGGAGAATGACATAAAATGGAACTGGATTTCTACAACTGGTTTCTGGTCTTCATGCGGCTGGGCGCGTTCCTGCTGGCGCTGCCGTTTTTTTCGGCGGTGAATTTTCCGGCGATGCTGCGCGTGGCACTGGCCGCGCTGGCCGCGCTGCTGCTGGCGCCGCAACTGCCGCCCTTTGCCTTCAGCCATGTGGATTTGCTGCTGTTGTTTGGCCTGCTTGCGCGCGAAATCGCCATCGGCCTGATGTTTGGTTTTTTTGCGCGCATGGTCTTTTTTGCGGCGGACATCGCCGGCATCATCATCGCCAACGAACTTGGTCTGAGCATGGGCAGCATCATGGACCCGTCTTCCCGCCAGCCGGAGCAGGTGCCGGGCCTGATCCTGTCCCTGCTGGCGATTGTCACCATGTTGTCGCTGAATTTGCATCACGGCCTGCTGCTGGGTTTTGCCCGATCGTTTGACGTGCTGCCCCTGGGCAGCGGACGCCTGAGCACGCCGCTGTTTGAAATCATGGTGGCGCGGACGGGACAGATTTTTGTGATCGCCCTGCAAATCGCCGCGCCGATCATGGCGGTGTCGTTTTGCATCACGATATTCTTTTCAATCATGAGCCGGGCGGTGCCGCAGATGAACGTGTTCGCGGAAAGTTTCGGCATCCGCGTTGCCGGCGGCTTGATCGTGCTGGGTTTTACCATGCAGATCGCCGCGCAGTACATCGCCAATTACCTGCAACGCCTGCCGGACGATCTGGTGGGGTTTGGACAACTGCTGCATGGCTGAAATGGAAAATCGCCTGGCCTTCCCGGCCTCGTTCTGGTTCGCGAATCTTTCGATTGCGAGAACGGGAACGAGGAGGATTATTTGTAACCGGAGGATTTGCTGATGGCAGAGGAGTCGTCAGGCGAGAAGACCGAGCAGCCGAGCCAGCGAAAGCTGGAAGAAGCCATCAAGCACGGCCAGACGCCGCGCAGCGCCGAGGTGCAGACCGTCTTTGTGCTGTTTGGCGCCGTGGCGGCATTGACGTTCAGCGGACGCGAAACGTGGCAGTTGTTAGTCAGCACCGAGGTGCAAATCTTCGGCCACCTTTACAACACGCCGGTCTCCGCGGATTCATTGCAAGGCTACGGCGTGGCGGGCGCGCTGCTGTTGTTGAAATGCGCGGGCCCCTTCGTGTTCAGCACCATGCTCGCGGGTCTCGTCGCCGGCGCCATTCAAAACCGGTTTCAAACCGCCTCGGAGATCCTGACGCCGGATTGGACCCGGGTAAATCCCGTGGACGGTTTCAAGCGGCTCTTCTCAAACCAGTCGCTCGTGCCCACGGCCATTGCGGCGGTGAAATTTCTCATTGTCCTCGCGTTGACGTACACCGAAATCCGGTCGGTCCTGCTCGACCCGATTTTTACCACCTCCGTGAGCGTGGGACGGCTGGCGGCATTCCTGGGCGAGACCGGGCTGGGAATTTTGCTGCGGGTTTCGCTGGCGCTGTTGGTGATCGCGGTGGCTGATTATGGCTACCAGGTCTGGAAAGTTGGCCGCGACCTCATGATGACCAAGCAGGAGCTGAAGGATGAATCCAAGTCGAGCGAAGGCAATCCACAGGTCAAAAATGCCCGCCGCCGCCGCCGGTCCAAGAGCAAGGCCAAACAACTGGCGGAAGTAGCCAAAGCTGATGTGGTGGTGACCAACCCCACGCACATCGCCGTGGCGCTGCGCTATGACCGAAAAACCATGAAGGCGCCCAGGGTCGTGGCCAAGGGCATCCGCCTCAACGCCCAGCAAATCCGGGAGATCGCCACGCAACATCAGGTGCCGATCATGGAAAACAAGCCGCTGGCGCGGATGCTGTTCAAGCACGGAAAAGTGGGCAGCGAAGTGCCGGCGCAGCTTTATGCCGCCGTGGCGGAAGTGCTGGCGTGGGTCTATCGCATCAACCGCTACCGTTATTTCTCGGAAAGAAACCAGGCATAAACCACGCGGTTCCGCGCATTTCTCCTCGACTATCGGCGCGGAAACAAAATCATGGGCGCGTGCGCATCTGTGTTATCTTCAATCCCGCCGCGCGTGGCAACAAGGCGCGGCGGTTCCGGCGGCATCTCGATGAGATGGCGCAGCAGTCGGTTTTCAAGGCCACCACCGGGCCGGGCGACGCGCGCCAGTTCGCGGCGACGGCCACAGCTGACGGTTTCGGCCTTATCGTGCCGGCTGGCGGCGATGGCACGGTCAACGAGGTGCTCAACGGCATCGGCGATGTTCCGGGCGGATTCGACCGGGTTCGGCTGGGCGTGCTGCCGCTGGGCACGGTAAATGTCTTTGCACGCGAGCTGAAAATTCCCCTCCGGCTGGTGCCGGCCTGGGCAATGTTGCGGCGCGGGCGCGAAACCAGGATTGACCTGGGCCGCGTGGATTTTCAGGACGAGGGCAAACCGGCGCGGCGTTATTTCATGCAACTGGCCGGCGCCGGCCTGGATGCCCGCGCCGTGGAACTCGTAAGCTGGAAGTTGAAAAAAAATGCCGGGCCGCTGGCTTACGTGGTCGCCGGCTTTCAAGCCCTGGCGGAAAAACAGCCGCGCATATCGGTGGGCGCGGACGGCCAAAAAATTGACGGTGAGCTGGCGTTGTTCGGCAACGGCAAATTTTACGGCGGGCCTTTTGAAGTCTTTCCCGGCGCGGTTCGGAACGACGGCCTTTTGGACGCCTCCGTTTTTCCCAGCGTATCGTTGCTGTCGTTGCTGCGCCTGGCGCCCGGACTTTTCCTGCGCCGGAAATTGTCGGCGAAGCTGGTCCGGCTGGTGCAGGCGCAGAAATTCGAGGTGACGAGCGAATCGCCCGCCGCCTTTGAACTGGATGGGGAATGGGCGGGCTATTTGCCGGCAACCTTTTCCGTGGAGCGAAAAAAGCTGCGCGTGGCGGTGCCGTGAAGCTGCAACCGCCCGCGCGCCCGCTGGTTGACGGCCCAAAACAGATCTTCCAGGAAACCGGTCCCCCCTTCCGCTTGCTGCCACGACAATTTCTGGTTAGTCTCGCCCGGTTTGCATGAGTGAAATTCTTGTTATTGGCCACAAAAATCCGGATACGGATGCCATCTGCTCCGCCATCGGCTACGCGGAATTCAAACGCCGCACCGGCATGAGCGAAGCCGTGGCCGCGCGCTGCGGCGACACCAACGACCGCATTGATTTCGTGCTGAAAACCTTCGGCATGCCCGCGCCCAAGTTTGTCGCCGATGTCTCACCCAAGATCTCCGACGTGATGCAGCGGCGCGTTTTGAGCGTGCGGCCGGATTCAACGGCCGCGGAGGCGTTGCGGTTGATGGATGAAAAAAACCTCCGGCTGCTGCCCGTGCTGGACGACGGGCAAAAATGCCGCGGCCTGCTTTCGTTGTTCAAACTGAGCAAATTTCTTTTCCCGGCGGTGAACCTGAATGCCACCCAGGAACACAATTCGCGCGAAGTGCTGTCGTCGCTGGCCAACCTGGCCCGGACGCTCAACGGCAAGCTGGCGGTGGGCTTCGACACGGAGCGCGAGCAGGAATTGATCCTGATGATTGGCGCCATGGGGCTGGAAACCTTTGTGGCGCGGCTGGAAAAATTTCCGCCGGAAAAATCCTGCGTCATCGTCGGTGACCGCTGGGACATCCAGAACGTGGCCATCCGCGAAGGCGTGCGCGTGCTCATCGTCACCGGCGGCCTGGCGGTGGAACCGAAAACCATCGAGGCCGCCCAGAAAAGAAATGTCAGCGTGATCACCTCGCCGCACGACACGGCCACCACGGCCTCGCTCTGTCGCGCCGCGTTGGCCGTCCGGCACGTGTTGAACGAGGAATTTCTGTGTTTCCGTGAAAACGCGCCGCTCGCCGCCGTCCGCGAAGAGGCCATGTCCTCCGGCTACCTGGCGTTCCCCGTGCTGGGCAACAACGGCGAAACGGTCGGGATTTTGTCCAAGACGGACTTTCTGAAAACGGTCACCCGCCGCCTGATTTTGGTGGACCACAACGAATTGTCGCAGGCGGTGGAAGGGGCGGATCAGGTGGAAATCATCGAAATCATTGATCACCACCGCATCGGCGCCCTGGCCACGCAACAGCCCATTCTTTTCCGCAATGAACCGGTCGGCTCCAGTTGCACGATTGTGGCGGACTGTTTTTTCCGGCATGGCGTGGAACTGCCGCGCGACATAGCCGGGCTTCTGCTGGCCGGCCTGGTTTCCGACACGCTCAATCTGACTTCGCCAACCACGACCCCGCGTGACGCTGAAATTCTGAAGCAACTGGAACAGCTTTCCGGGGTGAACGCCCGCGAATTCACGGATAAACTCTTCGCCAGCGGCTCGCTGCTCACCCTCAAGTCCGCGCCGCAGGCCATTGCGACCGACTGCAAGGAATATGCCGAGCTCGGCGCGAAATTCAGCGTTTCGCAAATCGAAGAAATCGGCTTTCAACAATTCTGGAAGCGCAAAGACGAACTGCTCGCCGCGTTGGAAACCTATCGCGACAAGCGCAATTTTCTGTTTTCCTCGCTGCTGGTCACGGATGTGGTCACCCAAAACTCGCTGCTGCTGGTCGTCGGCGACGAAAAATTCATCAAGCGCATTGACTATCCGCGCCGGGAGCCGGGCATTTACGAATTGCGCGATGTGGTTTCGCGCAAAAAACAACTGCTTCCCTACCTCACCCACTGCCTGCGTGAAACGGAAAAAGGCGTCAAGGGACAAACATGACGAAACTGTCCCGCCAAAATGTCACCCATTCGTCGCAATTTCGTCATCAGTTTGTAACAAAAATTGGCATCAATGTCGGGCCGCTTACGTCCAGGCAGCCTGTTTAAAACCGCGTGACGGCGACCTGAATGAAATACAGCATGAAAATACTTCTTCTGACCGCCGCCACGCTATCGCTGGCAGAACTGGCGACCAATGCCCAGTCATCCGCCTTTCTGCCCAAACATCTGGCGGTGCTGCGGGCCGGGGATGGGGTGCTGGATTTGCACTTGAAACAGTCGCCGGCGTTTATTGACCAGTTCGCGCCGGGCGGATTCAACGCCGGGCCGTCGTTTACCGTGAGCATTCCCACGAACGGGCCCGACACGCTGTTTTTCAACGGCCACGCCGCCACCGAGGGCATTTTGACGCGCTCGGCAGATCACCGCCTGCTGGCGCTGGCCGGCTATGGCGGGGTGAACCTCCTGCAAACCAATGGCACCCCGTCGTTAATGGATATCAGCCGGGTCTTCTGCACGGTGGACGCCGCCGGCAAGACCCACACGATGATTTACCGGAAGACGTCCAGCGTGGAAAAGATGAATCCGCGCGGGGTGGTGACGGATGGCACAAATAATTTCTGGGGCTGCGGCAACACGCTCGGCACGGTTTATTATCGGCCTGGCGGAACGGGAGAGCCGGTGGCGTTTGACGACATCCCGAACTCGCGCGCCGTCAAAATCATCGGCAACGCGGTCTATGTCACGCTCAACGGGCCAGATGGCTTTGCCAGCGACCTGTCGGCGGGAATTTTCTCGTTCACAGACGCCGTAGGCCGGCCTGTGTCATTGCCGGAGGAGGCGGATTCCAGGCTTAAAATAGTGGTTGAGGCCAAGGCCCCGTACACGAAGCTGGCCGGGTTTGACATGAATGCGGACGGGACGATTGCTTACCTGGCAGACACGGTGGCTGGCATCCAGAAGTATGTGAAGTCCGGCGGGGCCTGGAAGTTTGCCTATAATTTTTCCATTCCGCAGAACATTCCAGCGGACCAAAATCGCGGGACCGGCTGCTTCGGTGTGGCGGTGGATTTCAGCGGACCAGCGCCGGTTATTTATGCGACGACGACCGAAGGCTATGACGGCTGCGTGAATTCCAATCGGGTGGTGCAGGTCGTGGACACAAACGCGACCGCCACGGTCACGACGGTGGCGCAGGCTGGCAGCGCGAAGATTGCCTACCGGGGCATAGCTTTCACGCCCGAGCCTTGAAGTCAGGCGCGACGGCTGGTTGAAACCATCGCCTGGCTGGAACGCCAGCCTTGCAATCCGGTGGAAGACGTCAAATCAGTTTAATTTGAACCCGGCACCAGGAAGTGTTGCCATTGATCTTTTTCCAAAATGAGATCCCGGTAGCCCAGTTGGGCAAGGCGCTGCAATATTTCCGGAGGAATGTTCGGCATCGGGTACATGTCATACTTGATTGGCCGGTTTTGACTGACGAGGACTTCAAATTTGTTCCGCCAGCCGTTCATCAAAACGCTGACTTCCGCAAAATCACCTTGCGGCGCCGCTTTTACCAGACTCGTATTCATAGCGCCTTCCAGTAAACCAGAAATTTGCCAGGATGTCCATACATGTAGTTTTACGAGTTCCACGCGCCGGCCATTTCAAATGTTCCGCCGACGCACAAGGAAACATTGATATTGGCCGGTGCCATCCCTATGATTCGCGCGTTATGAGCGCAAGGCTGCGGGACCATGAAATGACATGTGCCCGGCCTTGAAAAAATCCCATTTGCTGCCATGAGCGACATCAATCAAGATCCCTACAACGCCACCGTGGTCGGTCGCGAGGAAATCAACCCGCAACTGTTGATTCTGCGGGTGCGGCCGGACGCGGAACTATATGATTTCAAGCCCGGCCAGTTTGGCGTGCTGGGATTGCTGGGCGGCGCGCCGCGCGTCATCGAGGCCGTGCCCGAAGACGTGCCCACCGAACCGGACAAGATGATCCGCCGCGCTTACAGCATCGCGTCCTCCAGCCTGGAGCGGCGATATGTGGAATTCTATCTCACGCTCATCACCAGCGGCGCGCTCACGCCGCGTCTGTTTGCCCTGAGTCACGGCAGCCGCGTCTTCCTGGGCGCGAAAGCCAGCGGTATTTTCACCCTCGACCGCGTCGCGCCCGAAAAGGCGGTCGTGCTCATCGCCACCGGCACCGGCCTGGCGCCTTATGTTTCCATGCTGCGCACCATGCTGGTGAATGACAGCCGCCGGAAATTTGTGGTCCTGCACGGCGCGCGTTACAGTTGGGATCTGGGCTATCGCGGCGAACTCGAAAGTCTTTCGCGGCTGCGGCCAAATTTCACCTACATTCCGAGCATCACGCGGCCCGACCAGGACCCGCATTTTATCGGTTACACCGGACGCATTCAGGCGTTGCTGGATCAGGGCGTGCTGGAAAAGGAATCCGGGGTGACGCTGGACCCGGCCAAGGCGGAAGTCTTCCTGTGCGGCAACCCGGAAATGGTCAAGTTGGCCACGGTATTGTTGCAAGACAAGGGATTCGCGGCCAAAGGCGGCAATGGACCGGTCACCATCCACATCGAGGAATATTGGTAGGCCCTTAACGCGTATTCCGAAATCCCAAACCGCGTGGAACTCACCGCCGCCGAAACCCGCCGCGCCGTCCGCGCCGCGCTCGCCGAAGACCTTGGCGGCGGCGATGTGACCTCGCTCGCCACCGTCCCGCCCGCCGCCAAATCCGTTGCCCTGATGAACGCGCGCGAACCGCTCGTGGTCGCGGGCATCCACTTTGCCGAGCTTGCCTTCCGCGAAGTCGCGGCAAAATATGCGCGGAGCGCCGTCATCCGGAAAGACCGGTCTCACCAGCCTCCCATGAAAATTAAAAGGCTCGTCCGCGACGGCCAGCGCGTCCACGCGGGCGCAACCCTGCTGAAAATTTCCGGTTCCAGCCGCGCCATCTTGAGTGCCGAACGCGTCGCGCTCAATTTCGTCCAGCGCCTTTCCGGCGTCGCCACCGCCACCGCTCAATTCGCCGACGCCGTCACGGATACCGGGGCGAAAATCCTCGACACACGCAAGACCACCCCCGGCTGGCGTCGCTTTGAGAAATACGCCGTGGCCTGCGGCGGCGGCAAAAATCATCGGCTCGGTTTATACGATCTGGTGCTCATCAAGGACAACCATCTCGTGGCGTTGCAGAACGAAAAGCCCAACGCCATCGCCGCCGCCATCGCCCGCGCGCGTGAACAGTTTCCAAAACTGAAGATTGAAGTTGAGGCGGACACTCTGGAGCAGGCCGCGCAGGCCGCCGAGGCCGGCGCCGACATCATCCTGCTCGACAACATGACGCCGGCGCAGTTGCGCCGGGCCGTAAAAATTATCCGTGGCCGCGCGCAAATTGAAGCCAGCGGCGGAGTGAATCTGAAAACCGTCCGCGCCATTGCACAGACCGGCGTGGATTTTATTTCCGTGGGCGCCATCACGCACTCCGCGCGCGCCGTGGACATCGGGCTTGATTTTGAAACGTAAGCCCAAGTTGCCCCAGGGGTGGGAATAGTTGAACCCGGACGAACTGGCAGGGCTGCGCCGGTCAGCTTTTCCCGCCAATCCATTTTATCCCCGGTCGTCCTGGTTGGTAAATCTTTTCCAGGGCGGCAAACAGCGTTTGCTTGTCCGCAAAATGCTTTTTCCCATCTGCCGTCACCAAATTAAATCCCCGGCCATACGCCGGGCCGTTGGCCACGCACGCATCCGTCGAACAATCGGCCAGTTGCCGCCGCGCCGAGCGCAGCGCCCCTGCCCGCCCGCCGTCCGCCTCAAATTTCCAGCCCACAATGCGCGTACGCGGAAACCAGCCGCGCAGTTCCGCGATGATTTTTGGCGTGGGCACCAGTTCCACCAGCAGGTTGCCGCCGCGCGTGGAAATTTTTTTGCCGGGCGTAAACGGCGTGAATTTGCCGTTGGCCGCGCGCGCGAACATTTTGCCGAATGAGAAATCGCTCACCGCCGCCGCGTGAAAGATCGCCGCCACTCTTTTGCGGGAGAACGATTTCAATTGGGCGCGCAAATCCCGGGTGGTGGAAAAAACTTTTATCGTGTGCGCTTTGCGCTCGCCCGGCCACGTCGCGGATTCGCCGATGAGCAGGGTGACCGCATGACCGCGCTCCGTGAGAAAATTGGCAAGTTCCGTGCCCAGCCGGCCCGTGGAAAAATTCGTGAGCCGGCGCACGTCGTCCAGGGACTCGTACGTCGGCCCGGCGGTGACAATGCAGTTCATGGAGGGAATTTAACCGCAAAGAACACCGCGGACACAGCGAAATTTTTGCAAGAATCAGTTGCGGGTCCCCGGTGGTACAACCGCCGGACACACTCGCGGATGAAATCCATCAAACTATAACGAAGAAAGTGAATTCGGGGCCGGTGAAACCCAGTTATAGCGAATGGGAATGAGGGCGACCGGCACGCCCGGCGGCTGATCATTAACATTGTAGAAGTTTGGATCAAAGCCCCAGACGCGGGTGGGCGGATTGTAGTAGTTGCCCGGCATCTGGAATTGGGTGGTGGCCATCTGACTGGTGAACAGACAAACGATGGAGGTGTTGTAGGTGAGCTTGACATTGCTCCAGTTCTCAAGCATGCGGGTCAAATTCTGGACGCCGCCGCTGAAAGTGGTGGCGCTGGTGCCCGTGGAGGGGATGTTGCCCGTAATAATCGCCGCATTCATGACCATGTTGCTGGCAACCGTATTGCGCTGGGAATAGGAGTTGCCGCTCTTGGCATCTGACCAGCTCGATGAAAGAATGGTGATGGCATCGCAAAACAAGGCGGCCGGAACGGTAAAGCCGTTGGTGGTGGAGCCTTCGGTCAGGGCAAAATTAACATAATCCTGAGTGGTGTTGTAATCACCCCAGACATAAAGCGGATTTGGCGTAGCCAGGCTGAATCCTAAATTCTGCCCGCCGGTGGTGGTATTAGGAGGAAGCTTTTGGGCATTCACCAGTCGTACGACCGCGTACTTGCTCGTGCCTACATTGCGCCGGTCGGCCACATAAAGGATGGTGCCAAAATTATTTCCACCGTTGTTCAAACCGTAGCCGTGCAAGGTCGTGTTGGTTCTCTCCCACTCTGCATACGCGCCCACGTCAATCTGGGTTACAAACATGCCGCTCTGATTTTCACGCTGGTCGGTAAAAGTGTTCGTGAGCGACAGAAACGGCATTTGCATGACTGTGTTTGTAAACAGATTGCCAGCCGGGGAGTTGGTAATAGTGGGCAGATCATTGGTATTGCCAAATCCAGGAAGATTGCCATTAATCGGAGTCTGAAGGGTAAGCATCACCTCCGCAACGCCCGCGGGCGAATTGGTGACGATCAGGATGACCTGGGCCTTGTTATATTCGCGGTTCAGGGCGGTGGTGGAAGTCTGCAATTCCCCGGGCACCGGAAGATCAAGGATGGAATGGGTATTGGTCATCGGAATGGAGATTTGCAGGCTGACCACATCCGTCGAAACCGATGAATTATAAGTGGTGTTATAATGAAGGTTGGGAAAGGTGACTCCGCCCCGTGTGGGCGTGGAGATGGTGCTGGAGCAGGTAACCGCCCCGTTGAACGTGAGCGTGGCCCCGCTGCCCGCACCATCGCAGATGTCGGCGTTGGAATGCACCCGCCCGTTGACGGTCATCGTTGCGCAGTCGCTAAATTCCAGCTCGCCGTTGTAAAAAATGGCGTAGGTGGTGATCGGGAGCAGGGCCAGCATCAAGTCTTCCTGGGCGGTGCCGGTAATTTTGGCGGGCGAACCGGGCATGGTGGTGTTGGAAATAATCCGGTAAATCGGGGAGGTGGTCGCATAATTATTGGTATATTGCGTCGGCAGCGGGCCGGTGTAATTTGTCAGCAGCGCAACATACGTCTGGTTGGCATTCCCCTGCGCGTCGGAATAGGTGAAATTGGTGAAGTAAGGATTGTCGGATGTATTGGGATACGTCGCCGCATAGGCGGTCATATTGCTGGCTACATAGCCCGCGCCGTAGGCGGAAAAATCACGCGCCATCAGCGCATAAACTTTTTCCGTGGCGGCCTCGGCGGCATTGTTCAAAATGGTAACCTGGTCGCTGCGCATGTTGAGCGTGGCCACCGTCGTGGTGCGCGACATGTTGCCGGCCAGGATCACCAACGTGGCCGCGCACAGGATTAAAACCAGCAACAAAAGAGCGTAGCCGTCGGGGCGGCGCCCGGAGTTAATTTTAGTTTTCATGGTCCATCAGGTAAATGTGGGGTGGCCCGGCAATCCATTCGATAATACTCGTAAAGATAATTCGAACCAACCTTGGTCAGGGGGTATTGGTACTCGCAAAATTGAAGCGTGGCGTGAACGACCCCTTTGAAGGTGCGAACTGTTTGGGGGGTGCCCTGAAAATTTTCACTCGTAAAATACAGGGTATTGATCAGATTGGAGGCAATTATAGTTCCCGACTCCGTATCGCCGACCACATTGGAAGTCCGCCATAAACGACCGTCGTTGTTGATGGAGTCGCTCAAATCAAAGTAATACAGGATGGATTGGGTGGTATCCACGGCCTGGTTGGTGGAGTTTACCACGGGATAAAGCATTAGGGCATTGCCCTGCTGGGTGCTGCCACTGGCGATCGCCGTAAAATTAGATCCGGGATAGCTGCCGACATAGAAGCCTTTCGCCAGACGGATGTCTTGAAGCATTAGGTTCACTGCATTGCGTGAAGTGTCACTGGCCCCGGCCATGCTTTCAACCAGCTGATCCTGCTGCATCCCGACAATATTGCCAACCATCACTCCGCCGATCACCAGCACCATCAGGGTGCTCGCGACCATCACCTCCACCAGCGTCATTCCCTGCTGGCGCCGGGTTTTCGAGGCGTCCACCGTTTTGTCATGGCCGAATAGATTCATGGGCTAGAAGGTGTTGGGGTCCCGGTTATCTGGAGCCATTAAAGTACAAACGGTATTGGTGAAACACGGCGAGCCAGGCCGAAAGCCAAACGGCCATACGCAATCCACCCGGATAACCTGGCCTAAGACGTTGGAATAGCCGTTAATACTGATTTCTTGAATGGTCACGAAATTGGTCGCGACCACATAGTTGCTGCCGGAATACGGAACATCCAAAATGTTGGTGCTGTACCCGGTCCACGTCTGGTTGGCGGAATTATAGCTGATACTGTACGGCAGCAGATTTAACTTGGTCACCTCGTTGACTGGTGGATTCTCGGACGGATCCCATAAACCTGCCCGGGCCTGTTCGATCGTCTGCTGGGCCAGGGACTGGGCGGCCATCGAATATCCGCTCCATTCGATTCTTTGTGACGACTGGATATAAGCTTCAATCGTTCCGCCAAAAATGAGCGCCACAATTCCCATCGCCATCACCACTTCAATCAACGACATGCCGGCAAGCTTTCGCCGGCGTTCATTTGGCTTCTGTGGCAACAACATAATTTCGATTATCAGCAATTCACATACCATGAATGCCAGGTGGAATTTCATCTCCTAAAAGCTTGTCTGGAAATTCGTTCGATCCCACAGGCAACCCGCCAAACGGAATGAAGGCAACGCCATGTGCCAATGTAAACGGCCTTGTTTGGGCAGCGACGCACTTCCACATCCAATTGTTTGGCGTGGGTCCGAGGGCAGGAATTGCCTGCACCACGCTTTGTTGACACGTTCTGAGGGTTGGTTAGATCGTCAAAATGCCTCACAATTAGACAGAAGTGTCTCTTCAAAAGACTCCCGGTACGGGTGCTTTTCCCCGCAACAATGATGATTGGGGCCGGGTATTAAATGGGCCAGCGGTGGAGCAAATCTGCTAAAATCATGGCCAAAAAAATGTTAAAAACGCTCAAAAAACTTTCCTCGCGCCTTTTTTGGGGCTGTAGAAAAGGTAAACCGCTTTAGTTGTGAGCAAACCAGTTGCCGCGAATCATGGCCCGGCTGTCGGGGGTAAGCGGCGGCAGCTTGAAGGCCGTGTTGAAATTCAAATCAAAGGACCAGTTACGAGTCGGCGGGTTGTAATAATTTCCGGTTTCCTGCCAGCTGTTGGTCGCATATTGGCTGTAAAAGAGCACCACGATGGAACCATTGTAGGTCAGGATTTGTTTGCCACCGGAAACGCCCGATGACCAATCCTCCAGGAGGCGCATGAAATTTTCCACGCCGCCGCTGTAATTCCCGCTGATGTTGGGATCGCTGGCGACGATGCCCTCAATCATCGCGGCGTTCACAGTCGTATCGGCCGCTCCTTGCGCTCCAGAGGGCATCTTGGTGGTAACGGAATCGTGCCAATTATCGGAAAGAATGGTAATGGAGTCGCCCATGAGCGCCGCCGGCAGCGTGTTGGCAGTGTTGGTTGTCCCCAGCGCCGAAAGACCGTTGTTTTGCGAATTGTAGTCGCCCAGCACGTAAAGCGGAAACGGCGTGGCCACGGTGAAACCCTTTGGCGGATTCGCATTTCCAGGATTGGGCAATTGCGCACCGTTTTTCACGCGCACCGCCGGGAGTTGCGAACCGGTCAACGGCACACTGGTATAGGCATAGACGGAAGAAATATGACATTCAGTATGTTGCACTTTAAGCGAGTCGTAGTAGGCGCCACCGTTGACCGCCGTGTTGGTCAGCCAGGTTTTGAGCAGGTTAATGTCAATCTGCACCGCCTGCACCGGCTTGGCCGGCCCGCTGCCGCCGTTCCAGCCTTCGCGCCAGTCGTAAAAAAGAACGTTCGTCACCCAGGTAAAGCCGGCATAATAGATGTTGGTGTTTGGCCCCAGCAAGGTTGGACTGATATAGTTGGTGGGAAAAGTGATGTGACTGTTGCCATTGGTAATGATGTAATAATCATATGGAACCTGCGACAGCGAGAAATCTTGATAGTAAACGAGCAGGTTCGTGCCGACCGGCGGGTAAACGGCATAGTTGGTGCCGCAAACAAAATTGCTGATCACCAGGTCGGCTCCGTTGGCTGGATACACGATGCCGTTGGAAGAATAGGCGGCCGCCGTACCCATGGCATAGGTCGTGGGCGGAAGATTGAGCAGCCCCAGAATCGCGCCGGGGCTGTTGTTGGTGCCAATGGGCATCACCAGTTGTTGGGCATTATTCACCGGAATGCCCCCCGCAAAGGTGGAGTGGCCGCTGCCGTTGTAATTCTGGGCAAAGGGGTCGGCATAGGGGGAGGGGTCGGTGGCGTCATTCCAGGCGTTGGTGCCGTGCGCCGTGACGGTTGAGGCAAAGGTGCAGTAGCTGGAGCCCTCCCAGATGTTCTCATTGCAAAACACCGGCCCGTTAATGGTCATGGGTTTGCCGGGGTCAATCTCCAGATTGACATTGTAGAAGATCGCAAATTGAAACAGCGGAATGTTGGCATACTGCAGCGACTCATGGACGGTGGCCGGGACAATATACCGCTGGCCAACCGGCGTGGCCGTGGCATACACGTCCACCTGTTGATACTGGCCGCTCAGACCGGAATATTCCGAGTTCAGTGGCACGACGTTGTTGTTTTGAGGCGCAAATATCACGCCGACCGTATTTATGCCCGCATTGGTGTCGGCGCTGTTCGTCCCGCTGAAAACATATTGTACCGGCCAGGCAGTCTGGTCAATGCTCCCCGGCAGGGAGGCGTAATAAGCGCTCGAATTGGAAATGCTCCCGTAAATAAAATCGCGGTCGAGCTGGCCGAGCACCCGTTCCGCGGCGGACTCGGCCGCGTTCTCGCTCATGTTGTACTGGTTGTTCCGGGCCGTGATGTTGGCATTGCTGTTGACCCAGGCGAAAATGCTGGCAAAGACCAGCAAAACCACCCCCAGAAAGAGAATCGTGGTGATCAGCGCAATCCCCCGGACGGTGGACTGGAGATGGGGGCGGGTAATGTTCATGGCGGTCCTTTCATTAATTCAGCGCCCGGCGGCAGACCCGGGTGCGCAATTGATAATAATCATACGCGTTCGGGGCGCTGTTGGTGCTGATCACGGCAATGGGATATTCCCACTGGTAAAAATCAAATTTTACCGAATAGATCTGGTTGTTCACGATACTGTTGGTAATGGGCGTCACCGTCATCGTGTTCGTCGGCCAATTATCCCAGCTTTCCGCGGCAAAAATATCCAGGTTGGTGATGTAAGTACACAAATTGGCCGTGGTGGTGGAATTGGTGGTCACATAAACCCAGAGCAGATTATTTGAAGACACGCCGCCCGGCGAATTGGTTTGCAGATAATAAAGTGAATACGGCGGGCCTTGGTTGGTGGTCTGAAAAACCTCCAGGGCGTTGCCCTGCGCCACTGCGGTTCCGGAGTAAGGAGTGAAATTCCCCGAGTTGTCGCTAATGCCCACCTGCAGCAACTTGCCCTGCCGGATGTCGTCCCGGATCTGGTTCAGCGCCTGCCGGGAACTTGACGTGGCCACCAGCTTGGTCGCTGCCAGCGTATAGACCCGCAAGGCAAAGATCTGGACGGCAATGAGCGCGCCCACAAAAAGGATGGTGTAGATGCCGACGGAAAACATCATCTCCACGAGCGTGAACGCTGAGAGTGTCCACTGCCGGCGCGCGGTTGGGGTATGGGTGAACAGTTTCATTGGTCAGGCGCCCGCAATGCAACTGCGGTGTTGGTGCAAGTCTGCCCATTCCATGGATAGGTCCACACGCAGGCCGACCAAATTTGGCGCATCGGCGGATTGCTGGGTGCCAGGAACGTCAAAATATTTGAAACGGAAACAAAATTCGTGACGAGGATTGGTAATCCGGTCGTCGGCACGTCCAAGGTGTCCACTTGCGGGTTCAAATTGGTGCCCCCGACCGAAGGCGGGGTCCAAAAGGGATCTTCTGAATTCGCATTCGTATTCGGCCACCTCACGTAGCTCCAGGGCACCGACTTGGCCTCTTCCAGACCCTGCTCCGCAAAGGACTGGGCCGCCAGCGACATCGCACTGTATTCGGCCATGCGGTTGATTTCCACGTAGCCAAAAATCAATCCGCTGATCGCCAGGGTGAATACAAGAAACGATACGAGCACCTCGCCCAGGGTAAAACCCTGCCGCTGAAATTTTTTCGGCTTCGGCTGCAAAAACATAGAGACAACAGACTTCAACCTGGTACCCATAGCAAGTTGCATACCACGACTTCAGCGTGAAATCTAGTCGTAATATTCCGGCTCTGGGACGAAGGTGTCCTGCTGTTCAACAAAAATGTCGCATTATAGCATCCGCCCGGCGGGCGCTTTTACAAAACTGGTCGCGCGCAAGTAAACCGGCTCCAGCCTTTCCCCGGGCGAAAAATCTGTCCGCCCCGCCGCCAGCGCCGCCACCGTGGCCGCGGACGGAAATAATGCCCGTTCCATTTCCGGTCCGACACACAGTTCACCGGCGGCACTGCGGGCGGCGATTTCCGCCGCCGGGACAATTTTCAAAGGCCGGATTTCCGCGCATTCCCGCCCGGAAATTTCCCAGGTTGCCACGTAAAACTCGCCGCGCTGTGCGTCCATGACCAGATTCACGCGCCCGAAAATTTTTTCCGCCTGCGCCTGGGCGGCCAGACTTTCCATACTGCTCACGCCGAGCAGTTTTGTGCCGCGCGCGAGCTGCCATCCCTGCGCCACCGCAATGGCGGCGCGAATGCCCGTGTAACTGCCCGGCCCCAGCCCGACGGCAATCACCTCGATTTCCGCGCGCGACAGGTTTGCGCCCGCAAGCACATTTTCCATCAGCCCCAAGGCGCCCGTTCCCCGGCCGCCGGTTTGCGCCACCGCCTCGGCCAGCAGCTTCCCGCCGCGCGCCAGGGCCACGCTGCGCCGGACCGACGAGAATTCAAGCGCCAAGATCGTCATAGATAATTTTCCGTTCCGTCTCGCTCACCATTTCAATGGTCACCGTCTTCAAATCGTGAATCGCCAGTCGCAAATCGTCAATTCTCCCGGCCCACTCAATCACGCTCACGCCGTCCGGCTTCAAAAACTCTTCAATTCCCGCCGATAAAATTTGTTCGCGCGACTCCAGGCGGTACAAATCAAGATGAAACAGCTTCAGCCGCCCGCCGCCGTATTCATTGACCAGGGTAAAGGTCGGCGAATGCACCCGGCCGGAAATTCCCAGCCCGCGCGCCAGGCCTTTTACGAACTGGGTCTTGCCCGCGCCCAGTTCGCCGTTCAAGGCAATGACCCGCCCGCTGGGGGCGCCCCGGCCAAATTTCTCGCCCAGCGCTTCCGTCTCTGCCGGACTATGGGAAATGAACGTAGCCATGTGCGTTGAGCGGGTGTGCCCCGGTTTTGTCGTGGAGCACAATGCCCTTGCCGGCGACAATTTTGCCGATGCAGCTCAGTTTCAACTGCGGAAATTTTTTCTTCCACGCGTCGAGGAGTTTTACGGCGTCCTTGCTGGCGACCGTAAACAGCAGTTCAAAGTCCTCGCCGTCCGTCAGCGCCGCCAGCGCCGCCGGCTTGGGGCCGGCTTCGGCCTGGGGCTCACGAACCTGGGCGCGTGCCCGGAGTTTTGCCGCGCGTGAAACTGGCAACGCCGGCTTCAAAATCTCCGCGCCCACCCGGCTCATTTTTGCCAGGTGCCGCAAATCGCCAGCCAGTCCATCGCTCAAATCCAGCATGGCGTGGATGTGAAAATGTTCCGCCAGCCAGCCCGCTTCCGCGATGCGCGGCTCAAAATCCAGATGCTTGCCCGCCAGCGAACCGCCGAGTTCGCCCGTCACAAAAATCGCGTCGCCGGCCTGCGCCCCGCTCCGCAAAATGCATTTTCCACGAGCCACCAGGCCGAGCAGCGCAATGGAAATCAGGATGCGTTCGGGATTCGTCGTGGTCTCGCCGCCGACAATGGCCACGCCGTATTTTTCGGCCAGGACATTTAAACCTTCGTAAATTTTGGCCACGAACTCCGCGTCAAAATCTTTGGGCAGTGCCACCGTCACCAGCGCCGCCGCAGGCGAGCCAGCCATGGCGGCGATGTCGCTCAAGCCGCGCGCCAGGGCCTTGCGCCCGATCTTTTCCGGCGGCGTTTCGCGCGTGAAATGGATGCCCTCCACCACTGCGTCGGTCTTGAACAGAATCAGTTTGTCCGGCACCCCCAGATCCAGCACCGCGCAATCATCGCCCGCGCCGGCAACGACCGTTTCGTTCGTCGGCAGCGATTTCGTCAGGCGCGCGATGAGGTCGAATTCGTTCATGGACCCACCAGGTGGTATTTTTCAGCGATCAGCAACAAAATGAGATTGCCCGTGTTGAACAGGCTGTGCGCGAGAATGGGGGCAAGCAGCCCGCCGGTCTTTTCGCAGAGCCACGTCAACGCCAGCGCCAGCACGAACAGCGGCAGAAACGTGGGCGCGTTGGCGTGGGCGAGCGCAAACAAAAAACTCACGCCGATCCAGCCCAGCTTGGGCCAGCCGTATTGTTTCGCGGCGGTAAACAGCAGGCCGCGAAAAAAAAACTCCTCGGCCAGCGGCACCAGCACCAGGGCAAAGAAAAACAGGTACACGCGCACCCCGGGCCGGGCGTTGAGAATCATTTCCACCGCCGTCTGATCCTCCACCGGCCAGTGCAGTTTTTGCAGCGCGAGGACGGAAATATATTTCAAGCCGAATAAAACCGGCGTCACCACCGCCAGCACCGCTGACGCCAGCGCCAGACAGCGTTTCCAGCCCGTGGAGCCCAAGATCTCGCGCCAGCCCTGATCGTGAAATTTCAGAAAAGCCGCGCCCAGCACCAGCACCACTCCGTGAAAACTCAGCGTGGCCAGCAGCACGCTCCCAACACTCACTTCGGTTTTGAATCCACTGACACCAGCTTGCATCAGCAGGCCGGTGGCAACATTGCCAAAAACCCAGGAGACCACAATGCTGCCAATCAGTGCCAGCACGGCTTCCGGCTCCCATGATTTTGTTTGCAACATGACCTCAGCGTAACCAAGCCCCGGACAGGTGACGACGCAAAAAGCTCGTAATTGCCGGCTCCGGGCACATTTTGACCCTGTCCTTGTTTTCTCCCAAAGCAGGGCCATGCGTCAACTTTGCCGTCGCGGACAGGCGAGACGCCTGCCCTGCTTTGTTGGCAACCCGGTTCGGGGTTTAATGCGCGAAATTTCGCTGGATGTTGGAGCCGGGAGACGGGATGTTAATGCGCATGGACGCGCTCAAACACACCAACCGGCTGGCCCGGGAAAAATCTCCGTATCTGCTCCAGCACGCGCATAATCCCGTGGACTGGTTCGCCTGGAACGAGGAGGCATTTGCCCGCGCGCGCACGGAGAACAAGCCGCTCTTTTTGAGCATCGGTTATGCCACCTGCCATTGGTGCCATGTAATGGAACGCGAAAGTTTCGAGGACGAAGAAGTGGGCGCGTTTCTGCGCGAACATTTTGTGAGCATCAAGGTGGATCGCGAGGAGCGTCCCGATGTGGACAAGATTTATATGACCTTCGTGCAGTCCACGACCGGTGGCGGCGGCTGGCCGTTGAATGTTTTTCTTACCCCGGATCGGAAGCCGTTTTTTGGCGGCACCTATTTTCCGCCGGACAACCGCCATGGGCGTCCAGGTTTTCTGCAACTCCTCCGCCAAATCGCGCAACTCTGGCGCGAGCGCCAAATGGAAATCGCCGCCAGCGCGGACGAATTGCAGGCGCGCCTGGAACTTGTCACCGCGCGGGATGCCCGGGAAGATTTCACGCTCACGCCGGAGGTTTTGCACCAGGCGTTGGCAATGTTCAAGGAAGCTTACGACCCGGCGAATGGCGGTTTTGGCGGCGCACCGAAATTTCCACAACCAAGCATTCCCTCGTTCATTTTGCGCGCGGCCAGGCGGTTTGGTGACAGCGAGGCGGTGAAAATGGTTTTGCACACCTGCGAAAAAATGGCCGCCGGCGGCATTCACGACCAGCTCGGCGGCGGCTTTGCGCGCTATGCCGTGGATGCCGAATGGCTGGTGCCGCATTTCGAGAAAATGCTCTATGACAACGCGCAACTGGCTCAGCTCTACCTCGACGCACATCTGATTTCTGGGGAAACACGCCCGGAGGAAAGCGTTCCGCAAGTGCCTCCCGGCGAATCCCCTTTTGCCGCCATTGCCCGTGACATTCTCGATTACGTTTTGCGCGACATGACGCATCCCGAAGGTGGATTTTATTCCGCCGAGGACGCCGACAGCGAAGGCCACGAGGGGAAGTTTTATTGCTGGACGCATGACGAGTTGTCGAAGCTGCTCTCGCCGGAGGAATTTATCGTGGCCGCGAATTATTTTGGCATCACTAAGGCGGGCAATTTCGTTGACCACAGCCATCCCCACCCGCTGCCGGGGCAAAATGTCCTGAGCATCGTGCAGCCAGAAATGCCGGCCGCAGACGTGCCGTTGTTTGCATCGGCCAGATCGAAAATGCTCGCCGTGCGCGCCAAACGCATCCGCCCGCAGCTCGACGACAAAATTCTCGCGTCGTGGAACGGCCTGATGCTGGGTGCATTTGCCCGCGCGTCCGTCGTTTTGGGCGATGAAAAATATCGTGCCGCGGCGGAGAAAAATCTGGCGTTTATCCGCCGGGAACTTTGGGACGCGAAGTCCAAAACGCTTTTCCACCGGTGGCGCGACGGCGAACACGACCAGGTTCAGTTGCTGGAAGGTTATACGTTTCTGCTGGACGGCGTGATTCAACTTTATGAGGCCACACTGGAGCCGGCGCATCTGGACTTTGCCGGCGAACTCGCCGGGGCGATGATTGCAAAATTTTACGACCCGGCCAACGGCGGCTTCTGGCAAAGTCCCGCCGGCGTCGGTGATTTGATCCTGCGCGTGAAGGATGATTATGACGGCGCGGAGCCGAGCGGCAACTCCGTCGCCACGCTGGCATTGCTCAAACTTGCCGCCATCACCGGCCGCGAAGATTTCAGGCAGGCGGCCCAGGCGACGCTGCAACTCTCCGCCCTGCGCCTGCAGCAGCAGCCCGCGGCGCTGGCCGGCATGTTGCAGGCGCTGGATTTCTGGCTGGATGAACCGCGCCGCGTGGTCATTGCCGGAAACACAAAATCACAGAATTTCACACAATTGCTGCACGCCGCCCATTCCGTCTATCAGCCCCACAAAATCGTGCTGGGCAACGCCGGTGGAGTGGAACCGTTTGCCCGAACATTGGCGGCAAAAGACGGGGCAATGGTTTATCTTTGCACGGGGAATTCCTGTCAGCCGCCCACCAATGACCCAGCGACGGTCAAAGAATTGTTGCGTTAACCTGTGACAGACTGGGAGCGCCAGTCTCCGCCCCGACGCGTAGCCGGTTTCACTTCAATCCCAACAATAAAATCACCAGATCAATAACGAACAACAAGACGATGGCGATTTCGAGCCACAGCATCACGCGGGTGTTCTGGTCGTGCTTGAGAATTTGGTACAAGTCGTCAAGCGTCTTGAGCTTGCCGTCAATTGTCCGGTGCCAGTCCGCAAGGTGGAAGCGGGACGAAATTTTTTCGTAGATACGCGCCCGATGCCAGTCGCCGAAAAACTTGGTCGTGTTGGACAATTCGTCATTGAAACGCGCCATGTCTATGCGGATTTCGCGCAGCTCGCGCAGGATGTCGCCGCGCGAGCGCAAGGGACGTTCGCCCAGATCACGATACGAGCGCTCCAGCGCGTCATCCAGCAGCCGGTCGTAGGCTTCAAGCTCGGCCAGTTGGAGGTTGGCGAGTTCCATGATGTAGAGGGTCTCGTCAAAATCCCGCGGTTCGTCCACAAGCAACGCGGCGTCCCAGTCGAGCACCACGAGATCGTTGTCATAGTAGCTCAGGTAGCGGGCGGTGGATTCCTCGGCTTCCTGTTTGGACAGCCGTTCGGTCTGTTCCTCCTGGGTGAGCAGCGCGGCGACCTGGTGGCGATGGGCATGAAACCACTGCTCGGCATTCATCGGCTGGTCGTCCGCGTCGAGCACCGGCGAAGCGATGCAAAAAACCGTGTACGCCTCCTCCTCGGGCAGTTGCGGTTGCGGCCGCACGAGATGCCCGCGCAACTCCTTGACCACCTCCTGCGCGAGCCGGCGGACTTCGTCGTGCAACGCGCCATTGCTGAACTGCAAATCGTGAAACGCAACCAGGTCCTCAAAATGACTCACCGCAAACGGCACGTGTACGCTGATGCTGATGGCCCCGACGGGCAGGAGTTTGATGATGCGCTCCATCCGCACCGGTCCCAGCGGGCCGATGCGCTCCATCGGCGGCAGACGGATCATCTGCGGCTTGTAAAAAAACAACTGGCGCGGACTGCGTTTGCTGGCGTCCACGGCAAATTGCGCCACCGGCTGGCCCAGCAGCTCGCGGATCGGCTTGCGGGCAGTGTCATACGCCACATCGAACGCGTATATGTAAACCACCTCGCCGCCATAACGGATTGCCGGGTTCGTTTTCATCACGATTAAGCGTAACCTATAAGCACGAAATCCGAAACCCAAATGCCAGAGGCGCACCTCCAAACTATGGCGAGGCGCTGTTCCACAAAAAAAGCCCGTCATTTCAATGCCGGGTCCGAGGCATAAGGACGTCCAGTCCCGCCGGGACGGTTGAACGTCTGTCCCTGCGGGATTTCATGATGTCGGTGGCTACAGCTTTTTACGAACTGTCTGTTCTGATATTCTGAGTCATTTTGATTTTTTTTTTAGTCGGATAAACGGGGGGGGGAGGGGGGGTCCCACGACCGCCCAATGTTCAAGCCGGTGTAGTGTCGAGCCTGTGGCTCGATTCATCGGTACACAGCGCCGACGCTACACCATACACCATGCCCACAGAAATGACCACGTAGCCGCTAACAGATTATAACGTTGCGCCGCCCCATTTGTTGACACGATACGTTATCGCAGTCATCCACGATTCTAGCACAGTTCCCTAAAAAGACCACGTAGCCGCTAACAGAATCTTTTTAAAAAAGCGGAAAGCGAGAAGCGGAAACATCGAGGCGCAGCCTCGACGCTACAGCGCCCAGAAATGGAGGCGCTGGGTATAATCACATCTCACCTTCGGGATTTAGGATTTGCCCGCCGTTTTGTTTTCGTGTGTTTCGGGTATTTCGCGCTAAAATTTTACCATTCGCATGAGCGATTTTGAAACCCGGTTCAACGGCATAGCGCGGCTTTACGGCAAAAGCGGATTGGAGAAACTGCGCGCGGCCCACGTCTGCGTAATCGGCATCGGGGGTGTGGGCACCTGGGCGGCGGAGGCGCTCGCCCGTTCGGGTCTCGGCGCGCTCACGCTGGTGGATTTGGATGAAGTTTGCGTGAGCAACATCAACCGCCAGCTTCACGCGCTCACCGAAACCGTGGGGCGCGCCAAGGTCGAAGTGATGGCGGAACGCATCCGCGCCATCAATCCCGATTGTCGCGTGACGGCGGAACAGAAATTTTTCAGCGAACAAACCGCCGCTGAATTGCTCGCGTTCAAGTATGACTTTGTCCTCGATGCCATTGACAGCGTGACGAACAAGGTTTTATTGCTCGCCGGCTGCCGCCAAAAGGGTCTGCCAGTGGTGGCTTGCGGGGCGGCAGGCGGGCGCCGCGACGGCACCCAGGTCCGAACGGCCGATCTTGCGAAAACTTCCCGCGACCGGCTGCTGGCCGAAGTGCGGAGGAAACTGCGGAAGGAATTTCAATTTCCCGCCGAAGGTTTGCCGATGGGCGTGGAGTGCGTGTTTTCGGCGGAGCCGCCGGTGTTTGCGCAACCGGATGGCTCTGTCTGCGAAAATCGCGCGGCAAGCGAAGAGGGCACGCGGCTCAATTGCAACGGCGGTCTCGGCTCGGCGACGTTCGTAACGGGTGCGTTTGGCTTTGCCGCCGCAGGCATTGTCGTGCGGAGAATTGCGGCGTTGCAATAACGACCCAGGGCCGAGCTGCCGCCAATTTCCGGCGTGGACCGCAACAGCGGATCGGCAGGTGGCGGCAGCGGACTGCTCCGGCGAATGTTAGGCCACAACGGATATAAACAAAGCAATGCCATAAAGAATCGCGAGTATCCAAACTAAAAACTGCCTGTGGTGATAAAGAGTAAAAACCTGCCAAAGAAAAACAAATGCAAACATCGCCACAATCGGCACGCGTGACACTCCTCCTTTCGGATCACAAAACAAACGCCAATAGGAAATCACTGCCACCGGGAGAACAAAAAATAAAGCGTAGGAAACTCGCTTTGACTCTCGGCTTAGTGATGAAGTGCCCATGTGGCCATGAAGTGAGCCACGCCGGGCTGATGATGTCTTCCGCGATAGCGGACGGACTGTCGCAATCGGCGATGGCTTCAGTGAATTGTTGGCCCTTTGCATTTAATTCCTAACTGACTTCAAGAAATTCGACTGCTCCTCAGCAACAACCTGCCAATATGGGCGCTGGTGCTCCCTGAGGAATGTGACAGTCATCTGAAGTCGCCTCTTGAATTCCGGGGTATCCAACAATTCTCCTCCCTCAGGGCACGTCCCACTATCAACAATCTGCGGTGAAAGCACCAGCCAACGTTCCGGGGAGAAAATAGTGTGTGTGACGTCACCATGCCATGTGTAACGAGTTCGCATATACATCAGGACTACATCTTTCGGGTCCGCGTAACTCAAACCAGAAACATATCCATACCGCTGAACACCGTTGCCGAAATGGCCCTCTATCATCGCCAGTGAGTTGCTCCCTATGCCGTGCGCATTGGGATAAATGTTCGTGTGAGATTCGAGCATCCACTGATTAAACGCAGAGTCAAGGGCGCGGTGACACAACGGGTGGGGACCAGACTGAAGCACAAAACGCGTGCCAACTATCAATGCCAAGGCGGCAACACCGCTTATGAATACTCGCAATATAAGATTCAACTTGCTCACGGGCTTCGAGGGCTAACTGTTATTCAACGACTGCCGGTTCGTATATTGAAATCGGGTTTCGGTTAACTGCAGTTTTTGTAACTTGCTCATAATCAAGCCATCGGCTCGTCAACATACGAACCAGCCGTTGCATATCAAAATCACTGTCTGATGACTCCATCTTTGGCCGGCCTGGGAAATTAGTCAAGTGAATCGCGCCGCCCCAATCCTCGCCTAAGAAATTATAAACCGCGAAATATGCGAAATACGAAAGGAAACGCTTTTTTTCGCGTGGTTGGCGTATTTCGCGGTTCGCTCCATTTCCTATATTGGCACGGTTTTTGAGCTTCCAGGTTTTCCTCGTCTCCGTGGTCGCCGGTCACTGTAAGGCGAGGATTTGGGACGCCCTTGAAGTGAGCCATGCCGGGTCTGGCTCAACACAAGCCTGCCCACCAGCCGAACACCTCCAGCAACTGGCTCCGACGATTTTGTTAGGCATCGTCGTCATATCCATCTCAAATCTCTGCGGCTCTTTATCAAGCCGATAATCAATCCCACACAAATCACAGCGGGAACTGAAGCAGCCCCGATCATCATAACCGGAGCCAATATCCGAACAACCAAGGCCCGCCATGGCACGGTGCCCCCACCTGCCGCGGGTCCGTAAAGAACCTCTGCAACCAGATCAATCAGAAGGATCTCGGAAATATATGTCGCCATACCAATGCCAAAGCAGCAGCCAAACCAAGCAAGCCTGTTGCGGAAAAACAGTCCGAGCGCTGAAGCAAACCAGACAAAGGTGACCGCCGTAAGAATGACCTCGCGGGCTGTCAATGGCCCATGTGGACCCGGCAGCGGTGGGGAAGGGTTATAAGGGCCGTAACACCAACTGTCAGGCACAATGACACATAAGACAAAAAAGAAAGCAACGAATAAATTTATAATGCGAAACATCAACAAGAGAATGTTGGTATTGATGAGCATACGATGCCTAACGAAAAAAGCTGAGCCGCGCCGTATCTACGACTTGGACCGCGACAGCGGAACTGCGATGGCCAATAGGCGTTGGCTCCGGCGACTGGTTAGGCTGCGTCATTCGATTTCTCTTTCTGTGAACTTCTGGCAACAAGATAGCAGGTGACACCTGCTGCAACTGCACCACCAGCCGAATGACAAGCATCGCTGTAAAGCCGCCACCACAAATCTAGGCTGCGCCAGCCGGCAAAAGGAACAAGTGTAAAACCAAAAGTGCCCAGATAAAATGCACCAAAATTCACGGTCAACAAAATCAAGCCAACGAGACAAAAAGCCGTCGTCGCTTTTCTCAAAGGTTTTGTGTCACCAATTTGCATATATGCTCTCGCAGCCTAACTATTATTTAACAACTGCCGGTTCGCATATTGAAATCGGGTTTCGATCAACCGCAGTTTTTGTAACTTGCTCATAATCAAGCCATCGGCTCGTCAACATACGAACCAGCCGTCGCATATCAAAATCACTGTCTGATGACTCCATCTTTGGCCGGCCTGGGAAATTAGTCAAGTGAATCGCGCCGCCACCCGGCGCGAATAAAAAGTTGTTCAATTTATCGCGAAATCCGTTATCCCCCCACCGAAATCCGAAGGCCGAGTCCCCGAAATCCGAAAGAAATCCGAAGGCCGAAGGCCGAATTGAGCTTTGGCCTGTTGTGGAAAAGTGCGGGTGAAATTTGGCTTCGCTGTTTTCGGTGGAATGGGGCGGGTGAGTTTTGGGTGCTTGTGATTCCGTTTCCCAATCCCAAGGGGATTGCAGCCATCAGCCCTGGGGTTGCGAGGAACGAGCTACCCAGGGTAACCAGAACAAAAACCGCAACCCTGAAAGGGTTGAATCGGCTCTCCTTAGTCATTGGTACACAACCCTTTCAGGGTTGAGACACCTACCGCCGCTGACCCAAGGTAGGCCCTCCCCGAGTCGGGCCAACCTGGGCTGAATGACACAATCCCTTCAGGATTGGAGCAGACCCGGTGTGGCGTATCGTTGAACGCAACGGTTTCCATTCCACCGAAAACAGCGAAGCGGCAGGTACGCTCTCCGCCCTACCCTATGCAGCCAAACACCCGCTGGAAATTTTCCTCCACGCGCGCGGCGAGCGCGGCCACCGGTTCACCGAGAAACTCCGCCAGGCCCTCGTACACCGCCGATAAATTGGCCGGATGATTCAGCGGTTTTCCTTCGGCGCCGGCCAGCGGAAAATGATTTCGGTCGTCCGGCAAAAGCTGGTCGGGGGCGTCGGTTTCAATGAGCAAACGGACGGGCGGGACTTCCTTGAAGGCTTCGCGCTGGCGGAGTTTGCGTTCATGCAGGTAATAGCCGGGAAAACTGAAATACGCCCCCAGCCTAACGAAGGCGGGAATCATTTCCGCGGGTCCGCCAAAGCTGTGCAGCACCAGGCCGCGCGCCGGGCGCGGATGAGCGCGGAGCAGTTCATGGAGCCGGCCCCAGGTTTGCAGGCAATGTATGCTCACGGGCAGGTTGCGTTCAGCCGCAAGCTGTAATTGCGCCAGAAAAACTTCCTCCTGATGTTCATACGGCAAATCCGGTTTCCAGCGGTCCAGGCCGATCTCACCGACGGCGGCGGGAAATTCGTCGAGAAATTTTTCGAGCTGCTTCAACCAGTCCGGCGTGCGCTCGTGCAAATACCACGGATGACAGCCGAAGCTCGGCAGGACGACTTTATTCTCCCGCGCCAGCGCGAGCACCTGTGGCCAGTCGCTTTCGCACGCGCCATTGACAACCATGCGGGCGACGCCGGTCTGGGTACACGCGGCGAGCAGTTCGCGCTGCCGCCCCGCAAAGCGGTCGTCTTGCAGGTGATTATGCGCGTCGTAGAAGTTCATTGCGAGGTTGGAGGATGGAATATTGAGAATGGCAGGGCAGACGCAATGCAGCGACGCAACGCGGCAAGCCGCAACCAAATATTTTGGACTGCGGCGGGAAGCGAAGCGCCACGCAAATGGCGCTTAGATAAGGACTCAGGCATATAACACATTTTCCTATAGCATGTCATGATTCGGAATATGCCGCTCCTACGGAGCTGCGATTCAATCACATCTAATTTCTACAAATATTTCGCGCCTATGGCGCTGGCAGCGTCGCCGCCGCCACGCTCTGCCACCGCAGTCCAAAATCTTCCACGTTCCACTTTCCGTTTCGCTTTTTTCCACCCTCCATTTTCTATCCTCCATTCTCTCTGGTGGTGGCTTGGCCGCGCTGCGCCTCTGAGTTTGCCTCCGCAAACTGCCGGATGTGCTCCCAAACTTTGGAAAGCGCGTTGCGGCGGTTGGGCGTCAGATGCTGGGTGATGCCGAGCGGCGCGAGAAATTTCGGATCATGCGCGAGAATCTCCGCCGGAGTATGGCCGCTGTAAAATTCGCAGAGCAGGCCGGCGATGGCCTTGACAATCAGGGAATCGGAATCGCAACTGAAAAAACAGCGGCCGTCGCAAAACTGAGGCGTCAGCCACAGTTTGGCGAGACAGCCGGGAATCAGATTTGAGTCCACGCGCTGTGCCGGCGCCAGCGGCGAACGCTGTCTGGCTTTTTCCACAAGGCGCGCAAGACGGTCCTGCCCGCTTTTCAGCGAGGCGAGTTCGGTCGTGAGCTGGAGTTGTTTTTCCGCGAGGTTCATGGCGCGGAAAGGGATTCAATCAGCGTGGGGCGGCGGCTCGCCGGCTTCCGGAGGACGGGGGTCCTCGTGCCGTTGAATGTTTTCGCGGGGGTCATGCCGCGCATGGCGGTCATCGTGGCGCGGGCCCTGATCCCGGTGCCCGCGATGCGGCTCGTCATGCCGCGGACCGCGTGACAGTTGCTGCTGCTGGCGCGGGGGCTGAATGCGGCGGAGCGCGCGGCGAAGTTCATCAATCTCGCGCTCGTCAGCCAGTTTTTGGCGCTCGGCCAGCTCGACCAGTTCAAGAATTTCGTCCAACTGATCAATGGTGTGCTTGAGCGACTCGGCAATTTCCGTGGCGTGGGCCACAGCCTGACTGATGGCCGAGGTTTCCGCCGGACGAAAATCGGCCGGCTTGACCCAGGGCTTCGGCTCCGGGCGGCGATATTCGGGGCGAGCCGGACGTTCCGGCTGACGCTGGTGTTCCGGTTGGCGCTCGCGTTCTGGCTGACGTTCCGGTTCCGGCTGGCGCTCGCGCTCGCGTTCCGGTTCCGGAGCCGCGGGAATTTCCGCAACGCATTCAGCGGCGGATTCAGCAACCGGCCCGGCGTCCGAATGAGAAAATTCCTCTGGCGGCACAGCCTCGACCGGTTCTTCAAGATGCGGTTCGCGGAAATCGCCGGAGGTATCGCGTTCGGGTTCGGCAATGGTTTCTTCATTGCGAACGACAGCTTCTTCGGCAGGTTCCGGATGGGGCGGCAGTTCCCCGGCGACGGCCGTGGATTTGTCGGCAGTGGGACGTGGTCCGCGGCTGCGGCCACGACCGCCACGGCGTCCGCGGCGGCGTCCAGCCGGGCCGGCGGCGGGCCGGCGGGCGGCGGCAGGCAGGTTTAAATTGGATTGTTCGTCAGGCACAAGCTTGTTCCTTGAGGATGGCGACTTCGCCCGTAAATGCAATGGCGAATTGCTTTTACTTTTTCACAAACAGGGCCAGCGCGGCGGTATGGCTGTGCAGAAAATTCTTGGCGCCGACGGGGCCGATCTCGCCGTTGCAGAAAAAACCGGACAGGCCGGCCAGGTCAAAATGCGACTGCACCAGCGCCGCATCATGGCTGTCGCGGCCAAAAAGATTCCGGCCCCGGCCATTGCAGCAAAACAGGCAGCCGCCATAAACCGGCCGGCCGGCCAGTTCGGTCTTGGCGCGGTCGAGCAGCTCGTTCATATCCTCGTCGGCGGCGATGGCGTCGCGGCGCTGAAACTGGATGGTCTGGCCCATGCGCGGCAGGGCGCCCACGGCGAGCACGCCGGAATTGGGGTCGCCGCCCAGCAGGTTGCGGACGAGGAAGTCGCCGCGATGAAACTCGTCGAGATATTCGTTTACCACCAGGCCGATGAACAGGTTGCCCTGCGCCTTGCGCTGGTCCTCCGGCGACAGCTTGGATACCGTCTCCGAAAGCACCGTGTAGGCCGGCCGGTTGCCGATGTGGCGGATCAGATTCTGTTCGACGCGCGTGAGCGTCCAGGCCTCGCCGATGGGCGTGCAGCCCTGGGAAATGACGCCGGCCAGCGTCACCTCGCCGCCGATGGCCAGCGCGACCCCGCCGTCCTCAAACACCTCGCCGTCCAGATAAACCTGGGTGAGCGGTTCGGGAAAACTGCCGCTGGCCAGCCCGCCATAAACCGGCAGCGGCGAATAATTTTTGTTCCACGAACGCAACCAGCTTTCCGCATCGAGGTGAAACGGGTCAATGAACGCGAGCCAGGCGTTCACATTTTTTTGCGCGACTCCGGTTTCCACCTGCCAGAAATGATCATCGTCCGCCACCTCGACATTTTCCTGGGTGAAGCGGACCCCTTTGAGCTTTGCGCCGGGCAGCGAATACAGCGCCAGCACCAGTCCGCCGGCCGATTCGATTTCCTCGGCGTTGGCCACCAGACTGCTGCTGGAACAGCCGGCCAGCAGGGGAATGCGGCCATGCAGGCGGAGTATTTCCAGCACCTGCCGGGCGTGCGGAAAAAACTTGGGCGACATAAAGACCAGCCCCAGCGACACCTCGGGCGCCGGCAGCCGCGCGCGCAGCCGTCTCGCCCAATCTGCCAGGCCTTCTTCATCCATCCCGTCAGACCAATAGGCCGCTATGGAGAACTCGTTGCTCAACAGAACAAACTTAATGCCGCCAGACGAAAATGCAAAGCGGGAACCGACATTTCTGTGAAAATATATTTTTCAAGCCCGCCCGCCCGCCGTCGATACTAAGAGAAGGCCAGCCAGTCCGGCAGGCTCCTCCCTGCGATTTAAAGGGGAACGCGGCCACCTGCCCGCTCCGGTTCACTTGAGCCAGGGCGCAATCTTCTCGCCGGCCCAGATTTCCGGCACGGCCTGGCGCGCGCGCACCACGGCGGTTTTTTTTCCGTTCACCAGGATTTCCGCCGCCAGCGGACGCGTATTGTAGTTGTCCGCCATCACAAACCCATAGGCGCCCGCGCTCAACAGCGCCAGTCGGTCGCCCGCGCCGACTTTCGCCAGCGGCCGGTCCTTGCAAAAAAAATCGGCCGATTCGCAGATGCCGCCGACCACGTCGGACGAAACCGTCGCGCGGTTTTTCTTCACCAGCGGAACGATTTCATGATAGGAATCGTATAAGGCCGGGCGGATCAGGTCGTTCATGGCCGCGTCCACGATCACAAAATTCTTTTTGCCCGTGCGTTTCACGTATTCGACGCGGGTGACCAGAATACCGGCGTTGCCGACGATGAAACGGCCCGGCTCAATCAGGATTCGCAAACCCAGCGGCTGCAACAGCGGCAGCAGTTTTGCCGCATAGCTTGCCGGGGTCAGAATGCCTTTGGCAGCCGGCGACTGCCACCAGCCTGCCGCGCCGCTCGCCAAAGCCGGATCGTAAACAATGCCCAGACCGCCGCCGGGGCTGAAAAATTCCAGGCGGTATTTCGCCGCCAGTTTTTTTACCAGGGGCAATACTTTCGTCACGGCCAGTTCGTAGGGCTTCACCTGGGTCAGTTGCGAGCCGATGTGCATCTGCACCCCCCGCAGCCGGAGGTTTTTCAGTTTGCTGGCGCGGGCATAGACGCCTTCAATGTTTTCAAACGCGATGCCGAATTTGTTTTCATAGGTGCCGGTGGTGATCTTGGCGTGGGTGTCCGCCGCGATGTTCGGGTTCACGCGCACCGCAATCGGCGCGATCTTCTTAAGGCGGGCGGCCACCTGGTTGATGCGCTGAATTTCGGGCTCGCTCTCGCAGTTGAACGAGTAAATTCCCTGCCGCAGCGCAAAGGCGATTTCATCCGCGGTCTTGGCCACGCCGGCAAAAACGCATTTTGCGGGATCGCCGCCAGCGGCGATGACGCGCTGCAATTCGCCGGCGCTGACCACGTCGAAGCCGCTGCCCAGATTGGCGAGCGTGCGCATGACGGACAAGTTTGAATTGGCCTTCATGGCAAAGCAAACCAGGTGGTCGAGCGGCGCCAGCGCGGCGTCAAGCTTCTGAAAATGGCCGGTTAACGTCTGCTGCGAATAGACATAGAGCGGCGTGCCGAATTTTTCGGCGAGCGAGTCCACGGCCACGCCTTCGCAAAACAGCTTGTTTCCAATGTATCTGAATTGATGCATGAAGCGCCCAGTCTATGCGTCCGCCGCCAAAGTTCAAGAGCGGGCTGGACACGGGAGATATGCTGGGCGCATCTCCACTCATGCGGCGACAGGTTTTACGAACTGTCTATTTTTGACATTCTGGGTCTCCTTGTGTTTTTTTTTTAGTCGGATTTGGTGGGATTTACCCGGATAAATCGCCGGTGTGAGCTTGCTGCGGACCAGATCCGCCCCACCTGCGGAACTCCCAGCAGCGGTAGCGGCGTCTGGGCGCAACTTGGCACACGCACCGTTTGACCCGCCTTTGCCTGTTTCGGCGCGACGGGAATTCCCGGCAAACAGGCGCGCAAGCGGAAGGCGCAAGGCGTACATTTTAGGTTGATTCACCTTGATTTGGTTTGATTCACCCTGATTCGACTTTATTTATCGGCGGGTTCACCGGTTGGTGGCGAAGCCAGTCGGTGGTTTTGGCGCCGGGTTCACCGTTTTTTAGGATGGGTGGCATAGGAGTTTAGTTTTAATTCCAACCGCAATTCTACACGCATTTCCCAAAAAGACCACGTAGCCGCTAACAGTATTTTGAAATTCTGAAACGCCGCTCCCCGGTGCGTCCGATTCCGGCGGGGCAAGAATGCTGAAATTAGAGGGATTTAAATTTTAGTGTAATCATAGACAAGCGGGCGCTGATTACGGGCGATGCGGTGGGAGGGCTTGGACGCGCCGCTTGCGCGCGTGTTTTCCGCGAGGGCGCGTAAAACAGCACCCGGGGCGGGTGCGCTCCCCGGGCATTGACGCTCTCCGGGCATTGCGCTCCCCAAAACAAAACGGGCTGGCAATGTCATGCGGGATTTACCGGTGTTGTTATCACTGCATCCAGCATTGCATGTCAGCCCAGGAAAACTTAAGCCCGTCCGGCAAAAGCGCAAGGGGTGAAATGAAATTATTTGCGCGGCTGAGCTGCCGGTGACGTTGCTGAAAACGCAAAGTGCGGTATTCTGTGCGCGTGAATTCGAATGTCTCAGAAAACCCGCCCGCGGAGCTGGCGGGCAAGGCGGCAGGTTTTATCCGCGACGCGCTGCCGCCCGGCGGTTTGTTCGCCGGCATGAACTGGAAGATTTCGCCAACGCCGTTTGCACTGGGCGAAAATCTGGCGAAGGAAATCGAGTCGCTGGGGCGCGTGTTGCTGCAATTTTATCGCGCGGTGAATCTGCTTTACCGCAAGAGCGCCGAGGGCAAACAGCCGGAATGGGTGGCGCGCTGGCTGGACCTGGGGAAGCCGCGCGAACTGATCGAGCTGCAACGCTCGCAGGTTTTCAAAAATGAAATGCCGCGCGTCATCCGGCCGGACATTTTGCTCACGGAAAACGGTTTTAGCATCACGGAACTGGATTCGGTGCCGGGCGGCATCGGGCTGACGGCGTGGCTCAACCAGGTGTATTGCCAATTGCCGATTGCCGATTGCCGATTGCCTGCCGCTGCGACCGGCGGCGGAAAATCCGAAATCCGAAATCCGAAATCCGAAATCATTGGCGGCGCCGACGGGATGCTGCGCGGGTTTGAGGCGATTTTTGGCGATGCGAAACAGGTCCAGATCATCGTTTCGGAGGAGGCAAAAACTTACCGGCCAGAGATGGAATGGCTGGCGGGACAGTTGAACGCGCAGAAACAGCGCACTTTCAACCTGCAATCTTCAACCTTCAACGGGTTTGCGGATGGCGATGCGGTTTACCGGTTCTTTGAACTGTTCGATTTGCCGAACGTGGCGAATGCACAGCAGATTTTTGGACTGGCGGGGAAGATCCGCCTGACGCCGCCGCCCAAGCCCATTTTCGAGGAGAAAATGCTGTTTGCGCTGTTGTGGAACCGGAACCTGCAACATTTCTGGCGGCAGGAGCTGGGGGAAGGTTTCCTGGCGCGGCTGAAGCGCATCATCCCCTACACGTGGCTGGTGGACCCGACGCCGCTGCCACCGCACGCGGCCATTCCCGAACTGAATCTGACGGACTGGCAGCAGTTGAAAACGCTGTCGCAGAAGGAGCGCGACCTGATTTTAAAAGTGTCGGGCTTTTCAGAAAATGCGTGGGGGGCGCGCGGCGTGTTTCTCGGCAGCGATTTGTCGCAGGCGGACTGGAGCGCGGCGGTGGACGCGGCGCTGAAGAATTTTGAGACGTCGCCCAGCGTGCTGCAACGGTTTCACAAGCCGTCGCTGGTGGACGCAAGCTGGTTTGATTTCGCAAAGAATGAAGTGACGCCGATGAAGGGCCGGGTGCGGTTGTGTCCGTATTATTTTGTGGGTGGCGAGGGCGATGCGGCGCGGCCGCAACTGGGCGGGGTGCTGGCGACGATTGTTCCCGCCGACAAAAAAATTGTCCACGGCATGACCGACGCGGTGCTGGCGCCGTGTTCGATTTAAATGCTGAGAAGGTTCGGGATGAGACAGATGGTGTGACGCCCGCCCTCAACCCGGGCCGAACCTCGGCTTGGCACCACTCCCCTCCATCCGATGGAGCGGAGAGAAACGCTCCCAGCGCCTTTGGGAATCCTGCCACCTGCTGCTTGTGACCGCAGACAAGAACAGTGTCATATACCTAATCATTTTGAAATATTCCCGAAATGGCTTGTCAAGCGATAGCCAGAAGGAAAAACTCACCCAAAATAACCTCTCTAATCTAATCGTCTAATTGGATGAACTGCGTATGAAGCCTTTGCTCTGTGTTCTGGGTGTGGTGTTTGCATGTTTCTGCTTGAGCGCGCAGACGAATGTCTGGCAGCCGTCGCCGGGACATACACAGATATTGATATGGCCGGGGACGGTTCCTGATCCGCACCCTGTCCCGGGGCCGGAGTATGCCAAAAACGGGCCGCCATGGACTGCGGTGTTCAATGTCTCGCAGCCGACGATGACGGTCTATTCGCCACGGGGAAAGAACACGGGGGTGGCGGTCGTGGTATTTCCTGGCGGAGGCTACCAATGTCTGGCCATGGATCTGGAAGGCACGGAGATTTGTGACTGGCTGACGTCCAAAGGTATTACCGCGGTGCTCTTGAAGTACCGTGTGCCGGTGAAGCGGGAGGGGGCGTACTGGGAGTCGCCGCCGGCGTTGGAAGATGCGCAAAGGACGTTAGGACTGGTGCGTTTTCACGCCGCCGAGCGGGGGATTGATCCGCACAAGATTGGCGTGATCGGCTTTTCGGCAGGCGGACATATGGTGACGGCGATGAGCACGCATTTTGACCGGCGTTTGTATCCGGCGGTGGATGCGGCGGACAAAACAAGCTGTCGCCCGGATTTTGCGATCGCTTGTTATCCGGGCCATATGTGGAACGACGAGGAAGGTTTTAAGTTGAATCCGAATGTCCCGGTCAGCACCAATACGCCGCCCACGTTTTTGTTGCAGGCGGAAGATGACCCGGTGGACAACGTGAACAATTCGCTGGTTTACTACATCGCCTTGAAGAACGCGGGCGTTCCCGCAGAGCTGCATTTGTATGCGCATGGCGGGCATGGATTTGGCCTGCGCCGCACCAAGTTTCCAATTACCGGATGGCCGGAATTGGCCGGGAAGTGGTTGGGAACAATCGGGATGACTTCAGAGCAGTTGACACAATGAAAATTAAATTTAAGGCGCTTGGCCCCATACGAGCCCCGGTGGCTGGAATTGGAAGCTATAGGGGGCGAGGGAAGCCGGAAGAGGTGGCCTGCTAATATCCGGGCGCAGGCAGGATAAAAGACGGCTGGCTTCAAGGACAGTGTGCAAATGCACCTAAAAATGCGTGTCCGCCCAATTGAATCTTGACCGGAAAGTGTGGAATGGGCATCGTGCCAACATGGATGGCGTTGAAGTTACTCTTGCAGTTTAGGAGTTTGCACCTTTATCCCGATTTCATCGCTTCATGCCCGACGTATGTCCCAATCTCACAACCGCTATTTGATCATCATCATATTGGGCGCGCTTTCCACGATCAGCCCGTTCGCCATTGACATGTATCTGCCGGCGTTTCCCCAAATCGCCGCGGCGCTGCACACGTCCACCGCGAGAATTTCCCTGTCGCTGGCCAGCTATTTCGCCGGGCTGGCCGCGGGCCAGCTTTTTTACGGGCCGCTGTTGGACCGGTTCGGACGCAAACTGCCGCTGTACGCCGGATTGAGCCTGTTTATCGCGGCGTCCATGCTTTGCCTGTGCTCGCGCACGGTGGAATGGCTCATTGGGCTGCGGTTTGTGCAGGCGCTGGGCGGTTGCGCCGCGCAGGTGGCGGCCATGGCGATGGTGCGGGATTTCTTTCCCGCGAAAGAAACCGCCAAGATTATTTCGCTGCTGATTCTGATCATCAGCGCCTCGCCGCTGCTGGCCCCCAGCATCGGAGTTTTTGTGGCCGTGCATCTTGGCTGGCAATGGGTGTTTATTGTGCTGTCCGCGTTTGTGGCCTTGATGCTGGGTGTCTGCTGGTGGCGTTTGCCGCAAGGCCATCAACCCGACCGCACGGTCTCGCTGCGGCTCCGGCCCATTTTGCACAATTATGCCGCGGTCTTGAAAAAGCCGCAGTTTATCACCTATGCGCTTTCCGGCGCGTTTGCGTTTTCCGGCCTGCTGGTTTATGTGGCCAGTTCGCCCATCATTTTCATGGAGGTGTTTCACGTGAGCCCGCAACAGTTTGGCGCCATCTTTGCCGGCCTGTCCGTCGGCTTCATTGGCAGCAACCAGATCAACGTCTTTCTGCTGCGCAAATTTTCCAGCGAACAAATTTTTCGCGCCACGCTGCTGGTGGAATGTCCCGTGGCGCTGCTGTTTTTTGTGGGGACGATGGAGGGCTGGTTCGGCCTGGAGGGCACGCTCGTGTTGCTGTTCATTTCGCTGTCCAGCCTCGGCCTGGCTTACCCGAACGCGGCGGCGCTGGCGCTGGTGCCGTTCGACCGCAATATCGGCAGCGCCTCCGCCATGCTGGGCTTTTTGCAAATTGGCGTCTCCGGCCTCGCGTCCGCCAGCATCGGCGTTTTTGATTCGCACACGCTGCTGCCGGTGACGCTGGTCCTGGCAGCCACCTCCTGGATTGGTTTTGCGATTTTGCTGATCGGCAAACGCCGCATCCATGGCCTGCGCTTCGTCGAGGAAAAAGACGCCAACCTGCTGTCGCACTGAATCCGGCTGCGGGGAGGCGAATTCCGATCAAATTTGGGCCATGCCGGGAAAACGTCTCCCTTGACGCGAGGGCTTTTCGCTGCGAGTTTTCCGGCGCTTGGCGCAAAACAAAACCTCGTCAGCGGCAGGCGACGTGTTCGCTGACATCCTGAAAGTTCCCGGCGTGCAATCCCTTGCCCGCCGCGTGGAGCAGGGCGGAGCGCTGACATTTTCCGGGATCGCCGCGAGTGCCCGGCCTTTTTTTGCCGCGCTTCTGCAAAAACTTTTCCCGCGACGGCCCATGGTCATGGTCGCCGGGAATTTAAAAACCCAGGAAAGTTTTCAGCAGGACCTGGAGACGTGGTCGCAGGCCGCCGCACAAAAATTAACCGCCGTCCCGCAGCCAGACGCACCCGGCCATCCTCCATCCTCCATCCTCCATCTTCTATTTTACCCGGCCTGGGAAATTTTGCCGCACGAAGGCAAGCTCCCGCACGCCGACGTCATCAGCGAACGGCTGCAAACGCTCGTGGCGCTCTCCACGCCAGCAACCGCCAGCGATCAACCCGCAGCCTTGGTGGTCACTTCTGTCACGGCGCTGCTGCAAAAAACTTTTGCGCCGGACGATTTGAGAAACCGCGCGCGGCATTTGCAACGGGGCGACGCCATCGCGCCGCTGGATCTGATCGAATTTCTGGAGGCGCAGGGTTATGAACCGGAGGCGCAGGTTTCGCACAAAGGCGAACTGTCGTTGCGCGGCGGCATCGTGGACATCTTCCCGCCGACGAGTCCGTGGCCGGTGCGGCTGGAATTTTTTGGCGATGAACTGGAATCGCTCCGCCATTTTGATCCGCTCACGCAAATCTCGCGCGATGAAATTTCCGAAACCACCATCCCGCCCGCCGGGGAAATCGGCATTCTCAAAAATGGAAGTCTGCCCCCCGCAGCCGGGCCGGCGCCCGCCAGCCTGCCGCCCGCAACCTTGCTCGACCACCTGCCGCGCGAAACCATTTTCGTTTTGTGCGATCCAGAATCACTGGCCCAGCACGCGGACAATTATGCCCAGCAAATTCCCGCGGATGACCCGTTCTATATTTCGTGGCCGGATTTTCTCGCTGAATTAAATCGCCGCGGGTTCACCTCGATTGAACTGGCGGAGGATTTATTTCCCGAAGTTTCCGGTGAATGGACGGGCGGGGATTTGCCGGTGGCTGAAGACATTCATCCTGTTGAGGGGGATGGGGAGAAACCCGCGGGCGGGCCGCCCGCGCTCCTGATTTTGGGCAACCTCGATGCGTTCCGCCCCCTGGCCGAGCGCGCGCCGGAACCGCAGATCGCCGAGGTGCAGCGCCGCGAATTCTTTGAGCAGCTTCATCGCTGGCTGCGGCAGGATTACGCCGTCCACGTTTTTTGCAACAACGACGGCGAGCGGCAGCGGTTTGAGGAGATCTGGAACGAACTTGGCCTGGCGGTGGCGCCCGATGCCGGCAACGCACCGCAAATTCACCTCGGCTCGCTCGCGCGCGGATTCATTTGCGAGGAGGCGAAGCTGGTGGTCGTGACCGACGCGGAAGTTTTTGGACGTTACAAAATCCAGCGGCCACGAAGATTGAAATCGCCGCACGCGCTGGCCGCGCGCTCGGCGCTCGACATTGATTTCACGGATTTGGAGGAGGGCGATCTGGTCGTGCATTTGCAGCACGGCATCGGCCGTTATCTCGGCCTGAAGAATTTGCCGACCCCCCCCGACCGGCAACCGGCAACCGGCGCCGGGCAATCGGAAATTGAATGTCTGGTCATTGAATACGCGCCCAGCGACCCCGCAAACGAGCCGCCGAAACTGTATGTTCCCGTCAGCGAGGCGCATCTGGTCAGCAAGTACGTGGGGGCGGGCAAGGCGCATCCGCCGCTCAACACGCTGGGCGGCACGCGCTGGGCGAAGGCCAAAGAGCAGACGGAAAAGGCCGTGCGCGATGTGGCGGCGGAACTGCTGCGCATCCAGGCCGTACGCGAAACGCAGCCCGGCCATGCCTGCAAGCCGGATACGCAATGGCAGCGCGAGTTCGAGAGCGCCTTCATCTACGAGGAAACGCCCGATCAGTTCAGGGCGATTGCCGAAACCAAGGCCGATCAGGAGCGCGCCAAGCCGATGGACCGCCTGATCTGCGGCGACGTTGGCTTCGGCAAAACGGAGGTGGCCATCCGCGCCGCGTTCAAATGCGTGATGGACGGGAAACAGGTGGCCATTCTCGTGCCCACCACGGTGCTGGCGCAGCAGCATTACAACAATTTCCGCGAACGCATGGCGGATTATCCGGTGCGCCTCGAATTGCTCTCACGCTTCCGCACCAAACGCGAACAGACCAGAGTTGTCAAAGACCTGGCGGCGGGCGCGGTGGACATTGTCATCGGCACGCACCGCATTGTGCAGGAAGACATCGCGTTCAAGGATTTGGGGCTGGTGGTGATTGATGAAGAGCAGCGCTTCGGCGTGTTGCACAAGGAAAAGTTCAAGCGCCTGCGCACGCTGGTGGATGTGCTGACGCTGAGCGCCACGCCGATTCCGCGCACGCTTTACCTCGCGCTCACCGGCGCGCGCGACATGAGCACCATTCAGACGCCGCCGCACGACCGGCTGCCCGTGGAAACCATCGCCACCCAATACGACGAGCGCCTCATCCGCGATGCCATCAATCGCGAACTCCAGCGCGGCGGACAGGTTTTTTTCCTGCACAACCGCGTGACCACCATTGACCTCATGCGGTCGAAATTACAAACGCTCGTACCGCGGGCGCGCATCGTGGTCGGGCACGGCCAGATGCATGCAGACGATCTGGAGGAGGTGATGACCGAGTTCGTCAACGGCAAGGCGGACGTCCTGCTGTCCACGACCATCATCGAAAGCGGCCTGGATATTCCGAACGCGAACACCATCATCATTGACCGCGCCGACCGGTTTGGTTTGAGCGATCTGTACCAGTTGCGCGGACGCGTCGGGCGTTACAAGCATCAGGCCTATGCGTATCTGCTGCTGCCGCGCCACGCGCGCCTGCTCACCGACGTGCGTAAACGCATCAGCGCCATGAAGCAATACTCCACGCTCGGCAGCGGCTTTAAAATTGCCATGCGCGACCTGGAAATCCGCGGCGCGGGCAACCTGCTCGGCGCGGAACAAAGCGGCCACATCACCGCCGTGGGCTTTGAACTCTACTGCCAGTTGCTCAAGCAAAGCGTGGGCGCGTTGAAAGGTGAAAAGGTCAAACCCCGCGTCGAAGTCCGGGTGGCGCTGGACTTTTTGGAAATGAAAAACGTGATGCTGGATGCGTCCTCCGTGAACGCCGCCGCCCGCAGTGCGCAGCATGCGTCGCTGCCGCACAATTACGTTATCGAACCGCATCATCGCATCGAGATGTACCGCAAGCTTGCCCAGGCCGTGGACCAGCCCGCGCTGGACGCGTTGCACGCGGAATTGCGCGACCGTTTCGGGCCGCTGCCGCCGGCGGTCGAATTGCTGCTGGCCGTGGCGGAGTTGAGAATTCTCGCAAGCGAAAAGAACGTAACCGACATCGAGGTGGAGGAAGACAAATTGAAGCTCGTGCGCGGCGGCGACTTCATCACGCTCGGCGGAAAATTCCCGCGCCTCAGCAAGAAGGAACCCAAAGCCCGGCTCAAGGAAATCAAACGCCTGCTGCTGGCGATTTGACCTGGCGCACGGTCGTCGGGAATTGCGTCAGCGGGAAGTGCCCTTTGATTTCTTATAGCCCTGCTCCAATTGCTGTTCCTTAAACCGCCTGATTTTCCCGTCCTGGCTCCTGCCAATTGCCGTCAACGGCAGAATTTCCTGCCAGTTGATCTGATGCTTGTCAGCGATTTTCCGGGCGCGGTGATCGGTCGTCAATTTCAGCACTTGATTGACGACCTTCAACCAATCTTTTGAAGACAGCCGGGCAATTTCAACTTGTTGGAGCAATTCATTTAGGAACGCGCGGACACAGGGTACCAAAATTTTAAGATGCGCCACGTCTTGCCGCTTTTCCTGCGACACCGTGGCCGTCAATTCCAGTTTGCAGGCCAGGAGCGAAATGGGGTCAAGAACGCGGATGGTTTTCCCGTTCCATTCAGCTTGAATGGCTGGCGTGCCGGTGGCGGAAATTCCGGGGATCCGCCGGACGATTTCAATGGCGGATTTTAGATGGTCGATTTGGAAAGGAATGAATCCCGCCAGCGTGGTCATTTGCACCTTGGGAGGATAACCCGGCGTCAGCGCCAGTTGCCGGGCTATCCGCTGAACATCCTCCGTACTGCCTTTGAAATCAATATCCTCGCTGGTGAATGGCTTTAATTTTTCAAGCTGGGGGGGTTGGTGGGCAAATAGTGTTCCGCCCAATAATTAACTGCCTGACCACCAACCAGGACATATGGCTGGCCCTCAGCATCGCGTATTTTTAGAACTTCAGAAAATTGTTGAAGGGAAAAGCCCACGGTTACGCCCATTTGGCAATAGCGCGGGCAACCTGGTTCAAATTGGTGATGCGCCATCTGACCCCATCACCAACAAGTGAAGCGCGGCGTTGAAGTGCGGCTGCCGCCTTTGGGCTGTGTTGGGCCTTGCGCAGATTGGCCATACGGCTTTGCGCTTCCTGCCTTTTCATTTGATTGAAAGACACCGTTTTCACAGGTCAATACATACCGCTATTAGCAATGAGAAGCAAGTTTGCCGGGCCGGTTTACGGACACTCGGCCTTGCTGCCTCAAAAATGGAGCCAGCTGTCGGGCTTGAACCGACGACCTGCTGATTACAAATCAGCTGCTCTACCACTGAGCTAAGCTGGCAAAACCATTGATTCTAAAAGAGGATTCCTGCATCACTGCTGCCATCAGTTTGACGATTTGATACTGGTTTTGCATACTGGTCGCATGAGCGTACCAGAAGCACCGTCAATCCCCGCCGCGCAATGGCAAAAAACCAACTTTGCGAATCTTATTCGCTACGTACCATCGGGCATTTATTTTGCCCGCGTAAGAGTCAAAGGCAAGCTGATTCGCAAGAGCCTGAAGACGGACGAGTTGACTCAAATTAAAAGACACCGGGGAGGCGAAACTGGGGGGAGGCAAAAAGGGTCGTTGACTCATGGAAAAAAGACACCGGCAATACGGGTGAATG
>Ga0181520_10001535_pt1 | contig 46522 bp, 37 predicted proteins | sample PEATcosm2014_Bin_29_FD_132451 | JGI IMG/M metagenome (GOLD analysis project Ga0181520, IMG submission 132451) | Peatland microbial communities from MTU Mesocosm Facility, Houghton, MI, USA - PEATcosm2014_Bin02_30_metaG | ecosystem: Environmental > Terrestrial > Soil > Wetlands > Peat | place... | reverse complement strand
CTCTGGCCGCGTGGATGGCGCGCTTGTTGGGGTAGCCAATTGCCGGCCTCTTGCATTTATGCTCGGCCATTCATTCGTTTCTTGTGATGTAATTGCCATGTATGTTGCCAGGTATCGCGTTGGCAGGAACCGTGTTCGCCGGCCCTCAACTCGCAGCCCTGATTGTGGCCGTCAGCTTCGCCGCTGGGCTCAATGTCTACGCCACGGTTGCCACTCTGGGACTGCTGGCCCACTTCCGCCTGATCGAGTTGCCGGTCGGCCTCCACTTGCTCGACAACTGGTGGGTCATTGGAGCCGCGCTGGTCTTGTTTGCCATCGAGTTCTTCGCCGACAAGATCCCTGCCTTTGACCTCTTCTGGAACGCTCTCCACACTTTCGTGCGCATCCCTGTCGCCGCGTTGATTGCCTTCGGCGCAACCTCGCAACTTTCGCCTCAGATGCAGTTACTGGCCACCCTCGCCGGCGGCCTCATCGCCCTTGTGGCCCATGGAGGCAAGACTGCGGCACGAGTCGCTGTGACCCCGTCTCCGGAACCCGTTTCAAATTTCGCGTTGAGCGCCGGCGAAGACACTTTGGCGGTCTTCCTCACCTGGCTTGCGACGCAGCACCCGATCGCCGCCGCGTTGATCGCCGCCGTTTTCCTCATCGCCATCGTCGTCATGGTGCGCTGGGTAGTGCGCACCATCGTTCGCGCCTTCCGCTCGCCGCTGCCGTCGGCGTCCTGGAACTAACCCGCATTTCTCTTAGGCCACCGCGACCTCCAGCAAATCCATCAGGCTATGCATCAACACCTGGTGTCCTTCCTGAATGCGCGCCGTATCGGAATGTCGCACCACTAGCGCTTCACTAGCTAGTGGAAGCGCGGATCCACCATCTTTGCCAAGAAACGCAACCGACCCGATGCCCATCTCGCCGGCAACCGTGAGCGCCGCAATTACGTTTGGCGAACGTCCGCTGGTCGAAAAGACCACAAGCACGTCTCCGGGGCGCGCCAGCGCCCGCAACTGCCGCGAAAATATTTCGTCATAACTATAGTCATTGCCCACGCAGCTAGTCAGCGCCGGATCGGTTCCCAGCGACAGTGCAGCCAAGGGCCGACGCTCTCTCTTGTACCGTCCCACCAACTCTCCGACCAGGTGCATGGCTTCTGCGGCGCTGCCGCCGTTGCCGCAGATCAGCAGCTTGCCTCCGCCGTTCAGGCACTTTGAACAACGGTCCGCCGCGCGCAACAGAGTTGGTTCCAACTCTTCCAGCGAAGCCAGAACCGCTATCGACTCCTGGAGTGTCTTCGAAAAATCGCTCAAACCGCTTCCCTCCCCTTTTCCGTTCTTGAGCGTTCTCTGGCGCCGGCATTCATGGCAATGCAAAGCGCCGCAACGTCGCCGATTCTTTCTCCCAAGGCCGCCGGTACCACCGTGCAAATCGCAACCGCGGGCGCCAGTCCTTCATCGCGCATTGCCTGACGCGCCGGTGCCAACAGCGTTTCGCCCATCCGCATGGCCAGTCCGCCAATCACGATCCGTTCGGGATTCAAAACGTCCACCAGTATGGCCAGCGCAAGTCCGAGTTTCTTGCCGCAGGTGTGAATGATGCCCCGTGCCAGCGAATCGCCCTTCGCCGCGGCCATGTTCACGTCCTTCGCCGTCACGCTGCGATCCCTTGGTAAGTCGAGCAAAAGCGACTTGCGCCCAGCCTTCCGCGCGGTTTTCATCATTCTCTCGGCAACTTGCGCCATGCCGCCGCCGCTGGCCCAGCCCTCCACGGAGCCAACCTTGTTGCAGCCAACCGGGCCGCTCTTAGTCAGGCGCACATGGCCCACCTCGCCGGCCATGCCGTTCGACCCCGCATAGAGCTTTTTGTCGATAATGATCCCGGCGCCCAAGCCGGTTCCCATAGTCAGGAAGACCATGTTGCGCGTGCCCCTGCCGGCGCCATAACGGTGTTCGGCCAGCGCTCCGCCGTTCGCGTCATTTTCCAGCAGCACCTGGCAGCCAAACTCATTCGTCAGTATGCCGACAATTGGAACATCGACCCAGGTTGGCAAATTGGCCGGGGACTGAATTATACCCGCGTTCGGGTCGAGCGGCCCGCCACAACTTATTCCAATACCGCGCAGCGATGCGGAGCTCTCCGCAAGCATGCGATGAATTGCCGCCAGGATCTGATCGATGGTCTGCTGCGGCCCCTTCTTGGGCAATGTCGGAAACTCCACACGCGAAATGATCTCAGGCGATTTCCGCGAGATCACCACCGCGGTCTTGGTGCCGCCAATATCCACGCCAACCCAAATATCTTGTTTCATCCCCTCAGCCCCTTTGCAAATTCTTCAACGACAACACAAAAACATAAAGAATGGCGGCGGCGGGAACAAGAAGTGAGGTGCGCACGCTGCTGCGGTCTGCCACTAAGCCAACCAGCAACGGCAGGATTGCGCGGCCCTCGCACTGCGCATTGCGGCTCATACACTGCATCACAACCAATCTTCTCTTGTCCACTCCCATCGCCGCAGGCGAGCCAGACTCGGTGCCCCCAAGGGTCCAACAACGTAGGTTTCCCATGGATTCCTGGTTATTGTACCTTCTTGTACCTTGATGTCACCTGCCAGATTGGCATTAACTCATTTAGAATCATCACAATGCTCTTAGGCTCGAACCTGCGGCCTCTGCCGTGCCGCTCGTCACTGAAAACTCGCACTCAATCCACTATGCCTTGTGACAGGCGGCTAAGCCCGCGCCGTAAGAAGAACAGGCCGGTTGAAGTCTCGTGTCGCTCGAAATCGGCTGTGAACAGAGCAGCTCCGCTCGGCGCAGCCTGACACCAACATCGTAGGCCGTTCCCTCCCAAAGGCCGAACCCAAGCCGCTTTGTCGCCGGAGTAACTTATGTCAGCCTTGCCGAGCGCCAGCCGCCGCGATTTTCTAAGGCAGTGCCTCACGGGCGCTGTAGCGCTTGGCGCAAGCCGGATGCCGGAGGCCCAACAGGCGGCGCTCACCGCAAAGTCAAGGGTCGTCGTTGCGCACGATCCACTTCTGCGCGGCACTGGTTCCACGGTGGATGCCAGCCGCATTCAATCCCTGCTCGACCGCGCCATGCTCGCACGCTTCAATCGCGATCGCACGGTTGACACTCCTCTTGCGGCGTGGCGGCGTTTGGTCCGTCCCGGCGACCGCGTTGGACTGAAAGTGAACACGCTGGGAGGGCGCGGCATCGCCTCGAACCTGGAACTTGTTGAAGCCATTTGCGAGCGGCTTCAGCAGGCTGGAATCAAAACGGGGGATATCGTCGTCTGGGATCGCGACAGCCAGGAGATGGAACGTGCGGGATTCAAGCTGTCAATCGGCGGAGACCGCGTGCAATGTTTCGGCTCCGATCGCGTGGATTACGAAGACGATCTGGCTGCGTATGGCAGCGTGGGCAGCCGGCTGTCGAAGATTCTGACCCGATATACAAACGTGCTCATCAATATTCCCGTCCTCAAGGACCATGATGGCGCCGGGGTCACAATCGCGCTCAAGAACATGTACGGTGTGATTCACAACCCCAACAAGTACCACCCCAACGGCTGCGATCCCTACGTTGCGGACCTGAACATGCTGCCCGAGATCCGGACCAGGATGCGATTGACGATCTGCGACGCGACAACCGCGATGTATGAAGGCGGCCCGGCATTCAAACCTGAACATAGTTGGAAGTGCAACGGTCTGCTTGTTTCCTCGGATCCGGTGGCGCTGGACGCGACCGGCTGGCGGATGATCGAGCGCAAGCGCGCCGAGAAAGGGCTGAAGACCCTCGAAGCCGAGCAGAGATCGCCGCGCTACATCGTGACCGCGGCCGACCGCGAGCATCGCCTGGGCAATTGCGATCCGAGCTGCATTGAAGTAGTCGAGATAAACGCTGAAGTTTAACCCGCACGGAAGTGGGAGGAGCATCATGTTGCGTGAACTCGTTCGAAGTCAAGGTGAGAGGCTGCCGACAAATCGATCGCCGCGCGCCCCGCTCGATCGCCGTTCGTTTCTGATGTGCGCGCTCGCCTCCGGAACGGCTCTCGGCGAATTGGCAGTGCCGGCCTGCGCCAGCCCCTCCGCGCTTTCTTCGCAATCCGGTCAGCAGACGCAGAACGACGAGCAATTCGTGGTCGAAGCGAAGTTCTACGAGAAGCTTCCCAACAAGAAGATCAAGTGCAAGCTCTGCCCGCGCGAATGCAACGTGGGCGACAAAGAACGCGGCTACTGCGGCGTGCGCGAGAATCGCGGCGGAATTTACCACTCGCTGGTCCACTCGCGCGTTTGCGCTGCCCACGTGGATCCAATCGAAAAGAAGCCGCTCTTCCATTATCTGCCCGGAACGGTCGCCTTTTCGATTGCGACGGCGGGGTGCAACGTAAATTGCAAGTTCTGCCAGAACTGGGATATCTCGCAGTCCCGCCCCGAGCAGATTCCCGCCGATTACGCGCCGCCGCAACGCATCGCGGCCTTAGCTCGCCAGTTCAACTGCCCCACCATCGCCTACACATACAGCGAGCCGGTCGTCTTCAGCGAGTTTCTTATGGATACGGCCGATGCCGGGCACCAGGCCGGCGTTCGCAGTATCGTTGTCTCCAACGGCTACATACAGCAGGACGCGCTCCGGCAGGCGTACGGCAAAATGGACGCCGTTAAGATCGATCTGAAGTCTTTCAGCGAGTCCTACTACGCAAAGGTCGTCACCGGCCAGTTGAAGCCGGTGCTCGATACGCTGGTCACGCTGCGCAAGATGGGCAAGTGGACCGAGATCGTCTACCTGGTGGTGCCAACGCTCAACGACAGCGATGCGGAATTCCGCGGCCTGGCGCAATGGGTCAAGGCCAATCTGGGCACGGATGTCCCGCTGCACTTCACACAGTTTCATCCCGAGTACCTGTTGAAGAATCTGCCCATCACGCCGGTACCCACGCTGGAGCGCGCCAAGGCGATCGCCGACGCCGAGGGCCTTCATTTCGTCTACATTGGCAACGTGCCGGGGCATCCGGCGCAAAACACGTATTGCCCGCAATGTCGCAAAATGCTTGTGGAGCGCGCCGGCTTTACGGCCAGCACTCTGCTCATCCGCAAGGATGGCTCCTGCCCATTCTGCCGGCATCTGATTCCCGGTATCTGGCATGCGTGAGTGCGTCGGATAAAGACTTCGGGAGGTTGATCGCATGAACATCAAAAGGAGTTCGAGTATGGCTTGGCTGATGGCTCCACTGGTCGCATTTCTCGTCACCGCACCAATCAGGCACGTCGACGGCGCCGGGCCGCAGAAGGTGCGTCTGGCCGCGGTCGCCGGCGCTTTCTATCCCTCCGATCCCAAGGAGCTCTCGGCCATGATCGACGGCATGTTGGCACAAGCTTCGCCGCCGCCCGCCGACGGTCCCATCGTTGCGGCAGTCGCTCCGCATGCAGGATATCCCTACTCCGGCCCGGTGGCGGCCTGGACCTTCGCGGCGCTTAAGGGACACAAGTATTCGCGTGTCGTCGTGATCGCGCCATCGCACTACGTGGGCTTCGACTTCACGTCGGTCTACGATGGCGACGCCTACGCGACGCCGCTGGGGACAATCCCCGTCGACAAGGAGTTCGCGCGCCAGTTGACGAAGATCGGTTCCACTATTCGCCTTTCCGAGCAGGGGCACACGCCCACATCCGCCGGCGGCGAGCACGCCATCGAAGTGCAATTGCCCTGGCTGCAGAAGGTGCTTGGCAACTTCGAACTTGTTCCCATCGTGATGGGTGACCAGAGTTATGAGAGCAGCCGCGCGCTTGGCGTGGCGCTGGCAAAGATGATTCAAGACGAAAGGAAGAGCCCCAACGCGCCCGGCGACACGCTAATTCTGGCCAGCTCCGATCTCTCTCACTATCACCCCTATGACCAGGCCGAGACGATCGACCACAAGACTCTCCATGCGCTGGCGGCATGGGATTACTTCAGCATGTCGCGCAACTTTCAGACGCGCACGTGGGAGGCCTGCGGCGGCGCGCCCATTGTGGCCGCAATGATCTACGCCGAACGCATGGGAGCCAACCAGGCCGAGGTGCTCAAGTACGCCAACTCAGGCGATACGTCCGGCGATCGCTCGCGCGTGGTCGGATACAGCGCCGACCTGTTTGTGAAAGGTCCGCGCGCAGCGGCGGAGGAAACGCCTTTCTCGCTCACTGACCAGGAAAAGAGCGAACTGCTCGCGCTGGCCCGCAAGTCCGCGGAGTTCGCCGTGCACACCAACAAGACCTACGATCCGCCTGCGAGCGAAAGCGAAACGCTCAACCGGGAGTACGGCGCCTTTGTGACGCTCACTGAGGCTGGGATGCTGCGCGGCTGCATCGGCTACACCGCGCCGATCAAGCCTCTCAACATTACCGTGCGCGACACTGCCGCCTACGCAGCGTTGCGCGATCCGCGCTTCCGTCCCGTTTCGGCCTCGGAGCTGTCGCAACTCGAATACGAAATCTCTGTCCTGTCGCCACTGCGCCGCGTCACCGATATTGAACAGATCAAGGTTGGCCGCGACGGCCTGTTGATGAAAAACGGCGATGATGAGGGCTTATTGCTCCCGCAAGTTCCGGTCGAACAGAAATGGGACCGGCAAACATTCCTGGAACAGACCTGCGCCAAGGCAGGCATGAGACGCGATTGCTGGAAGGACGAGAACACCGACATCTTCAAGTTCACGGCGGTCGTCTTCGGAGAACACAAGCCGTAAGCGATCAGACTAGGTCTCTGACCGCTTGAAGTTGTACCAAATGTGGGTGCCCCAGGTCCCGATTTTGGGACCTGGGATAGCAGAAATTCAAGGCACGAAATCATGCAGTCAGAGTCCTGGAAGTATTCTCTTCTCCATGCTCGCCCACGCCGCGGTCAATGCGGCTGCCAGGTTGATTGCTGTGCCCAGCCACGCCGTCTTCCAGAATCCAAACACGGGAATCAGGTAAGTGCTGAGTACCAACGCGCCCGCGCATCCGCCTAACAGATCGATCGCATAGAGCGCGCCAAGCCCGAGCCGGCCGTCGCCCTCGGGAACGAAGATCTGGGCCGCAATCGCAAATTGGTAGCCGCCGAGCATTCCCGAAAGCGCAGCGAGGGTTGGGAAGAACAACTGCGCCGCTGCCCATGCTGCCGCAGTCCCTGGTCGATCCCCGAGTTGCGAGATCGCAAATAGCAGCACCGGGCCGGACACTGCAAGCAGCATCTGAGTCGCCGTCATCGCGCGGCGACGAGATTGATCCGAATGGCCTGTGCGCCGCATGGCAAGCCAGCTTCCCAGCGCAAGACCGCCCATGCACAGGCCGATAAGAATCGAAAGCTCGTGGTAGACGTAGCCATAAACAGACTCGAAACCAAGCAGCAGCAGAATCTGCAAAGCCATCACGGTGAAGCCGGCGGCAGCCGTGCAACACGCCGCTGCCAAGCGCGAGCGTCTCTCCTGGCTGGGCACAAACGCCATCAATAATGGTGCAATGAGAAGCACGATCGCCACCACACCGAAGACTTCGCGAAAAGAGAATTGCGCCGCGGAGCGAAACCAGGCAGAATACGCAGACCTGAACTGTGCGCTCCACAGCACAACGTCGAAGGAATAGGCAATCGGCGCAAAGTCGCGATTCACGGGCGTCGAGATCAGGGGTTGCAGTTGCTCATCAACCTGCCTCATGCGGTCAGGCATCATGCGGTAGGGAATAAAGTATTGGCTCACGTACTGCGTATTCAGGCGCCGGTCCTGCAAGCGTTCAATGAGCACGCGTGGATCGGCAGTGAGAACACCGGGCTCGGCCGCTCCGAAGAAGTGAATCGTCTCGCCCGGAATCGCAACGACATGAGGGAATATTTCTTCCAACGTATGCCGGATGCAGCGCAGAAAGTCCTTGAGGTCGGGGCTGAGCGTCTCCTCGGCCGAGCGCAATTCGATGGCCAGCAGTCCTCCCGGTGCGAGGTGTTCGCGAGCGGAGCGGAAAAACTCCGAGGTGTAGAAACGGTTCAACTGCGCCGTCTGGGGGTCGGGGACATCGACAATGATTACGTCGAATTTGCTCTTCGCCGTCTTCACAAACCGCCGGCCATCCGCATAGTGAACGCGAACGCGCGTGTCGGAGAGAATCGAGGCCTGCGCGGGAAAGAACTGGCGCGCCATCGCGATCAGCGCCGGGTCCAGCTCAACATAATCGAGCTGCGTAATGGAGGGATGCTTCAACGCTTCGCTGACCGAGCCATTCACGCCGCCGCCGATCAGCAGTACCCGCTGCGGCGCTGGATGCTCCAGCAGCGCATAGTCGACAGCTTCTTCAGCCGAATTCGGATCTGGAGCATTGGCAAGGTTCACGCCATTCGAATAAAGGCTCCGAACCGCGCCATTTTCGGTGACTGCCAGTTTGCCGTAGATGGTGTCGCGCGTTCCGATAAGATTGAACCCTTGCCACAATCGAGCCTGCGAAAAGCTGTCGAGCCGCGGCGCAAGCAGCGTAAACAAAGGAATAGCGGCCAAAACTGCCACGCACGTCAGCACGGTAACCCACCTGCGGTTCATTCGCAACGCGAGCACCGCAGCCATGCAGAGATTGAGCAGGCCAATGAGGATTGCAATTTCGAAGGACCCCAGAAAACGCAGCAGCACGACGCTCGAGAGAATTCCGCCGAATGCAGAACCAGCGGCTTCGAGCAAGTATGCCGAGCTGGCAGCTACGCGGGCAGTTACTCCGCGCTCGCTTTCGACCATCCGCGCCCCAACTACAAAGAGCGCGCCGCAGATCGCACAAAAGAGGCTCAGGCAGACGAACGTCGTGAGCATCATAGGAATCGGTCCAACCAGTTCGCCCGGAACGCTCTCAAAAACGGATCTTGCCGCTCGCAATGCCCAAATCGTCGCGGGCAGACTCACCGCCAGCAAGCATTCGAGCGCTTCCGTTGTTCGCCGTGGGCTCCCCGCGCCTAGCCTAAGAGTGCTGCATAGGCTGCTTCCCACTGCGGTCCAAAACAGCCACGTTGCCAGCATGATGCCAAGGGAGATTTCGTTGCCATTGAAGATAACGATCAACTCCCGCAGCAGAACAATCTGTCCAACCACGGCGCTCAAGCCCGTCAGCGCAACTGCTGCGTTCTGTTCGATGGCCTTCACAATCTGGAAATTAGATGCCGGCTGCCGCAGAATTGCAAGGGCAGCCGGCACAAGACGCTTATAGACCAATCCCGAGCCTCTTGACACGGCCGGAGCGGACAGATCCTGCGCTTCCATGGCTTAAGCTGTAGCTCACGCTGCGATTGAGCTACCCATTCGTTCCTTCATTTGCTTCAGAGGTTTCCGTAGCATTCTTTCGACATTCTGGGCGTTCAATGGGCGGCTGAAATAATAGCCTTGAACTTCGTCGCACATATGCTCCGCGAGAAACAATAATTGGGCCTCGTTTTCTACCCCTTCGGCAATTACCTTCAAGCCCAGGACTTTTGCCATACTGATAATCGCAGCGGTAATCGCCGCATCGTCAGGGTTGAGCTCGACTTCGCGGATGAATGAACGATCGATCTTGAGTTTCGTGACCGGAAATTGTCTCAAATAGCTGAGGCTCGAATACCCCGTCCCAAAGTCGTCGATTGCCAACTTCAAACCCATATCTTTCAGGCCATTGAGAACCTCGAACATTACATCCTTATTTGACAGGAGCAGGCTCTCGGTCAGTTCCAGTTCAAGGTATTCGGGGGCAAGTCCGGTGTCGTTCAACACCTGCCCGATGAGTTCTTTGAAGCCCTCCTGGCGAAACTGCACGGCGGAGACATTTACCGCTATCGGCGAAACCAACAATCCCTCGTCATGCCAATGTTTCATCTGGGAGCACGCCGTCCTCAGAACCCACTCACCAATGGCAATGATCAGACCGCTGCTCTCAGCGACTCGTATGAATCTGTCAGGCATCACGAGTCCCCACTCCCGGCTTTGCCAGCGGAGCAGTGCTTCCATCCCTATCACTTTGCCATTTGCGATGTTGATCTGGGGCTGGTATTCAAGAAACAATTCCCCTCTGTCGATGGCTGATCGCAGACCGTTCTCAAGGTTCAATCGCTCCATGACCTCCATATTCATCTGTTCGGTGAAGAAGCGGAAAGTATTGCACCCTTGCTCCTTGGCGGAGTACATTGCCGCATCGGCATTCTTGATCAGGGTCTCTCCATCCTCGCCGTGCTCGGGATAAACACTGATGCCAAGGCTGCAAGTGACGTTGACTGTGCGGCCCTGAATGACAAATTCACCCACCACTGAATTCACAATGCGTGTGGCGATGGCCTCCACTTCGGCTAAATCCTTCACTTTGGCCAACACGATCAAAAATTCGTCGCCACCCACCCGCGCCACAGTATCTTCCTGACGTATCTCGTTCTTGAGCCGGTTAGCAACCTGCTGTAGAAGCAGGTCGCCAAACGAGTGCCCAAGTGAATCGTTGATGATCTTGAAACGATCGAGATCGAGGAATAAAAGCGCCGTGCCTCGCCCTCGCCGGCTGGCCGCTGCCACCGCGGCGTTCAAATGATCGCACAGAAGCATCCGATTCGGTAGCCCTGTTAGGGCGTCGTAGTAGGCAAGATAGTCTGCCCGTTGCTGGGCGAGCTTGCGCTCGCTGATGTCCTGATTGATTGCTATGAAGTGAGTGATACAGCCTGGCCGCGATTCGACCGGAGTGATGGTCATATCTTCTGGGACCAAGCCCCCGTCTTTGCGGCGATTGACTATCTCTCCGCGCCATGTTTTTCCCGAGGAAACGGCATCCCACATTTCTTTGTAGAATCCGTGATCCTGCACGCCCGACTCTAGCAAGCTGCGATTTACGCCCAGCACTTCAACAGCGGAGTAGCCAGAGAGAACCGAGAACGCCGGATTCGTCCAGACGATGTTTCCCTTCGCATCGGTGATGCATACGGAATTTGCCGCAGCTTCCAACGCAGCCTCAAGCAGTTTGAGTCTTTCATTCGTCGCCGACAGTTTAGCAGTGCGCTCTGCAACTAGCCGATCGAGATCCTCCATTCGCATTCGGGCCTGGTGCATGGATGTCCACTTTGCAGTGAGCGCATGTGCAAGCTGGCTGACCTCAATGATGTCAAACGGCTTCTTGAGTACTACAAAACTGTCCGACACACCCAAACGATTGGAGATGTCATGCCAGTTGTAATCCGAATGCGCGGTGCAGATAACGATCTGAAGATCGGGGTCGGCCTCCCAAATGTGACCGATCGTTTCCACACCGTCCCAACCAGGGGGCATTCGCACATCGACAAAGGCGAGCGCATAGGGACGGCCCGAGACCTTTGCCAACCGCACGCATTCTAGCCCGTCCTGGCCCTGGAATGCGGAGTCGATTTCAAAGACCACACCGGTCGCGGTTGTCGTGCCGAACAAGATCGCTTCATCGCTTGTCAGATCAAAGTCAGTCTCCGGGGACAGCAGGATCTTCTTCAGATCGTCGTGAATGGCTTCGTTGTCATCCACGATGAGCAGCCGGTAGTTGTTGTTTGCGATCGTCATTAAGCCGCCGTTTCTCCAAAAGTCTCGCTGCACTTGATGGGTAGTTCGAGCGTAAAGGTCGCGCCGGCATTCGTGCCTTCGCTCTCTACGGTCAGAGTGCCACCGAGCTGTTGGGCAGCCAAGGCGCCAGAGTGTAAGCCAAATCCGTGCCCGTCCTGTTTGGTTGTGAATCCGTGAGAGAAGATGCGCAACAGATTGGTCGGAAGAATGCCGATGCCATTGTCCGCTACTCGGATCGCAACACGCTCTTCGCCAACCCGTACCATGGTGATCGCGATTTGCCGGTCCGGATTGCCGGACTCCTTCACGGCATCCATGGCATTTCGCATCAGGTTCAACAGAATCTGTAGCACTTTGTGCCGGTCGGTATTGACGAGCGGCAGTTCATCGCTCTCGATGTGCACAGCAATGTGGTGCCGATCCATACCCTGCCGCGCAATGTCCAACACATCTTTTAACAGATCGGTGAGCGCAAACTTCTCGAAGACTCCCGAGGATCGGGCGTAGGTCTGTTGCATTGCTACGATCTCCTTGATGTGACCGACGTGTTCGACCAGGCTTGCCACTTCCCCGCCGAGCATGATGCGTTCCTGTTCCAGGTGAAGCGAGAGATTCTTCATGTAGGGAAGCACCCTCTGGCCACGCGTGTCATTTGCCAGGTAGTCGCTTAATCCGCTCTTGTGCTCTTCAAGCACACCCACCAGTTCGCCAATCTGGCTGATGCGCAATGCGCGCAGATGATCGGCCACGATCGTGGCCGACACATTTACGCTGTTCAGTACATTGCCGACATTGTGCAGTACGCCGGTTGCCACTTCGGCCATTCCCGAGATGCGGGAGAGCTCGATCAATCGCTTCTGCGCATCCGCCAGTTCCACGAGGGCTTTGTCCCTGGCGACGATCTGCTCGCTGAGTTCTTGAGTTCGTTCGGTTACGCGCATTTCGAGGTCGCGCTTGGCCTCGGACAGTTCCTGATTGCGGTGCAGGATCATATCGGCCATCGTGTTGAAGGCGTTGGCCAACTGCTCGATCTCGTCATGGCTGCGGATGTCGGCACGGGCTCTCAGGTCTCCGCCGGCCACACGCTCGACCACCGATTGCAATTGCAGTATGGGTCTCACAAAGCGCCCAGCATAGGTGACAGAAACCATGAGGCTGAAGAGCACACACACGACTGCCAGAATGCCGGTCCGCAGATTTACCTGCCGCGAGCTTTCGTCGTAGGCATCGAGCGACAGCCCGACATGAATCCATCCCCACTGGATGCTTCTATAGTCGAATGGCACGGCATAATGGAACACTCGCCGGTTGAACATGGGCACGACCCCGAGTTCGCTCGAAGGTTGGCGCAACGCCGGATACCAATAACGATCGCTCTTCGGCTCCATACGCCACCCCTGACGGTCCACTACGATGGAGAGGCCGTCGTTTTTTGTGATCACCAGGAAGTCGACCGCTTTGTCGCCTTCCAGAACCTCCGTTGCGTGCTCGACGACGGAAGAGTAGTCCTCTGAAATGGCAGCCTCGGCGACTTCACCCTGAAGCGCAACGGCGACGCCACTGGCCTTCGATTCCAATTCGACTCGTAGATCGCGCTTCTGTTCCGGAATCACCACTGCCACGAAGATTCCCAAGGTGACCAGCGTGATAGTCCACGCCAGCATCACAGTGCGGCGCGCGATCCCGGTAACGATGGGAATGCGCATCAAACCGGCCCTTTCCGCGAGTGTGCCTGCAGCTCGGACAACCGGACCCGCGATTGCCGCCGCTTGATTCTTCCGCGTTGATACATCGTCAAATGCTTTCACCAACAAAGGGCCAGATCCCCGAACTTGTGTGTGAGAGCGCCTCTGCAATACAACATCGGCAAGAAACTGCTGCCTCTTTTGAAGAAAGCCATGTTGCATTGATTCAGGACAGTACTTTTTGTCGGAGCGTGTGCTTATATTGATATTTAAACGGCGTGGCGCACGGACGGGGTGCAGCTTTTAAAGTTCTGCCCCGGCACGACGCAGGCCGCATTCAAAGAAGCGGTTATTTATCCAAAAGTCCCGAGTACTACAGTTGAATTTCATTCAAATCCTGGGAAGACGCCCAGGGGCCCGGGCCTGAATGCTCCGTAAAGTCGCCTCATTCAAAGGGTTGCCCCCCTGCTCCCTTCGAAAAAACCTCGATTTACAGTTGCAGTTCTAGTTGGACTGCCGTGCCTTTAGACGATCGAACTGGCGCACCATCTCCAGGGTGCCCTTCATCACCGAGACTGGCCTCACAACGAATGCACTGGATTGGAACAAGGCGACGATCTGCCTTCTCGCGGGAACCGTGGAAACGCGCTCAATCGCATCGATCATAACCTTGCGGGCTTTCGCGCTCGTGTTGCGGCGGAAGCCGAACACAATCGGGATCACCTTGGGCGACACTGCCAGCACCCGCAGATCCCGGCCAAGCTGGGGGTTCAGCTCCACTGCCGTCTCCCAGCTGCGGCGGGCCATGCAAGCCCCGTCCGCACGGTGAAAGAAGACCGGCAGAATGACCATATTCAGCTTGTCGGATTCTGCGTAGCCGCCAAAGAAGCGTTCGGGCGCAGGCAGGTTGTTTGTGGACAGCATGGTGTTCAGCCAGGCAGGCAGCAGAACCATGTCCCGATGCAGGTGCGACAGAATCTGCGCTCCCCGAAGATCGGCAAGCTGATTGAACCGGCCGCTCCTATGCACCAGCAGCACATAGTCGATCCCGTCGGCAAGAGACTCCTCAATCACCAGCGAATCCGGATCGGTTAAGTCGACAATTTTTGCGAACTCCAGGGCGGTCATTCCGTAACAGTCGAGCGTCCCCTGGCGGACACTCCGAACCAGATCTTCAGAAGCGATGAAGATTTCAGGTACAGGCTCCGCAGTGACATAGCCGAACTGTTCCTTGACCTCGCGGAGCCAAACCTTGTAGGCAGTCCGGGCGTCGTTGATATTGGCCCCGGCCAGCGTCTCCTGGCTGATCGCCAGCCGCAAAACAGGCTTTCCATCCTCGGCGTTGCAATATCCAGGCGCCAGTGCGCTGGCCGCAGTTCCGGCCATCAGAAACAAGTACTGGCGCCGCGTCATTTGCCTGTCAAAACATTCCATCTTGTTGCACTTCCATTCGGTCCCTTGGGGTGCCTCAGGGTTTTCCGTTCCGCGAGCCTGCCTGCGGTGCGGACAACCGCTCAAACTGGCGCACCATTTCCACAGTGCTCTTCATGACCGAGGTCGGGCGCGTGACAAACCCGTGCGCCTGATACAAGTCGGAGATCTGCCTTCCCGCAGTCGAGTTGGAGATGGTCAGCATCGAATCCAGAAGCATCTTCTGGCCATTCGCATTGCAGCCGCGGCGAAATCCTATGGCAATTGGGATGATCTTTGGCGATACCTCCAAGGGCCGAAGATCGCGGCCAAGTTGGGGATTCAATTCCACGGCTGTCTCCCAGTTGCGGCGTGCCAGACAGGCTCCATCTGCGCGACCAAAGAAGACCGGCAGCACAACCTGGTTTATCGTGTTGCGAGCCAGGAGGCCTGCGAAGAAGCGCTCCGGCATCGGAAGCTTGTTTGCGGCCAGCATGGTGCTCAACCAGGCAGGCAGCAGAACCATATCGCGATGAAAGTGCGTCAGTATCTGCGCGCCCCGCAAGTCGGCAAGCTTGTTGAACCGGCTTGCGGTATGTACCAGCAGAACGTACTCGATACCATCGGCCAGATAGTCTTGCAGCACCAGCACGTCGGGGTCGGTCAACTCGGCGATCTCTGTAAATTCCAGCGCGGTAACGCCAAAACAATCGATCGTGCCCTGACGAATCCCCCGAATCATCTCTTGGGAGGGGATAAAAACTCCGGGGACGACTTCCGCGGTGGGGTGTCCAAATCCATGGGTGATCTCGCTGATCCAGACCTGATAGGCAGCCCGTGCGTCATTGATATTTGCGCCGGCAAGCGTCTCCACACTCACGGCGACGCGCAAGAGCCTGGTTTCACTTCCGGCCCGGCAGATTTCAGGAGCAAGCGCGGAAGCGCCGGCCCCGGCAAGGAGAGCCAGGCATTGTCGCCGGGTTATTCGCTCGTCTGATCGGCCCACAGCATCGTCTCCATCTTGGCCCAACGCAGTTCCAGGATTCTGAGAATCCCGCGGACCGAACCGATTGACCAAAAATCTCCCAAATCGCCAAGGAAGTCACGCCATTCCCAGGACATCTTCAACGGGCCGGGTTCAACTCGGCCTGGACACTCTTTCCAACCATCAAATCGATCCTGGCTTGCAGGGCCATATGGTCGTAGACCGCTTTGTCGTGGGCCGCGGTAACCAGGGCCTCCTGCAGCTGCGCCCGAATCACTTTTTCCGTAGCTACCAATCCGGTTTGATAACCTCGCAACGTCAGTTCAGCGTCATCCTTGGCGGCAGTGTCGGCATCCTGCGTTGCCTGGACAACCTTTTCGCTGGCGCCCAGGTCCTGGAACATGCTGCGTAACTGCAGGCCCAGGCCCTCGGCCAGAAGCAGCTTCTTTTCCTTGAGCTGGTTGATCTTCGCGCGCGCTTCAGCAACCCTCTCGCGAGTGAGGAAACCGTCGAAGATCGGAACCTCCACTCCCAGATCGACCGACCAGCCGTCCTTGTTGTTGGAGGTCGACAGGCCGCCTCCGTAGCTGTTCCACCGCTTGTGCAACTCGCCCTTGAGACCGATCTTCGGAAAATAGCCGCTGGCCGCCGTGGCGCGTTCGCCTTCGAACGCCTTCAGGCCGGCATCGATCTCTGACCAGTCTGGATTGAATTCATAAGCCGTGGAGACCAGGTCGTCCAGATTCCCGCTATAAGGATTGAACGGCACTGTCTCGTCTTTGGGGATCACAGTCGATTTCCACGACAAGCCTATCGTGTAGGCCAGCGCAGCCTCGGCCGATGCCTCGTTGGCTTCCAGCGGTGCTACTATCGATCGCACCGTCTCCGTCACTACCTTGTTGTCAAGGTAGTCGGCCTTGTTCACTGTGCCGGAACCATCTTTGTAGATCGACTCGGTCATCTTGAGGGTTGCTTCCATGCGCTCCAGGGTGTCATTGCCCAGTTGATGAAGCTGGCGGGCGAGCACCGCGCCGTAGTAAATCCGGATCACATTCTCTGTCAGTTCCAGATCTGTGCGGCGCGCCTCGGCTTTGGCCACGCTCACCGCGCCGAGCGATTGCTCGCTGTAGCCCTTGCGCATGCCGCCATCGAAGAGGAGCCACTTGAAGTCGCCTGAGATCGATTCCGTCGCCGGATTCATCAGCTTGACGTCTTGTGACGGAATGGGAAATACCTGTGTGCCAGTAGTCACCGTCTGGCCGGGAAAGCTCACGGGCATCTGCACAGCGACCGGCGGAAACCCTGGGCCGAACGTATTCGCGGGAATCGTGACAATCGCTGCTCCACCGGGAACGGTGATCGACTGAGCCGGTATCTCCATGGCGCTGGCGGGATAGACAAAGTTGGGCGACGAACTCATCTCGTCGATTCCGCCCTGGGCGTTAATCTGCGGCCAATAGCCAGCCAGTGCCTGGCGGTGTTGGGCCTCGGCCACCGCGACGGCGAACTGGCTGGCGGGGCGGCTGTGGTTCTTCTCCATGGCGATGCGCAAACACTCGCTGAGCGACAGCACTTGGCTGCCTTCTGTTTGCGTCTGCCCAAATGCAGGCGGAATATCTGCCAATGGAAACACCGTAAAAACCGAAACAATGCAGATAATGGGCAACCTGATGCGTTTCATAGACTACTTATCGACCGTTCAAGCACAGAGTTCATTCCCCAAGTGCCCCCGGACCGCTTCACGATATATCGGCGCCTTGGTCGAATCGCGTCGCGAGCACTCGACGAGACATTCGCGTCGCAGTTTGCCAGCGAGTCTGTGGACTAACCGCAGATGCCCTTGAGCACGGAATCAAACAAGCGAACACGTATATGCGACCGGGAAATCTTTCCAAGGATGGCCGAAATCCAGCACCTTTCGCGGAGATCTTCCAGACCGCGATGAGGTGAAACATCTGATTTACCTGCAAGGTTACGTCTGTGTACTGTCCCGTTTTGAATCAAGCCATGGCCCTTTAAGCAAGGACAGAGCACTTTTGGCAGCAGTTCTAAATGAAAATGGGAACCCATCTAGCCATTTTCCCAAGGGTTGAACTGTGCTCTGTTGAGGCCTGGAGATATTCGAATCGCTTTTGGAGGGGTTGCGCAGGGTGTGCGCGGGATTGCCAGATAGACGGCTCGGTACGGACATGGACTACACGATGGCGGATATTGGGCCTCCGGCGTTTTCCTTGTTTTTTATGCAGAGTGAATCGTTTTTGTTCCATCAGCGTCGGCTGGAGCAAGGGCACGTTACCTCGAATTGTCACACCCTCTTCGGAATCAAGTAGATGCCCTCGCCTCCAGCAAAGCTCAACCCATTTAGAACTTCTGGGACTTACGCCATCGTCAGCCCGTTGATGCCGCTTGCTCATGCGCATTGTAACTCGATCGCACCAGCGGCCCAGATTCCACGTGCCGGAAACCCATCCTGAGTGCCTCAGCTTTCAAGTCAGCGAATTCACCTGGCGTATAGAGGCGGGCTATGGGTAGGTGATCGCGCGAAGGGCGAAGGTATTGGCCGATGGTCAGAATGTCGCAATGCACCACCGCCAGATCGCGGAAAACCTGGAGCAACTCGTCGATTTCCTCACCCAGCCCTACCATGACCCCAGACTTGGTCACCCCTTCGGGAATTAGCTCTTTGGAGTATCGCAACAACTCGATCGTCCTCTCGTAGCGAGCTCCAGAGCGCACCATCCGGTAAAGGCGCGGGACAGACTCGGTGTTGTGGTTCAGGACCTCGGGCCGGGCCTCGACCACCATTCGGATTGCCTCCTGATTCCCCTGGAAATCGGGAATAAGCACCTCAATCCTGCACCCTGGAGCCTGGCGGCGAATCTCTTCAATTACCAGTGCGAACGCACGCGCACCACCCATTAGGTCGTCATCCCGATTCACGCTGGTGATAACGGCGTGTTGCAAGCCAAGCGCGGCCACAGCCTCTGCTACGCGCCGCGGCTCGTCGAAGTCGATGGGCGCAGGCCTCCCCTTGGGCACAGCGCAAAACCCGCAGCGCCGCGTGCAAAGGTTGCCCAGCATCATGAAAGTCGCGGTCTTGTGATGCCAGCACTCGCCGATGTTGGGGCATTGCGCACTCTCACACACCGTGTTGAGCCCCAATGATCGCGCCAGCCGCTTCAGGTCATGATGATTTTCGCCCGCAGGCGCCCGCGCCTTCAACCACTCGGGTTTGGGAACCGGAGTCTTGCGTATTGGTTCAATCTGTACCAATTCGGTGTCTTCGTGATTCTCTTGACAGTTAAGAGGTACCCTCATTTCGCCCGGATCTAATTTGGCGGATGACGGCTGGCCTAACCGCTTCTGGAAACCTGGTCGTGGACAGAGCGGAGATTGCGAGCGAGATCTGTCGAAGCTCGTGACGAATGACGCCTGTTCCCCGCTATCGGCAGTCAGTTTTTGCGCTGCATCCCTCCGTCTTCCATGGATGATGACCTGCGCATCTTCGTGAGCAAAGAGTCGAGCCAAGGCCTCACCGATCCGGCGGTCGAGCCGGTCACCAGGATTACTATGTCCTTCAAGCGCACACTGCAGGAGTTCCCCGCTGATTCATGGCTTGAGTACTCCCTTAACGATTGCGCCTGAATGCATCTCCTCAAAGGCCTCGCGCCATTCAGAGAGGGGCGAAATCCGGCCGAGCAAAGGTTGGAGATCGATTTTTCCGCTCGCCAAGAGCAAAAGGACCTTCTCCCATATTAGCCAATTGTGAGAAAAGCTGCCCTGGAGAGTAACCGCCTTCTGGACGAGCTGATCCAGCGAAAAGTTGAACGGCTGCGGCCCCCATCCCACCTTCGTGATTTGGCCCGCCGGACGGACAATGTCGAGCCCGAGCTTGAGTGAAGCGGAAACGCCTGCGGCGTCGATCACCAGGTCCACTCCATAGCCATCGCCGAAATTCCTTACCCACTCGGTAACGTTCTCGCCTTGCGCGCCAAGAATCGTATCCGCACCCACCCGCTTCGCGATCTCGAGCCGTTTGGCATCGGCAGGCATGCCAATTACGATGAGGCGCCCGGCTCCGGAAAGGCTTGCCATCGCCGCACAAAGCAAACCGATTGGGCCCGGTCCGATCACTGCGACTGTGTCACCGGGCCGTATGCGCGAATTGACGCAGACGGCGTTGTAAGCCACGCAACACGGCTCGGTCAGCGCGGCTTCTTCCAAGCTCAACGATGCTGGGACGTGATGAAGACAGCGGGCCGGAACTTTGACAAAGGGCGCCATGGCTCCGTCGACTCCATACCCGAAACCAAGCCGCTTCGGCTCTAAATGATAGAGACCCTGACGAATAAACGCCGAATCTGGAGGTAGCAGCGCGGCTGTTTCGCTAACTACGCGGTCGCCCTCCTTGAAGCCTTTTACGCGGTTGCCAAGTTTGGCGACAAAACCGGCGAACTCATGACCGAGGACGACTGGATAATTCACCGTCCAGCTCGGCTTGCCTGCGTATTGATGCAGATCGCTACCGCAGATGGCTACGGCCTGCACCTTAAGCAGAACGTCCTCTTCGCCAACTTCGGGAACAGGAAGTTCCCGAAGCTCTACCGAGTGAGGCTCCTTTGCATAGTTAACCAGTCCGATCATATTCTTGCCTCCTGCTTCTACCGTCATGGCACACTTTGGCAAGCCACAGCTCGCTATAGAATGAGCAGCGCCGGTTGCTCGAGCAGTTCTTTGATCCGGCTCAGAAATCTCGCGCCTGCCACGCCGTCGAGTACGCGATGATCGATGGATGCGCTGATCGTCACCGTCTCTCTGGCCGCCAGCGCGTCTCCGCAGACCACCGCGCGCTTTGCGATGCGCCCGGTCGCTACGATGATGCTTTGGGGAGGATTCAGGATGGCCTGGAACCAATCGACCGCGAAGGCGCCGAGGTTCGACAACGTCGCGCTTCCTCCCTCCATCTCCGCTAGCGTCAACTTTCCGGCGCGTGCTTTACCGGCCAGGCGAATCCGCTCACGGGCCACACCGAGCATCGTCAATTGATCCACGTTGCGAATCACGGGAACAAAGAGCATCTGATCGGTTTGAGCGGCGAATCCGATGTCGATCGACTGCCGGGCGAGGATTTTTCCATTTTGCCAGAAAGTATTCACCGACGGCATTTCGGATAACGACCGGGCCATGGCCTTGAGGAAGAAATCGGTGAAGGTGATGCGCGCCTCCTCCCCTTGCACGGCGGCCACGCAACTGGCGCGAAGTTCGACAAGCTGAGTGGCGTCGACCTCCACGCCCAGATAGAAATGGGGCGCTTGGTTGAAACTGGCCGTCAACCGTTCCGCAAGCGCGGCGCGGCGCGGCGAAAGCTGGACATCGAGCGGAGCAACTGCGGCGGCTGGCACTGCAGGCGCCGCAGCCTCGGCTTGCGCGGCGTGAACTCGCCGCACGTCTTCAGCTTGAATTCTGCTCCCCTTCGCTGGCTTCAAACCGTGCAGATCGACGTCCAGTTCCCTGGCCATCCGCTTGGCCAGCGGAGTCGCGCTAAACTGCGGCGCTCCTTGCGTTTCCTTGGCCTCTTCGCCGCCCGTTGCGGGGTAAGCCTGCGGCTCGGTGGGCTCGATAACCGCCGCCCTCAAAGTGCCTGCCAACACAGCCGCTGCGGCCGCGATTTCGTCTTCGCGGTCCACAATTGCCGCGATCACCGTACCCGTCGCCACCATTTGTTTTGGCGCCACAGTCTCTACCGCCACATATCCCGATACCGTCGCCTCTACTTCCATCTCGACTTTATCGGTCTCCACGCTGAACAACACTTCGCCTTTTTCGATCTTGTCGCCGGGCTGTTTGAACCAAACGGAAACTGAACCTTCCGTCATCGTCAGACCGAGTTGAGGCATTACCACATCATGAGTCATGGCGCACCTGTCAGGAGTTCATCCAATCTCGTATTTCGGTCACTACCCGCTCTACGTCGGGAAGAATCCGATTTTCCAACTCGGGGCTGAAGGCATTGGGCGCGGGACGCGCGCAGATCCGCTTGGGAGGCGCGTCGAGGCTGTCGAAGCAATCCTCGCAGGCCACGGAAAAGACCTCGCCCGAAAAGCCGCACGACGCATGCGCCTCCTCTACCACCGCCACGCGGGTAGTTTTCCGGATGGAGGCGGCGATGCCCTCCCGATCGAGAGGGGCGATCGTCCTGGGGTCCAAAACCTCGAGCGAGATGCCCTCCTGGTCGAGAATCCGCGCCGCATCCAGCGCCACATGCACCATGCGGCCCACCGCCACTAGCGTTGCCGTCGTTCCAGCCCGGCATATATTTGCCTTGCCGAAGGGGATCAAATACTCCTCGGCGGGTACGTTTCCCTTGATATTGTAAAGGGCCTTGTGCTCGATGAAGATCACCGGACAATCGTCGCGGAGCGCGGTCTTCATCAGGCCCTTCACGTCGTACGGCGTCGCGGGAACGACCACCTTCAGGCCCGGAATGTGCGCGAACCATGCGTAAAAAGTATGCGAGTGCTGCACGCCGGCATTGCGCACCGATCCCATTGAGCCGCGGACCATGAGCGGTACTTTCAACTCGCCGTTGGAGAGGAAATGTGCATTGGCGGCCTGTTGCACGATCTGCGTCATGGCCTCCAGTGAGAAGTCGAGGAAGACATTATCGACGATGGCCCGATTGCCGGCCATCGCGGCTCCAATCGCCATGCCCGTTTCACCAAGCTCCGTGATCGCGGTGTCGCGCAACCGGTGGTCGCCGAACTCGGCCCATAGCCCCTTGGTCTGGCGGAAGTTCCCGCCGCGTGGGCCGATGCCCTGGCCGATATAGACGATGCTTGGGTCGCGGCGCATCTCTTCGCCTAGCGCCTCCACTCCGGCGTCTCCGTAGGTTATTTCTCGCTTTCCGTTCGTCACCACGCAATTCCTCCTACCAAACGAAATCCAGCGCCGTCTCAGGATCCGGTTCGGGACTCACGCGCCCGAACTCCACCGCGTCCTCCAACCACGCCTGGGTCTCCCTGTCTATGGCGTCGAATTCGTCCGCGCCGGCGACCTTCTCCGCCATCGAGCTTTCGCGCAGCGCCTTGATGGGATCCCGTTTCTTCCACGACTCGATCTCTTCCTTGGAGCGGTAATGAGTTCCCGGATCGCCCTCGTGATGACCATGGAAGCGGTACGTCTTGCACTCGATCAGCGTCGGACCACCATCCTTGCGGGCGCGGGAGATTGCTTCTCCGGCGGCCTCGTAGACCCTCCGTGCGTCGCTGCCGTCCACTGTCACGCCGGGCATCTTAAAGATGGCCGCGCGCGCGGCGATATCCAGGCTCTTGGTAGCGCGCTCAAGCGACATTTCCGTGGCGTAGAGATTGTTCTCGCAGACATAAACAACGGGGAGATTCCACACCGAGGCCAGATTCAGTCCCTCATAAAAGGAGCCGCTGTTCGATGCGCCGTCGCCGAAGAAGCAAACTGTCACTTGCCCGCTCTTGCGCAACTGCGCGCTGAGCGCGCCGCCGGCCGACATCGTGATTCCCGATCCTACGATGCCATTGGTGCCCATGAATCCGCAGCCCGGAGCGTACATGTGCATGCTGCCGCCCCGGCCGGCGGAACATCCCGTCGCCTTGCCCCATAACTCCGCCATCACCTGCCTGCCGGGGACGCCTTTGGCGAGCGCGTGGCCGTGACCGCGATGGGTGCTCCAGACCATGTCCGTCTTGCTCAAGTTGGCGCAAACTCCGGCCGCTACGGCCTCTTCGCCCACATACAAGTGAACGAATCCGGGAAGCACGCCCGACCGGTACAATTCCTGAATCTTCATCTCGAACTCGCGCAGACGCGTCATCGTACGGTAAAGCTCTAGAACTGTCTGTTTGTCAATCTTCACGTCCGTTCATACCTCCCAATCCAGAGAGCCCCCGGCAGGAATCCTGCCCTGCGAACCCAGTGGCCAGCTCGAACTGCTCTGCAGCTCCGTTCAATTCGCTCCGCTTATGAAATGGATGCGCCGTCGCTATCTCCGGGCCGATGCCGCAGTTCGAGTAGGAAACCCACCAGCGCCTGCGTGTCGAGCAGCGCCCAGCGAGTTCCCGGCCGAATCCCATCGCCGTTCTGGAGAACCTCGATCCCTTGTTCCTTCAGTTGGCTCACCGTATCGTCCATTGAGGGGGTCTCGAAAAGAATGTGATGAATACCCTCACCCCGCTCGTCGAGGAACTCCTTGAAAGCGTTGTTCTCGCCTTCCAGAGGCTGGATCAACTCCAGTTCCAACGCTCCCACTTGCACGAAGGCCTGCCGTAACTTGATCGGCTCCGGGCGGCCCCGGAAGAAGTACTTCGACTCCGGCCGGTTGGGCCATTCAATAAAATGGAACGGCCCGATGCCGAAGATTTTGCTTAGCAGTTCGGTGGTCCGGTCCAGATCCCGGACCACGATACCGATCTGCACAGCGCGTTCAAGTTTCACTCCACTTCTTGTTCCTTTAGCGGGCAAGATAGCCTCCGTCGACTGGCAGGGATACACCGGTGACCATCGAGGATGCATCGGAGGCGAGAAACAACGCCGGTCCGACGATCTCCCAGGCCTCGCCCACCCGGCCGATGGGAATATTGTCGGTCCAGGTCTGCATCAGCTTCTCGGGGTCGAACTGCGGATCGTCCATCACCTCGCGGAGGCCCGGAGTCATAAACTGGCAAGGCGCAAGGGAGTTCACGCGAATTCCGCGCTTGGCCCATTCGATCGCCAGTTGCCGCGTGATGGCGTCCATGCCGCCTTTGCTCGCACTGTAGATGGCCGCGCCGCGCGGATAACCAGCTTGTCCGGAGATTGACGATATATTGACGATCGAACCTTTGCCGCAAGGGAGCATCCGCCTCGCCGCCTCCTGGCAGCAGAGAAAAGCTCCGCGCAGGTTGATGTCGATGGCTCTATCCCATGTCGCGATGGCGGTGTCTTCCGCCGCTTCATGCGGCGAGACGCCCGCGCTGTTGACCAGGATATCCAACCCACCGAACCGTTCGGCGGCGCTCAGGAAACCTGCATGAATCTCCTCTGGCTGGCCCACGTCCATGCGCAATGCAAGCGCCTGGCGGCCCAGCTCTTCAACCCTCGAGGCCGTGTTTTTGGCCTTGTCGAAGGCGATATCCGCGGCCACGATGTTGCAGCCGAACTCGGCAAAACCCAGCGCCATGGCTTCACCGAAGCCCGATGCCGCCCCTGTAATCAACGCGGTGCGTCCGCTCAGGTCGAAAAGATCGCGCATGAACCTCTTGCTGGCAACAATCATCGCGGTGATTCCTCCATTGATCGTTGTTTCAAAAGCTAAAAACACTATACACGCACTCGGCACATTTGTCATCTATATTGTCAACAAATGCTCTCGACACAATAGATTCTTACCCCACAAATCGTAAATCCGAATACTTCAACATTTGTGGTGGGTAACATCGCGCGGCGGCGAGCAGGTCAACCATGTTCTGAATGCCAGCATCGGCCTTGCGATATGCGGCTTCGAGTTTACTGTTGGGCCGGTGTTGCGGATCGGGCCGGTGGTGGAAGCGGCTGTTAGCCAAGCCACGCTCGCCGAGGTCCGCGTCCCACGCCCCAAAGGCCAGACGTGGCAAAAGCCGAAACGGGTGATCGCCGATGCCGGCTACGACTCCGATCCGCTACGTGAGCGATTGAAAAGGCGGGTCATCGAGTTGATTGCATCCTACCGCAAGAACAACAAACGGCGGCGCTATGAAGACGGAAGCTAACTGCGCCGCTACAAACGCCGCTGGATCGTAGAGCGCACCAACGCTTGGCTGGGCCAATTCCGCCGATTGCTGGTTCGCCACAAATATTTGCTCTCCACCTACCAGGCCTTCTTCTATCTCGCTTGCCTCTGGATTACCCTGAGGCACTGTTTATGAAACACGCTCTACGCATTGATCGCCATCCCCTGCACCGCCCCATAAGCATCCAGCATTGACTCTGCCAACGTGGGATGAGCGTGGATGGTAAACATCATCTCCTCCACTGTACCCTCCAACTCCAGCACCGCAACCGCCTCCGCAATCAGCTCCGTGGCCTGCGGTCCCACGATATGGACGCCAAGAATCTCACCAAATCTCGCATCGGAAACGATCTTCACAAATCCGTCGTGGCTGTCCACGATGGTCGCCTTTGAGTTGCCGGCGAAGGGGAACTTGCCCACCTTCACTCCATAACCCATTTCCTTCGCTTGCGCCTCGGTGAGCCCCACCGACCCAATTTGCGGGTTGGTGTAGGTACAACCGGGGATGCGGTCGCGCCGCACCGACCGGAAGGCGCGCCCGGCGATTTTGGCCACGGCTATCATCCCGCTCATCGAACCCACGTGCGCCAGTTGCGGCAGCCCGAACACAATGTCGCCAATAGCAAACACGCCTGGCTCCGCCGTCTCCTGCGCTTCATTGACCTTTATAAAGCCGTGATCAAGCTTGATCTTCGTCTTCTCGAGACCGATATTGCCCGTCCGCCCCGAGCGGCCTACCGCGACCAGCGCCTTCTCCGCTTTCCTGACTTGCTTCTTGCCGTTCGCGTCGATAAAAGTCACCTCCACGCCGTCTTCGGTCCTCTCTACTGCCTCCACTCTGGCGCCAGCATTCACGTCGATGCCTTGCTTCTTGAAGGTCCGAGCCAACTCCTTTGAAACGTCTTCGTCTTCCACAGGCACCACACGCGGCAGGAACTCGATGATGGAAACCTCAGTACCGAAGCTGCGGAAGATGGAGCTGAATTCCATTCCAACGGCCCCCGCGCCGATCACCACGAGCGACTTGGGCACCTGGTTGATGTCCAGAATCTCCACATTCGTCAGAACGCGGCTGTTGACTTCCAGCCCTGGCAGCATCTTTGCCTCAGATCCAGTCGCGAGGATCACATTCTTCGCCTTGACGTGGCTCACTTCTCCCGCAGCCCCCTCCGTGGTCACTTCAATAGTATGCACACCATCCTTTGCCGGCCCGGTCAGCCGCGCATAGCCCTTGATCGTCGTGATTTTGTGCTTCCGCATCAGGAACTCGAGGCCCTTGGTGTGTTTGCTCACGATGGCATTCTTGCGTTTGAGCACCGCCGCCCAATTCAACTTGGGCGTACCGATTTCATCGATGCCGTACTCGGCCGCGTGCTTCAGATGGTCCCAGATTTCCGCGGCGAAGAGCAGCGCCTTGGTCGGAATGCAGCCCACGTGCAGGCAGGTCCCGCCAAGCTTGTCGCTCTTCTCGATCAGCGCCACTTTCAGCCCATACTCCGCGCCGCGGATGGCCGCCGTATAACCAGCTGGTCCTCCGCCAACGATCGTCACATCAAAGATCATTTCAGCCAAGATAAGTCCTTTCCTAACGCTCCATTGTTTACCAGTAGCAGTTCACTCCACCGTTGAGTCTAACGAATCCGTGGAGCATCTATGCCGCTTGACTTGCGCCGACACCTATCCACCCCCTTTAGCTTTCCTGATTTGGATTCGCTGCTCTGCGGCCCGTCGGCTAGCTTGAAGCCCAACCGAGGGAACAATTCAGCAGGACAGCGGTTCGGCATTTGAGCATGGTGCCGGCGCCTTTCCGTCAGCCCTCGAAAACGACCGCAGCCGATCCAGGCGCCATCTCCAATTTGCCGGCCCAGGCACTTGGTTCAGGTTGCTCAGGAGTGATCAACTTCAGGGCAATCGACTTGGGACCGTCGAGAGTAACCTGGCAAACGATGTGATCCGTTGTGCTCATGTTGGCGATGGCCACGGCACGGCGCCCGTCCTTGCGCAGATAGACAGAATATGTGCTTAGCGGCTTTCCGTCAGAGAACACCTTGGCTCCTCGCGTGTCTTGGAATTCCGCTTCCCATATCCATTCACGGTATCTGCGCCGGAGATCGTCCACCGCGTTGCCATAGCTGAGTGTCGTCGGCATCTCGTCGAGTTCGCCGTGGAAGTCGCGCGGCTCATAGCTCATAACAAAGCGATAAAGCAAGCAGGCGTTGATCGTCTGCCGGTCGTTCCATCCGGTGATGGCAACCGACATCGGGGCGAAAGGGTCGATGTATCTACCGAACGGTACAAAGCCACGTTCGATGCGGAAATAGGACATGTTATAGGTTTGCAATTGGATATCGTACGGCGATTCACCCGCGAACAGAAACTGCTCTGGATCGATGATGGTCCTGAATCCTTCAATAAGCGGCACATCGCCAGAGAAGACGGCTCCCGGAATGGGATGGCCGTGGGTTTTCGAGAAACAATAGGGACAGATATGCCAAAAACACTCGTCATATAGGATGCCGCTTGCGCCCAATGCAACGCTCTTACGGAACTCTTCAATCGCGCGCTTCCTCCAGGCCGGACTCGCCTGGCACATCCCGACTCCATGCCGCGTATTGATTCTGGCGATTTGCGTCGGTGTGTCGTAGTCGTAAGCGTGAAACTGGTATGGATCTCCGTACGGGTCCACCGTGGCAAACTGCTCGAATTCGCTACGATAAGCTGGAGCTGTTACGTCTGCCCAAGCATACTTGTTGAAGAGCACGATCTCCACGCCCATCTTCCTGCTTGCGGCGATGGCGTCTTTGAACTCCTGCGCGGTGCCCAGCCTGGGATCGGTGTCGTGCAGGGGAAAGTCCCGGTCCTGGCCGCCGATCTGCCATCCGGTCAACTGAATGGCCTTGACTCCCCAGCGTTTGCACGCTTCAGCGTACTTAACCAGGTCCTTGTACGGGAAGGACAACCTGTCTTCCGATGAGTTGATCTGGATCTGCTGCCAGGAATGGACGTCCTCGACCCACGCAGGCTTCTTTTCTGGCTTGAACCAGGTCCGCCTCCACGCCTTGTATATGTCCGCTCCTCCATGCCAGTCGCCGCTGAAGGGTTCCAACACGAGCGCCTCGGAGCGCTGACTGGCGCCCGGCTGAACAAAGCACAAGTGATTCGGATCGATGCCGATTGTTGCATCGGCAACTTTGGCAGAGGAATCGGTGGCGCTGGAGTTGAAGGAATCGGCATAGGCAGGAGACAAGAAGTAGCAGATCTGCACAGCCTGCTTCTGGCCCTGATCGTGGTAACCGATATAGATTCCGCGTGTGTCGCCGAGGAGCAGACAGAACTGCGTGTCGGTGCCGAGGCTGCGCAATTGCGCCGGCGTGTCGTAGCCGTAGTAGCCCACCTGGTTTCCAAACGCGGGCCAGAGGCTCGCCAAACTGATCCCGCTATAGCCCCACGACGCCTGCGTCAAGCGGCCTTCGCCGCGGGGCGGCTTGAGTCCCTTCAGGCGCGGATACGTGTAGCTTTCAATCACCGCCTCACTTCCGTTGCGAATCTCGTAGCTGAAGTGGACGCCCGCTCCTTCCAGCCGGATCGACTCTTTCACCTCAATGTCGAGCTTCCCCATCCGGTCGCTCTCGAAGCCGGCCCAGCCAATGGTTGCATGGTTGCCATCCGATTCGATCTGCGGCTTGGATGCATGGCGCTCGGTGAGATAGTGAAAGCGATGCTCCGGGGCGGGCACGTGCAAACGAAGTCCCGCGCCTTCGAGCTTCCAGGATTGGTCCCTTGACTCGATTTTCGCAACGCAGCCCGTCTCTCGATCTATAGCGACAAGCAAGTACTCGTTTTCCAGCAATAGCAGATCGGAAGCGGCTGCGACGGCACTGGGCGTGGCGGCATTGACGATTAGCCCCGAGGCACTCGCGGTGAGTACCTCGCCTAGAAATTTGCGGCGTGAAAGAGTCATGTGGAATTCCCTCCTTGTAAATCTCAGACAGGAATCCGGTCGGGTAACGATCTCCACCGAGGTCCACTCAACCAATAAATGGAAAACTTGCTGGGACACTGAGTCTGTGTACGGCCTGGGGCAAAATAAGATCCATCTGAGAAGTGAGTTGTCGGCGCCACGATTGTCGCGAAGCAATCCCGAATATCGCTATAATCTGCGTCGTTCACCTGGGCCTCACTCGACTCTCGGATTCCCGATCGATGCAAAAGGCACGAGATTCAATTTCAATTGCGATGCATTCGCGACGGTATGGCAAAGGGTGATTGCCAAATGGAGATGCCTGGAGCAAAAGATCCCTCACGAACCTTTGAACTGTCTCTTACGCAATTCGAACAAGCACATCTGCATCCTTTGAAATTTGACCGCGCATGAATTCTCGACCAGATAACCCTCAGCCCTTCTGGCCAAGAAAGACCGCTCTCTAATTTCTCGCCAATGGTATCCACAAGGAGATGTCAGTGTCAAGAAATTATGTTGAAAATACTGCCTTGACACGGCGATTAATCGAGTGCTACCGTTTTCCTTCATCGCTGAGAGATCGATCTCTCAAATTGAAGAAACGAAGTCCCAGGATTGATTGGTTATGGAAAGGACAACTACATGACGATTGGAGCGAAATCTGCGGGCCAGGCGACCCGTGAAGCCTTAGAGGCAGGTGAAGGAATCCTTCGCCTTGCCCCAACATGGGTGCCGCGAGTTTATCTCCAGCCTGGACGAAGGCTGAAACTCGATTCGAGCGACCTATACGCTTTTGGTGCCCATCGCGGGGGCATAGACGAGCGGTGGTTTGCCTCCACTACGCCGGCCATGAACGATGGCCGCACTCCCGACGAAGGGTTTAGCTATGTGGTCTCCGGGGACGAGCGCTTCACTCTTAAGGACGCCGTTGAGGCCGAAGGGGCTCGCTTGGTCGGCAAGGCAATCTGGGACAAGTATCACCGCTGGCCTGTCTACAGTAAATTCTTCGATAACTCCGGTCCCATCATGCACCATCTTCATCAAAGCGAGGAACAGGCAAAACTCGTTGGCCGCGAAGGCAAGCCGGAGGGCTATTATTTCCCTCCTCAGTTGAACGCGACATTGGGCAATTTTCCTCATACCTACTTTGGGCTCGAGCCTGGAACCACGAAAGAAGACATTCGTCGGTGCCTTGATCGTTGGGACCAGGGCGACAACGGGATTCTCGATTTTTCGAAGGCCTACAGGCTTAAGCCGGGGACAGGTTGGCTTGTACCGCCGCGGATTCTCCATGCGCCGGGTTCGCTGCTCACTTATGAACCTCAGTGGGGCAGCGATGTCTTGGCGATGTTTCAATCCATGGTGGAAGGGCGTCCCGTTCCCAGGAGCCTGCTTACCCAGGATGTGCCGGAAGAGAAGCACTATGACCTGGATTTCATTGTCGACCTTGTCGATTGGCCAGCGAACGTAGAATCGGAGTTCAAGAAACACCACTATCTTGAGCCCATCCCGGTAGATGATTCGACGAGTGAAGGTTACATCGACAGGTGGATTGTCTACGGGTTGATCGAGGGCCAGCAGAGGTTCAGCGCGAAAGAGCTCACAGTGATGCCGGGCGCACGCTGCACACTCCGCGATCCGGGTGCCTCGGGCGTCATCGTGACGCAGGGCCACGGCACTATCGGCAAACTCAAGGTCGACTGCCCTTCTCTGATCCGCTTCGGAGAGATGACGCAGGACGAGGTCTTCATATCTCATGAGGCGGCGGTGACAGGCGTGACATTCGAGAACCATTCCAAGACAGACCCTCTGGTCACGCTGCGCTATTTTGGGCCGGATGTCCATCCGGCTATGCCGGTAGTTGGCGACCATAGACGCTGAATCCTCGCGGCAGAACTTAGGCACGAGCCGAATCCAATTCAGTCTTTACGCGGACTCGCGGAAAGGGGAGTTAGACATTGAAACAGCACTTTGAAGAGAAGAATGCCCAGATCGAGGCACGTTTCCTGGAACTCAAGAAGTCGCCGGAAAAGGTCAAGTCTCGTCTTAACTTGTCATGGAGCAACTGGGGTTTTGGCCTTGAGACACTGGCTGATTCCGCTGCCCGTCTTCAGAAGGCGGAGGTACCCTTTATTGAACTGCATGGAAATCACTATGGTACCGACCTCGGCTACAAAGTCGATGAGACGTTGGAGATACTTGCGGATCACGGCTTGCGCGTTTCGGGTGTCTGTGGAATGTTCTCCGCTGATAACGACCTCTCCAGCAATCGCGCGATTTGCCGACAGGCAGCGATCGATTATCTCCGGCGCGAAATTCCGTTCACTAGAGAAGTAGGAGGCAGCTATCTTCTCGTAGTGCCCGGCGCCGTTGGCAGGCCGAAGGCCTACGATGACATGGAATTCGAGCGTTCCGCCGGAACTCTGGGACAGTGCGCTGATTGGTTTGTCAAGCATGGCGTGAAGGGCGCGATCGAGCCGATCCGCTCCGCGGAGATAAGCTTCATCCATACCGTCGCCGACGCCAAACGGTATATCGAAGCTATAGACCATCCAGGAATTGCCCACATCAACGGCGACGTCTATCACATGCAGTCGGAGGAGAGCCATATAGGCGAAGCCATCCTCAATGCGGGAGACAGTTTGGTTAATTTGCATTTCGCCGACAGCAACCGCTGCGCCTTGGGCGAAGGATCGATGGACGTCTCCACAATCATTCGCGCCCTTTACCTGATCGGTCACAACCAGGAGGGCCGGTTCGTAACATTCGAGCCGCTTGGCCCGGGAGGGGATCCCTATCCGGCAATGTACGGCAAACCGGACAAGCCGAAGCTGGACGCGCTGGTACATGACAGCATTCGGTATTTCCGCGAATGCGAGGAGTCGGTGCTTGCGGAATAACTCCGCGAAGGCGACGCTGTTTTCTGAAATGGATGAGAGGATTTGGAATGAAGACATACTGCCTCACCTTGGACCTCCAGGAGGACCGAAGTCTTATTGAGGAATACAAGCGGCATCATCGGAGGGAAAACATTTGGCCGGAGGTGATCGAAAGCATCCTGAGCCAGGGAGTCCTAAGTGAAAGTATCTACCTGCTCGGTTCACGGCTTGTAATGATCCTTCAGACCACGGACGAGTTCGACCTCGAAGCCAAAGTTGCCGCGGATGCAGAGAACGCCAAGATGCGTGAATGGGAATCGCTGATGTGGAAGTATCAGAAACTGCTGCCCAGCAGTCGGTCCGGCGAGAAATGGGTTTTGATGGAGAATATTTTCGAACTCCCGTAACTATCCTCTGGCAAAGCCGGAGGCTTTACTTATGCCGTCATCAAAGGGACCTATTGCAACCGCCGAAAAGCAACGGAAACTGGAGCGACATTAGGATCTCCGATCAACCGACTTCAGAAAAACAAAGCGACTGCCCGGGATATAGTCCCGCAATTCTCAAAGTCTGACTGCCTCCCCGGCAGAGGCGGGGGAACTCCCGATCTGAATAGCCGGCGAAGGGGAGATTGATGTCGCCGAGAACCATAGCGTGAATGAAGAGTGCCAATAAAGATGGATCGCAGCGCGTTTCTAACGAAGACCGGCAGCGCTACCCATGCCTCTGAGTTCATCCATCGCATGGCGTCGTTGAGGGACGCCACGGGAGCTTGCAATGAATACCACAGTGGCGCAACTCCAGTGACGCACTGTACTCGGTGCAGACCGTGGGAGAGCAGTCTAAGCTTGTTGGCGCTAATTGAATATGCGGCCAGCACTTCTAGCAATAAATCAGGACAGGCAAAAAATGCATGGTAAGGATAATTGAATGACCCTGACTCTTCTTGCCGCATCCGCAGTGCAACAGAGCGCGACCAGACTGATCTCCCTCTCACCGGCAGATATTCTGATCATCGTGATTTATTTTGTCATGGTTTTGGGTATCGGCATTTATCTCAGGAGCTACGCAAACACCTCGAACGATTTCTTCATGGCGGGCCGCGAGATGACGGCATGGGTCGCGGGACTCAGCTTCCTCTCAGCAAACCTCGGAGCCCTCGAACTGATGGGTTGGGCTGCTTCCACCTACCAGTACGGCATCCTGGCAGCTCACTTCTATTGGATTGCTGCCTTCCCATCCATGGTGTTTCTCGCGCTGGTGATGATGCCCTTCTATTACATCTCGAAAACGCATTCAGTGCCCGGGTATCTTCGACTGCGCTATAACGAGGCGACCCGCGCTCTGAGCGGCATCTCATTCGCATGCATGACAGTCATGATGTCTGGCATCAACATGTATGCCATGGCCATCGTGATGAAGGTGGTTCTTGGCTGGAACATCCACTTCAGCATCTGGGTATCCTCCTTGACCGTAGCGGCCTATGTTACACTCGGCGGCCTGTTCTCAGCCATCTTCAATGAAGTGCTGCAGTTCTTCCTCATATGGCTTGGAGTTCTGGTCGTCCCCATACTTGGCATGATCGAGGCAGGAGGATGGACCGGACTCGTGCTAAAGATTCACCAGAGAGTTCACAGCGACGACTATGTTCATCTCTGGAAAACCTTGGGAACTTTTTCCGGCAATCCGATGGGAGTCCATTGGACTGGAATTGTCTTCGGCCTTGGTGGCGCCATTGCCTGCGGTTACTGGACCACGGACTTTCTTGTCGTGCAGCGTGCAATGGCTGCGAAAGATCTGCGGTCCGCGCAGTTGGCTCCCATCATCGCATCCTATTTCAAGATGATCGTTCCTCTTATTGTCATCCTTCCAGGGCTATTGGCTTTGGCTGTACTTCCGTACCGGCTGGTGCCGGAAAGCGCAGCAGGCCCCGGTATGCACAGCTATAACGAGGTGCTTCCCCTGATGCTCGCGCGATACTGCGGCCCCGGACTTCTCGGCTTGGGGGTCACGGCGTTGATCGCCGGCTTCATGTCCGGCATGGCGGGAAATGTGAGCGCCTTCGCCACAGTTTGGACATATGACATTTATCAGCCCTACATCCGCAAATGGGAAACGGACGCTCACTATCTCAAAGTGGGCCGATGGTGCACAATCCTTGGGGTCCTGTTAAGCATCGGAACCGCCTATTTTGTAACCCAGTTTCAGAGCATTATGGATTATATGCAGGCGCTGGTGAGCTTTTTCATCGCTCCACTGTTCGGCACGGTAATAACAGGGATGATGTGGAGGAGGGCTACACCGAAGGGCGGCTTCTGGGGGCTTCTCGCCGGCACCGGTTCGTCGATCGCGATGTATACGCTGGTGAAAATCAAGCCAGCCTATCTGGCCGTGATCGCTCTCTCTCCGAATGCAAAGGATATGGCAGAGAATCTTTATCGCGCGCTTTGGTCTCTGATTATCTGTGTACTGGTGACCGTGGCTGTCAGTCTATTCACCACTCCCAGACCCGCCAATGAACTCGTGGGTCTGGTGTACGGTTATTCCGGCATCCCCACCGACAGATCATTGCCGATCTACAAGCGGCCGGTGTTCTGGGCTTGTGGTGTCGCGATCTTCTTCGTCATCTTGCAGTGGATTTTTTGGTAAACCTAAGAGTAGGCTATGCATTGCCCCGGAGGTACACCATGAGTAGAGAAACTCACATGTTGCCGGTATGGTTCTTCATCGGAGTCTTGCTCACCATATACGGAGTCATCATTTTCGTTACCGCTTTGGTGGACTATTCACAGCCAACCGCGGTCGTTCTCGCGAAATTCCATCCCGGGCTCTTTGGAGGTGTTTTCTTGTTATTGATCGGAGGCTTCTACGCGTTCTGGTTTTGGCCTGGGCGCCGCAAGAATCGGTAGGTTTTGCCTCCGTGCCATCGTGACCTGGGTAGCGATGCACATGCACAATCGGAAACTTTGATCCGGCAAGGTGTTAAGTGCAAAAACGGTCGTGGAATAGGCTCGAAATCCTATCTGGAAAGCTCGTTTGGTGATGCCAATGAACATTCGAGAAATCGCGCGCCTCGCTCGTGTTTCGCGTTCAACCGTATCGCGAGTGATCAATGACGTCGAAACTGTCGATCCAAAGTTAAGCCGCCGCGTGCAGGCAATCATCAAACAAGTGGGCTACAGGCCAAACTTTCAGGCTCAGGCTCTGGCACGTGGCAGAAGCCATACGGTTGGGCTGATCGTCTCGGAACTGAGCGGCGGCAACCCGTTTTTCTCTGAAATCATCCTCTTTTTCGAACGGGCCGCCGTGGAAGCGGGATACGAGGTGCTCATCAGCTTTGCGGACGTTGAAGCGCACCCCGACAGTGTTACAACTTGCGCAATCCGTATGCAGGAACGGCAGGTTGAGGGTATTGCCGTTCTCACTTTTGGAATAGAGCAGTATCTCAACACTTTGTCTATCGATATCCCTATGATTTACGCCGGCGCTGACGGTGATCTTCCTGGCACGAGAAATGTCCGCATCGATTATCTGACGGGAATGCAAGAAGCGGTGAAGCACTTGATTGACTTCGGTCATCGACGGATCGGATACCTGAGTGGACAACTGAATTGGAGCAGCATGCGCACCCGCTATGAGGCTTTGCGGAAAGCAATCGAGGACGCCGGACTTGAGTTGGAGAAGGAACTGGTGGTCGAATGCGCCCATACTTGGGAAGGTGGAGCACAGGGCATTCCGGATCTGTTGAATCTCCCCAAGCCGCCCACGGCCGTTATGTGCTGCAACGACGTCGCCGCGATCGGTGCGATGAAGACAATGAGCGGGAGGGGAATTCGCGTTGGAAAGGATATAGCCCTGATTGGGTTCGATGACCTTCCCATATGCCGATACACCCATCCTTCTTTGTCTACAATTCGCTTCTCTCCAAGAGAATTATCCAGCCTGGCATTTCAGGCTCTTCTTGAAGAGCTTCAAGGAGATGATCGCGAGAGTTTGCAACGTGAGTATAAGACCCGTTTTGTGCTTAGGGAATCGACCTGTGCGCCGAAGGTGTAATTTGGAGCGCGATGAAGACCAGATCGAACGGTGGAAACAAAAGGAGTGGCCGCGCATAAAAAAACGCTGCAAGGCTGGGTGCCTATCTCGTCTTTGCCGATGAATCGGGTTTCCTGCCGCTTCCCCGCTCATTTTTTTGCCTGAAATCTAAGTAAGATAAATTGCAGTTCCAGTGCTATCCCAGATTTCAAGATCGGAACCTGGGATAGCGCCCAGAATTTAGTGTAAGACCAAGCAGTCCAGAGACCTAGAAGCTGATCTTTCCGGATAACTGGATGATGCGCGCATTCCCGTTGACGCTCGTAATCTGTCCAAACGTCGAGGGACTCTGGAGGTTACTGCTAAATGAGCCGTAGTTGGTGTGGTTGAAAAGGTTGAAGAACTCGGACCTGAACTGGAAGTTGACACTCTCCCAGATTGAGAAATTCTTCTGGAGAGAGAAATCAACGTCTTTGTAAGCCGGCCCCACAAGGTCGTCCCGTTTCCCGTTGCCGAATGTATACGGCAGAGGCTCGGTAAACGCATAAGTAGAGACGTCCGGTAGCGTGGCACTCGTGTAAGTGGTCGGCGCTGCCAGCCATTGTTTAAGACCGTTCGCGCCGCCCGCCGACTGTTTATACGGACTCACGAGCCCTCGCTGCGCGGGCTGAAAGCCCCAACCGGTATTGGCGATGTCCCCGCCAGCAGACGCCCACGCCGGCAGTCCGGAGTGCATGGAAACGATGCCGGCAGCCTGCCAGCCGCCTAATGTCTCCTGGACGAACTTATTCGGCGTCTGCAGGAACATCCTGCCCTGTCCGAACGGCAACTGGTAGACTCCGCTAAATACGAACATCTGCGAAATGTTGTATTCCGACGGCCCCCATGACGTCCTCGAATTGTACCAATTGGGCGATGCGTCTCCGCCCTCGGGATCGGACTGGATGTCCATCGACTTCGAATACGTATAGGAGGCAGTAAAAGTCGCTCCCGAGGCAAAGGGCCGCATCAGCTTGGCCTGCAGCCCATTGTAAGATGTGGGGTCCATGGCTCCGTAAGCGTCAAAGAGTCCGTATTGCGGGTATTGGGCGCGCGCCTGAACGGGCCCGGGCCCAGCGTACTCCGCTGCATTGCCGGAGTAATCATTAACCCACTGGTGCCGCCCGAGCGAGCCGACATAGTCCAGATTCAGCGAGAGATGATCGGCCAGTTGCTGCTGAACGCCCGCGTTGAATTCCATGACGTAGCTGATTGGCGTATTTTGAAGATAGGCCTCGCCGAACGACGGATTCCCCGTGCTCAACAGCGATGCCTCGGTCGGAAGACTGTTGAGGTAGACCTTTGGCTTTCCGATGTCGAGGTTGGACAGAAGCTGCCCGTCCCCATTCGGCCAATTCAGGGCGAGGTTCTCATCTCCTTGGGTGAGCTGGTTGTCGTGCTGGTCGATCACGGCAACGGCTACGTGAGCCACGGTGTTTTGCTCGATCTCGTAGGTGGCCCCAAAGCGCGGCTCCCAGCCGTTCTTTTTGGCAGTGAAGTATCCTTGGCCACCGTTGTAGAGCGTGGGGTTGTTCACAGGCAGGAACGAGGTGGGGACGGTGAAGGGGGTGCCGACCGCAAACATTTTCCCCGTTGTCGGATCGAAGGTGAGCCCTTGCCTATGGTAGTTGCCGGGGGCGATATAGTCCCACCTGGTCCCAAAGGTCAGCACCAGCTTTCTGTTCACCTGCCACTGGTCCTGGCCGTAGAAGCCCCACCAGGGTATCGTAAAGTCGAGGTTTTTTATTAGGTTGTATGTATAAAATGAGTCGATGATGCCTGCCAGATAGCTCGCGGGGCCGAATCCGGTTACACCGCTTGTTTCTCCATTGACGGAAGTGCCAGCCTGGTTAGCATTGGCCTGTGCGATCACAACATCTGCAACTTGCCGGAGAGGAAAGAACATTCCTCCGCCGCTGACGGTGTGATGCCCCATGGTTTTGGAACCATCGACATTGTATTCGTAGAACGTCGAAGGCCCTAGAGGATTGGAAATGTTGGCCACTTCGGTTACGCCATTCCCAATGGTGCCATAGATCGGCACGTTAGCGCCGAGCCTTGGCACCGACACTAATTGGGTGCCCATGGCTGCGGTCAGCGTTGGATCGTATGTTATTCCACTATCCGCGATGAGGTTCTCATAAACATACGCCGCGCGCACATTGAGGATCGTCTTGGGGTTGAAAACGTGCGTGTATCCAAGCTCGATCTCGTCCGCAAAATTAGTGATGATGCTTCCAGGATATGTGGGGAATGCTCCCGGGCTAACCGCGTGGATATTGTTACGCGCAAGCCTGACAAAGACGGTATTATTGTCGTTCAACCGATGATCGAACCGGGCCCCAAACTGGTCGCCCCTTCTCGTCGACGTGCCATTGTATTCAAAGTTGGGGAATACACCTGGCGCAACATTCAAGTTCGGAGCCGGGTAAAACGCCTTGAGGTAAGCCAGGGCCTGTTGGCTGATATAGCTAGTTGGAACCTGACTGCCGGGTGAGCCGCTGGGAGCAGCCGGGAAAGGATCGCGGATGGTCAGCGCGGAATTCACCGGGTCGGGGCGACTGGTGGTCGCGTCATAGATCTCGTTCGCGTACATCGGCCTTCCCAGGTCGTCGGTGCCAACCGGCGTGGTCCCTACAAACTGGGAAAAATTGCCGGCTATTTCGTTCGCAGTTAAAGTGTTTCCGAACTGCACCGAAGCCTGGTTGAACCGGTATCCTTCCCAGTATCCGGAGAAAAATGTGCGGTTGCTGATGATCGGTCCGCCCACGAAAAGGCCGTATTGGTTTTGGTGATAAAAGGGCCGAGTGGTGTTGGGATACTGGGTCGCGTCAAAATCGTTGTTTCGGACAAACTCCCATGCGTCGCCGTGAAAACTGTTGGTGCCGGTTCGAGTCTCCACGTTAATGTTGGAGCCGGAACTCACGGCGAACTGCGCGTCCGTCATGTGCGCCTGCACGTTAAACTCCTCGGTTGCGTCCGGGGGGGGCGAGATCGCCCAGGCGTTATCGAACAGCTCGTTATTTTCAATGCCATCAATGGTGAAGTTGTTCTCTTCGCCCCTCTGCCCATTGGTCGAAGGGCTGATGCCGCCCCCGCCTTCAGGAATTGCGAATGTGTACTGTTGGCCGTTTTCTACGGGTGCTGCGCCGGGCGACAGTAACGCCAGTTGCGTGAACTCGCGGCCGTTCAGCGGCAGGTCTACAACCTCCTGATGGTCTACGATCGTACTCAACGTCGCCGAGGTGGTATTTAGAAGCGGGGGGGCGGTGGTCACTTGAATGGTCTCGTTGTGTGCCGCCACATTGAGCTTGAAATCGAGCGTAACGCTCTGGTTCACATCGAGCTGAGCATTGTTTTGGACGATGGTGGCGAAGCCCTGTCTGGCCGCAGTAACCTTGTACATTCCCGGCGGCAACTGGGGAATAAGCCACACTCCCAGGTCGTTTGTAACTGCCGTGCGGGTCGCACCTGTCCCAAGATTTACAGCCGTGATTTGTACACCGGGCACAATCGCGCCATTGGGGTCGGTAATCGTTCCCGTCAGGAGCCCGTTGAGCGTTTGAGCCGAAACTTGCTGCGCCAGAAACCAGCCTGACAACAACAGCATCACCAACCACAAACTCCTCTTGAACATTTGGTCCTCCTTCGAAAGACAACTTTCTCTGTGTCGTTACCGCAGCTTTGATGTTGCGGAACCCTTATACGCCAACAGCAAGAAATCTGTCAACATCAATGTTGACAACTACAGACGAAATCAGATCTGTTAAGCACGCTGAAACAACTTTCTAAGGCCAGGATGGTGTCTGTTTGCAGGTCAAAAGCCAAGCTTCTACCCAGTTGCGGTAACCCTCGGTGCGCCGGCTGAGCACCTCCTTGCTCACCAACGGCAGGCCCAGAACCTGGCGAAAGAAATGCACCACCTGCTCGGGCCGGGACAGGCCACTGAGGTAACTGTGAATGAACATGCGGTCGAAGCAGTGGTATACAAAGAGCAACAGGCTGCCAAACAGCTTAGTGAACGTCTCCAACGGTCGTCTCCTCTTAGGGCAATCGCATTTGAATTTTCATGGCAAGCGAACGTCTCAGGCAGCTGCAACGACTCCATCGAAGCGAGCTTTGTAAAAGGGCATGACTTCAGTCAGGCCGCAAAACGAACACAAAAAGAAGCCGGGCTTTAGCCCCTGCCATATTTCGAGCCGCCTGGGGTGTCTCTTTCGACCTTTTCCGTGCCTCGCATGTAGCTTTTCGCCAAATCCCAACGCAGGTTTTTCAAATGCGATTGCCCTGCGTCTCCTCTGGTCTCGCCTTGGCAACAAGCGCATGGGACAGACGACCGGTGGTTTCAAAATCTCAAATGTGTTTGCCTAGGCTTGCTCCGGGAAAACCGCGAATTCATTGCAGAGTATTTTGTGGGGCAGATTGACAAAGAAGGAGTGATGCCCGTATTTTATCATTTGTCGACATTTATGTGAACATTATGAAATTGAAGCAACGTATTGCTGTAGTCGTGGGCGGGGGCAAGGGACTGGGCCGAGCCATCGCCCAGGCCTTTTTCAACGAGGGCGCAAGCGTCTGCGTCGCCGACATCGATTTGGCGGCGGCAGAGGCTGTCCTGGCGCACTGCGGAGGCACGAGCCGGGGACTGGCCCTCCATTTGGATGTGAGCCAACCCGAGGCGATCAGGCAACAGTTCGCGGCTGTCGGCCAAAAGTTTGGCCGCCTGGATATCATGGTGAATTGCGCGGCAATCTGCCTCGTGGACAGGCTGAATGAGCTTTCTCCCGAACGTTGGGACCGGGTCTTCGCCATCAACGCGCGCGGCGCGTTTTTCTGCATGCAAGCGGCGGCGGAACAAATGCTGCCAAATAACTTTGGGCGCATCATCACCATCTCAACTCCGGCGGCGAAGATGGCCTTCCCCCTCTTTGCCACTTATGGAGCAAGCAAAGCCGTGGTGGACAGTCTGACCCAGGCTGCCGCGGTGGCTTGGGCGCCCCACGGCATCACCGTCAACACCATTGTTCCCGGCCGCATGACCGGCGGCATGGTCGATGTTTTGGAGCAGGACCTGGCCCGGATTTCAGGTGAATCCGCAGGCGCGCTGGCCGCCGACCGAACCAAAGGCCTGCCGATGGGACGGCGGGTCGACCCAGCCGAAGTGGCCGCCGCCGCCGTTTGGCTAGCCTCCGATGAGGCCAATTACGTGACCGCCGAGCGGCTGAACTTCACTGGAGGAATGGAATTGCAATGAATGCGCAATCGGAGGCAATCTCCTCAGCCACACAGGAAATTCGTCTCAAAGAAACGGCCCGCGCCCTGCGTAGGCATGTGCTCGAGATGGCGGAAATCGTCGGCCAGGGCTACGTCGGCCAGGGTCTCGGTATCTCGGACCTGCTGGCGGTGCTGTATTTCCGTGAGATGCGTTATGACCCCAAGAATCCCTCCTGGCAAGATCGGGACCGGTTCATACTATCTACCGGTCATTATGCCATCGGGCTGTATGCGGCCCTCGCGGAGGCAGGCATCATCCCTTTGCATGAGATCGGCACTTATGGGACCGATGGTTCCCGCCTGGAGATGGCCGCCCCAGAAACCACGCCGGGAGTGGAAATCACGGGGGGATCGCTGGGGCATGGGTTGCCTCAATCCGTGGGCATGGCTATCGGGTTGAGATATCAGGGAAGACCGTCGCGGATATTCAATCTGCTTTCGGATGGCGAATGCCAAGAGGGAGCTACCTGGGAAGCCGCCATGGCCGGCGCCCACTATAAACTGGGCAATCTTTACGCGTTCATAGACTGCAACAATCAACAGGCAGACGGTCCTCCCGCGGCCATTATGAACATCGAGCCGCTGGACAAGAAATGGGAGGCCTTCGGCTGGCATACGCAACGCATCGACGGCAACGACGTTGCCGCCATTCTGGGCGCGCTCGCCGCCGCGCGCAAGGTAGAGGATCGGCCGCACGCCATCGTGCTCGATACCCTGATGGGCAAGGGAGTGGCCACATTCGAACAGCGCGAAAAGAATCATTTTATTCGCGTGGGCGCGGAGGAGTGGAGCGTCGCCCGGCAGCAACTGGAGGAAAGAGCGTTATGAACCCCAAGCTTGCCAAGCTCCCGCCCCGCGGAGTGGCGGGGAACATTTTGGCTTCCGATACCGGCGCCGCCACGCATATTGCTTCGGCGCCATTTGGCCATGCCCTGGTGCGCGCGGCGGAGAATAATCCGCGCATTGTCGGCCTCACCGCCGACCTCGGCAAGTACACTGACATCCATCTCTTCGCGGAAAAATTCCCGGAGCGTTTTTTTCAGATGGGCATGGCGGAACAAAGTCTTATCGGCTGCGCCGCTGGAATGGCGCGAGCCGGCTTGATTCCCTTTGCAACCACCTATTGCGTCTTTGCCACGCGGAGAGCCTACGATTTTATCGCCATTGGCGTCGCGCTGGGGCGGGCCAACGTGAAGATCATCGCCGGCTTGCCTGGCCTCACTACGGGCTACGGGGGCACGCATCAAGGAATTGAGGATCTGGCCCTGATGTGCTCCGTTCCCAACCTGACCGTGATCGATCCGTGCGACGCCACGGAAATCGAACAGGCTATCCAGGCGATTGCCGATTATGATGGACCGGTTTACATGCGCTTGCTGCGTGGGCAAGTTCCCGTCGTATTGGATCCGGAACACTACCAATTTGAGATTGGCAAAGCCAAGATGTTGACCGAGGGCGGGGATGTCGCCATCATCAGCACCGGCTTGATGACCGGGCGAGCGCTCGACGCCGCCAAAGCGCTCGATGCCGAGGGTATTCGAGCCAGCGTCCTGCATCTTTCCACGCTGAAGCCATTCGATCGGGAGACGGTGGAGGCCTTGATCGGCCGCGTGCCAGCGGTGGTAACGGCCGAGAATCATATGCAGCATGGCGGCCTGGCAAGCGCCGTGGCCGATCTCGCGGTCGACTCCGGTCTGAAGATTCGGCTGAGGCGCGTGGGAATCCCGGATTGCTTCTGCGACAGCGGCTCTCTTCCCTATCTGGTCGATCGGTATTCCATGGGAGCGACACACATTGCCCAGGCGGCGCGTGAAGCGCTACATTAGTTTCCCATTGGAGGTCATATGAAAATAACGGGCATAGAGACGATCCGTTGGAGCGAGCATCCTCAAATACTCTGGGTGCGCATCCATACCGATGACGGAGCTGCGGGCCTGGGAGAAACATACTATCTTCCCTCCGCGGTCGAGGCGGTGATTCATGATTTTGCCGCCCCTTTGCTGCTCGGCCAGTCAGCTTTCGATCGCGAGCGGCACTGGCAGACGTTGTTTTCCTACGCCAATTTTTTCGGGTATGCGGGCGCGGAGATGCGCGCCATTTCAGCTCTGGACATCGCCCTATGGGATTTGCTTGGGAAGTACGCGGGATTGCCCGTTTTCGTCCTTCTCGGCGGCCAGACCCGCGATGTCATTCGCATCTATAACACCTGCGTGGATACGCCGCTGTACGACGATCGGAAGAGCTTTCTGGAGCGGCCTGGAGAACTCGCGCAATCTCTCCTGGCGCAGGGTATTACAGCGATGAAGGTTTGGCCATGGGATCGCTTCGCTCCCCAGATGGCCAGTAACACAATGACCGGCCCGGCCGGCTTGTCGGCGGTGGGCCCGGTGGGACACGACCTCACGCTCGAGCAACTCAAGCAGGGCCTATGGATCGTACAGGAGATTCGGCGGGTCGCGGGCGACCGCATGCAAATCGCGATCGAAGGCCATTCTCGCTGGGACATCAACTGCGCTCTGCAAATTGGCCGCGCGCTGGAGCCCTACGATGTGCTTTGGATGGAGGATATGATCCAGCCCGATAGCTCATCGGATCTGGCGCGGCTGGCGCGCGAAACTCGCGTTCCCCAGGCGGTGAGCGAGCGTCTCTTTACCAGTCACGCCTTCCGGCGTATTCTCGTATCCGATGCCGCCCATATCGTCATGCCCGACGTCATCTGGACCGGAGGTCTCAGCGAGGCGTTGAAGATCGCGGCGCTCGCCGAAACCCACCATCTCTCCGTTGCGCCGCACGACTGCACCGGACCGGTCAACGTGATTGCCTGCCTGCACCTCTGCGCCGCCATTCCCAACGCCATGATCATGGAAACGGTGCGCGGATTTTACGAAGGATATTATCGGGATGTTTTGACGGATCCCATGCCCATTCGCGATGGCCGCGCTCTGCTCGACCAATTTGGACCTGGGTTAGGCGTGAGCTTGCGGCCAGAGTTTCTGAATCGCTCCGATATCACCCGGCGCATCTCCGGGAAATGAGGATTGTAACCTATGGCAACTTTAGCCCAACGCATAGCAGCGCGCAGCGTGACGCCCGGTCATTTGAGCGCCTGGTGGCTCGGCGGCGCCGGATTCATCTTCAAGGCCGCCAGTGGACGCGAGGTCTGGATCGATCCCTACCTCTCCGATGCCGCCTACGACCTCTTCGGCCTCAAGCGCGCCTTCGCCGCGCCGATTGCCGTGGGGGAGGCGAATCCCGATCTCGTCATCGTTACCCACTGGCATGAAGATCATCTCGATCTGGGTTCAATTCCGGCGCTGGCCAAGGCTCGCCCAAACGCGAAATTCCTCATGCCGCCGAGCGCCATGGCGCGTACGCTGAGCTGGGGCGTCTCGCGCGCCCAAATCATTCCGTTGTCGCACGGGCAAACCGTGAGTCTGGGTGACACGGCTGTCACTTCGGTTCCGGCGAGGCACGTAGTGGAAATAGCGGGCTGGGAGGTTCCGGATGCAATGGGCATCATCCTGGAGATGGACGGCATCCGCATCTATCACACGGGAGATACCGAATACGACAACCGGCTGCGGAGGCTCAAGAACCAGCCGCTCGCCTTTGCCACTTTTTGCATCAACGGCTCAGGCGGCAATATGAACGCCCACGAAGCGGCGCTGCTGGCCTGGCAGCTCGACGTCAAGATTGCAGCGCCCCATCATCACTATCTCTGGGATAAGGAGACTGTCGATCCGGAAGAGACCCTGGATGCGAAACTCTTCGAGCGGACCTATCGCAATTTGGGAGGAAAGGCCGCGGTAATATTGCCCCAGATTGGCGTCGAAATCGACATCCCGCTATAGTCCTGCAGCCTCGCATTTTGCGCCGCCGGGGAAGCACCGTTGGATAACTTGCCGCGGCGCGAGGTTCTATTTCGCTTTGCGAGATTCAAGTCTTTAGCTATCTTCGTCCAGCTCCAGGCCGCCCTCGTTCTCATCGTCAAAGAAAGAGACCGATGCCGCCGGACGATGAAACACGGACTTGTCGAGATTCTTGTAAAGAGTCGAAAAATAGAGTTCAACCTCGTGCTCGACAAGCGCAATTGGAGTCTCGATTATGGTTTTGACATAGTTCTTGTGGTTCCGGTAGGACCGATCAAGGGTAATAAACCCCGATGAGTAGGCGCGAGCGATCAGGAAAAACAGCGGATTCATTGCCGTGTTCAGAGTGCGGCTGAGATGCTGCTTGCCGGAAAGCTTCCAAATTGTTTGGTGCAGCCGCATATCGGCCTGAAGGAATCGCTCGTTATCCTGGGAAGCGGATGCTGCTCTTATCGCATCCAGCGCCTTCATCAGAACGGCTTTCTTGGCGCCCGTGAACTCTTCCCGCATGTAGCGGACGCAAAGGCCCTCCAACTTTCCGCGGATGCTGAAGACGACTTCGATCTCGTCGGGAGAGAGGTCGCGGATAAACGTGCCTTTCCGCGGCGTTATCGCGATCAGGCCGTCGCGCTCCAGCCGCAGGACGGCTTCGCGCACGGGTCCCCTGCTGCACGCCAGCTGATGGGCTATGTCATCCTCGATGAGCCGCTCGCGGGGTTTCAGTACTCCTCGATAAATGGCGTCGCGGATAAAAGCTTCCACCTTTTGACTAGTAGAAAGTCCGCCCTTGACGGCCTTTGGCATTGCTCTCCTCGGTAAACATGACTGTTAACAAAATACTACATTTTGCGGGCTTCGAAAGTCGATGATTCGAGAAATACTTTATCCGGAATCTCCTCTTTCGACACCGGGTTGATGGAATTGTATCGCGCCTGAAGCAGAGTGCGAAACCAAAAGAACGTTTGCCCCAGGGCAAACGCATCTTATTTTCCCAGTAGGTGGAGCAGGTAGCCATTGTCCCAGCCCGCTTTGAGTCTTTTTCCGTGGACACCTCGTTTTGAAGTCTTGTCTTGTTTGAGTAGGTTGAGAG
>Ga0181520_10001533_pt1 | contig 46532 bp, 33 predicted proteins | sample PEATcosm2014_Bin_29_FD_132451 | JGI IMG/M metagenome (GOLD analysis project Ga0181520, IMG submission 132451) | Peatland microbial communities from MTU Mesocosm Facility, Houghton, MI, USA - PEATcosm2014_Bin02_30_metaG | ecosystem: Environmental > Terrestrial > Soil > Wetlands > Peat | place... | reverse complement strand
GGGCCGCCGCGCCGCGGGCGCGGCCAATGGGCAAAGGAGGGCCGCATGAGCGACGAACCGAAAAAAATGATCCTCAATGACGACGTTCTGCTCGCAGCATTCGATCGAAGCGCTCACCGGCGCGACGCAGATCGAACCGATCAAGCATTGATCGGCGAGGCCGGAGTGCGAGGGTTGGCATGAGCGGGAAAAAACGTCGTTCGATCGATTGGGACAAGCAGCCGTTGGGGCGCCAATCCGACGCGGCCCTCGCCAGAGAGCTTGGGATCAGCGGCACGACCGTATTGTTCTACAGGCGACGGCGCGGCATTCCGCCATTCAGCCGGTGGCCTCCCGACATAAATTGGGACGAACTGCCGCTGGGAGAAGTTCCCGATCGGGAGCTTGCCGAACGGCTCGGCTACAGCACCCACACCGTCACCGATCATCGACGGCAGCTCGGGATTCCGCCGCACGGCCGCGCGTGGCCGCATCAGCGCGTCGATTGGGACGAACAACCGCTGGGCAAAGTTACGGATCGGGCGCTCGCCGACCGGCTCGGTTATCCCGTCGAAACCGTCGCGAAAGAGCGAGTCGCGCGCGGCATTCCCGAACTGAAGTCGCGCAAACCGTAGCCGCGGGTTCGGCAGAAACGGACCGCGAAGAATCGTGAATGAACGAGGTCAGCCGCAAATATCGGCGAATGAAGGAAGGCGAACCGCGAATACACGCGAATAAACACAAGCGGATGCATGTCCGGTCCTATTCGCGTGAATTCGCGCGAATTAGCGTTAAGTAAAATCCTTTTTGGCGGACGCCGAGATGAGTCGAAAAAAGCCGCGGATCGATTGGGATGAAGTTCCGCTGGGGCGCGAGACGGACGCGGCCATTGCGCGCCGGCTCGGCATCACTAATTCCAGCGTACAGGAGCAGCGGAAAAAGCGCGGCATCCCGGCCTGCCCGCCCCGGCGTCAGCCGCCACGAATGGTCGTCCCTGCGAGTGAACTGGGAACCATGCCGGACGGTGAATTGGCCGCCAAATACGGCGTGGCGTCTCGCAGCGTGTGGCATTGGCGCGAAAAAATGGGAATTCCGCGCTTTGCCGCCAGGCCGAGCGAAAAAATCGACTGGGATCGCGTTCCGCTCGGCCGCGAAAAGGACGCGGCGATCGCGGCAAAACTCGGTGTGCCTGTATCGGCGGTGCGGCGACAGCGGAGAAAACGGGGTCTTCGGCCGTGCCCGATCGACGCGCGGTGGCGGCGAAAAAACGTCCCGTTGAACGAACTGGGAACGATGACGGACAAGGCCTTCGCCGCCAAATTCGGCGTGTCGGAAGATCTCGCCAGGGATCGCCGCCACGAGGCGGGAATACCGCCGTTCGATCCGCGAGCGAGGCGGAAAATCGATTGGGACGCCGTCGGGCTCGGATTGGAGAGCGACGTCGCCCTCGCGAAGAAACTGGGCGTCGACGCCAACACCGTGTCCGTGCAGCGCAGACGGCGCGGCATCCCGGCGTACAAGCCGCCACCGACGCTCGGCATCGATTGGGACAAACAACCGCTGGGCAAGGTGTCGGACGCTTCGCTCGCCAAACGGTTTGGTTGCAGCGGCGCAACCGTTTTGAAGGCGCGACGCAGGCGCGGCATCGCTCCTTTCCAGGAGTCGATGCTGCTGGGCATAAATTGGGACGAACAGCCGCTCGGCAAAATGACGGACGTCGCTCTCGCCGAACGACTGGGTTGCGCTTCTCGCGTCGTCGGCGTGGCGCGAGCAAGACGCGGCATTCCGCCGCACCAACCGCATCGGCGGCTCGGCATAAACTGGGACAAACAACCGCTCGGAAAAATGTCAGATGCGACGCTGGCCAAACGGCTTGGATGCAACACCCACACTGTCTCCGGAGCCAGAAAGGTCCGCGGCATCATGAGCTGGCAAGCCCGTAAGAAAGCGGAAGAAGAGCGCCGCTTTTGGGACGGCGAGCCGCTGGGGCGGCTTCCCGACAAACTGCTCGCCGAGGTGCTCGGTTATCCCGTGGAGACGGTCGCCAAAGAACGAATCGCCCGCGGCATTCCAGAACTGAAGTCCCGCAAACCGACGACGAGGGTTCGCCGTAAACTGACCGCGAACAGACTCCGGTAAACACGAGTGATTGAAATTGGACCGCGAAGGAAGGAAAATGAACCGCGAATGCACGCGAATGCACGCGAATAAGAACAAGCGGCGGCATGTCCGGTCCTATTCGCGTGAATTCGCGTGAATTAGCGGTTAAATAAAAGCCTTTTTGGCGGACGGCTGGGTGAGCCGGCCGACGCAGGCGCCAGCCACTTCGGGTACGGCCAATGGGGTCGATTCACCAATAACGTTATTTTGATATAAGTTACCGCCCATGAAAGGCGTTGAATGCCGTTTTGCCTACGGCGAACGCCGGTGTACGGCCGGCCAACGCAGGGCAAGATCGGCAAAATTACGAAACAAAGCCAATTTTGGTCCGCGGCCGCAGGCGTCGGGCGCCAGGCCGGCAAACTGAGACGCTGCCCGATCGTGTCAGCGGCACGAATGCCGCGTCGGGGCCGGCTGCAGTTGAATTTTCTCGTTCTCCCAGACGACGGGGATATCGGCCCAGACCTGGCGCAGCACCGCGCAATAAGGCAGTTCGTACGCGCTGAGGTCCTCGACGCGCGAGTCGCCGAGGATCGTCGCGGCGTACAGGCGCCGGTCGCGAACCACGAGATGGACGATCGGCCCGTGCAGCTTGAACTGGTCGACCAGCCGGCCTTCGTCCAGGTTCCAGAGGCCGACTTTGCCGTTTTCAAAACCCGCCGCCAGAATCTGCGGCGTGATCCACGCCAGCGCTCGGACCGGGGTTCCGGAGACGCCGCCCAGCAGCGCCGCCTGGCCTTTTCCCCGCGCCGTCAACGAATGAATTTCCAGCGAACCGTCGCGGTACCCGGCGACGACGCGGTCGCCTTGCATAATCATCGCCGTGATCGCGTCGCCGGCGGCGATCTTCTCTTCCGCACGGCCGGCGGACGAGAAAACTTGGATGCGCCCGGCGGCGGCCGCGAGGACTTTTCCGGCGGACACGTCCAACCCGGTCGCGCCCGTCTCGACCAACGTTGTCGCCGCGCACGCCGCCTCGGCCTCGCCGCCGCACCCCCAACGGACGATCCGGCCCTCCGCCAGGGTGACGAAACCGTCCGGCAACGGCAGGGCCTTTTGCACCCCGGGGACCTGCGCCGCGCCCAGGCGGGCGCCGCGTTCCAGATCCCAGAACTCGACCCGGCCGTCGGCGGTGAAGAAGACGAGGCGGCGGCCGTCATCGCCGATCGCCGCCGCGACAGCGCGTGCGTCGACGGCCCGCACGGGTTCCCGCAGGTTGGCGGGCAAGGTTGCGATCGCCGCGTAGGCCGGCTCGCGGCCCGACGCGGCGGCCAATTCCCGCAAGCCGTCCTTGGTCAGCAGCAACGGCCGCGGCGCAAGCAGCAACAACGGCGCGCGCCAGTGCGGTTGCGACCGCGCGAGATCCCAGGGAATCACGCTGTCGGATTCGTCGCCGGTCGCCCAGACGAGAAACCGGCCGTCCGGGCTAGCGACCACATTGCTGGGCGACGCCGCCGGGCTGCGAAAGCGGCCGAGCAAGACGCCGTTTCTCCAGTCCCACGTTTCCACGTCGTCGTCGGCGGTCGCGTAAAGACGCACGCCGTCCGCCGAGAAGGCGACCCCTTCGAACGGGCCGCGACCGCCGGTCAGTGTTTGCACCAGACGCCCGGACTGCAGGTCCCAAATGCGTCCGCCGCGGTCCTCCAGCGAACCCGAGGCCAGATAGCGGCCGTCGGGGCTGAGGGCCAGAAACGTGCAAACGTTCGTCCGGACCACCGGGAACGACGCCGTACGGACCCCCTTCGACGCGTCCCACACGTTCACGTGATAATCGCCGCCCACGACGACAAACCGGCCGTCGGGCGTGTAGAGGATGTCGCGGTTGATGTCCGCGCCGGAAAACTCGTTCAGCGTGCGGCCCGAATCGACGTCCCAGATCCGCACCGTGCGATCGTAGCTGGCGGTCGCCAGGCGTTTGCCGTCGGGGCTGAAGCGCAAGCCCCACACTTCGCGCGCATGGCCGGAGAGAATGCGGGCCGTCGCGTTCGTTTGCCGATCCCACAACCGGACCATCGCATCGTTGCTCGCGGAGGCGAGCCACCGGCCGTCCGGGCTGAACGCAACTTCCCGCACCGGGCCTTCATGTCCCGTCAGACTGGCGCCGACGCCGGTGTTCAAATCCCAGACAATTACTTTTTTGTCCCAACCGCCCGTCGCCAACGAGCGGCCGTCCGGGCTGAAGGCGACGCCGACCACTTCCTGGTCGTGGCTGGTCTCCGGCCGGCGAAAAACGCCGGTTCGCCAAACGCGGACGGTCCGGTCCCAACTCGCCGAAGCCAGCAACGAACCGTCGCGATTGAAGTCCAGATTCTGAATCGCTCGTTGATGGCCCGTCAGCAAGCCGCGGCTTTTCAGGGTTTCGAAATCGCGGATGTCGATGTCGTCGGCGTTCGTTGCGGACGCGAGGAGTTTGCCGTCCGCGCTGATGGCTAACGCTTGCCGCAGGCCGGCGGCTTCGCCGAGCAGTTGTCCGGTTTGACGGTCCCAAATGCGCAGGAGGCCGTCTTCCAAGCCCACCGACGCGACTCTGCGTCCGTCGGGATGGAAGGCCACGTTGACCGGGTGCTGCTCGCGGGTGTCGAGCGCCCGCGCCGTGGTTCCATCCGCGGCGTTCACCAGCAGCAACTTCGAGACCACGCCGACCAAACCGACGGCGCCGCCTTCCTGGTCGACGGACAAACCCCGCCAATTGCCGGAAAACTTCGAGGCGGCGGGAATTTCCCACCGCGGCGCGCCGGTGTTGGGGTCCCAGGCGACGACCGAGCCGTCCGTCGCCGCGCTGACGACAAACGGCCATTTCCGATCGAAGCGGATGCCGCGGATCATGCCGTGGTGGATGCGAAACCGCCGGCTTTCGCCGCCGTCGGTCGCGAAGAGTCGGACCTCGCCTTCGTTGTCGCCGACCGCAATCCGTTTCCCGTCGAAATCGACGGCGAGCGCGTAATTTTCCCAGCCGGTGTTGCGAATGAGCCGAACCTCGCCAGTGGCGACCGTCCAGATGCGAACGATGGGCTCCGCGCCCGAGGAAACCACCTGCCGGCCGTCGCCGGAAAAGACGACCGAATAATTCAAACCGCCGGTGCGGCCGACGAAGCAGCGCGGGTCGCCCTGAATGCGGGCCCACAAGGCGCGGGCGCCCGGCGTATCGAGGATTTCGAACGAGCAACGCAACTTGGCGCGGGCCTCCGGGAAATCTTCGCGTTGCCAGGCGGCCGCGGCGTCGGAGAGCAGCGCGTGCGCCAGGCCTTCGCGCGCGGCGCGCGCTTGCCGCGAAACGTAGACCGCGGTCGCCAGCGAGGCGACGGCGACCAGCGCGAGCGCGATTTGCGCGATTCGTTTGCGGCGCCGGGCGCGGGCTTCGGCCGCCCGGGATTGGTCGAGAAAATGGCGAATTTCCGGCGTCAACGTTTGCGTGACGCGGCCCTGCCATTGGTCGGCCTCGGCCAGCGACAGGCCTCGCCAAAGATCTTCCGAACGGCGGCCGTGTCCGATCCAGGTTTGCGCGGCCGTCTGCAAACGGGCGAACAGCGCGATGTCGTCTTTCGATTCTTCGTACCAACGTCGCAGCCGGTCCCAGCGCGCGATCAACGATTCGTGCGCCAGTTCCAGCGTCGACTCCGCGGCGGGCGCGTCGTCTCGCGGATCGTCCTCGTCGCCGATCGGCCGCCGGCTGACCAGCAGGCGTTGGGCCACCAACTTGTCCAGGACGGACCCGGCGTCCGGCCCCGTCTGCTCGATCAACTCGCGGCGCCGCGTCTGGCGCCGCGTGCCGTCGGGCGTGATCAGCCGCAGGAGCACCGCGCGCGCGATGGCGTCTTTTCCCGGCCCCAATTCGTCGATCACGCGATCGGCGTGATCGGCCAACGCCCCGGCGACGCCGCCCATTTGCCGGTAGGTTTCGCGCCGCAAGACCCGCCGCCGCGGGTCCCGCGCTTCCCACAGCCGTTGCGCGGCGAACTGCAGGAACGGCAGGCCCGCCGGCTCGGCCGCGACGGCCGCGACCATTTCCCGCGGCAAATCTTCGTCCTCGAACGAATACTGGCGGGCCGCGAGCGGACGAATCAGCGTTTGCGCGAGCGCTTCGGGATTCGGCGTGCGCAACACGACGACGCCGGCGGCCATCGCCGCCGCGATTCCCGGGTGCCCCGCGAGGTGGCTGAGGAAATCGTCGCGGACCGTCAGGACCACGCGAATCGGCCCGTCGGGATCGTCGGCCGCCAGGCACAGCGCTTCGGCGAACCGCCGCGTTTCTTCCGCGGCGCCGCCCAGCGAATAGAGTTCCTCGAATTGGTCGATCACCACCAGCGCCTTGCGGCCGCGCGACTGCGCTTCAAAACGCAACAACGAACCCAGCAGCGGCGGCGACGCCGCCAGTTCGTCGGCCAGCGCGGCCTGCCGATTGCCGAAAAAAACGTGAAAGGTCTTCGCGGAGAGATTCGCAGCCGTGTCGCCCGACCGCCGGGGGTCGAGCAGACCCTGGCCCTGAAGGCTGTTGGCGAGCGCCGCAAACGGCCGTTTGCCCGGCCGCAGGGAAACGAACAGCCAATTGCCGACGGTTTCCAGCGCGGGGATGACGCCGGCCATGACAAACGACGATTTGCCGGCGCCGGAAGCGCCGACCACGGCCAGCAGCGGCTGGCCGCGCAGTTTTTCGACGCACGCGGCGATTTCGGCGTCGCGGCCGAAAAAGATGTCCGCGTCCTCCGGGCGGAAGGGGAACAGCCCGCGGAACGGGCTTTTCTCCGCGTCGCCCGGAGCGGGCCGGCGGGCGACGTCGCCGACCAACGTTTCCAATTCGGCCAGCGTCTCGTCGATCGTCGGCCGCTCGGCGGGCGATTTCGCCAGGCAGCGGTCGACCAGGCGGCAAATGGCGGCCGGCGCGTCGGGCGCCGCGGCCGCCAAACTCGGCGCCGGTTCGTTCGCGGTCACCGCGGCGGAAATTTCGAACGAGGCGCCGGCGTACGGCCGGCGGCCGGCGAACATTTCGAAGAGGATCACGCCCAGCGCCCAGACGTCGACGGCGGGCGTCAGGTCGTGCAGACGCCATTGCTCGGGCGCCATGTAGAACATCGTGCCGGCCAGCCGGTTCGCCTCGCGCGCCGGGCCCGCGGCGAATTCCGGCGCAAACATCGAGGCGTCCGGCGCAGGCGCCGCGGCGGCGGGTGGTTTTTCCGGCTCCAGAAACCTCGCCAGCCCGAAATCGAGCACGCGCAGCCGGCCGTCCTTGGGCAGAAAAATGTTTTCCGGCTTGAGGTCGCGATGGAGGATTTGGCGCCGATGGGCCTCCTGCAACGCCTTGGCGACCGCGACGGCGATCTGCAAGATCTCGTTCAAAACCGGCGACTCGGCCCGCAGCCGTTCGCGCAGCGTTTCGCCCCGGAGGTATTCCAGCGTGAGGTACGGCAGGCCGCCGGCTTGCCCGACGCCGTAGATCGTCACGATGTGCGGGTGATTGAACCGGGCGGTGACGCGGGCCTCAAAGAGAAAGCGTTCGCTCGCGTCGGCCGACTGCGCCAACTCGGGGTGGACGACCTTCAGCGCCGCCAACCGCCCGAGTTGCGTGTCGCGCGCCAGATATACGACCCCCATGCCGCCCTGGCCGAGGCGGCGCAGAATCTCGTATTGATCGAGACGCTCGCCTGGTTCCGGCAGCCGCCCGACCGCCGGGCGCGCGCGCTCCGCCGACGCCGCCCGGTCTGCCGGCAGCGGCTGGAGAATCGTCGCCGTATTTTCGACCGCCGCCGGCGGTCCGGCGAGCGGATTTTGCGGCTCGTCTTTCGTGTCTGGCAAGGAGTTGCTCCGGTCCTTTTCCCCAACGCGACGACGAAGATATCTATGGATGATGGTTTATGCCGATCATGCGTAATCTCCGCGGGCAAATCAAGGTCGCGAAAAGAAAACGGGCCTGCGTCAGGAAAGTGGGTTTCGGTGAATTCCCGAGGGAATCGAGGCTGGTCGTGTAGTGTGTGCCGCTGCAATCAAAATTTTTCTTCGCCACTACGCGGATTCACGCTCTCGGAAATAAGACGTCGCTGCTTGGTGCGACCCCTCCCCAACCCCTGTCCCCGACGCGGCATAGGCTTTAGGATCAAGAGACGCGAAGCCAGGCGCGCTTAGGCTGGCCCGAAGTTCCCGGAAGTTTTAAGGCATTGAACCGGGATATCTCTTTGATAAGGCACGACGTTTTCCCGCAAGAATCTCGCCAAATGTACCCATGTATTTGAAATATTTATCTCGATTTCATTGACGACGTGTGCTATTTAGTTACCATGTACATCGAAACAGTCCCCAATGGCAATTCCCCGCCGGCCATCCTGCTGCGCGAAGCGTGGCGCGAGGACGGCAAGATCAAAAAACGCACCATCGCCAATCTCACGCATTGGCCGGCTGAGAAGATCGAAGCCCTGCGTCGGGTGTTGAAGAACGAGCCGCAGGTGGATCCGGCCCAGACCTTCGTGATCGACCGCTCGACGCCGCACGGCCACGTGCGGGCGGTGCTGGGCACGATCAAACGCCTGGGGCTGTTCCGTTCTGCCTCCGAGCGAAGCAAAACAAGCCGGCCAGCCAGGAGGTGCCCGGAGCGTTTCTCAAAAATTGGCGAAGTTAGCCAAGGGCATCATTCCGGCCGACTGTCTCTGGGCGGAGCCGCGGTCCAGGCTTGGCCGTAACGTTGGAAAACCGGGCACAGTCGAGGTCGAGGCTGGCGGCAAAGCGATAGGTTTCACGCGGCGACTTGGCAGTTTCGCCGCATTCGCCGACATGGAAGAGACCGAATTCCCGAGTGTTGTTCTTTCGCGAAAGCTTCAACGTCCATTGATGGGCTCGACAGCGACGCCTTGATTGGGTTCCGCCAAACGTCGATCGATCGCGGCTTCGATGCCGAAAGACTGACGATCCACCGGCCGATGCGGAAGGCCAACGCGACAACCGGTTTTTCCTCCGGGAACCGCGCCGCGGTCGTCGGTTGGGTTTCGTCAAGCATGAACGGCATCGCCTTCACGAGAAGCGGCGGCGGGCGGGCCGCCTGACGCGCGGAGGTGAAATGTTGCAAAAGACCCGTATGAACGGGCAAGGCCTCGGCTGATGCCGCTCGCGCACGCGATAGGAAGCGTATCCCGGATTCATCTCGATTTTCAGCAACAGGCCGTTCCTTCCTCGCTACGGCGCCCGCTCCCGGCTTTCAATCTTGGATTCGCCGATCGGTCTCGCACGGTGCGTCGATCGGCTATTACAACGCCTGACAAGGTCGTTACTTGGCGAGCGTGGCGACTGCTTTTCCGACAAGCACTGGAGCCGTTTCCTCGGACGTCCCCTGAACGCCCATGCGCAAGGCCTCGGGGCGCAAGTACCACCATTGCGCCTGAATCGTTCGCGGCGCGCCGCCGTTCCTCGCAAGGGCTAACTCGACGTGGTCCCTCGTGCTCCCGCCGACGGGCAGCCGTTTCTCGCGCACGACCGCGACCATGTTCCAGAAACGACGGTCGGCAATCGGTCGGCCGTCGCGATCGACCGAGCGATTGCCAAGGATCGACGGCGTGTCGACCGGCTTGCCGTCCGCCCCCAAACCGCCGTACGAGCCGACGACGGCGCCGTTCGCGTCCAGCGCGGTGACCTCCAGGTACGCCCGCATGCCGCCCCCCGCCGGAAAGGCGTGGCCGACGCATTCGTTCGAAGTCGTGACGTCGATGTCCACACGGTCGGAAAAAATTCCTCGCACCGTCAGGTCGGTTTTCAGAAGACCCCGAAATGCGCACCCGCCATTCGTGCCGATGAACGGATCGCGGGGGCCGCGTTCAAAAAGAACATGCCGCTTTTTCCTCGGCGCGTCCGCCACGCAGGGCGGCAGGTCGTCTGTCGCCGCCGCTCGGAGCGCGACGTCGCCGAGTCCCGTCAAAAAAGCGAGCGAGATCCGCCGAAACGGCTCGTCCCATTTGTCGCCGTACGGCAGCGACGCGCCCGGACCGAGGTAATCGTGGGCGCTTGTGATATATCCGATTTCGCGCGTTTCGAACCGTGGTTGATGGCAATCGGCGCAGGTGACTCCTTTCTTGGCAAAGTCGGACTTGAGATATGACAGGTAATGATCGGCGATCGGCTTTTCCACGCCGTCCGCCGCGAGGCTCGCCGGCAGCGTGACCACGTGGCAGGCCCCGCAAACGGCGTTCCAATCTTCTTTCTTGACGCGCATCTCTTGCCGGTGCAGGCCGATGGCGGCCTGAATCAGCGTCCGGTGCAGCGGCTGGCCGGCCTCCTCGTCTTCGCCGAGATACCTTTCGCGGTCCAGCCAGAGCGGACGTATCGCCAGCGACGCGTTGCCGACCGGACCCGACTGGTCGGCCGCGGCCCGGTGGCACACGACGCAAGCCACGCCGGCGGCGAACGCCGGATCCTTGGTCGTCAGGGGATCGATCGCCCCGTCGCCGGCGCCGGCCGCGGGATGGGCAATGACGCCCAGGGGCGCATGACAAGACAAACAATAATCGGCGGCGGGGCGGCCCCGGTCTTGAATGAATTTCGCCAATTCCGTCTTGAACGCCGCGTTCTCGAAGGCACGCCCATGCGCCGACCGGTCGTGCTGCTCCGCGATCTCCGGATGGCAGCGATAGGCGCTGCAGGTATTGATGGTCGTCATAAACCACAAATTGCGCCCGGCAGCAACATATCCCTTCAGATTCGAATAGGGTGAAACAATCGCCGGCGCCGGCGCTGAGGGGGCGGCAGTCCGAAAAGCGGAATAGTGATAATAATGGGCGATCTCCGCGACGAAACAGATCGGCACGAATGCGAGAACGATGCGCCAATCGACGATGCGCCGCGTCGGGCCGCGGCGGTCGGAACTGCCCCAGGCGATCCAAACGTGGGTCGCGGCTGCGCCGAGCCACAGAAAGGAAGCAAGGCGGTGATACCAATCGAACGGGGAGTACTCCGCATCGGTAAACATGTCATAGTTCCCGGCGTTCGCGCCGCCCAACATCATCGCGGCGAATACCAGCGACAGGGCCGTCGCATAGAACAAAAGCACGCCGGAGGCCGCGGTCCGCTGCAACGGTTTGGCGACGATCGAAACGAACGCGGAACCCAGCCGCCAAACCGACAAGAAAACCAGCGAGAAAACAAAAAACCGGATCAATTCGTCGAAGGGCGAAGCCGGGAACGCTTGCGCCAGGGCAATGACGAGGAGGGCGTCGACGCACCGCCGCCAAAGCCGGCGGCGCTTCGCGACGATCTCGAACGCGGCAAAAACGAGAGCGGTCGCGGCTAATGACAAATAGCGATTGATTTCCCAGGACCGTGAGACAAGGCAATAAGCGCCGATGACGAATACGATCGGCTTGATCGGTGAGAATATCAGGCTGACAGTGGCGCGTGAAAATCCCTTGAAAGCGAAGAGGTGCGCCGGGTAGCAGACGACAAGCAGTCCGACAAATGCCGCGCCCAGATTCCGGTGACAAAGCATCGCCGCCTGAACGACGGTCGGGAACCCCGGAACAGACATTGTGAAGATCGAATTGGCCGTCAGCCAGACCGCCAACGACGCGAGGGTCGAAACGAGAACAACCCCCGCCCGCTCACTTCCGAACCACGCTGCAAGGCTCCAACGGACCATGCTCGACCCTGATCGAGGGAAAGTGTCGCCAGTTGTTTTCGCCGGAAGGGATCACGGCGACGAACGCCGCACATCGGCGCGACCGCGCCACGCTTCCCCCTCGACGGCGTTCTCCCCAACGCAGCCACAACTATCCTCCGACATGCGCGGGCATGCAAGTCGAAAGCCCTCTGTGCCAACGTGAGCGTTGCCAGCCGCCGGCGACGGCGCCGCCGCCCGCGTCGCTCACGTGTGCAGGGAGGCGAGAAATGTGAAAGGTTATGCGCTTTGCAAAGCCCACGTGAAGAGGGCCACGCAACACCTGGGGTGATCCACATCGGCTCGAATGCGCGGGCATTGAACGTCGCGGACGAACACCGCGACCGGCTTGCGGCAGGAACGTCAGCCAGGAACGCGGCGGGCGGCTCGGCGCCTCCCATTCGACCCCGCTATGCCGACTGCCGTTTTGTCCCGATGGAAGGCAACTTCGGCCTAGTCGCAAAGCGTTTCGGGGAACACCATGGTTGCATAACCGGCGGCTGTTGGAACAAAAACGCGATTGCCCCGCACAGCCATCACCGAGCCGATGCCGCCGAGGTTCATGTGGAAACGTTTCTCCGGGGTCGCGGTGCAGACGGCCAGGATCTCGCCGGTCGTCCAATGAGTGGCGACAACAAGCGACGGATTCGTCAGCCGCGCGAGGAAATGGTAGCCACGCGGCGCTGCCGCAAAGGAATGCGCGCCCGAACCGTCAAGCGCCAATCGCCAAAGGTCCTCCTTGTTGTAGATTTTGAAAAAGACGCTGGTCGGCGAATCCGGCGCGATATACGCATATGCGCCATGAAAATGGTGAAGGCTGCGAAAGTCGTCAAGGTCGAGATCGACGGAGAACACCTCGCCCGCGCCGCCGTCGATGGTGAAGAACGATGAAAACGCCCCAATCACGCAGTTGTCTTGCACAATGAGTCGGGCGATGCCGGAAAACTTCGGATCGGTCTGTGCATACCGGACCATGATCTTGTCAATGTGCCGTTTGGCCGGGTCGACACGAACGATCACCCCTGGGTCGTATGTGGAGATGAAAATGTGCTTCCGGTCGGGCGACAAAGCGACCCAAGTTGGCATCCCTTCCAGGACGATATCGGCGATTTTCCTGCCGTGCGCCAAGTCGGCAAAACGAATGAACCGCTCTTCTTCGCCGCGGGTAATTAGCATCGAGTCGTCGCAGAGCACAATAATCGCGCAGAGGGGCTCGGCCCCGGCGGCCAACTCGGTCTCATGGCCGTCGGGAGTCAACCGATGGGTGCGCCCGCTCTCCCCGAAGTAGGACGAGCCGGCTGTTGCCTGACAACCGCCGGGCACACACACGCGGGCGTGGGAAAATCGCTCCGGACTACCGCGTCGCCGTAGGTCGTCGCGACCGCCGCAAAAATCCGTCGTTAATTGTCGGCCGACGAATTGGCCATCGTGCGGCAGCCCGGCTGTCGTCGTCTAATTGCACTCGGCCGGCGTCGGATTGGTCGGGTAGGTAGTGTAAGGGTAACTGATCGTGGCTGCCGTCACGGTCTCTGCAAGAATATTCGTCGCGAAAAACTCCAGGACGTATCCGTCTGCGTCAACCGTAATCGTGAGCGGACCCGGATCGACGTTAACCACAAAGAACGAACTATTGTTGGGATTCGTCGAACTACGGCCCGTTGTGGGAGACCCCGTGTCATCGGAGTAAACGACTTGTCCGCTGCTCGGAGTGACCTTCACGTTGGCGCAACCGACGAAGGCCGGCGGTCCGCTAGACGCGATCCACACCACGACTCCCCAAATCTGGCCCTTGCTCGAATCCAACGTGATGCCGATCGCGTTGAAGGCATCCGCCCACTCTTGTTTCGTAATCACGCGGAATTGTTCCGCCGCTGAATTCAGCGTCAGATCCGTGTGGTCGAAATATGTGTCATAATAATTCACGTTCGTCACTTCGATCGTGGCGACCGTCAGGTCCGCCGGAATGGCGACCGAGAATTGGCCGTCGTCATTGGTAACTGTCGAGATGGGCGGGTCGAACGGCTGGATGTTTTCGTCGTTCAAGAGGTCGACGGTGGCATCGGGGACTCCCGAATTGGAAAACGAATCGATAACGACCCCCGCAAACGGAACCGTGGTGTCATCATTATCATCGTCGGGCGACACGTCATCGTCATTGTCGTCGTCATTGTCGTCGTCATCGTCGTCATCGTTGTCGTCATTGTCGTCGTCATTGTCGTCGTCGTCATTGTCATCGTCGTCATCGTTGTCGTCATTGTCATCATTGTCGTCATTGTCATCATTGTCGTCGTCACCTGGCGAGGCGTCGTCGTCGGCAGAGTCATCGTCGTCCGGCGTTGCGTCGTCATCGACGACTGGGCGAGCGGCGCGGACGGCGCTGCTGCTGCCTCCGCAACCAGGAACCGCCGATAGTAGTGCAAATGCCGCAATCAACAGCGGCATGAACAGACAGAACCGCACTTTCATTTCTAATTCCTTTCACGTCCCATCGGTCGGCACAGATGACCTGCCGCCATTTTCTCGCAATAATAACACGGCCTGGGAACGGTTGAAAGCTCCGGCGGTCATGGCGGAACAACCATCGGCCGACGGCTGGGCAAGCTCAGCGCGTCGCGGCTGTGCGCATTGGCGCATTCCGTCGACATGGACAACGAGATCGAAAAAGCGTAGCTTTTCAAATGAGTGCCGGGCGGCAGGTTTGTCGGGGAATGGGATCCAGCGCCGCCGGCCGCCGCCGGCCGTTCGGGTGCGGTCGAGCACTCAGCAAGTTGCCGCAGAACGCCAACCGCGGGCGCTGGGCGCCCCGCGCAATGGCATCGCCAGCCGGTCGACAACGAGGGGGCGGTGGGACGTTTGTTGGTAGAAAACGGACTTGAGTGAACAGCATCCGATGTCCGGGGGCCGCCCGCATGGGCTCGTGCCGACGCTGGTCCGCGTGAATATGGCGCAACGTCTCGCGTGGGCGTTGTTCAAGCTCGCGCTCTATGCCGCCCTGCTCGTGACGGTTGCTCCTATTCCCTATTACTTTGTCGCGGTTCTCATTCACAATCTGTATTGGTCCCCGACAACCATCGTCGAGGCGATTATCATCTTTTATTCAAACGTGCGGTTGTTTCTTTTTTTCCGCCGGCAAAGCGCCGCTTCGTTCGGGGCGTGGCTGTCGTCGACGGACCGGGACGCCAATTCCCGATTTCTCGGACCGGTCGCCGAGGCGGGCGGCGGGCAAAGCCGGCGAATGGCGGCGTGGCAGGCCGCGATCGCGGTTCTGATTGCGAGCGGCGTCGGCCTGTATGTCGTATTTCCGAGCGCGCGCGTTTATTACTATGCGCTCGAGTTTCACCGAGCCTGGGGCGTGGCTCTATTCTTCGCGTATTTGTACGTCGTGCACGGCTTCATCGTTCGGGTCGCCCGCAGCCGGACGTTGGCTTGGTGGTTTGTGTTGTGGCCGCTGTTTTTCCAGTTCGCGTCGCGAACGCCGGCGCCGCTCAGCATCCTGATCATTTACAATGTCACGCTTTTGCCGCTGTTTCTCTTGATGCGCCTGTTGCAAACCGTCGACCCGCGGCGCCGCGTCGATGCGTTGCTGTGGTTCTTTTGGTCGTACCCCCTGATCGTAACGCTCGCGACCGGCCTGTTTGTCATCAGCGATCCGGCCAATGTCCGCTTCGCGTTCGTGCAGCGATTCTGGCACGCGTATTACGGAGTGTTCTTGTTTTTCACGGCGTTGTTCAACGTCTTTGTCTATTGTCGCCGGCGGCTCCAATTGCGAGCGCTGCCCGTTTCCACGCTGCTTCTCGCGTGGCTGCTGGTGGCCGCGGCCTCGGTCCTCGCCACGCAACAAATGCACCGTTTCAAAGCGCGGGCGCTGCAAACCGGGTACGCGGCGAACGATTATCGTTCTCCGACGTCGCCGACGGCCGGCCCCCGGCGCGTCGCGCTCGACCCGCGAGCGCTCAACGGCAGCGGCGAGTGCCAGCGCTGTCATCCCGTCGCCTACCGTCAGTGGGTGGCCTCCGCCCACGCGTATGCGGTCAAGAACAAGGCTTTCCAGACGGTGGTCGCGAGTTTGATTGCGAAGCACGGTCTCGACGCCGTTCGCGACTGCGCGGTCTGCCACGAACCGGCCCTGGCTTTTTCCGACCGGCTCGATTTGCTAACGAATCCGCAGTATCTTGCGCAGAGCGAAGGCGTCAGTTGCCGCGCCTGCCACCTGATGCAGGGCAGCGAACCAAGAAACGGAATATATCGCGTGCAATTTCCCCGCGCCGATCTCGTCTTTAGCGGGCGCGACGCCCGGGCGCGATTTATGATGGTCGGCGTTCTCGAGCACGTCAGCGATTTTACCAAACCCGACATCGCGGCGGGCCGCACTTGTTATCCCTGCCATTCCCTGGAGGCCAGGCGAAACGGCCATTCCTACGACCCGCTAGACAATGTCACGTCGTTCCTCCGGTCGTCATACGCGCGTGAAAAGCATATCAAATGTCACGATTGTCACATGCCGCGGATCGAGAAGGACAAGTTTTCGTATTCCTGGCGCGATCATCGTTTTTTCGGGAGCCAGATTTACCTCGACGAGGTCGCTTCTGAAACCGACCCCGGCGCCCGGCGGCAGTTGCAGAACTTTTCGCGGTCCAACAATGATTTTCTTTTCAGCAAACTGGCTTTGACGCCGCTCATTCCCATGTTTATGGACGAAACGCTCAAGACCTACAAGTATTTCAATTACGCGAACGGCTGGCGGAAAGTCGTGACGATCAATGAAGTCAACGACAGCGGCGTCGCCTTCGTCGCGAAATTGGAAGGCGTGTCGTTGACGGATGTTGACGGCCTGCCGACGTTGACGTTCGGCGTGCGGCTGACGAACAAAAACCTCGGTCACGATTTTCCGTCGAGTTTGTTCGCCAACCTCGTGCGCGTCTGGATCGAATGTTCGTTGACTGACGCCCAGGACCGCGTTCTTCGCCAGCGGGGATGTCGGGAGGACGAGTTCCCCGACCAACTCGGCCGGCTCGAGGTCGACAAGAAAGGGCGTCCGATTTCCCCCGACGAAACGAAGGATTACGTGCGCATCGTCAACCAAAAGTATATTCAACCGGACACCGGGTATTTCGATCAGCGGTGCGCGCCGCTGCCGCCGGATGTCCACTGGCCACTGCGCCTATCCTATCGGCTGAAATATCAGCGTTACAACGACGAGCAATGGCGCGCGATGACGGGCGGTCAAGGCGCTGAGGCGCCCGTGTTGCCGCTGTTGCAATGGGAAACATTCGTCGCGAAACCCGCGGCCCGGCCGTGATCCAGGCGGCGGGTCGGCGCGTTGCCTTCGCGGGGCGCTTTCCTCAACTATTTCCTCAACCCGGGCGTAACCGGCGAACCGCTTGTTGCCCGGTCCGGGTGGTCGCGTTCGGCGAATCGCCGCAGCCCTTCGGCGGTTTCGGGTTGGAAAATCGACTTGTTGAAGCACTGGGCCTCGATCTTCAAACCTTCATCCAGCGGCAACCCAAATCCTCGGATCGCGGCCTCTTTGTCGGTGCGCATGGCCGGCTGCGGAAGCGTGCAGAGATATTCCGCCAATTCCAGAGATGCTTTCATCGACTGTCCTTTCGGGACCACGCGGTTGACCAGGCCGATGCGTTCGGCTTCCCGAGCGTCAATGACGCGGCCGGTGAGAATCAGGTCGAGCGCGCGGCCCATGCCGACGATGCGCGGCAGCCGCTGGGTGCCGCCGTCGCCCAGGCCGACGTTCCAGCGGCGGCAGGTGACGCCGAACGTGGCGTGCTCCTCGGCGATGCGAATGTCGGCGAAGCAGGCCCATTCAAGGCCGCCCGCGTAGGCGACGCCGTTGATCGCGGCGATGATCGGCTTGTAAATGTCCGTCATGCGCGTCGGGCCGATGAAGCCCAGCCGTTCGCCTCGGTTGTGCGCGGCAATTTCTTCCGGATCGGAGCTGACCGGCGGATCTTTCAGGTCGCCCCCGGCGCAAAAAGCGCGATCGCCTTCGCCCGTGAGGACGGCAACCTTGGCCGTCGCGTCGTCGCGGAAGGCGGTCCACGCCCGGATCAACTCGTTGTGGCCGATCGGGCCGATGCAATTCATCGCGTCCGGCCGGGCAAAGCGGATCACGCAAACTTCGCCTTGCTGCTCGTAAGCGATTTGGGAAAAGTCCATGGTTTCTCCTTGCGGCGTGGCGTTGCTTATAGCACGCCGGCCGGACGGCGATCCAGGCGGTGCAGCACGAATCGCAAATTGGGATAAATTCCGCCAAACAAAACAGGGTCGGGCGCTTTGGCCCGGCCCCGTTATTTTTTGGCGGCGAGTGCGCCGGTCGCGCCGACGCGCGGGTTTTTCCGGCCGCTCAGCGCGTGACGATCGGAAAGAGCTCGTTCGCCTTTTCGAACAGCGCGAAGAAGCGGCCGAGTTCGATCTTGCTGCCGTCGATTTTGACCTGGTTCGAGAGCAGCAGATCTTTGCCGCCGACCTCGCCCGTCATCATCCGCAGGTAAAAAGCCTTGGTCAGCGTCAACGTGGCGGCGGCGTCCGCCGCGGCGGGCGCCTTTTTGAAATGCAAGACCGCGTTTTCGATCCACAACACGTAGCTGTCGCCCAGATCGGAAAAGACGAGGTTGATCTTCAAATGGCTGTCGCCGGCCTTGGGCCCGTCGAGCGAGGCCGCCATGCGCTCGAGGAACCGCTCGACCGGCGTGTTTTGCAGCAGGTCCAGGGCCTGGGTCATTGCATTGCCCTTGTGGGGCCGGCCGTGGCGCAGTTCCAGCGCGCCGGTCAGGTAGAAGTTCCGCCACGGCCCCGACTCGGCCAGATAGCCCATCTGGTCGAAGGTCTTCGCCAGCAATTCGGCCGCCGCCTTGTTCTTCGGCTCGGCGTAGACCGCATGCTTCAAAAGCTCCGCCGCCCAGCGGTACTCGCCGGCGTCATAGGCCCGTTGCGCCGCCGCGACGACCTTTTTGACGCCGCCGGCCAGCTTGACGTAGCGCTTGCCGGCGTCGACGGGCGGCAGTTGATCCAGGTTGGCGGGGTTGGCGTCGAACCAGCCCAGGTAGAACTGGCACACGGCGCGCGCGTTGTGGCGCACCGTGCCGTAGTAGCCGTGGACGTCCAGGTCGTCGCGCAGCGTCTTGGGCAGCTCGAGCGTTTCGGCGACCTCGGGCCCGGTGAAGCCGCTGTTCATCAGGCGGACGGACTGGTCGTGGATGTAGGAGAAGGCGTCGCGTTGCATCACGAGGTAATGGCGAATCTGCTCGCGCCCCCAAACCGGCCAGTGATGCTGCGTGAAGATGACGTCGGCGTCGCCGACCCAGGACAGCGACTGGTCGAGGAAATCCGCCCACTTCATCGCATCGCGCACCTTGGCCCCGCGCAGCGTGTACAGGTTGTGCAGCGTGTGGCTCATCATCTCGGCGCCGCCGAAGGCGCGCAGATCGGGCACGGCGAAGACGAACTCCGAGGGCGCCTCGGTCGCCGGCACGTTGTAGAAAACGAAACGCACGCCGTCGAGCGTCAATTCCTGCCGCGGCTGCTCGACGACGACGGTCGGCGTCAGGATGCCGACGCGGCCGATGCCCAGGCCCTTGCCCAACCCGTCGTCGACCCGCCCGACGGCGGACGGCGGCAGTTCGACGCCGTACATGTACATCGCGCGCCGCCCCATCGCCGTGCCGAGCAGCACGTTCTCGCTGGTGGCCTCTTCCATGAAGCCGGCCGGCGCGACCACCGGCACGTTTCGCGCTTTGGCCTCCTCGGCGGAGATCACCCCCAGCACGCCGCCGAAGTGGTCGACGTGGCTGTGCGTGAAGATCACCGCGGAGACCTTCTGGTCGCCCAGACGGGCGCGCGCGAAGGCCATCGCGAAAGCGGCGGTCTCGCGGCACGTCAGCGTGTCGACGACGATCCAGCCCGTTTTGCCCTGAATCAGCGTGATGTTGGCCAGGTCGAAGCCGCGAAGCTGCCAGATGCCCTCCGTGACCTTGAACAGCCCGACCTGGTTGTTCAGCAGCGCCTGACGCCAGAGGCTTGGGTTCACCGTGCTCGGCGCCGGTCCCTTGACGAAGGCAAAGTCGCCGAAATCCCAGACGACATTGCCGGCGGCGTCCTTGACCTGCCCCTGCGGCGCGGCGATGAACCCGCGCCTGGCGTCGGCGAAGGCGGGCGGGTCGGACAAATCCCACGTCTTGGCGACCTCCGCGTTGGCCTTGACGACGGTCGCCGAGGCGTCGCTGGCGCCGGTCGCCCGCCCGGACGACCGCGAGCACGCGCCGAGGCAGGCGGCCAGAAAAATCAGCAACAATGCGGCCGCTTTGCCGAACCGCATCCGGTCATTGGACACGCACACAGCGCGCGAATTGCAGGGGGTCATGGCAGCGTCTCCTGTCGGCGCCCGGGGAACGCGGTTATTTTTGAGCATGGTCCGTGTTTGTTAAGATAATAAACAATTACAACTGGATTGGGCAATCCCCCCGGGAGCCGGGCGGCAACGCAAGGGCAGCGAACAGTGAACAGTGAGCAGTGGTCGGCCGGCCTGTTCCGAATGCCGGCCTTTCCGCCGAAGCCTTGGCGGATGCGGGAATCCCGAATCCCGAACCCAAAAACAGTGGTCAGTGGCCGGTGGTCAGTGGCCGGTGGTCGGCCCTCCGCTCCTGAACCCCGATCCTCCGTCCCCTGTCCCAAATCCCGGAACCCGGAACCCGCACCTTGGCGGTGAAAAAATTCGGCGGCAACCCTCACCCGGCCTGCGGCCGACCTCTCCCAAAGGGAGAGGTGTTTTGCGGCTTGCGGCCGACCTCTCCCAAAGGGAGAGGTCGGCCGGTCGGCGTTACTTCGTCCGCAGCAGCACGAAGCTCGTCGAGCCGTTGTAGCTGACCAGCAGCAGGACTTTGCCCTCGGGGGCATGGCCGACCAGGCGCTTGAAGTCGGCGACGTTGTGCACGGCTTCGCGGTTCGCTTCGAGGATGACGGCGCCGCTGCGCAGGCCCGCCTCGGCGGCGCGGCTGCCGGGTTGCACGCGCGTGACCACGATGCCGGCGACGTCGGCGGAAATCTCGAGGCGGCGGCGCAGTTCCGGCGTCAGGTTGCTGACGGTCATGCCGACCGACGCGTCCGCCTCTTCCTTTTCTTCGTGGTTCCCCGGTTCGCCCCCGGCCGCCGTCTTCTCGCCGGCCTGATGGCCGACGGTGACGGTCAGCGTTTTTTCCTTCTTGTCGCGGATCACCACGACCTCCGCCTTCGTGCCGGGCGGGGTCTCGGAAACGAGGTTGCGGAAGTGGCTGGCGTCGTGCACGTCCTTGCCGTTGAACTTCACGACAACGTCGCCGCGCTCGAACCCGGCCTCTTTCGCCGGGCTGTCTTTGGTGACGTCGCCGACCAGGGCGCCGCCCGGGTTGGCGAGGCCGAGCGCGGCGGCCATGTCGGGCCGCACATCCTGAATGCTGACGCCGAGGAAGCCGCGCTCGACGCGGCCGTACTTCACCAGGCTATCCATCACCGACCGCGCCATGTCCATTGGAATGGCGAACCCGACGCCGACGCTGCCGCCGCTTTGCGAGAAGATCGCCGTGTTGATGCCGACCAATTCGCCGCGGGTGTTGATCAGCGCCCCGCCCGAATTGCCCGGGTTGATCGCCGCGTCGGTCTGGATGAAATCTTCGTAATCGGTGATGCCCACGTTGGCGCGGCCGACCGCCGAAACGATGCCCATCGTCACGGTGCCCGACAGGCCGAACGGGTTGCCGATCGCCAGCACCACCTCGCCCAAACGCAGCTTCGCCGAATCGCCCAGCGGCATCGGCTCGAGGTTGTCCGCGGGAACCTTCAACACCGCGACATCGCTTTTCTCGTCGGCGCCGATGATCTTCGCCTTCAATTCACGCCCGTCGGAGGTCACGACCAGCACTTCGTCGGCGTCGGAGACCACGTGGTTATTGGTCAGGATGTAGCCGTCCTTGCTGACGATCACGCCGCTGCCCAGGGCGCGTTCCGGCCGCTCGCGTGGCATGCCGCCCCGGGGTTCGCCGAAGAAGCGGCGGAAGAACGGGTCGCTGAACAACGGCGACAGCTCTTGCGGCCGGTTGTGCAGGATCTTCGTGGACGAAATGTTGACCACGCTTTTCACGGCTTTTTCGCAGACGTCGGAGTAACCCTCGGTGGCGCGAACCTGCGGCGGGGCGATCTTCGCGCCCTCCTCGATCCTCGGCGCCGCCGCCGGATGCGGCGTCTTGGCTTCGCGTTTGTACGGGAAGCGGCAGGCGGCCAGCCCGAAGGCAAACAGCAGCGCCAAAACAACAAACAACAATGTTCTTTTGCGGGACATCGGTTTTCTCCCAATTACGGCCGGGGGAAAACGCACCCCCGGCACGCCGGTTTTTCGAAATTAGACCGCGTGATCGACAAAAAGTTCAGAACAAACATAACCAAAACACGCGAATTTTCCAGCCGGCGCGCCCGGTTTTATTGAGGCAGCGGAAAACCCGAACGGCGCGCCCCGCAAGCGGGTCGGCCGTTACTCGATGACCGCCAGCGTTTCGCCGCGTTTGACAGTGGAACCGGCGGCTTTCAAGAGGCTTTTCACCTTGCCGGCGATCGGCGCCGGCAGGGCGTTTTCCATTTTCATCGCTTCCAAAATAACAACCGGCTGGCCCGCCTGAACCGTGTCGCCCTCGCGCGCCAGCAGCCGCACGACGAGCCCGGGCATCGGCGCCACGATATCGCCCTTGCCCGCAGGCGCGGCCTGCGGGGGCGCGGCGCCGTCCATCGCCGCCGGTTTCGTGGCGACGTGGTTCGCCGGGGCCTTCGGTCCGAACGCCAGCATCGGCTTCGCGGCCGGCGCCGGGGCGAGCGCGTCCGGCAACTCGACCTGCACCTCGAACACCTCGCCCTCGACGGCCACGCGCACGGTCTGGGCGCGGCCCGCGTCGAAAGCCCGCGGTTGCTCCAACGGCGCGCCGGCGAGGACCTTCTTAATAAGGTCGTCCTCTTTCTTAACCTCGGCCAGCGTCTTCGCCTTTTCGCCGGGCGGGGCTTGGTCGAGCCCGTATTTGTAGCGCAGGAAAGCGAGGCCGGAGCGCGGGTAGAGCGCATAGGTCAGGGCGTCGCCGGGGTCGGCCGAAAACTCCTTGATCGCGGCGAAGGCTTTGTCCATCTCGGGTTCGAGCACGTCTGCCGGGCGGGAGTCGATCGGCGTTTCGCCCCGCGCGTAGCCTCTCAGGCAACGGCGTCGCACCTCGGGGTCGATCGGCGCGGGCGGCCGGCCGTAAAGGCCGTAGCAGTAATCCTTGACCTCCTGGCTGACCAGTTTGTAGCGCTCGCCGCCGAGCACGTTCATCACGGCCTGCACGCCGACGATTTGGCTGGTCGGCGTCACCAGCGGCGGATACCCCAAATCTTTCCGCGTCTGCGGCAACTCGCGGTACACCTCGTCGAGCTTGTCGAGGGCGTCGGCCTCGCGAAGCTGGTTGATCAGGTTGCTGAGCATGCCGCCGGGAATCTGGTGCCGCAGCACGCCGATGTCGATGATCGAGATTTTGGCGCCGCCGGCGAAATGGCGATATTTCGGCGCGATCGATTCGAGATATTCGGCGATCTCGTAGAGCGGTTCGAGGCGCAGCCCGGTGTCGCGCGCGGTGCCTTCGAGCGCGACAATCAACGGTTCGGCCGCCGGCTGGCCGCTGCGATAGGCGAACGGCGACACCGAGCAGTCGATCACGTCGACGCCGGCGTGCGCCGCGTGAAAATAGGCGAGGTCGCCCAGGCCCGCCGTGAAATGCGTGTGAAGCTGGATCGGCACGGCGACGATTTTCTTCAACTCGACGACCAGCAATCGCGCGTCCTCGGGCGACAAAATGCCCGCCATGTCTTTGATGCACAGCGAATGCGCGCCCATGCCGACGAATTCCACCGCCTTTTGCTTGTAATAGTCGAGCGTGAACACCGGCCCGCCGATGCGCCGCTCGGTCGTCGAGAAGGAGATCGCCGCCTGAATGTGCGCGCCCGTTTCGCGCAGCGCGGCGAACGCCGTTTCGAAATTGCGCGCGTCGTTGAGCGCGTCGAACACGCGGAAGATGTCCATGCCGCAATCGACGGCGTGCCGGCAAAACGCGCGCACGACGTCGTCGGCGTAATTGCGGTAGCCGACGAGGTTCTGCGCGCGCAGCAGCATCTGCAGCGGCGTATGCTTCGCGCGCTTTTTGATTTCGCGCAGGCGCTCCCACGGGTCCTCCTGCAGGAACCGGTGGGTCACGTCGAAGGTCGCGCCGCCCCAGACCTCGAGCGAATGGAAGCCGGCCGCGTCCAGCTTTTCGATGATCGGCTCCATGTCGGCGAAACGCAGGCGCGTCGCGAACAGGCTCTGGTGCGCGTCGCGCAGCGTGGTGTCGGTGATCTTCAGCGGTTTTTTCGCAACCATCCGCAACCTCCAGAACCGTCGCCGCAAACGTGAATTTCTTCACCAGAAGGGCAGCAAGGATAACCTAACGCATCCCGGGGTCGCGGTGAAGGGGTCTTCATGCCGCGGCTTGCTCCGGTTGTGCGACGCAGGGTCCGCAAGGCGTCCGCCCCTTGCGACTCCGGACGTTATTCTTTAGTGTCTTGGCATTCGCGGGCGGCAACGCCGCTCGCCGCAGGAGGGTAATGCGATGAAACGCCTGCCGACCTGGTTCTGGGCATTGTTGCTGGGTGCGATTTTGTTGACGGCCGCGATCGTCGCCTGCGGCAAGACGGCCAACACCAACCTGGGGACGCCGTGCGACATCTCCAGCACGGGCCTGCAGACGATTCCGTTCTTTGCCGCCTGCGCGGATCCGACCGGCAAAGACAATATTATCACCGTAAAGAGGGTGCTCGGCACGGCAAAGAACGTCGCCAACGGCCAAGCGTTCGACATCAGCGGCACGTTCAACTTCTCGTCGCCGATTCGCGGCTATGTCGAACTGGCGATCGACTGCCCCGGCACGAACGCCTATGACACTTGCATCTCGCCGTTCTTTTCCCAGAAGGGAAATTTCGATGTGCGCGTCCTGGCCGAGACCTGCGGCGCGATCGACGTGCCGAATGAAATCCGCGTGATGGTCTGGAACGACGCCGGCGGCGTGTTGCTGCCCTTCTGCTTGGTCTACGTCGGCCAGACGACGGACGACGACGACGACATCTCGCCGGATGACGACGCTTCGCCGGACGACGACACTTCGCCGCTGGAGTAATAGCGAACACCGCCATGGCGCACGCCGACCGCTTTCACATTCATCCGGATAACCCGCAGATGCGGCTGATCCAGAAGGCGGCGGAGATCCTGAAAAAGGGCGGCATCATCGCCCATCCGACGGATACGACGTACGCGCTGGGCGTGCACCTGCACAACAAGCAAGGCATCGAAGAGCTGTACCGGATCAAAGGGAAGGACCTCAAGCGCCCGCTGTCGCTGCTCTGCGCCGATTTGTCCAACATCGCCGAATACGCCAACGTCGACGACGTGGCCTATCGCGTCATGCGCCGCCTGCTGCCCGGGCCTTATACATTCATTTTGCCGGCGACCAAAGCCGCGCCGCGCATCACGCAAACGCCCCGCAAAGAAGTCGGTCTGCGCTGCCCAAAGGACAATATTGTCGCGGCCCTGGGCCAGGTCCTCGGCGAACCGCTGGTCAGCACGAGCTGCTCGGCGCCGGGCGGCGAACTGTTGGCCGACCCGGATGACATCCTGCAGATTTTCGGCCATCAGATCGGTCTCGTGATCGACGCCGGCTACATCTACCCCGAGCCGAGCACCATCATTTCGCTGATGAGCGGCCGGCCGGAATTGGTGCGTCTCGGCAAAGGGCCGTTCGACGAGACGTTCTGAAAGATCCTCTCCCTCTGGGAGAGGTCGGCCGTAGGCCAGGTGAGGGCCCTCGCCCCAGCCCTCGCCCAAGGGGAGAGGGAGGAGCAGGCCGCGCCGCCTCGGCACGCTACGCGTCCCGCCGCCTCCGAGAGATTTTTTCGCGAATCCGTTGCACGGCCGCGCGGGTCATCACCGCGTCGGCGCACGGCAGCAGCGTTGGGTTGTGAAACAGCGGCTCGGAAAGATCGAACGCCGACATGTGCCGCGCCCGGGCGAACAGCGGGCTGCCGGGGGTCGGCGAATACTCGGTCAGATGCGGCTGGATCCCCTGCCCGAACACCCAGTCGACGGTCTCCTCGACTTCCGCCGGCGCCTGATCCGGCAGCCCGATCAGCACGTATGCGCCAACCTGCTCGCGGCCGAAGCCCGCGGCGGCAAGGTTGCCGATCGCCTCGAGAAAATCGTCGCACGTCGCCTTGCCGCCGAGGTCCCGCTGCCGCGCCGGATCGGCCGTTTCCAAACCAAGGCGCAGCGTCGCAAAGCCGGCCGCTTTCATCGCGCGGGCGACGGCTGGCGTGATCCCGCGGCAGGAAAGGCCGGACGCCGCGTGCAGGCGCGGCTGCGGCGCGAGCGTCGCGAGGCGGCCGAGGATGTCCAGCGCGCGGGCCGCATCGTGCAGAAAGGCGTCGTCGACGAGCGCGATGTCGGCGACGCCGAGTTCCTCGACTAGCCGCCGCGCGTCGCGCTTGACCGCCGCGGGCGAATAGCGCACGAACGTCGGCTGCAGCCGCCGCACGCCGCAGTACGGGCACGCTCGCGGGCAGCCGCGCGAAGTGAGCAACGCCGCGCTGTCGGCGTGCGGATGGAGTTCGTACGCCGGCGAAGGCGGATCGGCCGAATCGAAAGCCGGCATGGCGACGCCGAGAAATTCGCCCAAGGCCGCCGCGGCCTCTTCCAGCGGCCCCGGCGCGACCAGGTCGGCGCCCATGTGCGCGCGGGCGTGCTCGGGGCAGAGCGTGGCGTAAACGCCGCCGAGCAAAACCGGCAACTTCGGCCAGCGGCGTTTGAGCAGCGCGATCGTCTCGCGCACGCCGGGATGCCAATAGGTCATCATCGAGGTGACCAGCGCCGCGTCGGGCCGCGGCAGCGCCGCCAGCGCCGCCTCGGCCGCCTCCGGCGGCAGACCGTAGCGGCGGAATTTGCGATTGATGAACGGCAACTCGCGGGGCCGTGGAATCTGCTGCGACGGGAATCGCCCGCGGCCGAACCGCCGCCGCGGGCGCAGCCCCGCCGGCAAGTGCGGCGATTGCGCATCGGTCAGATCGAGCAGCGTCGCGGCGACGCCCGCCTCGCGCAACGCCCCGCCGACCGTCAGCAGGCCCAGCGGCCGCGCCCAGAAATCGAACGCCGCGAAATCGTGAATCCACGGATTGACGAGCAGAACGCTGGGCTTGGTTGGGCGAGGCATCGCTCGATGATGGAGAGAAGCGAAGCGGCCGTCAAATCAGTTTGCGCCGCCGAAAATAGCGCGTATGCGCACGCGTCGCCGGAACTCGCGCCGCTCGCGATTACTTCTGCGCGGAGGCGTCGTCGATGTCGCCGGGGTACTGCAGCGCGTCGCGTCCGCGTTCGCCCGTGCTGATGCGAATCATGTCGTCGGCAGGCAAGACAAAGATGACGCCGTCGCCCTCCTTGCCCTCGTCGCCGGTGCGCGCGGCTTTCATGATGGTCTGGATCGTGCGCTCGACGTTGTGATCGCTCAAGAAGACATTGAGCTGCATCTTCGGCAAGAGATCCATCTGGTACGACGTGCCCCGCCACGCCAATTTGATGCCGCCTTGGCGCCCGTGCCCGTGCACTTCATGGACGTTCATGCCGACGATGCCGATAGCGCGCAACGCGTCTTTGACGTCTTGCAGCGATTCTTCGCGAAGAAACACTTCAATCTTCTTCATGGCGCACTCCCTCCCTCATCCCGGTCATTTTCGGTTGCAATATATGCGTGCAACCGCCGTGCCAGAAGACCGGCGAATCGTTGACAGTAAACAGCGAGCAAAACCCGCGGTTTCGCCATGGTCGGCCGCAGGCCGCAACCGGACGGCCGACTGGCGACACTACAGTTTTGTATCGCCATCGTCCGGTTTCCACAGCCGAGGCGCTTTCCGCACATTCTGATCCTAATAACGTATATCCTCGGCGGCGGTTTTCGCAATGCAACGGCGCGAATTTTTTGTTATGTGCCGGGCGCGGCGATACATTTTTGTGTCATCCGCCGCTGAAAAACCATTTTTGTATCGTCGAATTCGCGAGCCGGCGGCCGAAATTTCCGCCAAACCGCAACAAAATCGGCCGGATATGCCGGCGGCGGGATTTCGGCACGAAACTTGATGATTATTTAATTCTTGCAGTGACGAATCGTCCCACAGAGGCTGGGCAGCACGCCGCGGTAAAGCGCGCGGACGGTTCCAAACGACGCCTTTGCACAGGAGGTTCCGGACCATGAAACAAACAACCATGCCGTTGATCGTGTTGGCCGTAGTCGCGTTGGCGGCCGCCTTCGTTCCCGTCGCGGCGCCCGTGGTGACCGGCGGCGCGATCAATTCCGGCGACGTGGCCTGGATGCTCTGCGCGAGCGGCCTCGTGCTGCTGATGACGCCCGGCCTGTCGTTTTTTTACGGCGGCATGGTGCGGCCGAAGAACGTGATCTCGACGATGCTGCAAAGTTTCATCGCGATGGCGCTGATCAGCATCATCTGGATCGTCGTGGGCTTCAGCCTCGCGTACGGCGACAGCATCGGGGGCCTGATCGGCAATCCGGCGACGTTTTTCATGTTCCGCCACGTCGGCGGCGCGACGCATCCGGCGCTTTCGCCGACGATTCCGCTCGTGCTCTTCGCGTTCTTCCAACTAAAGTTCGCGATCATCACGCCGGCGCTCATCACGGGCTCGTTCGCCGAACGCGTTCGCTTCAATAGTTACATGCTGTACCTGGTTCTCTGGACCATCCTGATTTACAGCCCGCTCGCGCACTGGACGTGGCACCCGGACGGCTTCCTGCACAAGCTCGGAGTGCTCGATTTCGCGGGCGGCACCGTCGTGCACATGTCGGCGGGTTTCGCGGCGCTGGCCGGCGCGATCATGCTCGGCCGCCGCAGCGGCAAAAAACAGCACGCGGCGATGCTGCCGGCCAACATCCCGTACGTGATCCTCGGCGCGGCGATGTTGTGGTTCGGTTGGTTCGGCTTCAACGCCGGCTCGGCGCTGGCGGCGAACGACACGGCGGCGATGGCCTTCGCCACGACCAACACGGCGTCGGCGGCGGCGGCGCTGTCTTGGCTCTTCCTCGACATGGCCCGCGGGCGCAAACCGACAGCGATCGGCGCGAGCGTCGGCGCGGTCGTCGGTCTCGTCGCGATCACGCCGGGGGCCGGCTTTGTCTCGATCGGCGCCAGCATCTTCATCGGCGCCATCGCCGCGGCGATCAGCAACACGCTGGTGGCCATCAAGACGTGGACCGAAATCGACGACACCCTCGACGTCTTCCCCTGCCACGGCGTCGGCGGCACCGTCGGCATGCTGCTGACGGCGGTCTTCGCCAAAGACGTCGGCCTGGTCGCCGGGCACGTCACGACATTTTTGTATCACTTGCTCGCGCTGGGCATCGTCGCCGTCTTCGCCTTCGGCGGGTCGTACCTCCTGTATCTGCTGACGGACCTGATCATCCCGATGCGCGTGACGGCCGAGCAGGAACTGGTCGGCCTCGACATCAGCCAGCACGGCGAATCGCTGACGCTGCTGCGCGCCGGCGTGGAAACCCGCTAACTTCGCCCCGGCAAGGCGGGCCGAAGTTAGGAGTTGCTATCGTCCCGCAAATTGTAGCTAGGCACTAGAGCGGTCCTGACCCAGAAACTCTGCCAAACCGGCTCGCCGATCAGCGTCCGCAGCGTGGAACGCCTCCTGGCCGAGTATGGCCTGCAAAAAAACTCTTCGCGTTCCGGCCCGACGCCGAACCGGCGCGGATTGAGACGCAACACACCAAGGAACAGCGCCGCCCCGCTCCCTGCGTTCCGGCCGATCTCGAACGCGGAGTGCGCCACTTGCTCGCCGAGAAAGTCAGGGGCTCGTTGGTCGGCGTCTGCTTGCTGCTGCCGGAGTTCCTGCGCCTGGGCGCGTGGGATCTGCTGCTCGGCTGGACCCCGCAAAGCGGCGCCCGCGTCGAACCGCGGCTGCCGCCGCACGCTCAGCCAGCGCGGCTTCGAATTGGCCAACGGCCCGCCGTTCGTCGCCTCCGCCAAGCCATCCATCAGTTGCTCGAAGGCCGCACCGTGGCCGAGGCGCCGCATTGCAAAACGCCTTGGGCATGATTCGGCGCGCCAGCAACTTGGCCCGTCCTATCAGCGCTGGGACGCCGTGCACTTCAGCCGCGATCTCCTCGCCGGACTCGACGGCGACATCCGCGTGAATGACGAGACGATCCTCATCACTTGCCACAACGCCCCGCGCGCCGAGCAACCGCGCCAACATTACGAACAACTGTCGAAAGAACTGGCCGTCGACGGGATCGATCCCCGAGTCCCCTGGCTCTGCGATTTCAAATTCGACTTCCCCATTTTGACATATGTCACACTCCTCCGCGGGATGCGATCGGCGGCGCGCACGGCGCGCGAGGCGCGGGCCAACGGCCGGCGCCATCCCAGCCGCGGGGCGGCGCACGAGGTCTTGTTGGGTAATCGCTTTTCGGGTATGACGGAAAAAATAAGGAGATCAGACCATGATGTTTGCCGAAGATTTCCTTGGTTATCTCGCGATGTCGCCGACCGCGATTCACGCCGTCGAGGAGGCGGTGCGGCGGCTGGCCGCCGCCGGGTTCGCCGAACGCCGCGAGGCCGATTCGTGGACGGCGGCGCCGGGCGAGTCATTTTACGTGCGGCGCGGCCGCAGCAGCCTCGCGGCGGTCGTCGTCGGCACTCAGCCGCCGGCCGAGGCGGGGTTTCGCCTGGTCGGCGCGCACGCGGACATGCCGGCGTTGCGCCTCAAACCCCGGGCCGTTTACGCGAAGGAAGGCTGCCTGCAATTGGGCGTCGAGGTCTATGGCGGGCCGATCCTGGCGACGTGGACCGACCGCGATCTGACCCTCGCCGGCTTCCTCGTGGCCAGCGCGGATTTCGGCGCGCCGCAAGTGATGCCGGTGCGGCTGACTCAGCCGATCTGCCGCATCCCGAATTGCGCGATCCACCTCAATCGCAAGGTGAACGACGAGGGGCTGAAGCTCGATCGGCAGAAACATTTGCCGGCGATTTTCGGCCTGACCGCGGAAAAAAGCCCGACCGACGACAAGCTGCGGCGCGCGCTGGCCGAGGCGGCGGGCGTCGATGCGGCGACGATAGCCGATTACTGCCTCGATCTGGTCGACACGCAGCCGCCGGCGCTCGGCGGGCTCGACGACGAACTGCTCTTCGCCCGCGGTCTCGACAACCTGGCGTCGTGCCACGCGGCGCTCGCCGCCCTGCTCGACCCGCCGGACGAGCCGGTCGGGCCGACGCGCGTCATCGTCTTGTTCGACAATGAGGAGGTCGGCTCCGGCACCTATCGCGGCGCCGGCTCGACGCTGCTGGACAACCTGCTCGAACGGCTGTGCCTCCGCGGCGAGCGGCCGCGCGAGGATCTGCTGCGCGCTTTGGCGAAATCGGTGCTGGTCTCGGCCGACGGGGCGCACGCGGTGCATCCGAACTACGCCGATTTGCACGACGCGCACCACAAGCCGCGCCTCGGCGGCGGGCCGGCGATCAAGGTCAACGCCGGCGAACGCTACGCGACCACCGCCGCGACGCGCGCCTACCTGGCGCTGTGCGCCGAGGCGGCCGAGGTTCCGGTGCAGCAGTTCGTGCAACGGTCCGACCTGCTGTCCGGCGCGACGATCGGGCCGATCAGCGCGACGCGCCTGGGCGTGCCGACGGTCGACGTCGGCGCGCCGATGCTGGCGATGCATTCGATCCGCGAAACGACGACAGCTAGCGACTGCGAGATGTTGGCGAAACTGCTGGCGGCGCATTTGAGCGGGGCGACGGCGGTAATCGAATAAAGACTCGGAGACTGGGAGACTGAGAGGCTGAGGGGGTTGGCAGGGCCGCGCGGTTCGTGTTTCGCGCGGGGCCCGTTGACAGGTCGGACCGGTCGGACTTGTCAGACACGTCAGACCCGTCGAAAGGCTCCGCGCGAAGCGAATCGGTGTGCGCTAAGAACAGCCTCTCAGCCTTTCGGCCTTTCAGCCTCTCAGTCTCGTCACGCTTCGAGCGTGACGCAGCCCCGCCCGGTTTGACGAAATGGCGGCGCGCCATTACCCTCAAATTTCTTTGCACTGGGGCGGCGATGCGCGCGGTTGACATCATCGGCAAAAAACGCCTGGGCCGGACGCTGACGGCCGAAGAAATTCGGTGGTTCGTGCAGGCCAACTTGCGCGGCGAGGTCGCCGACTACCAGACGACCGCGCTGCTGATGGCCGTCTGCGACCACGGCCTGAACGCCGGCGAGACCCTCGCGCTGACCCACGCGTTCATGGAATCCGGCGCGGTGCTCGACCTGACCGGCATCTCGGGGCCGAAGGTGGACAAGCATTCGACCGGGGGCGTCGGCGACAAGGTCAGCCTGATCCTGGCGCCGCTGGTCGCCTGCGCGGGCCTTCGCGTGCCGATGATCGCGGGCCGCGGCCTCGGCCACACCGGCGGCACGATCGACAAGCTGGAAGCGCTGCCGGGCTACGATCCGTTTCCGCCGCTCGACCGTTTCGTGGAAATCGTCGCGACGGTCGGCTGCAGCATCATCGGCCAGACCGAAGAAATATGCCGGGCCGACGGCCAGTGGTACGCGTTGCGCGACGTCACGGCGACGGTCGAAAACATCGCGCTGATCACGGCGAGCATTCTGTCGAAAAAAGCGGCCGCGGGCATCGAGGCGCTGGTGCTCGACGTGAAATTCGGCTCGGGGGCCTTCATGGCCACAATCGACGAGGCGGAGGCGCTCGGGCGCTCGCTGGCGACGGTCGGCGCGCAACTGGGCCTGCGCGTGCGGGCCGTGCTCACCGACATGAGCGAGCCGCTCGGCCGCGAGATCGGCAACGCCAACGAAATGGCGGAGGCGATCGAGATCCTCAACGGCCGCGGCGACCGGCGGTTGGCCGATCTCTGCGTCGAGTTGGGCGCGCACATGCTCGACGTCGGCGGCCTCGAGCACGACCTCGCCGCCGGGGCGGCCCAACTGCGCGGCCTGCTCGCGAACGGCCGCGCGCTGGCGAAATTCGGCGAATGGGTGCGCGCGCACGGCGCCGATCCGGCGTATGTGGAGCATCCGGAACGCCTGCCGCGCGCCGCGGCGGCGCGCGATTTCGTCGCGCCGCGCGCCGGGTTCTTGATCTTGATGCAAACGGCGGAAATTGGCCGCGCCGCGCGCGATCTCGGGGCCGGGCGGGCGCGAGTGGACGAGGTCCTCGACTTCGGCGCGGGCATCACGATGCACAAACGGCTCGGCGACCGCGTCGCGGCCGGCGAACCGCTTTGCACGTTGCGCGCGGTGACCGCCGACCGGCTCGCGGCCGCCGCCGAGCGTTTGACCGGCGCGTTCACGATCGGCCCGCAGCCGCCGGAGTTGCGGCCGACGATTCGGAAAGTGGTGGCCGCCGCATGAAGCTGCTGCGCGAAAACGACCTGCGACCCGGCGAATTGGGGCCGACGACGCTGACGATCGGCAATTTCGACGGCGTGCATCGCGGCCACCAGTTCATCATCGAACAGTTGAAGACGACGGCGCGCCGGCGCGGCCTGCCGGCGGTCGCGCTGACGTTCGATCCGCATCCGGTCAAGCTGCTGTACCCGCAAAAAGGCTTGCAGCTCATTTTGCCGTTCGCGGAACGCGCGCGGCTGATCGAACGCGCCGGGGTCGACGTGCTGGTGACCGCGGAGTTCACGCACGAACTTTCGCAAACGCCGGCCGACGCGTGGGTCCAGAAGGTGCTGCTCGAGCTGTTTCAGGTGCAGGAGCTGCTGATCGGCTACGATTTCAGCTTCGGCCGCGGGCGCGACGGCGACGCCGACCACCTGCGCGGGCTCGGCGAGAAGTACGGCTTCGCGGTGCACCAGATGGCGGCGGTGATCGAGGACGGTTGGCCGATCAGCTCCAGCCGCATCCGGCGGCTGGCCGCGGCGGGCGAGATGGACACCGTGATGAAGCTGCTCGGCCGCCCGTTCCACCTGCGCGGCCTCGTCGCGCACGGCGACCATCGTGGCCGCGGCCTGGGTTTCCCGACGGCGAACGTGGCGACGCCGTGGGAGCTGATTCCGCACGTCGGGGTGTACGCGGCGGTGGCGGTGGTCGACGGCCAAGCGCACGCCGCGGCGGTGAACGTCGGCAAGAACCCGACGTTCGACCTCAACGAACTGCGCGTCGAGGCGTACTTGCTCGATTTCGACGGCGCGTTGTACGGGGCCGAAATGGAACTGCATTTCGTGCACCGGTTGCGCGACGAAAAGAAGTTTCGTTCGGTCGACCAACTTATCGAGGCGATGACGCGCGACGTCGAGAAGACGCGCGCGCTGTTCGCCGGAAAGCCTCCTGCGGCGTGGTTGCCGTAGAACGGCGATTGAGCACTTAATCTCGTCAAAAGCGCGGCCCGGGGCGTTTTTGACGAGATTCGCGGACAAGCGGGTCGGTGAGATCGGGACAAAAACGGACGTCGGAAGACCCGCCGTCGGACCTTGAACGATAAGAGGAGTTTTTTCAAAGTGCTCAATCGCAGTTCTGGCGAGCCCCGCAACCGCCTGCGCGATCCGAAGGTGTACCTCGGCATCGCCGTGTCGCTGTTTTTTTTCTGGCTGGCGTTTCGCAAGATCGACCCCGCCGAAACCTGGCGCGCGATGATCTCCGCCAACCTGTGGTGCGTGCTCGGGATCGCGGCGATCGTTGTGTCGATGCTCTTTATTCGCGGCCATCGCTGGACGCTGTTCTTGCGGCCGATCAAACGCGTTTCGGGCATCCAACTCGGTTGGTCGACGTGCATCGGCTTCGCGCTCAACAACCTGCTGCCGGCGCGGCTGGGCGAGGTGGCACGGTCGCTGAGCGCCTCGCGCAAGACCGGCGTCACGTTCGGCGCGGCGTTCGGCACAGTCGTCGTCGAGCGCATTTACGACACGCTGAGCGTCCTGGTGCTCTTCGCGCTCAGCCTGTACGTTTGGGATTTCTCCGCGCCGATGGCCAAGCTGACCATGGCGATTCACGACAAATTCGGCGTCAACCTCACGCAGCGCGGCATCGCGATCAATTTCTCGATTCTCGTCGGCGGCCTGGTGACGATCATCGTGCTGCTGAAGTGGCAGACCGAGCGGACGCTGCGCGTCGCCGGCTTTTTTCTCAAGCCGCTGCCGGAAAAATGGCGCGCGAAATTTCTGGGCGGCCTGCGCAATTTCATCGGCGGCCTGACGCAGACGACCAACCCGCTGGAGATCGTCTGGATCCTCGTCATTTCGTTCGGCCTGTGGATCATCAGCATCTACACCGCCTACCTGGGCCTGCTCGCGTGCGGCATTCCCGCCTCGCTGACCGATTCGTTTTTTGTGCTGATGAGCTTCGCGATCGCCGTGTCGATCCCCGCCAGCCCCGGCTATTTCGGCACGTTCGAGTTTCTTTCGGCGACGGCGATCGTGCTGGTTTCCAACGTCAGTTGGGACAAGGCGATGGGCGCCGCGATCGTGCTGCACTTGTCCAATTACGTTCCGCAGACCGCGCTGGGCCTGTTCGCCCTCGCCCGCGAAGGCTTGTCGCTCAAAGAGATCGAGGAAATCCCGCCGGCGTGAGACGCGGCGCGCTGCGCAGCCACACGCGAATCAGATTTTGGAAAGCAATTCCTTCAAACGTTCCATTGAAATATCGGCGTCTCGACAGATGCTCTGCAACAATTTGGGATGAAGAATTTTGTGACCGTGAAACGGTACGGTTGTCCGCCGTTCGGCGGCGTTTTTATAAACTTTGTGACTGCCGCTTTGGCGGGCCAAAACAAAGCCCTCGCTGGTCAGGACCTTGATTATTTCTGTGGATGTGACGCGCGGCAGGCGCTGCGTCATACGGCAATTTCCAACGAGGTCAGGCTGACGGTCTCGGGTTGGGCGATTTCCTCACCGGCGGCCAACCGGTCTTCGACGTGCAAACGAATGGCGTCGCGAATATTGGCGAGCGCTTCCTCATGCGAATCGCCCTGGGCATAACAACCTTGCAGCTCGGGACAGAAAGCGAAATAACCATCCTGGTCCTTCTCGATCACGACGGAAAAGTGAAAGTTCTTCATTTCTTGCCTCATCTTTCCACAGCAAATAATAGCACGCTGTCGAGGCCGGTCAAACGTGAATTCCGCCGGCGCCGGCCGCCCGGCGGGGCCCGGGCGGGGGGCGTCGGCCGCCTATTTTCGCCGGCCTTCTTTTCATCGTTGACAGACCCCGCGGCAACCATGTATCAAGAATCGAACGCGGTTTTCCGCCCCGAAAAAAGTGAGGACGCACGCATGCTGGATCTCGCCGGATTGCAACACGTCGGCCCCATCCACCACCAACTGGGCGTGGCCGCGCTCTACGAAGAGGTCATTCGCCGCCGCGAGGGCCTGACCAGCCGCACCGGGTCGCTCGTTGTGCGCACCGGGCAGTACACCGGCCGCTCGCCGAAAGACAAGTTCACCGTGCAGGACGCCAACTGCTGCGACACCGTCTGGTGGACGGCGAACAACAAACCCTTCGGCCCCGACGACTTCCGCCGGCTCGAAGCGCGGCTGCGCGCCTACTTCCAGGGCCGCGAGGTTTTCGTGCAGGATTGCTACGTCGGCGCCGATCCGCAGTATCGCCTGCCGGTGCGCGTCGTCGCCGAGCACGCCTGGCACAGCCTGTTCGCGCGGACGCTGTTCATCCCCGAGACCGACGCGGCGAAGCTGGCCGCGTTCCAGCCGGAATTCACGGTGCTGCACGCGCCGAATTTCCAGGCGACCCCCGAGCTCGACGGCACCACCTCCGAGGCCTTCATTATCGCCAACTTCACCGAACGCAAGATCATCATCGGCGGCACGTCGTACGCCGGCGAAATCAAGAAGTCGCTGTTCACGGTGATGAATTACCTGATGCCGCAACGCGGCATTCTGGGCATGCACTGCTCGGCGAACATCGGGCCCAAGAACGACGTGGCCCTCTTTTTCGGCCTGTCCGGCACCGGCAAGACCTCGCTCAGCGCCGACCCGCGCCGTTCGCTGATCGGCGACGACGAGCACGGCTGGAGCCCGACCGGCGTCTTCAATTTCGAGGGCGGCTGTTATGCGAAGGTCATCAACCTCTCGCCGACCGCCGAGCCGATGATCTGGGACGCGACGCACCGCTTCGGCACGATTCTCGAAAACGTCGCGATCGACCCCGAGACCCGGGCGCTCGACCTCGACGACGCCACGCTGGCGGTCAACACCCGCGCCGCGTACACGCTGAGCCAGATTCCGAACCACGTGCCGTCGGGCCGGGGCGATCACCCGAAAAATATCGTCATGCTCACCGCCGACGCCTTCGGCGTGATGCCGCCGATCGCCAAGATGACGGCGGCGCAGGCGATGCACCACTTCATCTCCGGCTACACCGCGAAAGTCGCGGGCACGGAACGCGGCGTCGTCGAGCCGCAGGCGACGTTCTCGGCCTGCTTCGGCGCGCCGTTCATGGCGCTGCACCCGACCGTTTATGCCGACTTGCTGGGCGAGAAAATCGCGCAACACAACGTCAACTGCTGGCTGATCAACACGGGTTGGACCGGCGGCCCCTATGGCGTCGGCCACCGTATTTCCATTGCGCACACGCGCGCGATGGTCGAGGCCGCGCTCTCCGGCGCGCTCGACGGCGTGCCGATGGCGCCGGACCCGTACTTCCAGATTCTGGTGCCGGCCTCGTGCCCCGACGTGCCGCCCGAGGTGCTCGACGCGCGCGCGACGTGGAACGACAAACGCGCCTACGACGAGCAGGCGGCCAAGCTCGTGAAGTTGTTCCAAGGCAATTTCCAGCCCTATGAAAGCTACGCATCGAGCGAGATCAAAGCCGCCGCGCCGCGGATGAAGTAAACATTGTTGCCGGCATTAAATTACACGGGGCGAACGCAAGGTTCGCCCCGATGAGTTGATAGGGAACGCGATTATTTCGCCGTCGACAAATTCTGCATCGTCATCATCGTCGATTCGTGCAGGGTGCCGACCATCTGGCCGCCGGCCATGTCGTTGATCTTGTCCCACTGCTCGACGATATTTTCGATGCTGACGCCTTCGGTCAACGGAATCGCCACGCCCTTGCTGCGCAGCCAGCGGACGCGCGACACCACGCCGGCGCCGACCTCGAACACGCCGCCGTTGACCTGGCACCCTTCGCTGCACAGATAGGCGACCAGCGGCGAAACGTATTCCGGCTTCAGCTTGTCGCACATGTCTTTCGGCATCACGGTTTCGGTCATGCGGCTGCCGGCGATCGGCGCGATGATGTTCACCTTGACGTTCTTCTTCTCGCCCTCGTGCGCCAGCGTGAAGCCGAGGCCCACGATGCCCATCTTCGCCGCGCTGTAATTCGCCTGGCCGAAATTGCCGTAGAGGCCCGCCGCGGACGTGGTCATCACCACGCGCCCGTAGCCCTGATCGCGCAGGCGCGGCCACGCCGCCTTGGTCACCGACCAACTGCCGAAGAGGTGCACTTCGAGCACCTTTTTCCAGTCTTCGTCGGTCATCTTGTGGAACGACACGTCGCGCAAAATGCCGGCGTTGTTGATGACGATGTCGATGCGGCCGAAGGCGTCGACCGCCGCTTTAATGATTTTCTCGCCTTCGAGCACCGAGTCGTAGTTCGCGATCGCCTCGCCGCCCGCGGCCTTGATCGCGTTCACCACTTCGTCGGCCGGCGTCGCGGAACCCGCGCCGTCGCCGGTCCACGCGCCGCCCAGGTCGTTGATCACGACCTTCGCGCCGCGCGACGCCAGCAGCAACGCGTGCGAGCGCCCCAGCCCGCGGCCGGCCCCGGTGATTACCGCTACTTTGCCGTCGAAACGAATGTCTCCCATCGCGCTTCCCCCTTCTTGTTTCGTTGGAAATTGGTCGTACGGCGGGTTTATAAACGTTTTTTCGGCGGCGGGCAAGATTCCTCGCAATAAATCCTTGAATCCATGCGGCAATTGTGCGGCAGCGGCCCGCACGACGCCGGCCATGGCAATCGCCGCAGCAACTATCGAATATTGCAGTTATCCCGCGCCTTGGTTATGATCGCCGCACAAGATCGATGGAAAAATCTGGGTCTCCCGAGCGGTGGAGGAACGAGATGCGGGCGTGGGTGCGCTGGCTGGTTTGTTTGTGGCTCGGGCTCGGACTGGGCTTGGCGGGTTGCGCCCGGTCCCCGGCCCCGAACGCGAACCCGGAAAACCCCGCGGCGCCGGACGGCGTCGAGGCGATGGAAAAAACGGCGGAAGGGGCGCGGTTTTTCACGGGCCCGCTGCCGGTCGGCTGGCAAGTCCTGCACCGCGGCGGCGCCAAGGTCGCCTTTCACAACACGCTGCACAATCAGATCATCATGGTCAACGTGCTCTATGCGCCGAACCGCCAGGCGAATCTGACGGCGCTGCGCAACCACCTGCTGTTCGACATGACCGACCGCAAAATCCTGGAAAACAATTTCTTCGAGGTCGATGATCGCGAGGCGTTGTGGACGGTCGTCGACGGCCGCCTCGACGGCGCGGAAATCCGGCTGGCCATCGTGGTCGTGCGCATCGATTCGTGGGTTTACGACCTAGTCTACGTCGCCGATCCCGCGCAGTTCGACGCGTGCCTGGCGGATTTCAAGAAATTCGTCGACGCGTTCCACCAGCAGCGATCCGCCGAGCCCGGGGAGTGACCGTGCGTTTCGACGACGTGTTGGCCGAGACCGGCGAAAAACTGGCCGAATTTTTGGAAAACTTCGGTTCGTTGATCAGCCTCGGTTGGAAGACCTTTCGCCGCAGCTTCACGCGGCCGCTGGAATTGCACGAGACATTTCGCCAAATTCAATTGCTCGGCGTCGACTCGCTGGCGATCGGCATGATGACCTCGTTCTTCACCGGCGCGGTGTTCGCGCTGCAATTCGCCACGGGCCTCGATCGCTTCGGCGGCAAGGAATACGTCTCGGTCGTGACCGGCATCGCCATCTTGCGCGAACTCGGGCCGGTGCTGTGCTGCGTCGTCGTCGGCAGCCGGGTCGGCTCGGGCATCGCCGCGGAACTCGGGTCGATGGCCGTCACCGAACAGATCGATGCGATCCGCGCGCTGGGTTCCGACCCGATCAAGAAACTGGTCGTGCCCCGGATGTGGGCGATGCTCTTCGCGCTGCCGTCGCTGGCGATGCTCGCGGACGTGGTCGGCATTCTCGGCGGGGCGGTGATCGGCGTCACGTTCGTCGGCCAGAGCCCGCGGTCGTACCTGAGCGACACGATCGACGGCGTAGCGCTGGGCGACCTGCTGACGGGCCTCGCCAAGACGTACGTCTTCGCGATCGGCATCGTGCTCATCGCCTGCCACAACGGCATGCGCACGTTCGGCGGCACCGAGGGCGTCGGCAACGCGACGACCAAGACGGTCGTCAGCGGCCTGATTTTCATCTTTCTCGCGGATTTCTTTTTGACCCGGATTCTCCTGGTTTTCGGCTAGAGGCGCGAATGAGCGAACGGGAATTCATCATTCGATTCGAGGGCGTGAAAAAAAGCTTCGGGCGGAAGACCGTGTTCGAAGACCTGACGCTCGACGTGCGCGAGGGCGAAAACCTGGTGATCGTCGGCGGCTCCGGCACCGGCAAGTCGGTCCTGCTGAAATGCCTGATTCGGCTGATGGAGCCCGACGACGGGCGCATCGTCTACGAGGGTCGCGAGGTGACGGCGCTCGACGAAACGGAAATGGTGCAGGTCCGCGCCGAAATCGCTTACGTGTTCCAGCAGGCGGCGCTCTTCGATTCGATGACCGTGCACGAGAACATCGCCTATCCGCTGCGCGCGCACCTCAAGCTGACCGAGCAGGAAATCGACGCCAAGGTGCGCCTCAACCTCGAACGCGTCGGGCTGCCGGACGCCGCCGACTTGATGCCCGCCGAGTTGTCGGGCGGCATGCGCAAACGCATCGGCCTCGCGCGGGCGATCGCGCTGGAGCCGCACGTCATCCTGTGGGACGAGCCGACCACGGGGCTTGACCCGTCGAACACGCGGCGCATCAGCGAGCTGATCCTGAAAATGCAGCGCGAACTGCGCGTCACGAGCCTGGTCGTCACCCACGACATGACCAGCGCGATGCTCGTCGCCGACCGCATCGCGATGGTGTACGAAAAGCGCATCCATAAAGTCGTCTCGAAGGCGGACGTCGGCAACGAGCCGGCCGGCTCGCTGCTCCGCGACTTCATCGAGGGCAACCTTGCGTTGTAGGAGGCGGACATGCCGCTGAAGCGATCGAGCGAAATCAAGGTCGGGTTTTTCGCCCTGGTGGTGCTGGCGGTGTTCCTGACCGCCATCATCGTGCTGACCAGCAAAACCGGCTTTTTCCGCCACACGATCACGTTGCACGCCAAATTCAAAGACATCGCCGGCTTGATCAACGGCTCGGAAGTGCGGCTGGCCGGCGTGGCGGTCGGCTACGTCACGCGCATCCGCTTCTCGCCGGTCAAGGGCGAGGCGACGGTGTGGGTCGATTTCACCGTGGACGACCGCGCGATGGACCGCGTCAACAAAGACGGCGTGGCCGGCATTTCGTCGCTCGGCTTGCTCGGCAAGAAATTTCTCGACCTCTCCCCGGGCACGGCCGACGCCGGCCTCGTGACCGACGGCTTCACGCTGGCGAGCGTCGAACCGTCGTCGATGTCGGAGGCGCTGGACAAGGCGAACAAGATCATGGACTCCGCCGGCGACGCCGCGGCCTACCTGAAACGGCTGTTCGCCTCGATGGCCGGCGAACCCGGCACGGAAACGGATTTGTCGCGCACGGTCACCAGCGTCCGCAATATCGTGGGCGAGGTCGAGACGGGCAAAGGCGTGCTGCACGACTTGATTTACGAACCGACGAAAACGCAAATCCTCACCGACCTGCAGGCGACCGTGCACCGCATCAGCGGCATCGTCGCCACCGTCGAAAAAGGCCCCGGCAATATCCACGAGGTGATTTACGGCGAGCAGGTCAAGAAGCTGATGGACAACGTCGCCGCGACCAGCGACGCCCTGCGGCAGACGATCGTCGACATCAAGCAGGAAAAGGGCGTGATCCACGGGCTGATCTACGATCCGGAAAAATATCAGATGCTCGAAGACCTGCGCAAAACCGCCGCCAACCTCGCGGAAATTTCCAAACGCATCGAGCAGGGCGAAGGGACGATCGGCGGCCTGATCGTCGATCCGACCATTTACGAAGACCTCAAGAAGCTCACCGGCGAAGTCGAACGCAATCGGGTCCTGAAGACTTATATTCGCTACGTGATTCGCCAGCGCGAGGCCGACCGCGAGGCGGCCGAGAAGCCGCCCGCCGCGCCGCCCGCGGAGGCGTCGCCGGCCCCGGCCGCCAATCCCGCCGGGGGAAGCGAGTGAGATGGCCGACGAACCCGTCCAGCCGAGTTACGAACACCTGTTCTTGCCGTTGCGGCAAACGCTGCACAACACGTTTTATCGCGGCACGCGGCTCGAGCGCTTCAAGTTTTACTTCTTCGGCGCGTTGACGCTTCTCTTCTGGATCGGCCTGCTCGCCGCCGGCGTGTTGCTGTTCGGCCGGCTGGCCGCCGAAGAGCCGTTCGGCTCGCTGCTGGTCCGCAAGCTGCTCGGCTTCCTGTTCATGATCTTCTTCGCCGTGCTGACCTTTTCCAACATCGTCGCCAGCCTGAGCAACCTCTACCTGGCCGACGACCTGCACTTGCTGGTCAGCGCGCCGATCGCAATCGATCGCCTGTTCCTGACCCGCACGCTGCACGCCGGTTTGCAGTCGGGTTGGATGGTGATGCTCTTCGCGCTGCCGCTCTGGCTGGCGGCCGGCTTCGTCTTCGACAGCCCGATGTGGTTCTACCCCTGGGCGGCGCTGGTGATGATCATCTTCGTGATCCTGCCCGCGGCGCTCGGGGCGCTGGCGACGACGCTGCTGGTCAAGGCGTTTCCCGCGCGCAAAACGCAGGACGTGATGGTCATTCTCTCCATCGGCCTGGTGGTCGCGGCGTATTTCCTCGTGCGGTTCCTGCGGCCCGAACAACTCTTCAACCCCGACCTCTTTCACGGTTTCGCCGAGTATTTCGCGACGCTGCGCGCGCCCGATTCGCCGCTGCTGCCGTCGGTGTGGGCCACCGAAGCGCTGTGGGGCGGCTTGATGGGCAAGCTCGACCGCAACGTCTTGCTGATGACGGCCTACGGCTTGTTCTCGGGTTTGGCGGGCCTGGCCGTCGCCGCGTGGGCTGCCGAACGCTGGTATCTCGACGCGTTCAGCAAAGCGCAGGAAGGGCGGCAGGCGCGCCTGACGACCGGGATCGGCGCCGGCCGCGTTTTCGAGGCGCTGGCGCTCAGCTTCAAGCCGCTGCGGCGGATGATCATGGTCAAAGACCTCAAGGCCTTTTTCCGCGAGACGACGCAATGGACGCAATTGCTCCTTCTGCTGGCGCTCTGCGTCGTGTACCTGTTCAACTTCAAAGTGCTGCCGTTGGAGCGCTTCGGCCTGACGGTCTACCAGCGCGGAATCATCGCCTTCGTGAACATGGTGCTGGCGGGGTTCGTCCTCTCCGCGGTCTGCGTGCGGTTTGTGCTGCCCGCGGTGTCCACCGAGGGCCGCGCGTTTTGGATCCTGCGCGCCGCGCCGGTTCCCATGCGCGATCTGCTGCTGGCGAAGTTCGGCCTGTACGTCGTGCCGATCGTGCTCGTCGGCCAGGCGTTGGTGGTGGTCAGCAATTACTTCTTGCGCACGAGCGCCTTTCTGATGATCTTCTCGGCGTCGCTGATGCTCTTCGTCTCCGTGGCGATCACCGGGCTCGCCGTCGGCGTCGGCGCGATCATGCCGGCGTTCAACGAACGCAACGTCGCGCGGATGGCCACCGGCGCGAGTTCCATCGTGTTCATGGTGACGGCGATGACCCTGATCATGGTCGAGGTCGCGCTCGCCTACGTCCCCGGCCGCGACATCATGCGCGCGACGCTGGCGCATCAAGCGCTGACCCAGAGCCAGGTCGCGACCGCCGCCGTTGCCGCCGCGATCGGCCTGACGCTCTTCGCCGGCGCCACCGTGCTGCCGTTGCTCTGGGGAGTGCAGGCGCTGGAAGAGCGCGAAATTTGATCCGCGCCAATTCCACCGCCGCGCCGATTAGGCTACGATAGCGGCGTGACGAAGACGAACCTGCCTCGGTCTGCGCTTCTGCTTCTGGCGATCTCGATTTGCCTCTCGGCCGCGGCCTGCCATCATGCGTCGACGCCGGCCGGCGTTCGAACAAGCCCGACCGACGACGACGCCTCGCCCGGCGACATTCTCGATCAACTCGGCGCGGATGAAGTGCGCATCTACCGCGACTTCTACGGCGTGCCGCACATTTTCGGCGGCTCGGATCAGGCGCTCTTTTTCGGCGCCGGATACGCGCATGCGTCCGACCATCTCGAAGCGATGCTGCTGCTGTATCGCATGGTCGCCGGGCGGCTGGCCGAGATCGACGGCCCCAGCGCGTTCGCCGGCGATTACTTCTACCGCCTGCTGCGCGTTCGCGATTTCGTCGAGACGAATTTCGACCAGTTGTCCGCCGAGGCGCAGGAAGCGGCGACGGCCTTCGCCGACGGCGTCAACTATTATATGGCGCAGAACCCGGCCGACGCGCCGTCGTGGGCCGAACCGATCGCGCCCGCCGACGTGGCGGCGCTGGCGAAATACCAGGTGCTCGCGCGCGCGGTCGAGCAACTCAGCGCCGACATGGTCGCCGGCGGCCTCGCCCCGCCGGCCGGCGCGCCGGTCACGGGCGCGCACGGCTCGAACTTCTGGGTGCTGGCGCCGAGCCAGACCGCCGGCGGCGCCGCAATGCTACAGGGCGATCCGCACGTGCCGTGGGACGGGCCGAACGCGTGGTACGAAATCCATCTGGTCAGCCGCGACTACAACGTCTCCGGCGCCGCGTTCTTCGGCGTCCCCGGCGTCTGGCTCGGCCACAACGGCAGCGTCGCCTGGACGATCACCAACAACAGCCCCGACGTCGCCGACGCGTATCTGTTGACCATGAACCCGGCCAACCTCAACCAATATCAATACGACGGCGCCTACCGCGATCTCGAAGTCGTCGACGACACGATCGCCGTGCAGGGCCAATCGCCGGAACCGGTGCATTACTACTACGCCGTGCAAGGCCCGCTCGTGCATTTCGCGGCCGACGCCGTGGTGGCCGGCTGTATGGCGACGTGGGACGACGTCGGCGCGCTCGACCAGGTGCTGGCGATGAACCGCGCGAGCGACCTCGCGTCGTTCACGGCGGCCGTGCAGATGCGCCACTTCGTGCGCTGGAACGTCGGCTACGGCGACGTCAACGGCAACATCTATTACGTCTGGAACGGCACGGTCTACCGCCGGCCCCCCGGTTACGATTTCACCAGGCCCGTGCCCGGCAACACCTCGGCCACGGCCTGGGGCGACCTCGTGCCCTTCGACGAACTGCCGCAGGAAACGAACCCCGCCGCCGGCTTCTTCCAGAATTGCAACACGGCCGCGTGGTTCGTTTGCCCGGGCACAACCATTCATCAGGGCGATTATCCCAATTACGTCGTCGGCGATTTCGGCATCAACGGCCGCGGCGCGCGGGCGCTCGCCCAGTTGGCGGCGCACGGCGGCTGGACGGTCGACCAACTGCAGGCGCTGTCGACCGACCAGTTTTCGATGTTCGCCGACGCGTGGCTGCCCGCGCTCGTATATTGCTGGGAACGGCAACGCGCCGACGTGCCCGATCCGCAAAACCTGCTGCCCGGCGCGATCGCGGCCTTGCAGGCGTGGGACCGCACGGCGAGCCTCGACGCGCAAGCCGTCCTTCTCATGCAGGCGTGGATCGCCGGCGCGAACGCGCTGTGGGGTTCGATCGACCCGCGCCAAACGGTCGACGCCAGCGGTTGGTCCGCCGCGAAACAGCAAAACGCCGTGAAGATCCTGCTGGCCGCGGCGACCGCCGCCCAGCAGGATTACGGCGCGGTTACGGCGCGCTGGGGCGACATCCATTATTTCCAATACGCCGGCGCGACGTTTCCGCTGCCCGGCTCGGGCCCGGAACTCGACACCTTGCTACAGGACGCCGGAACGCTGGACGCGCAAGGCCGCATCGACTGCGACACCGGCTCGTCATTTATGATGTTGGTCGAACTGGCGAACCCGCCGCAGGCCTGGACGACGCGGCCGATCTCCGAAAGCCTCGACCCGGCCAGCCCGCACTACAGCGACGGCACGCGGCTGTACGTGCAGCAGGAATACAAACCCGCCTGGTTTACGCAGGCCGACATTCTCGCCAACCCGGACCCGCACGCCCCGCAACCGCTCGATTTGCACACGCCATGAGGCGTTCGTTCCTCGCGCGCGGCGAACGCCGCGCGCGAGGAACGAGTTACGAGTTGGTATCGTCCCATGATTTGTAGGTTACGCGATTTTCGCTCCGCGGAAGTGTAGGGACACGTTGTTCTCATCGAGACGGAGTCGTTTTCGCCAGTAGCGTTGCCACTGGGCGGGGTTGGCGAAACGTTTGAGGATGATGCGGGCCATCTTTGCCGCGCCGTTTGGACTCCAACCGAAGGCGATCCGTTTCAGGCGGCGAGCGACTTCGCGCATGATCCGCTCGATCCAGGAGGATACGCGGGGGGCACGATTCCGGATTCGAGCCAGGAGCGCACGGAGGTGAAGAGGCGCTGCTTGGCGTTGCCGACATAAGCGGC